>Ga0105094_10001775_pt1 | contig 11303 bp, 12 predicted proteins | sample PPLLak1March2015_2_FD_87023 | JGI IMG/M metagenome (GOLD analysis project Ga0105094, IMG submission 87023) | Freshwater sediment microbial communities from Prairie Pothole Lake near Jamestown, North Dakota, USA - PPLs Lake P8 Core (3) Depth... | ecosystem: Environmental > Aquatic > Freshwater >...
AGAAGATCCATTTTGAATATACCGCCTTCATTTTTCCCTGTTCCTCCGTGTGTGCAGAACTATCAAAGAATCAAACGCGGGGAATCGAACAACGTCCCTGTTTACTGTAATATTACCACCAATGGGTTCGGCTTCACCAAAAAATACGTCGTCTTTCAGAATGCTGTCAGTCACCTGTCAACTTAGTCTCGGCAGGCGTTCAAGACCAGCCCCCCGGTTCACAAAAACAGCCTCGCGTGAATTCTTCTCGATTGACGGCGTGACGACCAAATCGCGAATGAAATCGCCGGGTAGTTAAGCAATTTATGGACCATGAGCCCAGATTTTTTTGCTTCCCATCGACGGATTTTCATGTATATTGCTCAGGATTCCCAGATTCTCATAAAATGATGTCTGCTGGGCGAAGTGTACCCAACCTCCCGTAAATTCGGAGGTTTTTCTTTTTTGACCCGTAACTGAAGGTACTCCTATGACCTGAGGATGTAGAGCAGCCAATGAAATCACTAGGAAAGCATTTGATCGTTGAGCTTTATGGGTGCTCATTCGAGCAAATTAACGACCTGGTGCAGGTGGAAAGGTCTTTGATCGAGGCAGTGGAGCTCTCCAAGTCCACCATCGTCAAGCCTGTATTCCATCATTTCTCGCCGCACGGCATCAGCGGCGTTGTCGTGATCGCCGAATCCCACTTTGCCATTCACACATGGCCCGAATACGGTTACTGTGCCCTGGATATCTTCACGTGCGGGGACCAGATCGATTCGGACTCCGCATTGCATTTCCTCAAGAAAAGATTCGAAGCGGAGAACATGACCGTCATGGAGATCCAAAGGGGCGTACTCGATGTGCCTCCCCACCAGTTGAGGCATAAACCCTGATGCGGTCTGCTGCTCCACTGCGCTGTCGTTTCAGGGAGCTCGCTCGGGGGGGGATGGAAGAGATCGCCTATTGGTGCGAGCGCATTGTCTTCACTGGTCGATCCAGGGTCCAGCGAATCGACGTGGTGGATACGCTCGCCTATGGCCGAATGCTGTTCCTGGATGGCGTCGCTCAGTCCTCGGAGCACGATGAATTCATCTATCATGAAATGCTCGTCCACCCCCCCCTCTTCAGCCACCACCGTCCTCAGTCGGTGCTCGTGATCGGCGGTGCGGAAGGGGCCACCATCCGCGAGGTGCTTCGCCACCCCCATGTGGATCGAGTCGTCATGGTGGACATCGACGAGGAGCTCGTGGATATCTGCCGGACGCACCTGCCTCAATGGCACCGGGGCAGCTTCGAAGACCCCCGGGTCGAGCTCGTGATCGAAGACGGCCGGCAGTACCTGGCTCGCTCCACGGATTCATTCGACTGCATCATCATTGACCTCAGCGACCCCGACGAAGGCAGTCCGGCTCAGCGGCTCTTCACCGTGGAATTCTTCCGGCTCGTTCGTGAACGACTGAGCCCGGGGGGAGCCGTTTCAGTTCAGGCGGAGGGGATCGGTCCCTCGGAGCTGTCGCTTCATGCTCGAATCAAGAATACTCTGGATCAGGTGTTTCCCCTCGTGATGGCTTGTCCATACACGCTGCCCAGCTTCCACAGACCGGATGCCCACATCCTGGCCACAGGCGACCCCGAGTGGTCGCTCGATGCCCTGGTTCGGCGGATGCAGCTTTCCGGCATGGAATTGCGGTATCTTTCGGCATCCTTTGCTCAAGGGATGTTTCTCCTGCCCGCATATGTTACCCAAGGTTACGAGATCCACAGTGAGATTCTCACGGACGCAAGCATTGGCGCCTCAGTGCACCCCTGACACTTCAGGTCCACCTCAAGGTGCAAAAGAGGCGATACGGTGAATGGCAAACCAAGGAGATTGCGGTCATGCCGATTTACGAGTTTCGATGTCAGGACTGCGGCAAGAAGTCGGAAATCATCACCTTCAGAGTTTCGGAGGAAGTCACCCCGAACTGCAGCCACTGCGGCAGCGCAGCCATGTCACGCCTCATGTCCCGAGTGCGTGTGCGGCTCTCGGAGGAAACCCGGATGGAGCGGCTGGCTGATCCTTCGCGCCTGGGGGGGCTCGACGAAAACGATCCCAAGAGCATGGCCAAATTCATGAAGGCGATGTCTCACGAGATGGGCGAAGATTTCGAGGGGGAAGACGTGGACGCCATGATCGAAGAGGCCATGGAGGAAGAAGGCGGCGGCATGCCGGCAGCGGGTGGAAGCTCCCTGGATGATGGGCTCTGAGAGACAGGCCCTTGGCGTTCGAACCCTCCCTCACCTGGACCGTCGATCACGGCGCCGCCGCGACCACGCTCGGGCTCCACGTGGCGAAGGCTCTCCTCATCTCGAGCGAGGCAGCCGCCGACCTCATCGATTTTGGCTCAGTCCAGGTGAACGGGCGCCAGGAGCGAACCGCGTCGCGGGTGCTCATTCCCGGAGACACGGTTCAGGTCCACTGGCCGCGCGGCGGAACCGTTCGCAGCTACGAAATCGATCCGCAGCGCATCCTGTTCCAGGACGCGGTCCTTCTGGCTTACGACAAGGAGCGGGGAATCCCCAGTCAGCAGACCCCCTACGACGCTTACAACAACCTTTTCGAAGGTTTACAGCGCCATCTGAAGGCCACCGGGCAGCACCCGGTCTACGTGGGACTCCATCATCGACTGGACCGGGAAACCACGGGGGTGATGGTGTTCAGCCTCGAGCCCCGGGCGAATCGAAAACTGGGCAGAGCCTTCGAAGCACGTCAGGTCGTGAAGGAGTACCTGGCATGGGTGGGCGGTCATCCCGGCCAGGAAGCCTGGACTCGCGAGGATGATATCGGCAAGAAACGGGGCCGCTACACCACGGTCCCCAAAGGAGAGGGAAAACCTGCCATCACTCGCTTCCAGACCCTCTTCCGCGGCGAAGGCAGCTCTCTCGTCCTCGCCAGGCCTCTCACCGGGCGCACACACCAGATCCGGCTCCACCTGGCTGCGTCCGGGCACCCCATCCTGGGCGACCGCCTCTATGGCGGCGATCCATCGAGCTTACTGCACTTGCACGCTCATCGGCTGAAATTGCCGCACCCCTTCAGCGGGCGGCAGCTGGACTTGACGGCTCCGATCCCCCCCGACTGGCCGGAGCCTCGGGAGGCAGCCACTCCAGATGCACCGCGCAGTTGAGCCCTTCCAGCTCCTCCAGCAACCTCTGCGCAGCTCACGGGTCTGTGACAGGAACGCCATCTTCGCCAGCCGGCTTTCACCCTCCAGCTGACTTTGGTCCAGCAGGTTGCTGAAGTCCATCTGAACCATGACCGCCCTGGACTGAAAGGCCTCCAGGAGGTCTCGCGTCCCCTGCTCCACGAGGCGGTGGAGGTACTCTCGCTTGAAAACGCGTGAATAGTCCCGAAAGGCCTGCAGAAGCTCCGCGGCGGTTTCAGCTTTCACCAGCGCCACCGCCTCTTCGAAACGCTCCCTGCCCCGTGCTTTCGCGGACTCCGTGTCGGCGTGTGCTCATTCAATTCGAGCGCGGGAGTGTATGGAATTGTGCTCATTGCTCTTGACTTCTTGATTTTCGCGTCTTTAGTTCAAGATACAGAGAATGCTATTCATTTTATTTCTGAAAGCAAGGCAGTCGGGCTCACACAGATGGCTTCCGCCAATCTCGAAGAGATCAGGGACTTCAACCACTTCTCCAGTTGATTCACTTCTGAAGAGTCCGCAGAGCACACTGCATCCCTGAGAACTGGTTTTCAACCGGCTTAATCCTGCTCGGCCCGCTACGCCCGGGAAGTCTCCTTGTACCAGCAAACCATCGTCAAGGCATGAGCACTTCATGGAGGGGACCCATGGAAACCAGCAAGATCCAGAAAGGTCACCACGCCCACGACATGGCGCAGTACCTGGAACTGGCGGAAAAAGCCGTCACCAGTGAGAGCCTCGAGCATTTCATGTCCTTCTCTCTTCCCTGGATCGCCTCGTTCGGGGAGGCTCCCGCGGTCTTCATGTATCTTGTCTCAAAACAGGCCCCTCTGCCCAGCCTTCACCACCGCGGATTAGCCCCGGGGGAAATCCCCCTTGTGGAAGCCATCTGCCGCGCCGAGATAGATCGAGCCCTCCCGGAGTGTAAGGCTCCCACACCCCCCCATGCCCTTGAGGCGCCCAGCCACATTTCGGACTACTGGCTCTGGACATTACAGGAGCAGCGGGGGCCGCTGGGCATCCTCGGTATCGTTCCATCCGCCCAGGCGTATCACCTGCCTTCCACTGCATGGGAGAGTCTTGTCACATTTCTGGGGCATGCCATCACTTCGTTTCTCCATCGTGCGAAAACATCCAGACAGGTCGCCTACCTGAACACCTATCTCACGGTGAGCACGCTCCTGGCTCAATCTCTGGGCCTTCACGACCTCCTGGAGACGATTCTCTTCTTCTGCACCGACGTGGTATCCGCAGAGGAGGCTTCGGTACTCCTTCTGGACAATTCGAAAAAGAACTTCACCTTCTTCCAGACCGAAGGTGAGTCCAAACCAGTTCTGCACGGCGTTTGCTTTCAGGCGGACAAGGGCATCGCCGGGGCGGTACTGAGCACTCGGAAGTCCGAGATCGTCAACGATGTGCAACAGGACCCTCGTTTTTACAGGGAATGCGACATGGAATCGGGGGTATTGACACGAAACATGATCGCTATCCCGCTGGTAGCCGGCAGCGAGCCTGTGGGCGTCCTGGAGGTCATCAACAAGGGGGGCGGACTTCCCTTCAACGATGACGATCACCTCCTGCTCCATTTCATCGCCGACGAAATCGCCTTCGCCATCCGCAATGCCCGGATTTTTGAGTATGTGGTCAACAGCTACTGCAAGCAAAGGCAGGGGCTCAATACATGCGTGGGCTGCGAACGACCGCTCGGCTCCTGGACGCCGTGCGTCAAGTATCGCGCGGATGCCCCTTCGGCAGTTCCTGCGGACATTCCGTGATCGAAACCTTTTAAAAGCTCGTCAATAAAGGTTTCGGCGGGCTGTTTTATACTGACAAACAACTCAGTCCCTCCTTACTTTTTTTACTGCCAACTCAACTCCCGGTCTTCCTTCCTCTCACCTGAGCGGGAGAATCGTGAGACCAATATCGACTCTCCCGGTCGCACCGCCCCATGGGCAACAGGGTTAAGCCTGATCTTCCATGAAAGGGTACAGAGGACGCTCTGTATGCCGGATTCAGTTGATTTTCACCCCTCGAGCGCAGCGAGCCCGCTATCCGGAGCACCGTCGCCGGGCGCATGGGGAGAGCCCTCGAGCCTGTCGGGCAGCTCTGCGGGTTCGACTGGAGGATCAATGTGGCCGTCCTGGTCATGGCCGTGTGGGGTGCCTGGTTGCCCGGCCTGCTCAGAAAGGCCGGAATCTTTCGGGACGTCTCGCTGGTCCTCTGACCCAGCGGCCTCCTCCTGGGCGGGTCGATGCCTTTTCAATTCGGGTTGGCCAAAAGGGGGTCGATGGATACCGGCGGCTCCTGCCAGAAGGTGACATGGCCGCTCTCCGAATCATACCGGCAGTAGATCTCGCGATTCAAATCGAAACCTGCGGCCCTCATCTCCTCGACGCAGTGCTCCCTGAACGCCTCGATGGCCCTTCCTTCAAAGGGTGGGGCAAGCGAGTCCTTGAGGAAATGGTCCATACATGTGCGGAATACGGCGCGTCTCATCGCGAATCTCCTCTTCAGGCCAGGGGCCGGGGGTTCGTAACGTGGTCAGGACGGGCACCCTGCTCCAAAGGCGGGAGAGCAGCCAAACGGTTGGCTTTCCTGCACGCCTCGCATCGAACGAGCTTCTCGTAGACATAGCGCATGAATGTCCTGCCGCATTGCTTGCACTGAGCAAGCGTCTTGTTCTCCCAGGAAGACATCTCTTTCACGGCTTTCCCCTTTCTTGGTGGAATGAGCTGCCCAGCCCGCGGTTCCGCTCTAACGGACGACCCGCTCGAGTCCGTGAATTCGAGAGGATAAGCGGCGGCGATGCCCACCTCCGGCACGGCAAGAGCAAGCAACAGGGCGAACACAATCCTTCGGATGGTTTGCGGACAAGTCATGCTGGAATCACCTCTTCCCGGCCGGCCCACCGGCACCGGCTCCGTCCCCGAATCGCCGGTCAACGAAAACCCTCCAGGCGATGGGGCAAAAAAAAATCCTTAGAGCTTCGGCTCTAAGGATTGCACCCTGGTTCGCTTGGTCCTCACGCGGTTCGCCCGGCATCTCCGCGTGCCGGTTCACCTCTCTCCATCAGGCAGGTCTTCTGACTCACGGATCAGTCTACTCTCCGCGCCTTCCCATCTCGCTTCCGCAAAACAGTGGCCTGCTCGGATTTCGTCCCCGTTCACAGCGGCGGGACCGTTCCCGGATTTCACGGGATTCCCTTTTAAACAGCAGTACCTGATGAGGCTGCAAATTTTCGATTGCAGATGACGCTTAGAACAATGAAAGAGCCTTGTCAAGGCAAAGATCCCATGCGCCTCCCGCCGCTGTTGTTGACCCTCCGCCCCATGGGGAGGCGGAGGACACGGTCGAGCGGTGAAGACCTCTATCCAGCCGTGCGGTTGTCGGGAGGGATGGATTTTTCTTGTTGAGGTTTTTACAATAGCGTGGCATGTGCCGCGGTGCGGCAGGCATGGGTCGATCCTGGACGTGGCGGTTCCTGCCCCCGGAAGCGGGATTCCAAGTCCGAATCACTCAATTGAGGAAGGAGCGTGAATGAGCAGGGTATTGATCATCGGAGCCGGCGGTGTGGGTGGGGTGGTGACGCACAAGTGTGCACAGGTCCCCGAGGTGTTCTCGGAAATCGTGCTGGCCAGCCGCACCGTCGAGAAATGCGAGCGGATTCGGGATCAGCTCTCGAGGCCCATCGAAATCGCTCAGGTGGATGCCGACCATGTTCCCGAGCTGGTCCGGCTCATCCGCCGGGTTTCTCCCGATCTCGTGATCAACGTGGCTCTCCCCTACCAGGACCTCACCATCATGGACGCCTGTCTCGAAACGGGTGTGGACTACCTGGACACCGCCAACTACGAGCCGCGGGACGAAGCCAAATTCTGCTACCAGTGGCAGTGGGACTACCAGGACCGCTTTCGCGAGCGCGGGATCATGGCCCTCCTGGGATGCGGGTTCGACCCGGGAGTGACCAACATCTTCTGCGCCCACGCCCTGAAGCACCACTTCGACGAGATCCACACCATCGACATCATGGACTGCAACGCCGGGGACCACGGCCACCCCTTCGCCACCAACTTCAACCCCGAGATCAACATCCGGGAGGTGACGGCCAACGGGAAGTACTTCGAGGACGGGCAGTGGATTGAGACGGAGCCACTGTCCGTGCACAAGACCTTTGACTTCCCCGAAGTCGGCCCGCGCGAGATGTATCTCATGTACCACGAGGAGTTGGAGTCCCTGGCCAGGAACATCCCGCATGTCCGTTGCATGCGGTTCTGGATGACCTTCTCCCAGGAGTACCTCACCCACCTGCGCGTGCTCGAGAACGTCGGCATGACCCGCATCGACCCGGTTCCCTTCCGGGGCTGCGAGATCGTTCCCCTGCAGTTTCTGAAGGCGCTCCTGCCGGAGCCGTCCACACTGGGAGAGAACTACAGGGGAATGACCAACATCGGGTGCATGATCGAGGGAGTCAAGGATGGCAAGCCCCGTCGCTACTACATTTACAACGTTTGCGACCACGCCGAGTGCTTCCGCGAAGTCAAGGCCCAGGCGGTCTCTTACACGACGGGGGTGCCGGCCATGATCGGGGCCATGATGATGCTCACGGGAAAATGGAAGGGGCAGGGGGTGTTCAACGTGGAGGAGCTGGATCCGGATCCGTTCATGGATGCACTGGGTAAGTACGGTCTTCCCTGGACCGAGCGGTTCATAACATGAAAGGGCAGGATCCCAGTGGCTGGGCCCTGGATGTGGATTGGGCGGTCATCCCTACTCCCGCTTACGTGGTGGACGAGGCGGCGCTCGAGCGCAACCTGTCGGTTCTGGGCTCCGTTCAGGACCGCACGGGGTGCAAAATCATCATGGCGCTCAAGGGCTTCGCCATGTTCAGCCTGTTCCCTCAGATCCGGCGCCATCTGCACGGGATTGCCGCAAGCTCCCTGGATGAGGCCAGACTTGGAGCCGAGGAGTTCGGAGGTGAGGTCCACGTTTTCTCACCGGGCTACCGGGATTCCGAATTCGGCGAGCTGCTCGGGTATGTCCATCACGTCGTCTTCAATTCATTCTCCCAGTGGGACCGATTCAAACCCGTCGTTGCACGACACGGCAGGGCCGTGCGCTGCGGCATGCGCGTCAATCCGGAGCACTCGGAGGTGAGGATCTCCCTGTACGACCCCTGCGGTCCCGGCTCGCGACTGGGGGTGACGCGACGGCATTTCCGCGAGGGTGACCTGGAGGGATTGTCGGGGCTTCATTTTCACAACCTGTGCGAGCTCAACGCCGACTCCCTGGTGAGAACCCTGGCCGCCTTTGAAGCCAAATTCGGGGAATTCCTTCCCCGCCTGGAGTGGGTGAATTTCGGGGGCGGGCACCACATCACCCGGCCGGATTACGACATCGACCTGCTGTGCGGCACCATCACGGGGTTCAGGGAGCGACACGGGCTGGAGGTCTACCTGGAGCCGGGCGAGGCCGTGGCTCTCAATACCGGCGTTCTGGTCTCCCGCGTTGTGGATATCCTGCACAACGAAATGGACATCGCCATTCTGGACACGTCGGCCGCCGCCCACATGCCCGACGTCCTGGAGATGCCCTACCGTCCCGCGGTGGTCGGGGCGGGGGAGCCCGGGGCGCACCCGCATACCTATCGGCTGGGAGGGCTGACCTGCCTTGCGGGGGACGTCATCGGCGACTACTCGTTCCCGGAGCCTCTGGCCGTGGGCGATCCCGTCGTTTTCCTCGACATGGCCCACTACACCATGGTGAAGAACAACACCTTCAACGGCGTCCGACTTCCCTCCATCGCCATTCGGCAAGAGAACGGGACGGTCCGGGTGGTGCGGCAATTCGGCTATGAGGATTACCGCAACCGGCTGTCCTGAGCCGGACCGAAGGGCCTCCCCGCCCCTCGTGCTCATGAAGAGAATCGCGTGGACGGTCAGCCGCCGGAGACCTTCGCCTCGAGCTGATCTTCGATCCAGGTCATGGCGGCCTCGGGGTCTTCGGCGTCCATCCAGTGAAACTCGGGATCCCCTCGGAACCAGGTCAGCTGCCGCTTGGCATATCGCCGCGTGTCCCGCTGTATCTGATCGATGGCTGCATCCAGTTGAAGCCCCTCCAGGAGATGCTGGGCCAATTGCCTGTAACCGAGGGATTGCATGGGCTTCAGCTCAGGACCGTAGCCTCTTTGCAGCAGTCCTTCGACTTCTTCGAGGAAGCCCGAATCCATCATCTGCAGAACCCGGCGGTCGATCCGATCGTAAAGATCCTCGCGGCTTCGGGTGAGGAAGATCTTGAGGGTCGGATAGAGGTTTTGAGCGAACCGATGGGCTGCCTGCCACTCCGACAGCCGGCGCCCGGTGGATCGAAAGACCTCGAGGGCCCGGATGATTCTCTGGCGGTCGTGCGGATGCAGCGATTCACCCAGAACGGGATCCACGGCCTTCAGTTCCTCATGGAGGGCCGTCAGCCCCTTCTCATGGGCTTCCCGCCGCAGCATCTCGCGCACCGCCGGAGCCACCTCCGGCCCCTGGCAGATCCCCCGGGTCAGGACCTTCATGTAAAGCCCCGTGCCGCCCACCACGAGAGGGATTCTCCCCAGATCGTGGATGGTTTTGACGACCGGGTGGGCCAGCTCGGCGTAGGCTGCGGCATCGAAGGGCTCGTCGGGGTCGACCGCGTCCAGGAGGTGGTGCCGGACCCGCGCGCGCTCATCTTCCGTGGGCTTGGCCGTGCCGATGTCCATGTAACGATAGACCTGCATGGAATCGGCATTGACGATTTCCGTTCGGAGCCGGTCGGCCAGATCGAGGGACAGGGCCGTCTTTCCGACACCGGTCGGCCCGGCGATGAGGATGAGGGGGAGTCGTGCGGCGCCATTGACCATTGTGCACACGGTCTTTTTCCAAAAGGTTTGGGTTGCAGCAGCCCGCATTCGAGACCTGTTGCTCAGGGGCACTGGGGTGTGACTAAATCCACGATTGATGGTATTGTCAATCTATTGTTGGCTGTTACAGGAAGAGACTTTCAAGGGAGTGCTCGCATGAATTCATCCAGGATTGACGAGAATACCATCGAGGCGGTACAGCGGTTCCATGGTCACATGTGCCCGGGTCTACATTCCCTCACCGAAAGAGAGTGACACCATGCCGACACGTTTTGTCATCGTCTATTCTTCACCCGCGGGAAGCACCCGCAAAGTCGCCGAGGCCGTTGAAAGGGCTTTGAAAGCGCTGCCCGAAACAGAGCTTCTCACGCTCGATCTGTGCCACGCGGACGAACGGGCTGCCACCCTGAACCTGATTGAGCAAACCACCGAAGACATCTGCCTTTTCGTCGGCTCGCCCGTTTATCGGGATCTTGCGGTCACACCGGTTATGGAATTCATTCAAACGCTTCCCGCAACCAAGAAGGGTCCCGGGAAGTGCTTCGCCGTACCCTTCGCCACCTGGGGCCACGTGTGCAGCGGCATCGCTCTCTGGGAGATGGCAACAGCTTTGCGGGAACGCGGCTGTCTCGTGGCGGGGGCTTTCAAGGTACCCTGCGTCCACTCCATGATGTGGCGCACTCAGGAGCCGCTCGGCCACGGACAGCCCGATGAAGGCGCCGATGAAGCGGTGGCGGATTTCGTGCGCTCGATCTGCAACGGCCTGAAGTCCCCGGCTTTTCACCCCGTGGATCTGGACACTCTTTTGGATCAGCCACCGGAATGGGTGGCCGAGATGCGGGAAAAGTTCGCCGCTCCCCGTCAGAAATTCCCTAAAAGGGTTGATGAGAAGAAGTGCACCCAATGCGGCATCTGCCGGGATGAGTGTCCTGCCGCCGCCATCGAGCTGAATCCGTACCCGGAATTCGGTGAGTCCTGTTTTGACTGTCACACCTGCGTGAGGATTTGTCCGGAAGAGGCCATCGATTCGGATCCGCCGGTCGCCGCAATCTGTGAGTTGATCCGAAAGCGTAAGGTACTCATGAACGAGAAGCCCCAGGCGAAATTCTTCATGTCGCGTTGAGGCGGCTCCCAACACACCCGGACGAACGTAACCCCCTTGTACTCTAAGTACGGGCGCGCACATTAGAGTGTCCAATAGCGACTGTGGGACTCCGCAGCACGTCATTCCGGCGGTTTTCAAGCCGGAATCC
>Ga0105094_10001776_pt1 | contig 11303 bp, 7 predicted proteins | sample PPLLak1March2015_2_FD_87023 | JGI IMG/M metagenome (GOLD analysis project Ga0105094, IMG submission 87023) | Freshwater sediment microbial communities from Prairie Pothole Lake near Jamestown, North Dakota, USA - PPLs Lake P8 Core (3) Depth... | ecosystem: Environmental > Aquatic > Freshwater >...
GCGCTCCAATCGCCTGCCAGATCAGGATGATTCGAGCCTACCGAAAATGATTTCATTTGTCAACTGCCCCGTAGGGGCCTCATCTTCCGGGCGAAGTCCCGGACGATGCGTAGGACCTATCCGATATTTTATTACACCGCAAATAAAATTCATTTTTCTTAGCAGATTCCTTCATCAGAATGCTGCTATTACCCTGAACGAGAGTATGCTTAGGGTACTCATTTTTCGATATACGGCATTATAATTAAGAATAGGTTAAGAGAATCATCCCTTTAATCTCTCAGGGGTGATTTTCTCCATTTGCATGGTTTGCCAGCAGACTTAGATATGCTGGAATGAGCGATCAGCGTGCCAACCCAGTACTCTGCCACACATAAGAGCTTCTACTATCGGTTGTGTTTGATTATTGCCGGTCTGGTTGCACTGGTATTCGCTGCAGTTAGCGCCCCGCCAGTTGAGACCGATTGGTGGATTTTTGCGGCTTTATTTCTTTTCTTCTTCTTCCAGGCACTCTTCCCCTTTTCCTTGATCGTGGGAGAGTATACGATCCTGCACATGACCGCCTTAGGGGCTGGCTTACTCTACGGGCCGGCTGTAGCTGGCTGGCTGGTCGTGTTGGGCTCCCTGGCAGGTTATGGCGTCCGGCGTTATCTTAACCAGGACCCACTGAAATCCAGGTTAACTCCATCAAGGAGCTTGCTGGAGTCATGCTGGTCTGCGGCTGCTATCCTCCTGGCGATGGTATTGGGATTCTATCTAGCCGGATGGCTCAAGGGATGGTCTGGCCCGCAATTCACCTCTGCCCTGCCAGTGGAGATGGTCCTGGCGGCAATATATTACACTGCCATACATATCTTTGGAATTCTCGGGGATATCGCGACCCGGCTCCCGGCCTCATTTTCGTCACACCAGCGTGATTTTACCTGGTTAGCCTTATTGGAGCTGTTGCCCTTGCCGTTTATATTGATCACAATTCAGGCATATCCTACGGTAGGGACAGCCACGCTGCTTCTGCTGGGAGGTGTGCCTTCCCTATTGGCGGTGTTATTCTCTGGTATCAGCCGGGCCAACGCTTCCCTACAGCGCAGCCTTGAGGAACTAACGACTATCAACCAGGTCAGCCAGGCTCTTCGCACCACAATTCGTATGGACGAGCTTCTGCCCGCGATTCAAAAGCAGGTCAGTAAATTTCTAGGAGTCCAGAATTTTTATGTTGCTGTTTACGATGAGCAAGCGGATCGATTATGGTATCCCTTAGCGGTGAAGAATGGTATACGCCAGAACTGGCAGCCGCGCCATTTGGAAGATCGCCTGACCGATCGAGTGATTCGTGAGCGCCTGCCAATCTTGATCCCTTCCAACGCGAGCGAGGAACTGGCCCGTATCGGCTTGCCTGTCGGCGAAGATGCGCCAATGGCCTGGATGGGGGTGCCTTTGATGTCCTCCGACAAAGTGATCGGATGTCTGGCGGTGTTTTCCCAGTCGCCAGACATCGAATTTACCGCTGCAGATCTGGACTTGATAACAATTCTCTCCGGTCAGGTAAATGTTGCCATTGCTAATACGTTGTTATATGAACAGGTACAGCAGCGCGCACGTCACTTGGAGACACTCAATCAATTCAGCTCGCTGACTGTTGCCTGTTTGGATCCAGGTGAAGTTCTTGCCCAGGCATGCCGGTCAGTAACAAAGCTGGGTGGAGGTACGCGCAGCGCGGCCTACCTTTACGATTTGGGTCAGGGGAGCATTTTACTTGCTCAGTCTTACCAGCTATCAGATGAATTTGTAGATCATAACCGCTCATTCTCGTTCACCAAAGCTCGGCGCACTCAGTGCCTGGATAGCGGGATGCCCTTCCTGGTGGTGGATGCCAGTCAGGCAGATCTGGATGCGGCTTTTTTGAGTATGCTGGCGCGTGAGGGGATCGGCGCTTTTGGAGATTTCCCTTTAACCTCTCCAGATGGTCAGATTGGGTACCTATCCATATATTATGATGAGCTGCATGATTTTGCCCCTGAAGAGGTCGAGCTGCTTAGGACCCTGGCAGCGCAGGCAGCCATGGCGGTTTCTAACGCCCGTTTGCACGCCCGCACCGATCTGGCTCTATCACGCCGCCTACACCAGCTATCGATCCTCGAGACAATCGGTCGTGAGCTATCGGGGGAGATTCAGTCAGAGCGGTTATTTGAGATGATTTTAGATTATGCCATCGAATTTACCGATGCAGTTTGGGGCAGCCTTTGCCTGATTGAGCAAGCGACGCAGCGCGCATTGGTCAAAGCCTGGCGAGGTTATCCGGAGCGGCCTGATATTTTCTTCGTTGGAGAGGGTCTCAATCAACAGGCTATCCAGTGCCAGGAAGTAGTCTATCTGCCGGCTGTGAGTCAAGAGCCGGAATATATCGATCATACTCGGGGTAAGGCCCAGTCCCATCTGAGCGTCCCACTGGTTCACGAGTCGCAAGTGCTGGGTGTGCTCAGCCTGGAGAGCGATCATACGGATGCTTTCACTGCCGGTGATATAGGCTTCGTCAACCAACTTGCTAATCAGGCTGCGGTGGCAGTTGTAAATGCTGCTCTATATGCCGATGTCACCCGTGTGCGCGACCGCCTGGCGGCGGTGCTGGATACAGTCGGAGAGGGCATCTTGCTGGTTGAAGCCAGGGGACGGATCGTCCTAGCAAACAAGGCCTTGCACAGGATAACTGGTCTGCAGCCAGAGAAATTTCTGGATCATTGTTTTTCCGAACTCCCCCAAGGTGTACTGGCGATGTTTGGTTATACACCCGCACAGGCCTCCCAACTGATAGCTGCTCTGGGCGCAAGCGCGGTATTTTCTCCCGCAAAGGTGACTATCACCCGCCAGGGATTGTCTCCCGAGATATTTGTTGAGCGTATTATCACGCCCGTTTTCGAAGGAGCTGGTCAGTCCAGGGGTTGGATGATCGTGCTGAGGGATGTGACCGAAGAGCAGCAGATTGCCCAGGCGCGCGAGTTGATTACAGAGACCCTGGTGCACGATCTGCGTTCACCGATCAGCGCGGTGCTGGGAGCGCTGGAGGTGATGGAAGATGCACTGCCCTCCAGGGCAGGTGATGAAACGGATATTACAGGCCAGGCGCTGAACGTGGCCCGCCGCGGCGCCCACCGGGTGCTCGCGCTGATTGAGACGTTAATGGATATCGCCCGGCTGCAGTCGGGCAAAATGGATATCTTGCCTGCCAGGACTGAGCTTAAGCCATTGGTCTCCAACATGCTCAATGAGTTTATCGCTCAGGCTAATGAATACGGTGTCATCTTGCGCAATGACGTCCCGGAAGACATCCCGCATTTAAATGTCGACCAGGGGAAGATTACACGTGTCCTCGCCAATCTGGTGGACAACGCGCTGAAATTTTCTCCCTCAGGCGGTCAGATTGCTATCGCGGCGCGTCCCATGCCAGGCCAGAAAGTGTTGATACAGGTGAGTGATAATGGACCTGGAATACCGGAGGATTACCGCGAAAAAGTGTTTGAACGGTTCAGCCAGGTCCCCGGGTTGCGTGGTCGGCGGCGGGGTACAGGTCTGGGTCTTACATTCTGCCGGCTGGCGGTTGAAGCTCATCAGGGGAATATCTGGGTAGAGTCCAATCCGGCAGGAGGCAGCCTGATTAACCTCACGCTCCCATGTGTTGACGAAGAACCATACAGTTGATAGGCGTACAACAGCTTATCAGAGCGTTTGCCCCATCCCCGAAAAGCCGGTGACCGGCCTGGGATGTCCTGTGATGGATTTCCACCTCGGACTTTACGAAAGTCCTGATAGGGCTGCCTGGGGATGCTCAAGTCGCTCGCCCCCACACGGCTCAGCCACCCCGCACGATGAAAAACAAGGGGACGAAGCCGCCCAGATTGCTTATGAAGTGGGCGATGATCAAGGGGAACAATCGCCCCTGGCGAAGCGCGATCCGACCCGCGCCCGGTCCCCACAGGGTGAAACCCGCGGCGGACGCCACGGCAGAAGTGACTGTCAGGTCAAATGCCAGGTGCTGGAGGACGAATCCCAGCGCGGCCAGCAGGATGCCAACCCAGGCGCTGCCCGAGGCGGCGATGAGCCCCGGCTGGGCCGTGCAGGGCAAACATCACACCAAAGAAGCCCGCCAGAGCAGCATCTTCACCTCTCTCACGGGAGCTATTCCCGGGGGAAGCCCGGCGCACCGGTTGTTTCGTCTCCACCAGTCGCTCCAATAGCTGCGCTGCCAGGGTGGGGCTGTCGTAACGGGCGAAATCGGCCTGGACCCTGGCTGCGTTCAGCCGGTAGGACGGGTCCTGCAACACGGCTCGAACCGCCTGCTTTAGCTGCTCGGAAGTCGGCGATCCCGTTTTTAGATTGATGCCAGCGCCGACCCACTCGATCCGGGAGCACACTTCCGGCTTGTCTTCGCTGGTCCCCGCCGCCACCAGGGGCACCCCGTACGCCAGGGCGGCTTTTACACCATTGTAGCCGCCGTTGGTCACCATCACATCCACGTGCGGAAGGAGGCGCGCGTGCGGGATCATCCGCTCGGCGCGCACATTGGTAGGCAGAGCGCCCAGTATTTCTGGCTCTGGCGTGGTCACGATGACCAACATCGGCTCACCAGCCAGCGCCCGGATGGTTGGAACCACCAGTTCAGCAGTGTCGGTCGCCACCGTGCCCTGGGTGACGTGCACAACCGGCAGCCCGGAAGCCAGGTCTACCCACCAGGCGGGCGGCGCAAAGTCGACCGGCGTCGGCGGCAGCATCGGCCCCACATAGTGAACCTGGGAAGGCAGCCGGCGATGGGGAAATTCGAACGCCGGTGTGGTGCCCTGCAAATGCAAATAGGGGGAGATGAGATCGTCGAAGACCGTCGTAAACCTGGGGATGGCCGGCAGGCCGACCTGGCGCCTTTGCTGGTTGTAGGTGCGGGTCACCTCCAGCAGGAGCATCTCGGAAAGCCTGTTCACCACCCGGTTGCCCATGCGCCTAACGGGCGAGGTTGCCGGCGGCTTTCCCGAGCCGTACGGCGGGCTGTCTGCCGTGCGCAGGGGGTTGATCCCCACCGAAGCCCAGGCCGGGCCGCCTTTGGCGCGCAGCAGCCGGGCACCCAGGCCGCACATATCCACCACGAGCGCATCCGCCGGGAAGTCAGCCAGGATTGCCTGGTAGTCCCGGAGCTGGCCCAGCATGGGTGCAACGAACAAGTTGATCATGGCAGCATTAGCCGCCGCCAGGCCGTCTTTACCTTGGGCTTCCCGCGTGGCGCCGAGCATATCCCGGGCGTGGGTCATGGGCGTGAACCGGGCACCCGTAGCGGCGACCCTGTCGCACGCCACGCTGCCTGTGTGCCACCATACATCGTGCCCGCGCTCGACCAACTTCTCGGCGGTGAGTAAGAAGGGGTTTACATGCCTGGCGGCGGGCATGGTGCTGATCAGAAATTTTGCCATTTTGAACCTCCGTTGCATCGTAGGCGATCGACCGGGCGATCAATCGGCCGCGGAACCGGCGACCCCGGTCGAGCGCGCCCCGGCTTTGAGCCTGACCTGGGACAGGACCAGGCAGGCGATCCCCAGCAGGATAGCTCCCATCCAGAACGGCGCGCCCGGCATCACCTGGTCGTACACGGCACCGGCCCACAGGGGGCCGAGCATCGCCATCAACCCGCCCAACGCCACGTTGACACCCGCCAGCTGCCCTTGCTCCTGCTCCGAGACCTGGTTGGCGGCGATGGCGCCGGTTGTGGGCCAGATGAAGCCGGTGATGCCGCTCTGCAGGAACATCACCGGAAACAGCATCCACACCGCCGGGGCAGCGATGAACAGGGGCCAACCGATCACGCTCCCCAGCAGGCCCACCAGCGCCATACGCTTCTCGCCGTAGCGAGGTACGAAGCGCTGGATAAGGATAGCCTGGACGAACGCGGTCGAAATCCCGGCGCACACGAGCAGCAAGCCCAGCGTCATGGGCGGGGCAGCGAACTCGTCCTTCACATACACCCCGGTCACACTGTTCACGCCGTTGAAGCTAAAATTGAATAGCGCCAGCACCAACAAGACCGGACTCAGCCCCGGCTTGCGCATCATCTGCGCCACCGAGGCAAACGGGTTAAGGTCGCTCGCGACCAGCCTGGACCTGACGCGCTGTCCCTCGGGCAGCGATTCCGGCAGCAGGAAGTAAATCAGGGCTGTACTGACCAGGAAAACCGCCCCAGCCAGGTAAGCCGGTGCATTCAACGATAGCTGGCTGAGCATGCCGCCAATGGCCGGGCCGACGATGAAGCCGATCCCATAGGCCATACCGACCAGGGTCAGGTTCCTGGCTCGCTCCTCCGGCGGCGAGACATCGATGATATAAGCCGAGGCAGTGGAGATATTGCCACCCGTGATCCCATCGATCAGGCGGGAGAGGAACAAGATCCACAGCGCCCCGCCGGCGCCGAAAATAAAATAGCCGATGGCCGAGCCGAAGACGCAGGCCAGCAGCACTGGACGGCGCCCGATGCGGTCGCTGAGCTTTCCCAGCGCTGGAGCGGCGAAGAACTGCCCGCCGGCATAAATCACGGTCAGCAGGGTCACTGCCAGGGCATCGGCAGAGTAGCGCTGGACAATATCCGGCGCGACCGGGAAGAGGATAGTCATGCCGACGATATCCATCAGCATGACGAAGAAGATCAGGCCGAGCGCGCGCCGGGTGGATTGTGTTTCGGAACTCATCTGACATTTCCTTGAACGAGTATAGATCGACGCTGGGAGGGAGGATGGAGCGGGGGATGCCCGCAGGCGCCCCCCGCTCACCTCTCCCGGCACACAGAAGCGGGCACTTCACCCGCTCGCCCGGAGTGCGCCCCGGGTCACGACCACCAGCCAGAGGCTGTAGGCCAGCACCTCCAACCGGTTGGGCCAGCCCACAGGCGCCCCTGGGCCGAAGCTGCCGCCGTTTTGCGCCAGCATCCACCCGGTGGACACGAAGGCCAAAACGAAACCTGCCACGGCCAGCGCAGCCGCCCACCCGACAGACCGGCGCACAGGGCGCCAGTAGGGGTTACGCCTCAGGCTGTAGCTGACCAGCAGGACGGCGAACGGCATTGCCATGCCCAGCATCCCACCCAGGCTGTGAAGGTTGCCCTCCGCCGTCAGCTCGCCGGGGGTAGCCGTGATGGGGTCGGTCGTAAAAACGGCGGCCAGGATCAGGCCGGCAGCGCTCACCAGCATCAAGCCCAGCCCGATCCGCCCGCGGGGGCAGCGGGCATGCGAGCGGAGCGCAACGAACAGCGCGAGCCAGCTCAGCGCAAAGCAACCGAACGCCACAGCCATCAACCAGCCGTAATCCCCAAGCGCATATTCGCTGATGAAATGCCAGGCAGGGTCCAGCTCCGGCTGGATGACGTGCAGACTGGCAAGCAGAGCCACGAACACCGCTGCGCTCCATATAGACAGGCGCGCTGCCCGGGTTGGGGCTGCGGTCACGGGCATCACGAGGGTCATATCTTTTTCCATAAGTCACTCCTTTGGCAAATCTAACGCTATCTTGCCGCATTCGGGAAAGCCATTCATCGGTGAGGCGCGGGATCACTCCCTGCGCACCCGGGTCATGGTCGATGAATATCCGCCGCCGCCCGGATACACCCAGGCGCCGGACAGGGTGTTGGCGTCGGAGCTGAACTCTCCCCGGTAATACGCCGGAGAACCCACCTCACCGCCCCAGATGGTGATGGCCTTGTCGTTGAGCTCATACACGTAATCCAGCGTATTGCCCAGGTTGTCATAAAAGCGCGACCGGATCTCCTGGCCTGGCGCATGGCCAAATTCCTGTTCATGCCCGATGATCTCGATGCCTACGATCCGCATGCCGTGTTGCTCCAGGTCGACGCGCTGCAGGAGGAAGAAACCGTCCTCCATCCACTCGTAGGTCACCCGTCCCCGGGCGCCTCCGCTCACGTCCCATGCGCCGACCAGGATCTCCAGGCCCTCCAGGTCGGGGTTCGGCAGGGGCGTTTGTTGCTGAGCCTGTAAATCGGTTTTGTCGGTCATCTTGTGCTCTCCTTTCGGTCTGGCGGTCGCTTCGCCGGCGAGAAGGTTGGGGGTGGCCCTGTGCGGCGCCGGTAAAACGACCAATTCAATGGGTTTTAACCAACTTCCCCCACAGTTTACGGCGGCACAGGGTGACCTGTAATCACCCGCCCAGGGTGATTGGCAGGGTGACTCAGTGAAGCGTGAAACCCAGCGTGTATTGGACGCTGGGCGTATGCTCTGGTTTGGGAATTATTTGGTGAGCGGTGATGGAGAAGCCGACTCCCCGTGAGCGGCGGCGCGGCTTACCTGAAGTTCATCTGGCGGGCGGCCTGGCGGGCTTGTTCCCGGCTGTTCACCCCCAGCTTCCCGTAAATGTTTTTCACGTGTGTTTTGACCGTGTTAATAGAAATAACCAGCTCGCCGGCAATGTCCGGGTTGGTGCGCCCAGCGGCAAGCAGGCGCAAGACGCGCTGCTCCTGCTCGCTGAGCGGCTCGATGACCAGATCTGAGCTTGCTGGCAGCAGGGCCGCCTGGCGCGCCCCTTCCTGCGCAAACTCGTACAGCAGCGCTCGGGCGTAGATGGCCAGGGACTCGTCTTCGATGTGGGAAAGAGCGGATTGCAGCAGCCGGGCGAGCGGATGCCCTTCGTCCAGGGAGATGCGCCGGTAGCCCTCCGGCTGTGCCAGGGCGAGCGCCGCCATCAGGTTCGCGTGGGCGCGCGGCAGGTCGCCCTGGCGCGCCAGGGCAGCCGCCAGGAGGATCTCCCCCTCCAGCACGCTGCGCATCCGCCCGTGTTCTCGGGCACCGGGCAGCCATTCCTCCAGCAGCTCCAGGGCCGTCCCAGCCTCACCCTGGGCGATCAGCAACCGGGAGGCTACAAGCGCTTCAAGCTCCTCTATAAGGCAGAGTAAACCGTTCCTGGGCTGCGGCAGGCCGTCGCGCCAGCGCTGAGCGGCGACCAGGTCGCCGGTCTGCAGGGCGATCCAGGCGTTATACGCCTGGATTTCTCTGAGCAGCACGGGATTGCCGGTACTGGCGGATAGCTCCAGCAGCTCCGCCTGCGCCGGGGCGATCTCTCCCCGGGCGTACTGCGAGCGCGCCAGGAGCACCGTGCTGGCCGCCCGGATGTCCTCGTGGGCGAGCTGCTCGCCGATCTCACGCCCCTGCAAGCCGTACTGCTGGGCCTGATCCAGGTCATTCCACTCCAGGGAAAGCCTGCCCAGTCCCACCAGGGCGAGTCCCCTGCGGATGAGCATGTCCCCGTTGTACATGGGCACCCGCTCGATCTCTTTGAGCACCTGCTGGTAGAGCTGGGCGGCCTGGTGCAGCGCCCCCTGGCGTACATGCACCTCCGCCAGGCTCAGCAGGGCAATCGAAGTGGCGTAGGTATTCCGGTCTGCTTCGCTCACCACCTGGGCCTGCGTAAAGGTGCGCCGGGCGGCGTTCAGCTTGCCGGCGTACATCTCTTCGGTTGCGGCGATGATCAGGCTGCTGCCGCGCCACTGCGCCTGCGCCGGCAGCAGCTCGAGCGAGCGCCTGGCAGCCGAAAACGCCTCGGGGTAATTTCCCTGCTCCAGGCCACGTTGGCGCGGATTGCCAGGATATCGCCGAGCCTGGGCTGATCCTGAACAGCCTGCCAGTGCTCTTCAGCCACATCGAGCAGTTTTTGAATGTGGTCGATCGGCAGCGGTGTCTGCCGTTCAGTGGTGAACAGGATCGCAGCGGACTAGATTATGCACACCGCCGGGAGCGCCTGCAGCGCCTCCTCGGGCAGGCACCTGATCCAGCGCCGCAGCGTGTAATACTCGTTCTGGACAAGCTGCGGGGCGATGATGCGCTCGATCAGCGCTGCGGCGCGCGGCCAATCCTGGGCCAAGAGGGCGGCCTCCACCGCTTCGGCGGGCATCGCGTGGGCTTCGTACCATAGGCTGGCCTGCTGCGAAAGCTGGCGCAAGCGGGCCTCCCCGATACGCGTCTGGGCGGCGCGCTGCAAGGCCTCCGCGAAGAGGGGGTGAAACCGGTACCACTGTTGGGCCGCGTCCAGCGAGACCAGGAACAGGTTATCCCTTTCCATCTGCTCGAGCAAAAGGGCGCTGTCGGTGCGGCCGGTGATCGCATCGCACAGCGAGCCCGTCAGCCGGCCCAGGACGCTGGTCTGGAGCATGAACTGCTGGAGCGGCTCCGGTTGGGCATTGAACACATCGCCGATGAAGTAATCCATGACCGGCCGGTGGCTGCCGGCGAATGTGTCCAGAAACCGGTTGATCTGGTCGGCTTCGCCCTGCCTGTGCAAGGCCAGCGCGACCAGGCGCAGCCCAGCCACCCAGCCCTCCGTGCGGTTTGCCAGGCGCGCCTGCATCTCGGGGGCGAGGGTGAAAGGCAGCGCTTGATCGAGGAACTCCCGGGTCTCCTCTTGAGAAAAGCGCAAATCTTCGGCGCGCAACTCGTTGAGCTCATTCCTGGCCCGCAAGCGCCCCAGCGGGAGGGGTGGGTCGCTGCGCGTCAGCAACACCAGGTGCAAGGTGGGCGAAAGGTGATCCAGGCAAAAGGTCAGCATCTCGTGCACTTGTGGCGCAGAGATGACATGGTAGTCTTCAAGTACGAGGATAGCCTTAGAGGGGAGTCGAGACATGCCGTTGATGAAGGCGGTGAGCAAGGCTTGAAATGGAGGCTGCAGGGATTTCAGGTATTCCAGGGCGGCGGCGCTCACCCCTGCGTCGAACACCTTGCAGGCGGTGATCAGGTAGCGCCAGAAACGCACCGGGTCGTTATCGCTCGGGTCCAAAGACACCCAGGCCACGCGCCCTTTGCCGCGCCAGGCGATCCACTCGCTGACCAGGGTGGTCTTGCCAAAGCCGGCGGGCGCTGAGACGAGGGTGAGTTTCTGCTCCATCCCGGCCTCCAGCCGGGTGAGCAGCGCCCGGCGCAGCACTAGCAAGGGGTGCAGGCGCGGGGGAGTGAGTTTCGTGCTTAGCAGCTCGTGGGTCTCGATGCGGTCAAGATACTTACTCTTGCCCTGGGGGTCTTTCTTTTCCATGCCCGGCTCCAGATGATTGACCTTGCCATCTTCTGGCAGCTGCACGGGGCTTTCAACCGCGCGGCGGAGTAATTATACAACATTAGTCCAAATTATACTTCCGCGCCGGATAGGGCTTCCACGGCGGGGATGGCTTTCTCAAAGTTCCTTGACAAATGAATAAAAACGGTCCTCTTCGGTAAAATTGGATGCGCTGACAACCAAAATACCAAGGAGGACCACATGGAGTATAGCACGCTTCAGCCTTGGCA
>Ga0105094_10001778_pt1 | contig 11294 bp, 9 predicted proteins | sample PPLLak1March2015_2_FD_87023 | JGI IMG/M metagenome (GOLD analysis project Ga0105094, IMG submission 87023) | Freshwater sediment microbial communities from Prairie Pothole Lake near Jamestown, North Dakota, USA - PPLs Lake P8 Core (3) Depth... | ecosystem: Environmental > Aquatic > Freshwater >...
CCGCGCTCGACGCGCGCGTCCCCAGGTCGAAGAGCCAAAGGCGGGAGACCAGCCCCCCGCGGTAGCGCTTCCAGGTGCGAAGGTCCACGCTGTTCGGCACGAACGCCAGAGTCCGGCCGTCGGGCGAGATCGCCCCGAACTCCCCGTACGGGACGGGCAGCCTCTCCGGCAGTCCTCCCTCCCGAGGAACCCTGAAGAGCTGGTTGAGCCGCGGGATGCCGTTGGCCATCGGCGACGCGTAGAGGACCGCCTTCCCGTCCGGGGTCCAGCCCAGCATCCGGTCCGGCGAGGGGTGGTGCGTGAGCCGTTTGAGCGGCCCTCCCCCGGCCGGGAGCACGTAAACGTCCTCGTTGCCGTCGTAGTTCGCGGTGAAGGCGACGAGCGAGCCGTCCGGCGAGAAGCGCGGAAAGGATTCCTCGCCCGGAGGCGTCGAGAGCCTGCGGGCCGGCCCTCCCGTCTTGGGCGCGATCCAGATGTCACCGGCATGGACGAAGGCGATCTCATTGCCGGAAACGGCCGGCTGCCGCATGAGGCGCGCGTCGACCGCCGCGAGCGACCCCCGGGTCCCGAGCGTAGCCATGGCCAAGAGGAACAGGCCGCAGAAACGTCTCATCTTTCGCCCTCCTTGCGCGGGCTGAACGGCCGAATTGCGCGGCCGCTCACGATGATAGAGTCAGGGGCCGGGGCAAAGGTTGCCGGGGCAACGGCCTGTTTTCTTTTGGCCCCGTTTGGATCATGCTGACTGGCTTGCGGCCCGCCGACGGGGCCGCAGGGAAGATGGGCGGCCAGTACATCAGGATCGCCTCTGCAGAACACCGGTCTCACGTCGGAGTTGAAACCGGTAGTGACGCATGCTAACATAACTAATAGGCAAGGGCTGCGAGTCTTTTGGCGATGGGGGACCTTTTTTGATTTCCCATTAATGGCCAGGTCCTTTCTGATTGGCCGGCAGGTCTATGACCAGCAAACTGATGCCTGAATGCAAATACTACGATTACACGAACAACAGGCCCCTTGACTTGGCATCAGACGGTTGCGATCTGATTCAGTGGGACCATCTCTATGGAGACCATCGATTTGCGCGGCATCCCAAAGGGTTCCGCATCTTTCTCCCTCCTGACAAGCTGCGTGCCAGCGATGAATACGCAACCTCGGATCCATATACCGTAGAGCTGAACATAGACAGTGAGTTTCACAAGCGTCGGATCGATCTCACAGTCGATTTGGTTCGTGAGGCCGTCTCCCGGCGACAAGAGTCGCGACAGATCCTCGATCTCGGGTGCGGGCAAGGACACATCACTGAAAGGATACGTCAAGCACTGAGCGGAGGCGAAGTCACTGGCTTGGATCACTCGGTTTCGGCGATCGAATATGCTCACGAACACTTTCCGGGGATCGATTTCGCGGTCGGTGACGCATATGAAAGTCCCTATGCGAAAGGCTTCTTCGACGTAATCGTATGTAACAATCTCTGGGAGCACGTTCCTGATCCGTTGTTCCTGTTGAGCAGGATAAAGCGAACGTTAAAACCCGGCGGACACCTCATTATCTCAACTCCGAGCCGTTACAGGATCGACAATCTTGTGCGTATATTGAGGGGCAAGCCGGTGGCTTTGATATCACGACACCACGTTACCGAGTACACCGTGGGGCAGATCAAGGAACAACTGGCGTATGGAGGTTTCGAAGTCAAAAGGGTATTGAGCAGCCCCATCTCTGCCGGGAGCCTGAAGCTTGATGCTGCGCGGATGTTTTTTGCGATGTTGATCTCAATGGTCGGATCCCATCACCAATTGGAAGCGACCGTTTTCTACCTTGCGCAGGAAGCCACCGGGTCAAGTCCGATTTCATCGAAACGCTGAGGCCGAACGACTGAGAGGCGGCTACAGCCCCGACACCACCACGTCCGTGAACACCAGGCTCGGGGTCCGGTTCGAGGAATAGGGATAGGGGTCGTTGGCCGCCTCGGCCAGACGGTGCCAGAGCTTGAGGTGGTTGTCGGCGACGTTCATCTCGGACACGGCCTGAACGACCTCCCCCTTCTCGAACAGCTGCCCGACGATGCCGATCGACATGTCGCCGGTCGTCGAGTTCGAATTGCCTCCGATGAAGCCGGTGATCAGGATGCCCCGGCCGAGGTCCTTCATGATCTCGGCGACCGAGCGCCGGCCCGGCGGAACGATGACGTTCGAGGGGGCGCCGGTCGTCGGCTCGACCCCGAGCTTGCGGCTGTAGTACCAGTCGATGAAGAAGTCCTTGAGGACTCCCCCGTCGACGAGGATCCGCTTCCGGGCCGCGAGGCCGTCGCCGTCAAAGAGCCGCGAGTTCAGCCCGCCCTTGAGAAGAGGATCGTCGATCAGGGTAAACAGGCCGCTGCCGACCTTCTGGCCCTTCTTGTCGGCGAGGAAGCTCTGCTTCTGCTGGATCATCCGGCCGAACAGGGCCTGCATGAAGCCGTCGCCGAAGCGGCCGACGACCCTGTTCTCGATGATGACCGGCAGGGTCTCGGTCTTGAGCTTCTTCCCCCCGAACAGGGCCAGGGTCCGGCGTGCCGCCTCGTGTCCGATCTCCTCGGGCTTGGGCAGGTCCCGCCTCCGCAGGGCCACGGCCCCGGCGTATTCGGCGGGCCTCCGGTCTCCCTCGTCCTTGCCGGTCATCCCGGCCTGGCCCACGAAATAGGTCGATTCCTCGTAGCCGTCGAAGCCGTTGCTGGTCATGGCCGCCGACTCGGCGTAACCGTCCGTCGATCCGGCGGTGACCGAGATGACTTTGTCCCCGCCCTTCTCGAGGCAGGCCGCCTCGATGGCCTTGACAAAATCGTGCCGGGCCGCCGGTGTCAGCGCCCCGTAGCCCGGGTCGACCTGCTCCAGGTCGACCGCCTGCCGCCCCTCGTAATACTTGGGCTCGGGCAGGGTCCGGAATGGGTCCTCGGCCAGCAGCCGGGTCTGGGCCACGGCCCGGCCGATGAACTCCCTCAGGGCATCCTTCCGGAGGTCCGACGTGCTCATGACGGAGTAGCGGCCCGCGACGAAGATCTCGATCCCCATGTTCCTGGTCGAGGCCTCCTTGATGTTCTCGGGCTTGCGGTCCCGATAACCGATCTCGACGGTCCGCTCGCCACCGATCCGGACGCGGCACGAGTCGGCGCCGGCCTCCTTGGCTTCCTTGATCCCCCAGGCCGCGAGGTCGTAGAGTTCCTGTTTCATCGTCGGTCTCCTTTCCTCAGCCGCGGGTCCCGCCCACGGTCAGGGACTTGACCAGGCAGGTCGGCTGGCCGAAGCCGCAGGGGGCGGACTGGCCGCCCTTGCCGCAGGCGCCGGTGCCGCCCAGGTTGAACTCGAAATCGTTGGCCACCATGGTCGTGTTGGCCAGCATCTTGGGCCCGTTGCCCATGATGTTGACGTCCTTGATCGGGGCGGCGAGCTTGCCGTTCTCGATCATCCGCCCCTGCGAGACGAAGAAGGCGAAGTCGCCCTCGCCGATCTTGACCTGGCCGTTGCTGACGTCCTCGACGTAGATGCCCTTGCCGGCGGCCTTGACGACCTCGTCCGGTGTCACCGGCCCCGCGGTCATGTAGGTGTTCCTCATCCGGGGGATGGGCGCGTACTGGTAGCTCTGGCGGCGGCCGTTGCCGGTCGGCTTGACGCCGTAGAACGCGGCCGAGATGCGGTCGTGAAGGTAGCTCGTGAGGATGCCCTTGTCGACGAGCAGGGTCCGCTGCCCGGGCGTGCCCTCGTCGTCCACGTTGATGGAGCCGAGGAGGTTCGGCACCGTGCCGTCGTCGACGATGGTGACGAAGGGCTCGGCCACCTTCTTGCCGATCATGGTGCAGAAGGTCGAGATCTTCTTGCGGTTGAAGTCGGCCTCCATGCCGTGGCCGATGGCCTCGTGAAGAAGGACGCCGGTGACCCCGGGGCCGAGGACGACCGGCATCTCCCCCGCCGGCGGCTGGACGGCGTCGAAGAGGACCAGGGTCCGGTCGACGGCGGTCTTGGCCAGCTCCTCGATCAGGGCCGGGGTGTAGAAGGCGAAGTCGCGCCGGCCGCCGAAGTTCCACCCGGCGCGTTCGCGCTTGCCGTTCTTCTCGGCGACGGCGGTCGCGGTGAGATAGGTCCGGGGCTGGAGGTCCTCGGCCCTGACCCCGTCGCTCGTCACGATGAGGATGCGCTTCTGCTGGTCGGCGAACGAGGACGTGACCTTGACCACGAGAGGCGACGCGGCGAAGCAGCGGTCGTTGACCTTCTGGACGAGCGGCACCTTGGACTCGAGCGGCACGGCCGTGAGCAGGGTCTTGAGCGGGTAGTAGTCGGCCAGCTTGAGCGGGGTGAAGCGGGCGCCCGGAGCGCGGCCCGCGCCCGAGGCGATCGTCGCGGCGGTCGCGGCCGCGGCCAACATCGGCTTCTCGGCCAGCTCTTGGGTGAACCCGTAGCCGACCTGGTCGCCCTTGACGGTCCGGATGCCCACGCCCAGGGCGACGTCGCTCGCGGCCCGATTGACCTTGCCGTCCTCGAGGATCAGGTTGTTGCTGACCGTGTGCTCGAAGTAGAGGTCGGCGAAGTCCCCGCCCTTGGCCAGGGCTTCGGCCAGGACCTTGCGGCAGAGGGCCTCGGTGATGCCGAACTCGCGCTCGAAATAGCCAGGGGCCTCGGCCCCCGACAGGCCGAACCACCCCTTGGACAGGAGCGGCGTGGCCGCGGTGGCGGCGGCGGCCACCGTGCCGGTCTTGAGAAAATCCCGCCGGCTGACAGACTTCATGGTTGCCTCCTCACGGCTGCATTGAATAGGCCGAATGGCCTGGAAAAGGCAGGGCGAAGGATAAAAAGCGACCGCACACTCCTATATACGCCCCAATAGGCCATAATGTTCCCAGGCCGCGCACCTGAGAGGAACCTTTCTTCCACACCTCGCGTCTTCTGGTATATCATCGCCGCTTGCGGAGGACTCATGCCTTCACGATCGCGCCTCATCATCGGACGGCTGATCGCGGGCCTTTCCCTGCTGGCCCTCGTTCGGGGCCCGGCCTCGCTCCAGGTCCTGCCCGTCGACTACGCCGCGAAATACCCCGGGATCGAAGGCCTCTACGAGATCGTGATCCCGGGTCAGGCCGCGGACGCCTTGCAGGTCTACTTCAAGGACGGCTCGCTCCGGACGGTCTCGGCCGGGGACGCATCCTCCACGAAATTCGATCCCCTCGAAGGCCAGGAGCTTCGCTTCGTCCATATCTCCCCCGCCAAGGGGACGTTCCAGATCGATTTCCTCAAGGACGACGCGGGGCGATTCACGAGGTTCCGGGCCACCAATGCGTCCCAGAAGCTGGATGCGATCGCGACGAAGAAGGCGGAATTCGACGACGCCAAGGCCGACCCGGCGTCGCCGAGCGACCGCCAGGGCTACTTCGAAAGGCACTACCGGAAGACGGAGGTCATGGTCGCGATGCGGGACGGCGTCCGCCTCTTCACCCAGATCTTCAGTCCCATCGACCGGTCGGAGCGGCACCCCATCATCTTCCTGAGGTCGCCCTACGGCCTGGCGCCCTACGGCCAGACCTTCACCAATGTCACCATGCCCTCGCTCCTGTTCTTGAAGGAAAACTACATCGTGGTCAGCCAAGAGGTCCGGGGTACGTTCAAATCCGAAGGGACGTTCCGGTACATGTGCCCCTACATCGAGGACAAGAGAACCGCGGCCGACGTCGACGAAAGCAGCGATGCCTACGACACGATCGACTGGCTCCTGAAGAACGTCCCAGACCACAACGGCAAGGTCGGCGCGTGGGGCATCTCCTATCCCGGCTTCACCGCGACCATGACCGCCCTGGCCGCCCATCCGGCCGTCGCAGCCGCCTCCCTTCAGGCGCCCATGGGCGACCTCTATATGGGCGACGACGGGCTGCACAACGGCGCGCTGTACCTGGCCCACTACGCGAACTACGCCTACACCATGGGCCAGAAGCGGGAGGCGCCGACCGAGAAGGGGCCCTCCCGGCTTCGCCTCCCCACGCCCGACGGCTATTCGTTCTACCTCGGCTTGGGGCCCCTGAAGGACCTCACGGCCAAGATCATCGGCCCGGAGAACGAGGTCTGGCGGGAGACCATGGCGCACGAGCCCTACGACGCCTATTGGCGGACCCTTTCGACCTATCCCCACCTCCACAATATCAAGCCCCCGGTCCTGGTCGCCGGGGGCTGGTACGACGCGGAGGACCTGAGCGGCACGCTCCGGACGTACAAGACGATCGAGCGGGTCCGCCCGGGCCTCAGGAACTCGATCGTCATGGGTCCCTGGCCCCACGGCGGCTGGAACTTCCTGGCCGGCGGGAGCGAGAACCGGGGCCCGTTCGTCTTCAGCGGGACCAGGGCCTATTTCCAGGAGAAGATCGAGTTTCCCTTCTTCGAATATTACTTGAAGGGGAAAGGGACGCTCGACATCCCCGAAGCCGTCGTCTTCGAGACCGGGACCGACGAATGGAGGACCTACGACGCATGGCCGCCGGCGGAGGCCGGGCCGAAGAAGGTGTTCTTCGCCGGGAGCGGCCTCTTGAGCTTCGATCCGCCGTCCGGGCCCGCGGGGCCGGGATTCGACGAGTTCCCGAGCGATCCAGCCAAGCCCGTCCCCTATACTCAGCAGACCACGTCCCGGTACAACCGCGACTATTTCGTCGAGGACCAGCGCTTCGCCGCCTCCCGTCCCGACGTCCTGGTCTACGCCACGGAGCCGCTCGCGGAGAACATCACGATCACCGGCCCGATCAAGGCCGAGCTCTACGTCTCGACGACCGGGACCGACGCCGACTGGGTCGTCAAGGTGATCGACGTCTACCCCGACGACGCGCCCGACCCCAAGCCGAATCCCCTCAACGTCCGGATGGGCGGCTACCAGCGGCTCGTCCGCGGCGACATCTTCCGCGGCAAGTTCCGGACGAGCTTCGAGAAGCCCGAGCCGTTCGTCCCCGGCCGGGCGGCCAAGGTGGCCTTCGAACTGCCCGACGTCCAGCACGCCTTCCTCAAGGGGCACCGGATCATGATCCAGGTCCAGAGCTCGTGGTTCCCGCTCTTCGACCGGAATCCCCAGAAGTTCTGCGATATCCGGACGGCCGGGGAAGAGGACTTTCAGAAGGCCACCCACCGGCTCTATCGGACCAAAGAGCACCCGTCCCACATCGAATTCACCGCTGTTAAGAAAGGCCCCTGATGCGACGGGGTCGATAGCGCGAGACCACCGAGAGGAGAGCCCTTTGAGACCCAAGCTCCTGGCCCCCCGTTCCGCCCGCGCCAAGGCTGTGGCCGCGCTGTCGCTGGCTTTCCTTGCCTTGGCCGCCCTGCCGCACGTCTGGGCCCAGTCGGCCCGCAGCGCGCCCAACGAGCTGGACGAGTTCCTCGGCGCCCAGGTCCGCGAGCTCGGGCTGGCCGGCCTCGGCGCCTGCATCGTCAAGGACGGCCGGGTGGCCTGGATCGGCTCGGCCGGCCTGGCCGATATCGAGGCTCGGCGTCCGGTCGGGCCCGGGACGATCTTCGGCGTTGGGTCGGTCTCGAAGACCGTGACCTTGGCCGCCTTCATGCGCCTGCGGGAGGAGGGGAAATGCGGTCTCGACGACGACGTCAACCGCTATCTTTCCTTCTCCGTGCGCAATCCGCGCTACCCGGACAAGCCGATCACGCTGCGGATGCTGTTGTCGTTCACGGCCGGCATCTTCGACGTCGATTTCCAGGCCGGAGAGAACCGGCTGGGCTTCCTCGGAGAGACGCGGGACCCCACGGCGACGGCGGAGGAAGTCCTCCGGGAATTCCTGGTGCCCGGAGGGAAATACTATTCTGACAAGAATTTCCTGGACTATCCGCCCGGGACGCGCTACGCCTACAGCAACAGCAGCTATTCGCTGATCGGCTGCGTCATCGAACGGCTCAGCGGATCGCCGTTCTGGGAATACTGCCGTCGGACGATCTTCGTTCCCCTGCGGATGAAGGACAGCTCGTGGCGCTTGGCCGACCTCGAGGAGAGCCGGTATGCCTATGACTACGCCAGGCATCCCGGCGGGATGAAGAAGGAAGAGCCCTCGACCTGGCCCGGCTACATGGATGGCGGTCTGCGGACCACGGCCGGAGACGTCGGCAACTTCCTGATCATGATGATCGACCGCGGACGGTTCGAAGGGACGCAGATCCTCAAGCCGGAAACGGTCGATGCGATACTGGCCTTACAGGATCCCGACGGGGCGCCGGCCGGCCGCGGCTTCCCGATCCTCGGCCGGGGCTTTGTCTGGACGCTTAATCAGGTGGGAAACCGCCGCATCTTCCAGATGAACGGTTTCGGGCCGGCCTTTTTTGCCGAGGTCTATTTCGATCCCTCCCGCCGGACGGGCGGCGCCTTCTTCACCACGGGAGGATTCAGCTCGTTCGAGGCCCTGGGGAACGCCGTCCGGCTCTTTTTCGAGAGGTTCCTCGACGCGACCGACAGGCTCTGATCGCTGACTTCGCCCGCGGCGCGATGAACTCACCCGCCAATTCCGTTATGGATGCGCCCTGGCCAATTGCAGATACTTTTTCCCCGCTATGATGGCCAGGACCGCGGCGATCACATTCGCCCCGACGCAGACCAACATCAGGATCGCCTCTGTAGAAAAGCCCTGATAGGCTTGCAGATAATTGACGGCACCGTTGAACACGAAGAAGTCATGCAGGAACAGGAGGAGCGCCCCGAGATACAGGGGGCCGCTGAGCATTCTGACGCGGCGCCGGCTCAGAATGACGACGGCCAGCAGAACGACGACCGCCGCCAATTGGATGGCAAAGAAGACCTTGGACGAGTGATCGACGCGGTCGGCGATCGCCATGGGATGCGCAGCCAGTCGAGGCAGGAACAAGAAGGCCCATAAGGCGGCTACGCCGACGGCGATCGCGGTTGCGGCATGGGCCATGCGTCGGAGAGTGACTTCTTTGACCATAGCGACCCCCTTTCGTTTTTCTTGACTCATTTAGCCCTGATCAACCGTTCTTCTTTTCTTCCCTGCCAGGATGAACAGAATCCCTGCGGCCACGGGAAAGACAACAAACATGACCCAGGAGAGAATCCCTAAGACTCCCCCAGGGATCCCGCCGGGACCCAGGAGATTAATGAAGAAGAGTCCCAGCATCAGGGCCCCGACGGCGATCAGGATGATGCCCCCCACGATATTGTTCCGCCACGCTAAATAGAGCGGAAAAGCGAAGATCACCAAAAGGCCGACGCCGAGCGCATCAGGATCCGAAACGAACGCGAAGATACCCGGGGCCAGAGCCAGGACGGACGCTAGGTACCTCATCTCAGCCTCCCCCATCCCCGGATATTCGCGATGCCTGACGCCGACGGATACGATCGACGCTTCTATGGACAATCTCGGTTCGAGGGTGCCTGTTGTCAAGCGTTCACCCTTCCCTCCTTCGATCCATAGGATCTGCCCCCGGCCGTCGGATCGAGTTGACTCTGCCATGAGACCGGTGATAGGGTGATTTTAGCGAGGGAGGCCAGACATGAATGATAAAAGGGGGGGCCTTACTGCGTCCGATTTCCCCGGTATTGATAGGGCTAAGTTCGACGAATGGAAGTCGCTCAAGATCAAAAGGAACCGTGAACAGAGGACTGTCTTATATATCGGGGTTGGAATATTGCTCATTTTGGGCGTCTTGAGCGTTCTGACTGCCAAGCCCTATTTCCTGTTGATATTCCTGGTTCTCTTGTTTGATGACCTTTTCGTTTTTCACCGCCGAAGATCCAGGCGCTTGCGCCAACTTGGCGAGGAACTCAAGATGTCCGACCGATTGAGGGCAAAGAGAAAGGGCCTGACGTTTACCGGGTAGACGACAAACCGGACATCTCGTCTGGAAATATTCTTTTGAAGGTCATTTCACTACCTTGGTATGGGGTATTGAACTTGCGCCGGGCCAATCAGAGGTCAAGGAGTATGTCTGGAACCTTGCGGGAAACGATAAGGATCCGCTTCATCCCGGCCCCTATAAAGCGAAGATATACATTACGAACAGTCCCCGGGATGAAGGGCTCTCGAAAGTGATCAGCCTGACCATCTAGGCGGTTAGCGGCACTTTCGCTGATCGTGTCCTATGGCCTCGCGCAGACGCGAGGGCGGTGCATCATACGATCTTGATCCGGGACGCGACGTCGAGGAAGAACTCCTTCGACCAGATCGCCAAAGATGCCGCGTCTTTCACGAAGGGCTCGACCTCGTGCCGGATCAGATCGATGTCGACCTGGTCGATCCTCTTTGCCAATAAGTCGCGCAAGTCCTCCGCCCTCAATGGCGCCGGCCCCTTCCAATGTCCCGTCTGACGCATCCTCTCCTCGAGGTGGGCAAGATGCAGCTCGGGATGAAAGGCCGCGAACCAAACAAGATCGTACCAGTCACGACCCTTGACCCGGCTCTTCCACTCGCGGCAGAGAACGGCGTGCATCTTGCCGGCGAAAAGATCGGGCAAGCTGAACGTCCGGACAGAGAACGGGACCGGTCTGAGGAGGTATCGCACTTCCGTCGCGAATCCCGGGGGCGGATCGACGTCGACCTCCAGCCTTATCTTCAGCACCTGGTTCCGCGGGACTTGTTGAATGAGATCCTTATCGAATTCGACCGTGATCATCTGGGTCCGCGTATCGGCCTTGAGGAAAGCGGATTGGATGGCCGCAGAGACCGGCTTGGGCCGGCTCTCGATCTCGACGGCGAACCCGAAGGAGGCCAGCTCTCTCTTCAGGGCTTCGCTGTAGCCGGCCAAGTCGAAGTCTATGCGCTTCTCGAGGAGTGAAAAGTCCAAATCCTCGGAGAAACGGTCAAGCCCGTAAAGCACCCGGAGCGCCGTGCCGCCGTAGAAGGCGGCATGTTCGAAGAGCTTGCTTCTCCAGAGGCCGAGAAGCGCGATCTCCTGCATGACTTCTCTGAGGGCGCGCAGGGAATCTCCCACGGTGCGGATCTCGTACGTAGCCAACATCTGGCGGATGGCCTCATTCATGGGGGGTCACCTCTCCGGACCTCTGGAGCCGTCTCAGATACCCGCTGAGGCGCCTGAGCCTCAGGGATCTGTAGCGTCCGGCGAACTCTTCGATCTTTTCGGCGGAAAGAGAGCGGATGTCGCCGGTGTCGATCCTCAGGTCCTCCTCGAGGAACCGGCCCATCTCACCGATAGAGGAGTTGGGGGCGCCGCGGACCGATACGATCTTGTCCGCCAGGGCCTTCTCGGGAGAGGCGATCAGGAACGCCTGGCCGTGCTCCCCTTCCACCCGGACCATCCCGACTTCATATGCCCGGGCGGGGA
>Ga0105094_10001779_pt1 | contig 11291 bp, 9 predicted proteins | sample PPLLak1March2015_2_FD_87023 | JGI IMG/M metagenome (GOLD analysis project Ga0105094, IMG submission 87023) | Freshwater sediment microbial communities from Prairie Pothole Lake near Jamestown, North Dakota, USA - PPLs Lake P8 Core (3) Depth... | ecosystem: Environmental > Aquatic > Freshwater >...
GAAGATGGCCCTCTTCAGGCGGGAACCCGACAGGACCTGGTCCATGACCCGGGTGTAGATCTTCTCGAAGAGCCGGGGCACGCTGACGATGAGGGTCGGACGGACCTCGATCATGTTCGCTGCCACGGTCTCGATGCTCTCGGCGTAGGCGATGGCCGGGCCGTTGTGGATGAAGAGGAATGTGGCCGTCCTTTCGAGGACGTGCGATAGAGGCAGGAAGGACAGGGCGGTGTCATCTGCCCGGAAATCAAGGAACTCCGACAGGGAATAGACGTTACTGACGAAATTGTCGTGGCTGAGCATCACGCCCTTGGGCAGGCCGGTCGTTCCCGAGGTGTAGATGATGGAGGCTAGGTCGCCCGGCTGGACCGCTTCGGCCGCCCGCTCGAACGATCCGGGCGAGGCCTTCTCGAGCCGCGCGCCCCTCTCGAGGACGTCCGAAAAGGCCAGGACCCCCGCCGGAGGGTCCGCCTCGATTAGGACGATGTGCTCGACTGACGGCAGGGCGCTCCGCACGGCTTCGACCTTTGCGAGTAGATCCGGATTCGAGCAGACAACGATCTTGGCTCCCGAATTCTCAATGATGTAGCGGATCTGGTCAGGGAGGAGCGAGGTGTAGATGGGCACGGTGACGCCGCCGGCGCAAAGTGCGGCGAAATCGACCATAGCCCACTCTGGCCTGTTCTCGGAGAGGATGGCGACCCTGTCACCGGGCTTCAGACCGAGGCTCTGGAAACCTAGCGAGATGCGCCGGACGGACGTTTCGAGCTCTTCCGTGGAAATTGGCTTCCAGGCGCCGCCCTGCTTGACCAACATCCGGTCAGGCTTCTGGTGCGCCCGGCAGGACTCAAGGAAGAGGCGACTGAGGGTTGACCCGGTATGCTCACTCATGGGAGTGCCCATCGCGATTCTCGTTTATCCCTCTCTCCTCCGGCGGTGCCTGCCCTATTTCTTATGATAGTCGGGGTAGGCCGGGCGCTTCGGCTTCTGCGGTGGATTCTTGGTCAGCCCCTCCACAATGATCTCGATCGCCTTGTCCAGCTGGGGGTCTTTTCCTTGCCTCACGAGGGCAGGGTCAAGCTCCACTTCGACGTCAGGTTTGACCCCGATATTCTCGGCGATCCAATGCCCGTCCGGGCTCCAGACGCCGGCAGCCGGCGCCGTTACATAGCCCCCATCCATAAGGTTCGGAGCCCCAGCCATGCCGACGAGACCTCCCCAGGTGCGCTTGCCTACCAGGGGTCCTACTTGAGCTTTTTGAAAGTACCAGGGCATGGCGTCCCCGCCCGACCCGGCGAACTCGTTGATGAGCATGACCTTAGGCCCGAAGATCGCCCCCTGAGGCTGGACCTGGTCCTCTCCATCGCGGGTGGCGACGAGGCTCATCATCTTGCGCCCGAAGCGCTCGATGATGTCCGTGGCCAGCATGCCGCCGCCGTTGAAACGCTCGTCGACGATGAGGGCATCGCGGCCTACCTGGGCATAAAAATAGCGATTGAAGTAGGTGTATCCTCCAAAGGCCGTATCCGGCATGTAGACATAGGCCGCCTTTCCTTTGGTCAAACGTTCGACATATCGCCTGTTGTCCTCGACCCAGGCAAAATTGCGGAGGGCCGTCTCGCTGCTGATGGGGACGACGGTCACCTCCCGCGAACCTTCCATCTTTGGCTCCGGCCCGATGGTGAGAACGACCTGTTTGCCCGCCTTAGCCTCAAAGAATTCATAGATATTGTCCGTGCCCGTGACCTCCCGGCCATCCACGGCCAGCAGGTATTCGCCGGCCTTGACGTTCACTCCGGGCTGGGTCAGCGGAGCCTGCAACTGGGGGTTCCAGTTCTCCCCGCTATAGATACGGGCGAAGCGATAGCGCCCGTTCTCAATGGTGTAGTCCGCTCCGAGGAGACCGGTCGCCACCCGTTCCGGACGGGGGATGTCGCCGCCTCCCGCGCCGAGATGGCCCACCGTCATCTCTCCCAGCATCTCGGCAAAGAGGTAGTTGAGGTCCATCCTTGAAGCGACCGCTTCCACATAGGGAGCGTATTTCACCTGCGCTTTTTCTACGTCCAACCCATGGAGGTTGGGGTCGTAGAAAAACTCCCGTTCGATCCTCCACACTTCGCGGTACATTTGGCGCCACTCTTCGAGGGGCTTGACCCGGATCTGGATGTCCTGTGTCGGCAGAGTTTTTTCGGAGTCCGGCCCGGGTGCTGGAGGCGGAGCGGGGGCGCCTGACGGGGGCATCGGTTTGAGCGTTCCGATGCGCCAGCTTCCTTTTTGGCTGTACAGGTATTTTTTTCCGCTCCGGGCCATCTCAAAGAAATCGACGCCGTTCAGTATCGTGTCGGCGCGGCGTTCCTTGAGGTCGAAACGATGAACGGAGGAAATCTGAGAAAAGAACGTCCCCGGAAGCGGCGCTTCGGCCGCTACGGCCAGGAGCGTCCCCGCCTCCCCGGTCTGGAGACCGTAATAGCGGCGCGCAGGCATGGGAACAGCCAGGATCCTCTGGAGGATGCCCTCGAGGTCGATCTTCACGACGACATCCTTTTTGTCCGGTTTCTTCTCCTCATCTTTCTTGCCGGATTCAGCGGATGTCTTCTTCGAGTTGTCTTCCGGCTTCTCCTCATCGCTCTGGGGAACGAAGGGCGTCGGTTCCGTTCTGTCGAGCACGGCCAGATAAATGGTGCTGCTCACATCCCGGAAGATGCTGTGAATGTCCGGCTGAAGAGAGGCTCCAGAATCGGTGCTGGCCGTGAAAAAGAGGTACTTTCCGCCGGGGTCGAACACGGGGAGGTTGGCATCGCTCATACCGTCGGTAACCTGCGCGCTATGCCCGGTTTCCAGGGAATAGAGGAAAACGGCGCCAAGATAGTTGGGCAGCCGCTTGACATAGGCTAGCCATTTGGAATCAGGCGACCAGCCGGGAACAAGGTTGCCTTGGAAGTGGTCCTTGTCCACCTTGACCGGCATTTTCTTTTCCAGGTCGACGTACCAGAGGTTCAGGTGGCAGTCCTCATAGGCGATCTTCTTGTTATCGGGAGACCAGCGGGGGGCAAAATAGAAGGACGGCTTTTTTTCGAGCTCGATGCGGACCACCTCGCCGATTCCTTTCTGGTCCCGGACATGGAGCTGGTATTCCCCCGATTCATCCGAGAAGTAAGCGATCTTCTGTCCATCGGGAGACCAGGACGGGTATCGCTCCATGGCTCCCGGCGTATTGGTGAGGTTGCGGGGATCGCCCTTTTCTTCGGGCACGGTGATGATCTCTCCCCGGGCCTCAAAAGCGGCTCGGGCCGCATTCGGAGATAGACTAGGTGAGGTGAGACTCTCGCCGACATTCACGTATTTATCCCGGACTTCGAGCATGTCGCCGGCGATAGAGACGGACAACGGGCTCGCTTTCCCGGAAGCCAGGTCATAGAGATTGAGGGAGCCGAACTGCTCGTAGACGATCGCCCCAGGGCCGGCGGAAGCCGACTTGAGGTCCAGACCGTTATTCTCGAGCGCCCGGCTCACTTCCTTTGTCCTGACGTCATAGGAGAAGAGGGTTACCGGCCCCTCGCGGTCGGAGAGGAAAAAGACCTTGTCCCCGACCCACATGGGCTCATAATCATTGGAATCCGTCCGCGGGATTTTCTCGATTTTCGAATCGGACAGGTCGGCGATCCAGATCGGAGTGGCCGTGCCTCCCCGGTATCGCTTCCAGAAGTTGAACGCACGCCGCAAGGGGACGTAGGCAAGGCGCTTTCCGTCCGGAGAAAAAGTTCCCTCGTAGCCCATGGGCAAAGGGAGTCTCTCTGGAAAACCGCCCTCCACACTGACCGTGAAAAGTTCATTGAACCTGGAGTAAGCTGTGCGACCTGAGGTGAAGAGGACCTCCTTCCCGTCTGGTGTCCATCCCAGGGCGGTGTCTGGAGAGGTATGCCAGGTCAGACGCCGGGGTTCACCGCCTTCCGAAGACATGATAAAAACATCCACGTTGCCGTCGTATTCGCCGGTGAAGGCGATCATGGAGCCGTCCGGGGAGAAAACGGGGTTGGTCTCCACTCCCGGGCCGGAGGTCAGTCTCTGAGCCGCCCCTCCATCTCGGGGGACTCTCCAGAGGTCACCGGCGTAAGTAAAAACAACCTGCGTTCGGCTGAGGGCTGGCTTCTGGGCCAGGATCGGCTTGGCCTCTGCTGCCGCGCTCAGGATGATGAAGATCGCGCCGATCAGGGTTATCAAGAAGATCTTTTTCATTTGGTTCCTCCTTTGACCTTAGGCAGAAAAGATGCCTCGTCCTCGGATAAGGGATTATAGATTAGGGCATGGGCGGATATCAAATCATCCGTTACCTGGAAGGGACATCCCTCTCCACGAATATCCTTTTAATTAACCAGTACCCAAACAGGCCGAAGCCCAATGCGCCGGCAGCAAATAACACCCAGTCCGAGGCGAACAGAGAGTTGGTCATGATCACGAGCCCCAGACAGAAGGCGATACCAAGGAGACAGTTGACCGCGAGCCGGCCGATGGGCGGCTCACTTTTTTCAGAAGGAGCGGCCTTTCGCCGGATCGTTCTCCATATCCCTGGCGGCCGACAGCGCTCATAGAAGCGCACCAGAGTTTCATCAGACTCGGGTCTTGTCAGCAGTGAAACTGCGATCAGGAGAGTGACACTCAAGATAAAGAGAAAACCGGTGCTCTGCCAAAAAGGCCGATGCTCGAAGCCGAGGATGAACCAGAAAAGGATAGAGAGAGGGAGCCCCAGGATGATCGCGGCCAGCTCACCCCAGACGTTGAACCGCCACCAGAAGAACCGCAGCCAGGAGAGAGGAAGGATGAAGATGACCATGACGGAGTTGATGAACAGGAACCAGCTCACCATCCCCTTGACATAGAAGATCGCGACAAACGCGGCCAGCAGAAAAAGGAGAAGTGTTGCTAGGCGGCTGACCACGACCTGAGCTTTCGGCGAAGCGTCGGGCCGGAGCGGCCGGTAAAAGTCATTGATGACGAAGCTCGAACCCCAGTTGATCAAGGCGCTCAGCGTGGACATGAAGGCGGCGGCTTCCGCAGCCACGAGGACACCCTTGAAACCGGCGGGAAGCCGCGAAATCCTGACGAGCTCCCCCCAGGCGTAGGCCGGGTCCTGGAGAAGCCGGAAACCCGGAGGTGCGCTTCCGACCTGGCCGGTCAGGTCTTTGGTCCAGAAAAGAGAAAGAGCCACCAGCCCGAGCCCGATGAGGGGGATGGTCCTTAGGGAGAGTGCCAAAAAAGAGTTGAAGAGCTGGCCGCCTATGGCGTGGCGCTCATTCCTGGCGCCCATGAATCGCTGGGCCGTCATGCCTTCTCCGGCCGTGGGCGACCCGGCGAAGAAAAAGCCTTGGAGAACGAGCATCGCGACTGTGAGGGCGGGGATCAGGCTGGTCGGAGGGAACTGCTGGAGGGCCTCCGGCCGCTGGAGCTGCGCCCTGGCCGTGATCTCCTGCCAGCCGCCGTGCTGGGGAATGGCGAGAAGAAGAAAAACGAAATTGCCGAGGAAGAGGATAAAGAACTGGATGACATCCGTGAAGACGACTCCGATCAGTCCGCCGAAAACGGTATAAACCGCGGTAACCCCGCCGAAAATGAGCAGGATTTGCGCCTCGCTGATGGGGATCAGGGGCGCGACCGTCTTGGCGAAGAATCCCGTGATGTAGCTGATGATGATGACGGCATAGCAGAGACCGAGAAAGGCATAGACCCTGCGCGCCAGGAGGGCCGGCCGGCCTCCGTAGCGGAGGGTGATGAGCTCGGCTGTGGTCACAATCCTCATCCGGCGCCACATCGCCGCCCAGACGATGGCCACAAGGGGCATCCAAATGACCCAGGAGGCCCACCACATCCAGTTCCCGGCGAGTCCGAAAACCAGGACGAGCATGACAAAGGCGCCGTTCCCTGATTGGTAGGTGGCCGTGTTGGACAGTCCGATCGCCCACCAGGGAAGATCGCGGTTGCCCGTGAAGTATCCGCTGGCCCCCTCTCTGCCGGCCCGCCTGGTAAAGACCAGGCCCACGGCCAGGGAGACAAGACAAAGGAGAGCGACGACCAGCCAGTCGGCCACGGTCATGAGGATGCCTCTTGGAGGGGAAGAAATTATCAATTCCTGGCCCGCTTGTCAAAACACCGGCGGCCTAAAACTTTGATTCCGGTTGACTTCAAGGGGGATTTTCGCTATGATTTGTAATCATTTTACAGGTAGTGGTGACCAATGCTAAGCATGCGATTGATGCGTTTCGGCGCGGCCAAGAAGCCCTTTTATCGGATCGTCGTGATGGAATCACGGAGCTCCCGGCAGAGCCGGGCTAAAGACTTCATAGGCAACTACAACCCCTTGAGTGACCCGGTCGAGTTCCAGATCGACCTCGAAAAGGCCAAGTCCTGGCTGGCGAAGGGCGCCCGGCCGTCGCCAACCGTTCAATCTCTCCTGGATAGAGCTTCCCGGCGGAAAGAAGTTTCCGATTAAACATTCTTTGCCTTAAGGAGGTCACGGTGAAGGAACTCGTTGAATTGATCGCCAAAGCGCTCGTCGACAACCCGGAGAAAGTTCAGGTTTCCCAGCTGGAAGGTGAACAGACCACCATTCTGGAGCTCAAAGTGGCTCCGGAGGACCTGGGGAAGGTCATCGGAAAACAGGGACGGACAGCCCGGGCCATTCGGATCATCCTGGGTGCCGCAGGGATGAAACTGAAGAGGAGATTCAACCTCGAGATCATCGAAAAGCCATAGTTGATAACCGTTGCCCGGATACTGAGAAGCCAAGGCCAAGAAGGACAGCTCAGAGTCAGGTTCTTCCATATAACGCCGGCAGATTGCACCGACCTTAGCCGCGTTTTCATAGGGAAAGAGGGGGATACCAAGGAATATGCAGTTGAGTCCTTGGTTTCCAGGGGAAAGGATTTCGACCTCAAGATCACGGGGGTGGAGACGCTTTCTGCGGCCGACCGTTTGGCCGGGCTGGACGTTTTGATCCCCGAGGAGTGCCTCAAGGAACCGGATAAGGATGAGTTCTTCCTTTTCCAGCTCATCGGCTGCTCGGTCCTGGACAGACAGGGAAGAATCGCCGGCCGGGTCATGGATGTGCTCTCCGCGGGCCCGGGCGACCTGCTCGTGCTCGAGCGGGAGGGGAAAGAGATCCTCATCCCGTTCCACGAGTCGATCTGCGTCGAAGTGGATGTGGCCGCGAAGAGGATCCTCATCGACCCGCCCGAGGGGTTGCTGGACTTGAATGAGATTTGACGTTATCACCATCTTTCCCGAGATGTTCGCCGGCTTTTTCTCCGGGGGGGTGGCCAAGAAGGCGCTGGAAAAAGGGCCTCTCCAGGTCTTCGTCCACGACCTTAGGGATTACACCCACGATAAACACAGGCAGGTGGACGACCGGCCCTTTGGCGGCGGGGAGGGAATGGTCCTCAAGCCCGAGCCCGTCTTCGAGGCCGTGGAGGCTGTCCGCAAAAACAAGCGGAGCCGCGTCTTCCTCCTATCTCCGCAGGGAACGCGTCTCGATTCCTCGCTTGCCCGAAAGCTATCGCGAATCCCGCAGGTCATCCTGATCTGCGGCCGCTATGAGGGCGTCGATGAACGGGTCGGTCGTTACCTGGCGGACGGCGAGATATCCATCGGCGATTATGTTCTCACCGGCGGTGAGCCGGCCGCCTGGGTGGTCATGGATGCCGTTTCCCGCTTCATCCCCGGAGTCGTGGGCAAAAAGGAATCGGTCCTTCAGGACTCCTTTGCCCATGGCCTTCTCGATTTTCCGCACTACACCCGGCCCCGGGATTTTCGGGGAATGAAGGTGCCCCAGGTGCTTTTCTCGGGAAATCATGCTAGAATTGGCGACTGGCGTCGTCGGGAGGCCCTGGAAAAAACCAGGGGAGCTCGGCCTGACCTCCTGGCCAAGAAGAAGCGCGCTCCAGTCAACCGAAAGGGTTTGGAGTCGGCGCTCAGGAAAGGAAAAGACCATGAGCCTGATTGATTTGACTGAAAAGAAAGAACTGAAGACCGACCTCGAGCCGTTCGATGTAGGAGATACTGTCAAGGTCCACGTGATCATTAAAGAGGGAGATAAAGAGCGTATCCAGGTCTTCAGGGGAGACGTGATCTCTAAAAGAGGAAGCGGACTCGGGGCCTCATTCACGGTGCGGAAGGTCTCCTTCGGCATTGGAGTGGAAAGGATCTTTCCTCTCCATGCCAGGAGCGTCAGGAAGGTCGAGATCGTCAAAAAGGGGAGGGTGAGGAGGGCTAAACTCTATTACCTGCGCGATCTCAAGGGAAAGGCCGCCAAGCTCAGGGAAGTCAGATAGCGGGATATCGGGGCGGGCCATTCCTCGCGTTGCCGAGAAGAAATGGCGGATTTCAAGATCGAGAAAAAGATCCTGAGCCCGGATATTCAGACAATAGCGGGCGTCGATGAAGCCGGCCGGGGAGCGCTCTTCGGACCGGTGGTGGCTGCGGCCGTGGTTTTCCCTTCCTCCTGGATCTCCAGGCCGGTCAGGGGATGGCTAAAAGGGGTCAATGATTCCAAGCTCATCGCCCCTCCGAAGAGAAGAATGCTGGCGCGCTCGATCCTGACTGAGGCGGAGGCGGTCGCCGTAGGCCTGGCGACCAACCGGGAAATCGATGAGAAGAACATCTACTGGGCCTCGCTCGAGGCCATGAGACGGGCGGTCGCCGGTCTTGCCCTGAGGCCGGACTTCCTCCTTGTCGACGGATACAAGAGCCGGGAGTGCGGATTCAGTTGTCCGCAGCTCGGGATCCCCGGGGGTGACGGCAAGAGCCTGTCTGTCGCCGCCGCCTCGATCGTGGCCAAGGTGGTCCGCGATGAGATCATGCGTCGGCTGGAGGATTTCTTCACGGGTTACCATCTTGCCAGGAACAAGGGCTATGGGACGAGAGAACATTACCGGGCTCTCCGGGAGAAAGGACCGACGCCGCTCCATCGGCTCACTTTTGACCTCGAAGGGAAAGCCGGCTGGGCATGAAAGATAAGTTCGACAAGGCACGAATCCTTGAGCTGGCCGAGCGTCAGGTCAAGGCGGGGCGGACCGAAGAGGCCATCGCCGAATACAAGAAGCTCCTTTCCGGCGATGCGCCCGACTTGAGCATCAACAATATCATTGGCGACCTCTACCTCCAGCTGGGCCGGACGGGAGAGGCGGTCAAGGCTTTCCATGCCGTCGCCGGATACTACGAATCCAAGAGCTACTATTCGCAGGCGCTGGCGATCTACAAGAAGATCACCAAGATCGATCCCGAGAATATGATCATGGTCGTCCGGCTGGGCGATCTGCTCAACTCCCAGGGATTTGTCGAGGAGGCCCGGCAGGAGTACCTGAAGGCGGAGCATACCTTGCGCCTTGAAAAGCGGGTCAAGGAACTCATGTTCCTCTACAACAAGCTGATCAGGCTGGAAAAGGACAATATCCCCTACAAGCTCAGCCTGGCCGAGCTGCTCCGTCAAGAGGGGTTTATCGACGAAGCCGTCGTCCAGTTCAATGACGCCGCCGAGATCCACCTGAGGCAGAATGATCCTGACAAGGCCGAGAAGGTCATCGAGCAGGCCCGCCAATTGAAGGCAGACGACCAGCGGACGATGACGAACCTGGTCGAGATCCTCAAGAGACGCAACCGCCGCAAGCAAGCCCTCGAATTAGTCGGGGAGATCCTCAGGAAAGATGAGGACAACGTGCATTTCCAGACGCTTCTGGGGACTCTTTATCTCGAGGAGCGGGACCTCGGCAAGGCCGAAGCCATTTTTTCCCGGATCGTCGCCGTGCATCCCAATGAGACCCGGGCGCGGATCAAGTTCGGCAAGGTCTATGTCCTTCAGGGCAGGACGGATAAGGCCTACGAGCTCTATGACCCTCTCATTGCCGGCATGCTCAAAAAGCAGAAAGAGGACACGGCCATCGGGCTTCTCGGCATCGTCCTCAGCGGCGAGCATCTTTACGTTCCGGCTCTGGAAAAGCTGGCGGCGATCTATAAAGCCAAGAATCATAAGAGTCACCTTGAGGTCGTGAACAGGGTCATCCTGGAGGAGGCCCGGGCCAAGGGCTTGACCGAAAAGGTCTTTGTCGCCTTGGCCGAGCTTCTGGAGCTTCGCCCCAGGGACAAAGATCTCAATCGCGAGTACCGGGAACTCAGGAAAGAGTTGGGTTTCGTCGATGAAAAGACAGGAGAGGCGGACACGCTTTCGGCCATCGAAGCGGAGGAAGAGGATATCGACCTTCTCCTGTCCCGGGTGGATCTCTACGTCAACCAGGGGCTGGTCCGCAATGCCCGCCGCATCCTGGAGAACCTGGACCTCCGTTTCCCTCACTCGCCCAAGATCGAGGAGAAGATTGCGGCCCTTGAAGCGGTCAAAGCCCGGATCAGGACCGAAGAGATCGCCGGCGCCGTGGGCAAGATCCAGGATATCGAAGCCGAGATCGAGGCGAAGCCTGACCTGTCCCGGACGACTCTCTCGGCGATCGAGGATGAAGCGAGCGCCGGGAAACGGATCACCTCGGCGGACTTGTTCGCCGGTACCGAGATCCGCCCCCTCCCGGCTGAGGAGGTAGAGGCGACCAAGTTCTACGACCTCAGTCAGAAGATCGAGGATGAGCAGGACATGCTCCAGGGCGTCTTTGCCCAGCAGCTCCGCGGGGATATCTCTATCCTGGAGAAAGAGTTGAGCGAAATCGTCAGCACGTTCCAGGAGCAGGTCCGCAAGAAGATCGATACCAAGGATTACGAGACGCGCTTCAACCTCGGTTTGGCCTACTTGGAGCAAGGCCTCGTCGACGAGGCCATCGAGGAATTCCTGCTGGCCTCGGAAGATCCGGGGAGGGCGCTTGAGTGCGCCAGCATTATCAGCAAGGCGTACAAGCAGAACAACAACTATATGGAGGCCCTGAACTGGCTGGAAAAGAGCCTGGCGCTGGTGCCGGCGGGCTCAAGTGAGCACTTCGCCGTTCTCTATGAATTGGCCTCTGTTCATGAGGATAACGGCGACCGGCGAAAGGCCCTGGAACTCTATCTTCGGATCAAGGACTGGAACCCCTCCTACCGCGAAGTGCAGAAGAAAGTCGACAAGCTGACTTGACTGAGGCTCGGGGCATAGGCTCGAAGGCCCGCGAATTTCGCCCAGCGAGCGAAATTCACTTATTTCCTCGGCTCGCTCTCCTCTTCGACGAACCCTGCCCGCTCGCCTTCATTAAAAAAGAGTGTGGCCGCTTCTTACCTGACGATTTTTCCGGTGATGATGAGGATGAGTCCTTTATCGCCGCCGTCGA
>Ga0105094_10001780_pt1 | contig 11290 bp, 11 predicted proteins | sample PPLLak1March2015_2_FD_87023 | JGI IMG/M metagenome (GOLD analysis project Ga0105094, IMG submission 87023) | Freshwater sediment microbial communities from Prairie Pothole Lake near Jamestown, North Dakota, USA - PPLs Lake P8 Core (3) Depth... | ecosystem: Environmental > Aquatic > Freshwater >...
CACTCTTGTCCAAAATAGGTTTTTAAAAACCCCCTGTTTTGGACAGCATAATGAAAACAGAACCATGATTAACCCAATAATACCCCTGAATACCCTGTTTTTAGGACCTCTGGGGACATATGAGCAATCCTTTGGCCTCGTTATTTTGGACAGCAAAATGAATACGTAAAAAAATAAGAAAGGGAACCTGGTTCTAAAAACGACCAAAACTTGTCCAAAAAGCTAATGATTTCAATGGGTAGACATAACAATTTTGGCTATTTTGGACGGCTCTGATCTCTCTATTAAGAAAGGAAAATAAAATGGAGTGCCCAGTATGCAAAACTGTCTTCCCAGCGTTTAAAGAAATTCTGATGCTGATCGACCGGAGCTTCTACTGCCAGCATTGCTGGTGTCGCCTCATTTCATACCCTGATGGAGAGGGCAGCTGCTTAATCGAAGATGACCGCATTGGTGAGAAATGGAAAAAGGTAGAAAAAGCTGCCTTAGCCACGCGCTAAAGACTCTCTTCGCAGACATCTCAGCCTTCTGCAATCATTAAGCAGAAGACCAGTATGGCGATGAACCATGTTTTGGACGGTTTCCCGAATAATGACCACTCCCCAAAGAAGAAGGCCCCATCGCTTTCCGAGATGTGGAGATGGAAAAGATTCTTAGGGTCGAGATTCACCGTTGTGGATTTAAGCGATGATTACCGAACAAGGGAGTGGTCATTGTTATGGTGCAGCAGATTTCATCAATGAGACGATCTCATCAGAATGCGTAAGTGGTTATTCCTGCAATAGGTATTGGGTCAGACAAAAATAGAGTCATCCACCTTTTCTAAAGATTCGGGGCTTCGACAATTTCGACCTTAAATTCTTGGGCTTGGCTGGGCGGGTCTTTGAGGATGACCATAAAAGGAGTTGTCTGGCCCGGGGGAGTGACCATCCCTTGCTCCGTTTGGGGTTTGATCACCATCTCCCCTTGAAAAAATTCGGCAGGCTGGTTTTTCAGCTCTTCACGACCGATGACTCGGCCGCAGATCGCTTCCTTTTCAGCCACTTTGAATCCGCCTCGATCAAAAATCATCACTTTTACTTTAATATACTTTTTTGTAAACTGGGACTGATTCTTTACCTTTCCCTCGATAATAGAGAGCGGGATCTCCCCTACCTTTTCATCATAGCGATTCAGATCTCCAACGGTCAGATTTTCTTTCTCTACGCCCCAAATCTGATTCCAAAGCTCGGTGATCTTCTTAACCGGATTTTCTAAATAGGGGGAGAGTCTGCCCCCAGAACTTAACTCCGACCATATGTAGAAGATTCCGAAGACCAAAAGAATCAAAACGACAAGAAGAGCAAGAAATCGAGACGGACCTCTTCTTGTCTCAGCCCTCAACGCACTCCTCCGTCTCGAAGGCGCCTCCTCCGCTCTCCCTCCTCTAACCGGTTCTTCAAGGGGCGTTTTCTCCTCTTCTTCCGGGACAGTCAATGTCTCCACTGTTTCTGCAGGGGCCGGCTCTTCCCTTTTTCCGGGGGAAACGAATTTCTCCGCTTCCTTTACAGGAGCCTTTTCAGCGAAGAGAAACGCTTCCTCTTCCACCTCCCGCGCTCCCTCTTCCTTCTTGACTCTTGGTTCCGGAGGACCTTCCAATTTTTTCTCACCCGGTCCCATCAATTCTTCATGATATTTGGCAAAGGATTCGAAACCCTCGATAACTTCCTCCTGAGTCTCAGGGGGAGGGACGACATAAAACACATGTTTGCATCGTGAACAACGGACTTTGACACCCTTGGCTTGAACCCGAGCATCATCCAAATTAAACTTCGTCAAACAGGAGGCGCACGTGATGATCATAAAGACCCCTTTTTGAATAAGATCTCTGAAAACCTAAGATCTGCCCGGAACTCGGATGAAAAGATTCAATCTATCATCAAGGTCCGGACGCGACGTTAAGGGTTTTCAGAGACTTCACAATTTTTTGACATTATGATGAAAGGAATAGAAAAAAGCAAGGGAAAAAAGGGAGAGGCGATCAGAATATCAGGATACCGGAGCATCAGGAAATCCGAATACCAGAAAAAATTTGTTTAATTTCGAACCCGATGTCCTGATATCCCAACTTCCTGATCTCCTGCTGAGGGTTTATCGTCCCAACCTTTTCTTGAACTCTTGGGTTAACATGGGAACGACGGTAAAGAGGTCGCCAACAATTCCATAAGAGGCGATCTTGAAAATGGGAGCCTCCCCGTCTTTGTTGATGGCAACAATGATATCCGATGTCTTCATGCCAGCCTGGTGTTGAATGGAGCCTGAAATTCCACAGGCAATGTAAATCTTGGGTCGAACGGTTCGGCCGGTCTGCCCAACTTGATGTTCGTAAGGAATCCATCCTGAATCCACGGCTGCACGAGAAGAACCCACGGCAGCGCCTAAAACCCCAGCCAGTTCCCTGATCGGCTTAAAGCCCTCAGGTCCTCCTACCCCTCTACCTCCTGAGACAATAATTTCCGCATCAGCCAGATTGACAGTCTCCGCCCCCTTGATGAATTCTACAATCTTCGTCCGGATCTGATCTTCGGACATCTGTAGGGTCTCTCGAATGACCTCCCCTTTTCTTTAATCATCTCTTGGAGGCATGGCGAAGACCTTCGGTCGGACCGTGGACATCTGAGGCCGGTAATTCGGATAGTCGAGAATCGTCGCCATGATGTTTCCACCAAAAGCGGGTCGGGTCTGCTTCAAATATTTTGTCTCCGGATCGATGTCCAGGCCGGTACAGTCTGCGGTTAATCCTGCCTCGATGGTCGTGGCGACCGTTCCTGCGAAATCCCTGCCCTGAGTGGTGGCTCCGTAAAGGACGACCTCAGGTTTATATTTTCGAATGAGATCAATGGCAGCCTTCGCATAGGGATCGGTACGATATTCTTTGAGCAGAGGGCTTTCCATGACATAAACCTTCTCTGCTCCGTAGGCGATCGCCTCTTTGGCAAATTTATCGACGGCTTCTTTATCCCCGAAGAGCATTCCGCACAATTTGCATCCGATGGCATCGGCCAACTTCCTTCCTTCTCCGAGAAGCTCAAAGGAGACGCTACCAACCTTACCGAACTCGTGCTCGATAAATATCCAAACATCTTTGTAAGCGCTGAGGTCGATGGTTACCGCCTTCTCCTCTTTTTCTAAAGTGATCGCGCTCACCGGGCAGACATCCACGCAAGCGCCACAGAAGGTGCACTTATCATCAACGACTGCAATCCCTTCCTTCATACTCAGTGCGCCAAAAGGACAGGCAGGAACACAGGATTCGCATCCGGTGCAAGTATCTTTGTCAATAATTAATCTGGCCATTCGATCCTCCTATCTAAATTGGAAAATTGGAAGCATGGAATGGTGGAATGTTGGGTCGAAGAACCGTTTCGAATCTGTAATGACTTTTCTTGGCTCATCATTATTCCCGTTCCATCATCCCAAAGAATTTTGATTATTTAATGAATTTGGTATCCATCAATTTGTTCACCAGGAGGGGAACCACCTCTGGTAATTCGCCTTTCAAAATCTCACCGCTCCCTCCTCTGGCCTCCGGAGAAAAAACCCTCATCACCCAGGTGGGTGACCCCTTCAGTCCAATACGATTCTCGTCGGCACCGACGTCCTTTGCGGTCAGAGTAGGAATCTGCGCCTTGGCCGCCTTCTTGATCCCCAGAAGAGAAGGAAGTCTCGGTTCATTGATGTCTTTGACAACCGTCAACAAAGCCGGAAGCGAGGATTCAACGACCTCCCTTCCATATTCCAGCAGTCGTTCCACCGTAATCTTCTTTTTCTCAACGTTGATTTCCTTGATCTTCGAAACATAAGTGAGTTGTGGAATTCCCAGACGAGTGGCAATGCCCGGCCCGACCTGAGCCGTATCTCCATCGATGGCCTGCTTTCCACAAATCACCAGGTCCACATCCCCGACAACCGCCTTAATCGTCTTAGCCACCGTATAAGCTGTCGCCAGTGTGTCTGCTCCTGCAAAAGCCCTATCTGAGACCAGATAGACCTTATCCGCACCCACGGCCAGTGCATTTTTCAATACCTCGATGGCCTGTGGAGGGCCCATGCTGATCACGTGGACTTCTCCGCCATGCTTCTCTCTGATGAGAAGAGCTTCTTCCACCGCGTACTCATCGAAGGGATTGGTAATGCTTGCCACCCCCTCCCGAACCAGCGTGTTCGTTTTCGGGTCGATCTTCACATCCGTTGTGTCTGGAACCTGTTTGATACATACAGCGATCTTCACTTTTTCCTCCTCATCTTCCTTTGAAATTCGGTTTCCTTTTTTCGATGAATGCCGTCATTCCTTCCTTCTGATCCTCGGTGGTAAAACCCAGGCTGAAGGCATAGGATTCTAAGGTACACGCCTCTGCCAAATCCATATTAAAACCAGTGTCGACCAGCATTTTGGCCAGTCTCACTCCCACCCCTCCGTTGGCTGCGATCTGCAGGGCCGTTTTCTTGGTCTCCTCCATGAGGGAGGCCTGAGGAAAGACTCGATTGACAATCCCCATCTGAAAGGCTTCCTGAGCGGTGATCATCTTCCCTGTTAGGATCAACTCTTTTGCCTTCCCTTTCCCGATCAGACGAGGAAGTCTCTGTGTCCCTCCGAAACCCGGAAAGATGCCGAGGGTCACCTCGGGAACGCCGAACCTTGCATTCTCAGAAGCATAGGCAAGATCGCAGGCAATCGCGATCTCCGTTCCCCCGCCGAGGGCATAACCATTAACAGCCGCAATGACCGGCCGATCAAGGTCCTGGATCATTCTTAACGTGAGATGACCCAGCTTCGAAAAATTCAGAGCCTCGATGGAGTTCATCGCTCGCATCTCCGCAATATCAGCTCCCGCCACAAATGCTTTCTCTCCACTCCCGGTCACGATGAGAACCTTCATCTCAGGATGGTCTTTTGCTTCCTGGATTCCCATCTGAATGTCTTTGAGGGTCTCGATGTTCAAGGCATTGAGTGCTTTGGGCCGATTGACCGAGAGGATCCCGATCTCCCCTTCAAAGGATAACAAAATATTTTTATAATTCATCTCCCCTCCTGCTTTGCGCCAAAATCCGAAATCCGAATATCGAAATCCGAAACAAATTCGAATTATCGAAGGACAAAAATTCAAAACAAGTTTAGGTCATTTGAATTTTGGATTTTGAAATTGTTTCGTATTTCGGATTTCGTGCTTCGGATTTAGCTCCTTTCGATGACCATAGCCATGCCCTGACCGCCCCCGATGCAGAGAGTGGCCAGGCCGAGGTTGACTTTCCTCCGTTTCATCTCATGGAGGAGCGTAACGATTAACCTTGCGCCGGAACATCCAATGGGATGCCCGATGGAGATCCCACTTCCATTGACATTTGTCTTCTCCATGTCGAACTGCAGCTCACGAATGCAGGCAATTGCTTGAGAGGCAAAGGCCTCATTCAATTCAATCAGTCCGATGTCATTCAGAGAAACCCCGGCCTTTTTCAAGGCCTTCCGCACGGCAGGAATAGGACCTAAACCCATAAAAGCTGGGTCAACTCCTCCTGCGGCATATGATCGGACCGTTCCCATGGGTTCTAAATTTAAGGCTCTTGCCATTTCCTTTGACATCAAGACAACAGCAGCAGCCGCATCATTGATCCCAGAGGCGTTTCCCGCGGTGACCGTTCCCCCTGGCTTAAAGGCTGTGGGCAGCTTCGCCATCTTCTCTATGGACGTGTCCATCGGTCGTTCATCGGTATCAAAAACGATGGGCTCACCCTTCTTTTGCGGAATCACCACCGGGACGATCTCTTCCTTAAAAACTCCACTCTTGATGGCAGCTCTTGCCCTCTGATGACTCAGCAACCCAAGCTCATCTTGATCTTTCCTCGAAATTCCAAACTTCTCGGCGATGTTCTCCGCAGTGAGGCCCATGTGGTAACCATAAAATATTTCAAAAAGGCCATCGAAGACCATCAAATCGACCATCTCCTGGTTGAACATCCTGGCGCCCCAGCGACCCTGAGGAAATGAATAGGGAACCTGGCTCATATTCTCCATCCCCCCTGCTACCACAACCTCTGCTTCTCCGGTAAAGATCGATTGAGCTCCTAATGCAATGGCTTTCAAACCCGATGCACAGACCTTGTTGATCGTAAAGGCATTGGTCTCCTTGGGAACCCCCGCATAAATCATCGCCTGTCGGGCCGGGTTCTGTCCCTGACCTGCCTGGAGCACGTTCCCCATGATCACCTCATCGACCTGGACACCCTGCAAAGATTCATCCCACTGGTAGTGCTTTTTTTCCAAATCAGTCATTCCTGCCCACTTAAATGCGTCAGGAGCCACCTCAAGAAGCTCTTTCTTAGCGATGGGTTTGAGACATGCTTTCTTAAGGGCTTCCCTGATAGCGATGGCCCCTAATTTGATGGCTGAAACATCCTTTAAAGAGGCCCCGAATGTCCCGACGGCTGTTCTGGCTCCACTAACAATGACAACTTCTTTCATTTGTCTCTCCTTTTTACTCCCCCCTCTTGGCAGGTAGGCAATGGAATGGAATGGAGAACGATAGGTCTTTAGTCAATTCAAAAGATAATTTTCACAAAGAAGTTTTTAGCCCAAAACAATTTTTTTGTCAACATCTTTTTCTTAAATTGGAATATTAATAGTTTGCTTTTAAATTCAAAATGTTAGCGGCAGCACGGACAGCCATAATAAGATTGGTTGGGTCGGCCAGTCCTTTCCCGGCAATGTCATAGGCGGTCCCATGATCGACTGAAGTCCGTACGAAAGGCAACCCCAATGTAAAATTGACGGCTTCCTTAAAATCGAGCATTTTGATCGGGATGAGTCCCTGATCATGATACATCGAGATAACCACATCAAAGACGAAACGGCCTGAGAAGTCGAAGAAAGAATCAGCGGGGAAAGGTCCTTCCACACCAACCCCAAGGGATCTTGCCTGTGCGATGGCTGGAACGATCTCCCTTTTCTCCTCTTCTCCCAAAAGTCCCCCTTCTCCGCAATGGGGATTGAGCCCGAGGACAGCAATTCTTGGGTGGAAAATCCCGAAATATTTTTTCATCCCTTCATCCGTCAAACGAATCGTCGTGAGGATGCGATTGGCGGTGATCCATCCTGCAACCTCTTTCAGTGGAAGATGGGTCGTCACCAGAACGACTTTCCATCTCGACCCCAAAAACATCATGGCGACAGAGGAGACTTGCGCCAGATGAGCCAAGAATTCTGTATGGCCCGGGAATAAATAGCCAGCTTGGTTCATCGCCTGCTTATTGATCGGACAGGTCGTCATGGCATTTATCTTTCCACTCGTCACCGACCTGAATGCCTCTTCAACATATTTCGCCATGGCCTCGCCACAAGCCCTGTCTGGCTGCCCGAAGCGAACAGAATGGATGCTCAATTGGCTAAGGGAGAGGAGAAATATCTTCCCGGGTTGGTATCCGTCTTCCGGGATCTCATCGATGAGCTCAAGTGAAGCAGAGAGACCCTGAATTCGAATGGCTCTGAGAAGCACATCCCGATCACCGAAGACAACGGGCCGACAGATCTGAAACGGTTCTTGACTGGACAACGCCTTGACGATGATCTCCGGTCCAATACCAGTCGGATCACCCATTGTGACTCCAATCTTCGGAAGGGTTAGAGGGATACGGGGATGGGGGGACGGAGAGACAGGGTGATGATTATTGGATTCATGAGTCGGTTTGATTCTCGATTCGGAGTTTGACATGGACCATTTGGAGTATGTCTAAACCCAATTCGAATTCAGGATTTGGGTCAAAGTTTGATCTCGATGACGGACTTTTCTCTCAAAGTGCTGAGGTATTGTTTAAAAGCCTTATCTAGTTCAACGTCGTGATAATCCGCTTGAACCTTCGCTTTGACCTCCTCGAAGGGAAGAGGATCAACCCCCTTTCGGTCGAGGAGCTTAATGATATGAAAACCAAACTCAGTTCGAACAACCCCACTCACTTCTCCAACCTGGAGGCGTAGCGCTTCCCTTTCAAAAGCAGGGAGGAGTTCCCCTCTTCTAAAATAACCCAACTCCCCCCGACTCTTACTCGAAGCATCTTGTGAGTAAAGGAGAGCCATCTCTCCGAAATCGTCTCCACCTCTAATTTTTCTTAAAACGGTTTCACACTTTTTTCGAATTTCTCTGACCTCCTCCTGCGTTGCCTCCTTTGGAATGACGAATAAGATGTGAGCGGGCCGAAAGGTCTCATTGATTCGATAGCGATCGATATTCTTTTGGTAGAACTCCCTAAGCTCCTTCTCTCCTGCCTTTGTTTCTGCCTTCACCTCACTACTGATCAATTTCCTGCGCTGGAGGCTCTTTTCGATCTGTTTCTTATAGCTCTCCAGAGTCAGGCCTTCGGCACTCAAGGCCTTTTCCAACTGTTCCTGGGTCGCATTGTTCCGCCGCTTGATTTGGTCCAGGGTGGCTTCGACTTCTTTGCTGGATACCTTAATTCCTGATTTTTTCACTTCCTGGTCAATCAATTTTTCCTCAATCAACTTCTCCAATACCTCTCGACGAAGCGCCTGCTCTCGTTCCCGCTTCTGCAAACGATCCCCCGCCACGACCTCCTCTTTAATGGGGTTGACCCATTTTTCAAGTTCGGAGAGGGTGATGATCTCTTGGTTGACGACAGCCACCACACGATCAACGACAGCTTCACTCAAAAGGATCGGCGCACATAAAACAAAAAAGAATCCAATGAGTAAAAAGAGCTTCTTCATCTCCTCGCCTCTCCCTCTTATGACCTCAACCACTTCTTGTTGACCTTGACTTTCGCCTTTCCCTTGAGGCCTTTAAACCATTTCTCGTAATTCTCCTCCCCCTTCTTCTGCCCGAGCTCTTGAAAAATCCCTGACTTGGCCTCCTCAAATGGAATCTGCCGTGGTTCGATTTTCTCTTCTAATTTAAAAATATGATAACCATAGGGGCTTTTGATCACCTCGCTGATCGTTCCCACTTCCATGTCAAACACATGGTCGAATTCGACCGGCTTCTCCCCCTGACTGAAATAACCCAAATCCCCACCCTGGACCTTTTCAGGCCCCAGGGATTTCTCCATGGCCACTTTCTCAAAGTTCTCCCCCTTTTTCAGTCGTTTCAGGACCTGGATCGCTTCTTCTCCATCGGCCAGGACGATTTGACGTGCCCTCACCTTCCGGCCGAGCTGAAAAGAAGACCGATGCTCTTCATAATACTGAAGGGCTTCCTTTTCATCGATCTCCTCTCGGAAATGCATGGCACTTCGCATCACCTTTTCGGCTAATAATTTTTCTTCAAGCCGAACTTTCCATTCCTCCAGGGTGATCCCCTTGAGACCCAATTTTTCTCCGAACCCCTCCCCGGGATAATCTTTCCTTATTTCAAAAATAGCCTGATCCAACTCTTTCGGAGAAATTCGGAGTCCCAATCGTCGCGCTTCTTGAACAAGAAGCTTCCGTTCGATGACCTGATCGAGATAAGCCCGCCTTAGATTCTCAAGGCCTCCCTCCTTGATCTCTTTCCCCGGCTCTAAGACCAACTCCCTAAACTCCCGATCAAATTCTTCCACCCGGACCTGTTCCTCATTGACTTGAGCGATCACCTGTTCCGGCAGTCCCACTCCCCATTGGTCACATCCCCACAGAAAAGATAGAAGGATGATTAAAATGAAAAGGGTAGGAAATTTCTTCATTTCTTCCCTTCTTTTGGCTTCGCCTCCTTTTTCTCTTCTTCAGCCCATAGCTTCTCATTGATGGTGATCTTGGATTTCGATCTTGTCTCTTTCACATAGGCAAGATAGGCCTCCTGCTTTTTCTTTGGCTGAAGGAAAAAACGGATCCTTTCTTTAACTTGATTCAGGGGCCTCAAGGTGCTCCCCCGCATGTCTTCCAATCGGATGATATGATATCCGTACGGGGTGCTCACGACCTCGCTAATCTCCCCTCTCTTTCTCAGAGAAAAGGCCGCTTCTTCAAACTGAGCAAACGGAGGAGCCAACTGTCCTCGACGGATATAACCGAGGTTCCCTCCGTCTTCTTTGAATTTACCGATATTATAGGTGGAGGCCAACTTCTCAAAACTTTCACCCTGCGAGAGTTTCGTCACCACCTCTTTCAGCGCAGGCTCCGTATTGACAACGATGTGACGAATCTTGATTTCCTGCGGTTCTGTAAAGAGGGTCTGGTTTTCTTTATAATATCGCCCGATCTCCTCTTCGGAGACTTCCCCTCTCCCTCTCAGTCCTTCTTCGAGAAGGGTATCGATGAGAATGGCCCGTCTCGCATCCTCGATCTTGGTCAAGATCTCTTTTTTCTTATCCAGACCTTTGATCTTGGCTTCCTGATAGAGCACCTCACGGGGAATCACATAATTTTCGAGAAAATCCCTCGTCCCTTTCTCACTTAATAACTTCATCTTCCCTTCCAAAGGTTGTTTTTCCAACATCTGCTGGAACTCTTCCAGAGAAATTGAAACATCGTTGACCCTGACTAGCTCTTTCTCCCCCAACGCCTTCTCTTGTGACTTCTGACAGCTAGAAAACAAAAAAGAGAGAAAGAGCAACATCCCGAAGAAAACCAATCTCTTCGCCGCCATCTTCACCCGATCCATAGATTCATGAGGTTTATTTCCGCTCTTTGTTGGAGAGGATGCCTGAAATTTAGCACATCAAGCTAATGCTTGCAATAGCTTTTTGGCTGCTCCGAAGGGGTCTTGTCTGACATCGGGCCATCCTTCGATCACCAATTTAGAGTCCGGGGTGAATCGATATTTGCCCTCCCCTTGACGCACAAAATCGACGACTCGGTGGGGAGAGACCTTCGTGCTCTGGTCAAAGGTCAGGATAAACTGGGAAGGCGTCTCCTCAAATCTTTTGATCGACAATCTCGTCAGGAGAATTTTCACCTTGATCACTTCCAGAAGATGGTTCACTTCTTTGGGAATCTTCCCAAATCGGTCGATCAGCTCCTCTTGAATCGTCTCCACTTCCTCATCAGAGTGAGAAAGGGAAAGCCTTCGATAGAGACTCAGCCGTTCCCCGGGGTCCTCCACATACGTCTCTGGAATGAAGGCGGGAAGATGAAAGTGAATCTCCGGGGTAATCTCTTCGATCACTGCTTCACCTTTCAGTTCCCTGACGGCTTTTTCCATCAATTGGGTGTAGAGCTCGAATCCCACCGCGGCGATGTATCCAGATTGAGAAGGTCCGAGGAGGTTTCCTGCCCCACGGATCTCCAAATCCTGAATCGCCAGCTTGAATCCCGACCCTAATTCACTCA
>Ga0105094_10001783_pt1 | contig 11280 bp, 13 predicted proteins | sample PPLLak1March2015_2_FD_87023 | JGI IMG/M metagenome (GOLD analysis project Ga0105094, IMG submission 87023) | Freshwater sediment microbial communities from Prairie Pothole Lake near Jamestown, North Dakota, USA - PPLs Lake P8 Core (3) Depth... | ecosystem: Environmental > Aquatic > Freshwater >...
TCCAGCGCCATGCGCGACGCCTGCCAGGAAAGCTCTTTGCCGGTCTCCAGGGAACGCCGCACGAACTTGGTCATCCCCGCACCCACCACTGCTACTTTTCGCATTCCCATATCATTCCTCCTTGTCAAGAATTCACCGCTGAGAACGCAGGGTCCGCTGAGTCTATCGGAATCTTACTTGTGGGTATAGCCATTGCGACTGCCATCTGGAAAATGATTGACGAGCCGCACGATTCCTTCTTTCCGCAGAGTGACATTGAAGTTAATCAGACGAACTGCTTTGCTTTCATCGCTATCGCCTGTCTCGGATATCATCTAGCCAGTGACTCCCATATATCAGTAAGATCTCTGCGCTCTTTGCGTTCTCTGCGGTGCAAATTCTAATTTGCCAAAATCATCACGGCCCCGCTCGTGGTTGGGACGCCGCGCCAGGATTGCACCAACCCGACTTCCACGTCCTCGATCTGTCGTGGTCCGGCTTCGCCGCGCAACTGCAGCACGGCATCCAGGGCGCGGGCCAGGCCCGTGGCATCCAGCAGGTGACCGATCCCCAGGCTTCCGCCCGAGACGTTAACCGGGAAGTCTCCGTCCGGTAAAGTCAGCCCTTCGATAGTCAGCTCGCCCGCCTCACCCGAGCGGAAGATCCTCATCGCCTCCAGCGACTGCAGCTCTTTATAGGCGTACGTATCGTCCACTTCGGCGAAATCCAGCGCCTGGAGTGGGCTGTGGATGCCTGCTTGCTGGTAAGCCATCGAGGCGGCTTTCTGGATATAGGGCAAGGTGCCCCAATCCCGGCTCTCCAGGGAGGCTGCTCCGTTGCACCAACCGACGCCCAGGATCCAAATTGGCCGGTTGCTGAGGGCAGTGGCGCGCTCCTCGGAGGCCAGCACCATCACTACAGCGCCATCCACTTCATCGGAAGCCTCGTGGACACCCAGCGGCAGCGATAGCGGTGGACCGGCGAGCACATCCTCGATCTCCAAATCGGCGGCATAGGATGCCAGCGGATTTTTCAGGGCGTTGAAGCGGTTCTTAACCACCACTGCAGCGCACTGCTCCCGGTTGGTGCCGCTTTCGTATAGGAAGCGCTGCATCTCCAGCCCGGCGACGAAGTGGGTGTTCAGGCGCAGGGAGCGGTTGAGCACCGGATCCTGGGCATAGGCGCTTATGCCTGCCAGGCTGAGAATGTTGGAAGCCTTGCTGTGGCCTTCCACCGCAACCAGGTCGAACTGCCCGGTGCGGATCAGCATCGCGGCAGTCGCCAGGCCATGCAGCCCGTCGCCGGTGATGGTATGCATTGGCTTGAGCGCCGCTCCCAGCTGGTCGACCGTATATTCGTCGAAGATGCTGGTACCTTCGTGGAAATCCTCCGCCACGGTGACGAAACTCTGCACGTCGCGACGTGGGTCGACCCCGGCGTCGCTGTAGGCGCGCAGGGCTGCTTCGTAGATCATCTCTTTATAGGACTGCTCGGGGGTGGAGGGCCGGAAGCCCGCCCAGCCTATGCCGATAATGGCTGCTCGATCGCTCATACATGACCTCCTCACTCCAATCTGTGGCACCGCGGCGAAACCACGGTGTACTCTTGATTATTGCCTATCGCTTGACTTCGATCAGCTTCACCGTGGAGAATTTCTTATCTGGTTGGCTCCTTTTTTGTACCAGACTACGGATGGGTTTCTATCTCAGGCAGCCGGTTCGGGGCTTTGCCACGTCCCGCCAGAGCTGCCAGCCCGATGCTCAGGAAATACAGCACGACCATGGGCGCCATGACCAGGCCCATACTGATCGGGTCGATGGTGGGTGTGATGGCTGCTGCTGCAACAGCGATGATCACCATTGCCAGGCGCCACTGGTTTGCCAGTAATCTGGCATTCACTATCCCCATGCTTGCCAGCACATAGATCACCAGGGGAAATTCGAAGATAATACCGATCCAAAATAAAAGGCTGGTGATAAAACCGATGTACGTTGATGGCCGCGGAATGGTCGGGATGTTCATGAAGTTGAGCAAGAAGGGGATGGCGGTTGGCAGCATAAATCGGTAAGCAAACGCCATGCCCCCAACGAAGAATACGACGACCAGTGGGATGGCGACCAGGCCGAAGATACGCTCGCGCTTATGCAGGCCGGGAGCGGCGAACAGCCACAGCTCCAGGGTGATGTAGGGCAGCGCCAGGGCAAAGCCTGAGAGCAGCGAAACGCGCATGAACACGCTCAACGGCTCGGTGACGTCTATGGCTTGCAGGCTTTGTATGCCCCCGATGGGTTGCGCTAGAAGATCGATGATCTGGGTGGCAAAGCTGAAGGAGAAGGAGGTGGTGATGATCAGGAATATTGCTGCGCGCAGCAGGTGTTTCCGCAGTGCATCCAGGTGTTCCAGCAGACCGCTGGGATTTTCCATCGTCTTGGCGAAGGTATCCGGGAGCGGCTCGTCTTCAGGCTCTTCATTGATGAAATCCCGCACCCGTCTGGCTGTGCTGCTCAACCAGCGGGCGATCGTGCGCAGCACCCAGGCGATGGCGCGGAATGGGGTGGTGACCAACTGCCAGAGGGCAGACAGCAAATTTCGCATAGATTAAGCCTGGTGATCGCCTTTCTGCTCGCCATTTGGAGCAGGTTCTTCATGTTCCACGGCTGTACCGGCACCGGGCGGCGCCTCTTCGGGCAGCTGCGCGGCGGCATGCGTTGTATCTACCGGGGCCGGTTCCGCAGTGTTGGTAGGTGACATTGAGCCCGCGGCACCATCCGGCGGATTTGCCCCCGGTCCGCTGTCTTTGCCAGCCGGTGCGCCCGATTCTGCAGGCGCGGGTTTATCCTCAGGCGGCGTCGTCCAGGGAGATAGATCTTCATTCACGGACTGCTTCAAGCTCCTGTTGATCTCGTCGATTTTTGGCTGCACGTTCAATTCGCTGATCTTGGGGAGCTGTTTATCGATATCTTCGAGGTTCGCCTCGCGCATCAAGCGGTTGGGCAGATTGCGCATCTCTCTGGATGCCTGGGTGACCACCCGCCAGGTGTCCGAGCTCACAATCGTTTTCAAGGCGCGCCCGAGAGAGCGCCCAGCCTTGACCATGTCTTTAGGTCCGAGCACGATCAGTGCGATCAGCACGATAAAAAGCAGTTCAAGAGGACCGATGCCTAAAATATCCATGCGGGGGCGAGCTTACTCCAGAAATTTGTGCAGCGATTGTTGGATCTCGTTTTGGTGGTTTGCCAGGCTGCCCAGCACCCCATTGACAAAGCGAGGCGTGCTTTCTGAGCCATACACCTTTGCCAGCTCGACAGCCTCGTTGATGGCAACCTTCAAAGGTGTCTTCTTATACACAGCAAATTCCCACAACGCGATGCGGATAATGTTGCGATCGATGGAGGCCACCTGGTCGAGCGGCCATTCCGGCGCGTGTTTGCTTATGAACACATCCATTGCGGTAGTGAGGGGCAGCACACCGAATATGATCTCGTGTGCGAACAGCGCCAGGTTTTCATCCAGCTCGCTGTCAGCAATGCGCTGCTCCCATACCTCTCCGGGCTGGTGACCCGTCATCTCGATTTCGTAAAGTGCCTGCAGAGCTGCACTGCGCGCTCTGGTGCGGGGTTTCATGAAGGTTTACACCTCTTCGTTTTCCGGGTAGTCGATATCTTCTATATGGATGTTGATCCTTCCAATTTGCATCCCCACCATCTCAGAAAACGCCCTTCCGACATCGTTCTGTATGTTGCGGCTTACATCGCGGATATTGACATCGTGGTTCAAGATGACATAGATATCTGCAAACACGGTGTCGTCTTCGAGCTCGATACGCACTCCTTCCCCGTAGCCGCGCTTAAATAGGCGGTTCACACCGGCCTTCACGGGGCTCAGGCGGCTGACACCATCCACCTGCAGGGTAGTCAGCCGGGCGATAGTCAGGAGCACATCCGGAGAAACGGTGATCTTCTCATTCGCATCCATGCCATCTCCATTTCGATTCGCTCATCGATTCATCCTGTCATTAATCTTACATCATCATCATGCCGCCGTCCACACTCAGCACCTGCCCGGTGATATAGCCGGCTTCATCGGATGCGAAGAACGCCACGGCGTAAGCGATCTCCTCCGGCTTGCCCATGCGCCCCAATGGAGTGATCTTGAGCATCGATTCTTTCAGGTCTTCTGGCAGGTCGATGGTCAGAGCGGTCGGCACGAAACCGGGCGCCACCGCGTTGACGGTGATCTGCCTGGAGGCCACCTCACGCGCCAGCGCTTTGGTGAAGCCGATCAACCCGGCTTTGGAGGCTGAATAGTTGGTCTGCCCGGCTTGCCCTGCCAGCCCGGAGACGGAGGAGATATTGACGATTCGCCCGTAGCGCTGTTTCATCATGGGGCGGATCACGGCTTTCGAGCAGTTCCAGGCGCCTTTCAGGTTGATATCAATCACAGCATCCCAATCGGCTTCATCCATGCGCATGATCAGGTTATCGCGGGTGACGCCAGCGTTGTTGACCAGGATATCCACCTTGCCGAAGTGCTCGATGGCTTTCTCGACCATCTCCCTGGCGCTCTCCGTGCTGGAGACGTCCACTGGCACGGCGAATGTGCGCCTGCCGCTGCTTTTGGCGAGCTCTTGTGCGGTGACCTCAGCCTGCTCCAGCAGGCGATCGGCGATGACGATATCCGCTCCCAGGTTAGCCAGCTGCTCGGCAATCGCCCTACCGATGCCGCGCGCTCCTCCGGTGACCAACGCTACTTTGCCTTCCAGACTCATTTTGGTTTCCTCCATTGGGGTGTGAATTTGGCGAATTCCGGTTGATTATACCGCGAAAGAGGGGCGCGCCCATCGGGACGGTTTAAAGGGTAGTGTATCTAATGTTCAGGAATTTTATGCAAAACCAGACCAGCCAGGTTGTCATTTCGAACGCAGTGAGAAATCCCTGTGGCGATAGTTGCCTTTTCCATGCCTGCAGGGTTACAAAGAACAAGGGGTCAGGGATTCCTCGATCCTGCAAACAGCGCAGGATCTCGGAATGACATGCGTGCGCCGGAAAGAGCGTTTGGAATTTCCTGAAAGAAGGACACACTTCCGTTTAAAGATACCACCGTAGAGATGCCATCGCAGAGACGCAGAGTGCGCTGAGTTGGTAAACTATCTCCGTCCTCTCTGTGCTGGCTCCACTGCTCTCAGGCGGAGCAATAAATAGTACCAATATTTGGCGAGAGAACCACTAAACAGATGAGCAAATGTTTTCACTTAACCAGCATGCAGCGGCTGCATAGCGGGTGCTCATCCTGGAGTCCCTGGTGGTGTGCAAGCCGGACGCTCAACCAGGCAGGAGACAGCCAGGCATTGAGCAGTCCCATGTCGAAGATGTTCCCACAGCTGTACTCAATTCGGAAGGCTGTGTCGCACAGGTAGACCTCTCCGGTAACGCCCACCGTCATCGAGCTGCTGTGGTACCGACAGGCGCGCCAAGGATCGCTCGGCGATACCTGCGAGGTGTGATCCGTCCCGTTTGGATTGCTGCTCTTCGTACACTGTGCTGCGAGTGGAGTGCTGGAGTCGTAATCCTGCACTGGCAGTATCTCCTCAATGGGGTCGATGGCGATCGAGTGAGCATGAGCGTACTCGATGGCTTGCATTATGGTCTCCTGGAATTCGGTGGACCGGGTGTCTACCAGCCACTCGTCGGGGAAACTGCTGTGTATGGCAGGATGGATGTGCACATATTCTGACCCCCATTTTGTGTTCAAGCGCATGAAGTCCAGCAGCTCGTGCTGATTTTGCCGGATGACAACGAACGATGTGCTGATATGGAGCTGTGGATTACTTTCGCGCAGCGCAATTGTCCTGTCGATATTCGCGATCAGGTCATCCCAATTTCCGTTTTGCCGGATCAGTTCATAGGTTCCCCGTGTAGCTGCATCTATCGAAAAGCTCAAGGTAATCGCCGCCCGCTGCGCAATTTTCCACAGCATAGCGTTAGATGATAACAAAGTGCCATTGGTCATGATCATCAACCGGCGGTGTTGGGTCGGCGCTTCTTTTAGGATCTCATCGAAATTGGGATATAAAAGTGGCTCCCCTCCTCCCACAATACTGATTGTTGCCCGCCTCACACCTTCTCAGGAGAGCGAGCAGGTGTTCGCGGCTCATGTTCGTTGTGTGATGGATGCGCCGGTTGGTATCGCGGGCGTACGTCTGCCAGCACATGATACAGCGCAGGTTGCATTGGTCGAGGTTAATGCACAGGGCTACATCTTTTATGGTAAAAGGTAGCACATCCGGCGCTGCAAGCGTAGCTTTTGTGATGAATATAAAATTTCTCAGCTTCGTTATCAGGCCAGTGTGCTTACGTCTGAGTGTTGGCATGATTCGGAAAAATTATGTCACGCGATCGCGATCACACTTCTCTTACCGTTGGGCGCGCCCTTCGTGCAGCATGCCCACTGCCTTGTCGATGCGCCGCTGGCGCGTTTCCAGGGTCTTGGCGTCCTCGATCCCCAGCACGAACCAGCGCTTCTGGCTGTAGGATAAGCCATCGAAGAAGCGCCTGGCCTCTGGATCGCCAGCGAGCACCTCGGCAAAGTCCGTGGGAAGGTCCACCTGGCGCGGCTCTGTGTCCAGCTCCACGTCGACATCCACCTCGTCCCCGGCTTTGACGCCTGCCTTTTCACGGACTTCTGCGCTGACCGGGAGCATGAACTCGCCATCCATTGTCGCCACTGTGCTGCGGTAGGCGTAGCCCCGGATGGTCACCTTCACCGCCGGGCGTTTGCTCGATCCAAGGGCGGTCACGACATCTGGCGGAACCCGGACGCCGGTCGTGGTTTTGCCGTTCAGCAAGATGGTTGCATGGAATTGCATGGTGTCTCCTTTATCTACATAGATGTGGGTGGGGTTATTCTAGACCACCAATACCGGATAGTCAAGATAGCATTCGTCGAAATATATCTCCCGATCGATGAAGTCGGTGGTGGGATGCCGACTTGTGGCAGGCCTGCTCCGCGGTGCTGTTTTCTGGTATTCGCGGAGGGGGTGGGGGATCCTGGTACAATTTGTTCTAAACACCCTCTTTAATAAAGATCTCGCAGATGCAACGCAGTTACACAGTGCGTTGTATCTGCCAGGCGCGAGAACATTCCTCCAATAAGGATAAACCCCATGTTAAACGAATCAACCCGCCTTGAGCACGACCATCTCGGAGAACTTGAGCTGCCGCAATCGGCTTACTACGGCATCCACACGCAGCGCGCCCTGAACAATTTCAGCATCACCGGCATACGCGTTTCGCATTATCCCCGCTTTATCCATTCTTTTGCCTATATCAAGAAAGCCGCCGCGCTGGCCAACCGTGAGTGCGGATTGCTTCCGGCGGATATTTGTGAGGCGATCTCATCCGCCTGCGATGAGATCATCGCAGGCAAGCTGCACGACCAGTTCGTGGTAGATGTCATCCAGGGCGGGGCAGGTACTTCCACCAATATGAACGCCAATGAGGTCATCGCCAACCGCGCCCTGGAGATTGCCGGCTACGAGAAGGGGCGCTACGACCTCATCCACCCGCTCAACCACGTGAATATGTCCCAATCGACCAACGACGTGTATCCCACTGCCCTGCGCCTGACGCTGAGCATGAAGCTGGACGGATTGGTGGTAGAGATGCAAGGGCTGCAGAAATCCTTCCAGGCCAAAGGGGAGGAGTTTGCCGATGTCCTGAAAGTGGCCCGCACTCAGCTCCAGGATGCTATCCCCATCACCCTCGGTCAGGAGTTCAATGCCTACGCGGTGATGATCGGGGAGGATATCCAGCGCGTGAGGGAAGGGCAGGCGCTGATCCGCGAGATAAACATGGGCGCCACCGCCATCGGGACGGGCTTGAACACCCATCCGCGCTACGCAGCTCTGGTCACATCCTATCTGCGGGAACTGACGGGCATTCCCGTTATCGAATCACAAAACCTTGTGGAAGCAACCCAGGATGCTGGCGGATATGTACAGCTCTCAGGCATTCTGAAGCGGGTGGCGGTCAAGCTGTCCAAGATCTGCAATGATCTGAGGCTGCTTTCTTCCGGCCCGCGTGCTGGTTTCAACGAGATCAACCTGCCTGCCGTGGCGGCTGGCTCGTCTATCATGCCTGCCAAGGTCAACCCGGTGATCCCCGAGGTGGTCAACCAAGTAGCATTCGAAGTGATCGGCAACGATGCCACGGTGACGATGGCGGCTGAAGCCGGGCAGCTCGAGCTGAACGCTTTCCTGCCGGTGGTGGCGTTTTCCCTGTTCCGCTCGATGGATATGCTTGGCAGGGCATGCCGGACTTTAGCCAGGCGCTGCGTGGATGGCATTACCGCCAACAAAGAGGCGTGCCGCAGGATGGTAGAAAACAGCATCGGCCTTGTTACTGCGCTCAATCCTATCATCGGATACGAGCGATCAACCGAGATCGCCGCTGAAGCGCTGCGCACAGGCCGGTCGGTTTATGAGGTGGTTTTGGAGAAAGGGCTGCTGTCTCGGGAGGTAATGGATGACCTGCTCTCCCCGGAAAAGATGACCCAACCGCGGCTGATAAATTGAAAGACGCCCCTCCGCAAAGATCGGCGGAGCAAGCCTGCCAAAGAGCGACATCCCCCCATCGACTTTGTCGATGGGGGGATCATAGGGGGGTGGGGTTACCTCCACGGATCGAAGAAGACCAGCGAGCCGGTCACGGTCTCCCATACTCTCTGCACATAGGGCGGCGCGTCCGGGAAGCGCGCTGGATCCAGCGGCTGGGCCAGAACCGAGTAAGAGCGTCCCGCATCTGCCACCACAATTGCCTGCTGCGAGGGCCAGGCGCCGTTGATATCGATGTACGTAACTGCCGGGTAGCCCCCAATGATCGCATCCTGGATCGAGCCTGCCTGGACAAACTCGATGCGCTTGTCGAGCAGCTGTTGGGGGGTCAAACCTGGTTCACCGAAATAGTTGCCCACCGTCAGCGACGGGCGTACATCGCCGCCTTCCCACTGTCCAACCACCACGTCACTGCTGACCGTGCCAGGGAAGTCCACCTGCGCGGTAAAATCCGCCGGGTACAGGAAGCAGTAGCCGTCGATCTCATGGGTGTACAGCTTTGCATCCGTTGTCTCTGCTGGACACACCTCTTCGGCGCGCACCGCCTGGACGGGCCGGGCAGGTGGGAAGAAAACCAGCGAGCTCAATACCGTTTCCCAGCCGCGTCCGGCCGGCTCTGCCAGCTCGGGCATGTCTTCGGGCTGGGGCATCAAGCTGATCCGGTAGCGAGCGCCGTTGGCGATCACGAATGCTGCCCGCTGCCGGGCGAATCCTGACAGGTTCCTGAGCACAGTGGCAGGCTGACCGTTCACCGTCGCCTGGGAAGCTTCGAACGGTTCATCTGGAGCGGCAAAGCGCTTGTGCCACTCCTGGGCATAGGCAGCGCTGTCCATCCCTTCAGCCGGACCGTTGTACTCAACCCGCATGTATACACTCACGCCCTCCTGCTGCTTGGGACCCATCGCCTGAGTCGGGCCGACCAGCTCGATGACGTCGTCTGGGCGCAGCAGCTCCGAGCGCAGGCTAAAACCTGCCGGTACGAGCAGGCAAAAACCGTTTTCCCGGCTGACGTACAGGCTGGTGTCCGCGATCGATCCCGGCTGGGGACACAGCGCTGCAGGATCGATGGTCACGATGGGATCCGGAGGAGTGGTGGTTGCCGGGGGAACCTGCGTTGGCGGCTCGGTCGTAGGCGCATCGGTGATCGCTGGTCCGACGGTGGCTGCCGGCTGACCTATAGCCGCTGGCTCAGAAGGGGAAGGCTGCAGCGCGGCGCAGGCAGTAACGATAAAGAAAACCGATAGGGTAAATATCAGCCAATAAGATGGATTATGCTTCATATTTATCCAAATCACCTGGCGCGCCCAGGTTGATGCAGCTCACCTGGCGGTCGATGCGCTTGGTTAGTCCGCACAGCACCGATCCGCTGCCCAGCTCGATGAAGGTGCTCACGCCCTGGCTGATCATATACAGCACCGACTCAGTCCAGCGCACGCGCGAGCGGAGTTGCGCCTGCAGGTCGGCGCGAATCTCGTCAGTCGTGCGCATCGGCGCGGCGGTCACGTTGGCGATGATCGGCACGCGCGGTGCAGTTAGCGGGGCGGCGTCGACGGCCTGGTTGAAGTCGCCCTGGGCGTTCATCATCAAGGGCGAATGGGCGGCGATGCTGACTGCCAGGATGACTGCCCGGCGCGCTTTGGCATCCTGGGCAAGCTGGACGGCGCGCTCCAGGGCAGGCCGGGCACCGGAGATGACTACCTGGCCCGGGCAGTTATCGTTGGCTACCTGGACGATCTCGTCAGCTGTGCTGACTTGCGCGCAGATCTGCTCCAGGGTGGGGATATCCAGGCCCATGATGGCTGCCATGCCCCCGGGATTGATCTCGCCGGCGCGCTTCATCAGCTCTCCGCGCCTGCGCGCCAGGCGCAGCGCATCTTCAAAGGGCAGGGCTTCCGCTGCCACTAACGCGCTCAGCTCGCCCATCGAGTGACCAGCGACAAAAGCCGGCTGGAATCCGGGGTGCTGCTCCTGAAAAACGCGCAAGGCGGCGACCGAGTGCACCATCAGTGCCGGCTGGGTGTTGATCGTGTCGTTCAAGCTGTCTTCCGGGCCATCCCAGGCGATGCGAGAGATGGAGGATCCTAGCCAATTGTCGGCTTGCTCGAAACACCGGCGCGCAGCCGGGAATGCGGCTGCCAGCGCCTGGCCCATGCCCAGCTCCTGCGATCCCTGTCCGGGAAAGATGAGGGCAGTTTGTCTGGGAATCAGTGACATAACACCTTTAAATGAAACACCGGTTGCAACGGGGCTGCCGTCCCAGCCGGTGTACGCTCGGAGGGTTATTCTTTCTCGATCTCGATCACTTCCCGCCCCTTGTAGTGTCCGCAGTTCGGGCACACGGTGTGAGGCAGGCGCATCTCCCCGCAGTTGCTGCAAGGAACCAGATTGCGGGCTTTGAGTGCGTCGTGGGCACGGCGGCGATCGCGGCGTCCACGGGACAGTTTACGTTTTGGGAGTGGCGGCATATCTTTCTTCCTGATTATTTATCGTCTGATCCAACAATACACCTGCCGGGTGGCAGGCTACGGGATTATACGGTTTCCAGGGCTGGATGTCAAGGGACTATTTCTGATGGGTTTTCGAAGCAGTAGAGAAGATTAAAATCAACCCCAAAGGGATTCACAGGGGAGCAAAAAATTGATTCAATGAGGGCATCTCAAAGAGGAGGTGTCCGAATGGAAGAAAGGAAA
>Ga0105094_10001784_pt1 | contig 11278 bp, 12 predicted proteins | sample PPLLak1March2015_2_FD_87023 | JGI IMG/M metagenome (GOLD analysis project Ga0105094, IMG submission 87023) | Freshwater sediment microbial communities from Prairie Pothole Lake near Jamestown, North Dakota, USA - PPLs Lake P8 Core (3) Depth... | ecosystem: Environmental > Aquatic > Freshwater >...
GACGCCGGCCGGGCACCTCTTGTCGAGGATGTGGGCCTCGAACTCGTGGCGGAAGTAGCGCAGCGTCGTCAGGATCGGGTTGCCGGCCGTCTGGCCGAGGCCGCAGAGCGAGGCGTCCTTGGTGATCTGGGCCAGCTCCTCGAGAAGGGCCAGATCGCTCTCCTTGCCCTTGCCCTCGGTGATGTCCTTGACGATCTCGTACATCCTCTGCGTCCCCTCCCGGCAGGAGACGCACTTGCCGCACGACTCGTCCTGGAGGAAGTTGAGGAAATACTTGGCGATATCGACCATGCAGGTCTTGTCGTCCATGACGATCATGCCGCCCGAGCCCATCATGGCCCCGGCCGCGGTCAGGCTCTCGTAATCGATGGGCAGGTCGAGGAGCTTGGCCGGCAGGCAGCCGCCCGAGGGGCCGCCGATCTGAACGGCCTTGAACTCCCGGTTGTCGGGGATGCCGCCGCCAATGCCGTAAACGATCTCGCGGAGGGTGATCCCCATGGGGACCTCGACCAATCCGGTGTTATTGATCTTGCCCACGAGGGAGAATATCTTCGTCCCCTTGCTCGTCTCGGTCCCCAGCCCCTGGAACCAATCCGCGCCCCGGCGGATGATGTTGGGCACAGTGGCCCAGGTCTCGACGTTATTGATGACCGTCGGCTTGCCCCAGAGCCCTTTCTGGGCCGGGTAGGGCGGTCTCTGCTGGGGCATGGCGATCTGGCCCTCGACCGAAGCGATCAGAGCGGTCTCTTCGCCGGAGACGAAGGCGCCCGCGCCCTGGACGATCTCGAGGTCGAAGTCGAATCCCGTGCCCAGGATGTCCTCGCCGAGGAGACCGTTCTCCCGGGCCTGGCCGATGGCGATCTCGACCCTCTTGAGGGCCAGGGGATATTCGTGGCGGATGTAGATGAAGCCCTTGGACGCCCCGATGGCCTTGGCCCCGATGACCATGCCTTCGAGGACGGCGTGGGGGTCGGCCTCGAGGACGGAGCGGTCCATGAACGCGCCGGGATCGCCCTCGTCGCCGTTGCAGATGAGGTACTTCGGCGCCCGCTTTTCCTTGGCGCAGGCGGCCCACTTCTTGCCGGTGGGGAAGCCGGCGCCGCCCCGGCCGCGGAGTCCGGAGAAGAGGATCTCATCGATGATGCCTTCCGGCGTCATTTCGGACAGGGCCTTGGCCATCGCCTCGTAACCGTCGAAGGCGATGTATTCCTCGATCTTTTCCGGATCGATACGGCCGCGATTTCGCAGGACGATCAGCCGCTGGTGCTTGAAGAACTCGATGTCCTTCATCTTCGGGACGGGCTGCTTCTCCGCCGGCGGGACGTACATCAGCTTCTTGACGGGGCGGCCCTTGAGGAGGTGCTCCTCGACGAGAAGGGGGACGTCCTCGACCTTGAGGAGCTGGTAGAAGATGCCGTCCGGCTGGACCAGGACGATCGGGCCCCGTTCGCAGAAGCCGTTGCAACCCGTGGCGACGACCTGGACCTGGTCCTGAAGGTCCCTCTTCTTGACTTCCTTCTCGAGGGCCTCTTTGATCTTGAAGGATCCGCAGGAGACGCAGCCCGTGCCGGCACAGACCAATAAGTGAGCTCGGTATTGTTTCACGGGGCCCCCTTCAATACATGGTTTCGCTGCCGACGCCCAGGACGTAGTCGGTCACCATTTTGCCCTTGAGCACGTGCTGGGCGAAGATCTTCCGCATCTTCTCGGGCGTCAGGTCGCCGTACTTCACCGGGGGCTGGTCCTTGATCTCGATCGTGGCCATGGGCTCCTTGTTGCACAGCCCCGCGCAACCGGAGGTCGTGACGATGACGTCCTGGACCTTGGACTTGGCGATCTCGTCGAGGAGGGCGTCCATGATGTCCCGGGCGCCGGCCGCGATCCCGCACGTGCCCATGTGGACGGTCACCCGGGCCCGGCCCTGGCCCTCCCGGATGGTCATCAGCGACTTCGTCTTCTCCCGGATCTTGGCCAGGTCCTGGATGCGCAGCTTCTTTTGTTCGGCCATCGGATTGCCTCTCTTTCCGTCATTTTTTCCGGGCCGGCCGGGCCCGTTTCTTCGGGGCCGCGGGCCGTGCCTTCGGTTTGGCCTTGGGCCGGGCCTTCGGTTTGGCCTTGGGCCGGGCGGCGGCCTTTCGGGCCGGGGCCCGCTTCTTCGGCGCGGCGTACTTGTCGAGGATCGGGCCGACCGTGCGGACCGTGGCGTGGCCGTGGTACTCGCCGTCGACGACGACGACGGGGCCGATGGCGCAGCAGCCCAGGCAGGCGACCGTCTCCAGGGTGAACTGTCCGTCCGGCGTATTCTCGCCCGCCGGGACCCCGAGCCTGCGCTCGACCTCGTCGAGGATCTTCGGGCCGCCCCGGACGTGGCAGGCCGTGCCGAGGCAGACGAAGCAGGTGTGCTTGCCCCGGGGCTTGAGGCTGAAGGCCCGGTAGAAGGTGGCCACGCCGAGGACGTCGATGAGGGGCATGCCCAGCCCCTTGGCGACCTGGCGGAGGGCATCGGCGGGGAGGTAGTTGAAGCTCTCCTGGATGTCGAGGAGGAGGGCGATGAGGTTCTTCTGGAGGCCCTGGTGCTTCTCGATCAGGTCCTTGACTTTCGTTTCGTCGATGTCCAAATCATCCCTCCAATGCGGGCGTTGGCGTTACGGGCGAACGATCAGGAATAGGGCTCGGCCGGCGCGGGGAAGCGGCGGCGGGGGAAGACGGACAGGGCGAGGGCGCAAAGTGACCCTCGGCCTTCTGCCGGCCTCGGGGTCGGTCGACTATGGTCTATAAAAATAAAAATCTCCTTCACGGCATGGCCAGGAGACCTACAGACCGAACAACAAGAGGGCAGTTATAACAAAACGATTTTGCGCTTGTCAAGTTTCGAGCTCGATCGTTTCGACGACGAGTTCGCGGCCCGCGACGATCTCGACCCGGCGCGAGCCGCAGGCGGCGCAGGAGAAGTCCGTGTCCTCGCGGGCCATCTCGCCGCCGCAGTCGGGGCAGCGGAGCCTCACCGGGACGCGGACGATCTCCAGCCGGGCTTCCTCGGCCAGCGTTCCTTTCTTATAGGAGTCGAAGGCGGACTCGAGGAGGTCGGGGACGACGCCGGCCATGACGCCGACCTTGAGGACGACCTTCGTCACCCGGGCTGCGCCGTGCTCGCGGGCCTTCTCTTCGAGGACGTCGAAGACCGATGCGATGAGCGAGAGCTCATGCACGGACGGACCTCAGGCGCTCGAGGGCCTCATCGAGGTATGCGGCCAGCGCGTCGATGCCTTCGCCGCGGAGCGCCGAGACGTTAAAGACCCGGAGGCCGGGTTTGATGGCCAGGGCTTCCGCGGCCGCCCGGGCCGGGTCGAACGGCAGATGGGGCAGGAGGTCCGACTTGGTCAGGACGAGGGCGTCCGCCGAGAGGAAGGCCTGCGGGTACTTGGCCGGCTTGTCGTCCCCTTCCGGCGACGACAGCAGGACGAGGCGGAGGTCTTCGCCCAGGTCGTAGGAGGCCGGACAGACGAGATTGCCCACGTTCTCGATGAACAGGAAGTCGATCTCCGCGGGGACCTGGCCGAGGACCTTGCCGACCATGCGGGCCTCGAGGTGGCAGGCGCCGCCGGTCGTGATCTGCCAGGCGGGAACGCCCTTGGCCCTGATGCGGTCGGCGTCTCGCTCCGTCTCGATGTCGCCCTCGATGACGGCCATGCGGCGGCGGTCCCGGAACCGGTCGGCCAAGGCCTCGAGCAGCGTGGTCTTGCCGGACCCGGGGGAGCTCAGGAGGTTGACGCCGAGGATGCCGCGCCTGCGGAGCTCTTCGCGGATGGCCGCGGCGGCCCGCTTGTTGGTGGCGAGCAGGTCCTGGACGACGGAGATCGTTTTCACGGACATCGCCGGATCCCTTTCAGGAAATCCACCAGGAACGCCAGGGCCAGGGCCAGGTTGCCCTCGGCCCGCCCGGTGAGCCCTTCCCCGACGGCAAAGCTGTGGCCGCGGACGGCCAGGAGCCGGGCGTCGGGCGTCTTGCCGTAGAGACCGGCCGCGACGGCCAGGACCGCCCCGGGCTGCAGGGCGTGGCTCAGGGCGGGAAGCCCGGCGGCCGGGAGGACCTTGGAGAAGGAGAACGGCTTCCTCAGGCCGCGGGCGGCGTCGACGAAGACGACGACCTCGTGTTCCGCACAGGCCAGGGCGTCCTCGATGTTGAGCTGATAGTTGGCGTCGCAGGAGACGTTCGCCAGGCGGCGTCTTTTGAGGCGTTCGACGAGGGCGGCGCCCAGGCCGTCGTCGCGGCGGCCCGGGTTGCCGATCCCCAGAACAAGCACCGGGGGGCGCTTCGTTCGCGGGCTCAGCGGACCTTCCTCTGGAGGACTTGGCCGTTCGCGTCGACGAGGCTGACGTCGAGCGGCATCCGGCCGACGGCGTGGGTGGCGCAGCTCAGGCAGGGGTCGTAGGCCCGGATGGCCACCTCGAGGCGGTTGAGCATGCCCTCCGTGATCTCGGGCTTCTCCGACAGGACGTTCATGGCGACCCAGTGGACGGCCCGGTTCATCGGCTCGTTGTTGTTGGTCGTGGAGACGATGAGGTTGGCCATCGTGATCTGGTCGTCGGCGCTGACGCGGTAGTGGTGGAAAAGGGTGCCGCGCGGCGCCTCGATCAGGCCGACCCCCTCCGGGGCCCTCTTGCCCTTCTTGACGAGCTTCGTGCCCTGCAGGTCCTTATCGAGCAGCAACTCCTTGATGACCTCGGCCGAGTGGAGGAGTTCGATGAGCCGGGCCCAATGAGAATGGAGGGACATGTTGTTGGGCTTGCCGTCGGTGTAGGCCTTGTAGATCTCGAACTCCTTCTGGGCCAGGGGCGACGGGATGTAATCGCAGGTGTTGAGCCGGGCCAGCGGCCCGACGCGGTACCAGCCGTCCGCCCGGCCGAGCGAGCGGAGGTAGGGGAACTTCATGTAACTCCAGGTCCGGGTCTCCTCGCCGATGTGCTCGAGGTAGTCCTGGTAATCGACGTCGTCGAGGACCTTGCGGCCCTCGGCGTCGACGGCCCGGAGAACGCCGTGGTAGAAATCGAGGGCGCCGTCCTTGCGGACCAAACTGAGGTGGTTCGACGGGAACGCGGCGAAGCCGTCGACGACATCTTTGTTCTTCTTCTGATAGTCCTTGAAGAGCGCGACGGCGGCCTGGGCCCACGCGATCATCTGGTCGATGTTGAGCGGCGCGGCGCCCTTGAGGAAGCGGTCCCGCTCCTCGGGCGAGAGGTTCTTGTTGATGCCGCCGGGCACGGCGCCCGTGCCGTGGATCTTCTTGCCGGCCGTGGCCTCGATGATCTCCTGGCCGAACTTGCGCAACAGGACGGCCTGGACGGCCAGGTCCTTGTCGAGGGCGGCGATGCCGATGATGTTGCGGATGGCCGGGTCGGCGTCCATGCCCAGGAGGAAGTCGGGCGAGGAGAGGTGGAAGAAGTGCAGGGCGTGGGACTGGAGCATCTGGCCGTAGTGCATCAGGCGGCGCATCTTCTCGGCCGTGGCCGTGAGCTTGCCGGGCCCCGCCCCGACGACGACGTCCATGGCCTTGGCCGCGGCCAGGTGGTGGCTGACCGGGCAGATGCCGCAGAGCCTCTGGACGAGGACGGGGGCCTCCCAGTAGGGGCGGCCCTGGACGAAGCGTTCGAAGCCGCGGAACTCGACGATGTGGAAGCGGGACTGGACGACCTTGCCGTCGTCGTCCAGCCGGATGGTGACCTTGCCGTGGCCCTCGACGCGGGTGACGGGTTCGATCGTTATTTTTTGACCCATGGGTGTCGATCCTTCAGTCGAATTTGATCAGGTCGTAGGTGAGGTCGATCGGCCGGCCCTCGACGAGGGCGGTCACGGCCTCCCAGATGAGGTCGGCCGAGGGCGGGCATCCCGGCAGGAAGTGGTCGATCTTGACGATCTCGTGGAGGGGATAGACCTTGTCCAGGATGATCGGCAGGTCCTCGTCGTTGGGAATGATCCGGTCCTCGGGATCGCACGTCAGCGCGTTGAGGTAGGCCTCGTCCAGGCACTCCTTGAGGGGGATGGTGTTGCGCAGGGCCGGCAGCCCGCCCATGATGGCGCACTCGCCGACCGAGACGAGGACCTTGCAGTTCTTGCGGAAGGACCGCAGGACCTCGACGTTCTCGCTGTTGCAGCACCCGCCCTCGATGAGGCCGATGTCGACGGGCTTGGTGAACTTCTTGATGTCGTTGATCGGCGACTTGTTGAACTCGACGAGCTCGATGAGCTTGAGGATGCGCTCGTCGATGTCGAGGAGGGACATGTGACAGCCGAAACATCCGGCCAGGGACGCGGTGGCGATGACGGGCTTGCTCACGGGCTTACCTCCCCGCGCCCTTCTCGACGTCGTCGCCGATGGGGACGTGGTCGTATTTCCGCCGCCCGATCGGCACGGCGAAGCCGGTCTCCTTCTTCAGGATGGCCCCTACGGGGCAGATGTCCATGGCCTTGCGGGCCTCCTCCTCGGACAGCTTCGCGGTCAGCTTCCGGTCCGCTTCGATCGTCGTGCGGGGGCCCCGGCCGACCGCGGCGAAGACCTTCCGGCCGTCCTTGGCCTTGACGGCCCGGACACAGCGCAGGCATTGGATGCAGCGGTTCCGCTCGAGCATGATCAGGGGCGCCGCGGCGTCGAGCTCGCGGCCCGGCCAGAGGTAGGGGAAACGGGGCACGGTCAGCCGGTAGCGGTAGCCGAGGGCCTGGAGCTCGCAGTTGCCGCTCTTCTCGCAGGCGGGGCAAAAGTGGTTCCCCTCGACGAAGATCATCTCGACCAGGGCCTTGCGCAAGTCCTCGAGGTCGGGGGCGGCGTTCTCGACGGCCAGGCCCTCCTGGACCGGTTGGGTGCAGGCGGCCATGTACCGGCCGGCGACGCGTACGGTGCAGATGCGGCAGCTGCCGACCGGTTTGAGCCCCTCGTAATGACAGAGCACGGGGATGTAGATCCCATTGTCCTTGGCCGCCTCGACGATGGTCTGGCCCGGCTTGGCCACGCACGGTTTGCCGTCTATCGTGAATTTGATCTCACTCATGGAGACTCTCCTTGCAGAGGGGCTGGCGGTTGGCGGCCGTACAGCCGTCCTGGATGGCCGCGGCGAGGTCGAACTCGGGGACGAAGTCCTCACCCTTGCGGACACTGGCCTCGTAGAGCTCGGGGAAATTCTTCATGGTCGTCAGGATGGGGTTGGGCGAGGTCTGGCCGAGGCCGCACCGGCTCGCGGCCTTGACGATCTTGCCCCAGGCCTCGAGGTCGCGGAGGTCGCCCTCCGTGCCCTGGCCGCGGGCGACCTTTTCGAACTTCTTTCTGAGCAGGACGTTCCCGGCCCGGCAGGGGACGCACCAGCCGCAGGACTCCTCGACGAAGAAATCCATGAAGTTCCCGACGATCTCGAAGAGATCGCGGTCCGGGCCGAAGACGATGACCGAGCCGCCCGTGGCCAGGTCGCCGAAGCAGACCTTCCGCCCGAACCCGGCCGGGGAGACGCAGTTTCCCGAGGGCCCGCCGACCTGGACGGCCTTGGCGTTCGCGCCCCCGGCCATGTCCAGGAGCTCGGCGACCGTCAGGCCGTATTCGACCTCATAGACGCCGGGCCGCTCGCAGTCGCCGGAGACGCTCAGGAGCTTGGTGCCCGCGGATTGGACCGTGCCCATGGCCTTGAACCAGGCCGCGCCCTGGGCCAGGATCCGGGCGGCGGTGGCCAGGGTCTCGACGTTGTTGACCGTCGTCGGCAGGTTCAGGTAGCCCGACGAGACGGGGAAAGGCGGCCTGTCGCGCGGCTCGCCGCGCTTGCCCTCGGCCGACTCGAGGAGGGCCGATTCCTCGCCGCAGATGTAGGCCCCGGCGCCCGACTTGACGACGATGTCGAAATCGAAGTCCTTCGACCCGGCGATGCGCTTGCCGAGGAGGCCTTCCTCGCGGAGCGCGGCCAGGGCGGCCTCGAGGTGGGCCCTCAGGTAGGCGTACTCGGCCCGGAGGTAGAGGATGCCGCGCCTGGCCCCGACGGCGTAACCCGCCACGGCCATGCCTTCGAAGAGGAGCCTCGGGAGCTCGGTCAGGACGACCCGGTCCTTGAACGTCCCGGGCTCGCCCTCGTCGGCGTTGCAGACGACGAAATGCTCGGCGGCCTTCTCCCGCCGGCAGAATTCCCACTTGAGACCCGTCGGGAAGCCCGCGCCGCCGCGGCCGAGGAGCCCCGATCTCTTGATCTCGTCGATGACCTGCTCCGGCGCCATGGACACGGCCTTGCGAACGGCCGCGCCGGGCTCGTGGGTGCCGAAGAGGACGGGGCCCCGTTTCCGGATGTTGTTGGCGACCATGGCCCGGACGAGCTCCGACTGGTTCGCCCCGTCGCCGAATCGCTCGACCAGGCCGGCGGCCGGCGTGCCCGCCTGGAGGCCGCGGACGATCGCCCCGGCCTTCTCGGGGGTCAGGGCCGTGAAGACGACGCCGTCGACGATGGCCGAGGGCTCCTGGTCGTTCATGCCGATGCAGGAGGTCGGGAAGAGCCCGATCCGGCCGTCCGGCGAGATCTCGCCGAACCGGCAGCCGGCGGCCTCCTCGAAGGCCCGGGCCACGGCCGTCCGTCCCTTCATCCGCGAGGTGACGGAGTCGTTCAGGTACACGGTCGAAGTCCCGCGGGGCGTCAGGGAGAAGAAGTGGTAGAACGTGGCCGCGCCGCGGACCTCGGCTTCGGAGAGCTTCAGGTGGGAGGCGATGCGCGCGACGGCTTCGTCCGAGACGCAACCCGACAAGGCCTGGACGTCGCGCAGGACGTCGAGCAGGGCCGCGGGGTCCTTGGGATGCCGGGCGATGACGTCGTTCTCGTGTTTCATGGTCCTACCCCGTACTCAGGTTTTGAGCGGGTTAGTTTAGCATAAAAAGGCTTGATTTTCATCCGTGAAAAAAGATATCATTCCCCCGAGAGACGTTCTCGGAACAAATCAGGAGGAGGAACCATGCGGAAAAACACACTGATCGTCCTCGGTGTTTTCATCGCGTTCTTTGTCGTCCAGGGGTGCACGTCGGCGCCGGAAAAGACCCTGCTGAAGAAGTATTTCAACGCCGTCTCGATGAACGACAACGACACGCTGTCCAGCATCGCCCTCGAGCCCTTCCAGCCCGAGCTCGGATCCTGGAAGATCGTCAGCATCGGCGAAGAAAAGATCGAACCCGCATCGCTTCCCGCTCTGAACGCGGCCGAGATCGAGGCCAAGAAGGCCCAGGACGCTCAGATCGGCCCGACGATCGACGCCGACACGCTCCTCAAGGACGCCCAGTACGAGAAGGACACGTCCCGTTCGGCCGCCGGCAAGGCCGCCGCCCAGAGGAAGATCGACGAGCTCCAGGCCAAGTACGATATCGAGAACGGCAAGATGCAGGAGTTCAAGCGGGTCTACAACGCCGCCAAGTCCGCCGCGGCCGCGGAAGAGGAAATGACGATGTTCTCGCTCGGCGCCCGTGAACTCGCGACCGTCCGCGAGCTCAAGGGCGACGCCCACTCCAAGGACGTCGAGATCTCCGTCACGAACCGGGCCGGCGTGACCAAGAACTACAAGCTCAAGATGAAGCAGTACCTGCTCAAGGACGAGGTCAACAACATCCCGCATCGCGGCCGCTGGGTCATCATCAAGTTCGAGCCCCTCTCCTGAGGGGCCCGGGCGGCGCGGCGGTATTTGACTCTTTGTCTGCCTTCACTATAATAGTGCTCTTTTCGGGCCGTTAGCTCAGCGGTAGAGCACCGGCCTTTTAAGCCGGGTGTCGCTGGTTCGAATCCAGCACGGCTCACGTGTTTCGCCCCTGTCGTCTAGAGGCCCAGGACACTGCCCTTTCAAGGCGGCAACACGGGTTCGAATCCCGTCGGGGGCGCTTGACCTGTCCTCTTTTCCCGAGGCGGCTTCAAAGCCGGCCCGGGTCTCCGTCCCGCGCGTCCGCCGGCCGGTCTTCGGCTCTTTTCGCCCCGGCGAGCCTTCGCCTGTAGAGGCGGAACACGTAGACGGCCGGAAGCTGGTAGAGCACGATGATGATGGGGGAGAGGATGAGCCAGTAGACGTTGAAATCCCGGCCGAAGATCCAGAGGAACGCCCCGACGCCGGCCAGGGAAAGAAGGATGGAGGCGACGAGAAGGGGCAGGGCTTTCGCTTTCGGGGTGGTCACGTTAGAGCCTCCTTCGCTCGCTACGCACGATAAACCCTGCAATAAACACTTTGGCAGAGCTCTCTATACCGATATTTCGCAGAAATGCGCCTCCGTGTAGGCTCCGGCCCATTTCTGCCTCCTCCGCTCGCTACGCTCAAGCCCAAGAGAACACATTGATACCGAGATTTCGCAGAAACCTGCCTCCGTGCCTGCTCCGGCAGGTTTCTGCCTCCTCCGCTCGCTTCGCGAGCTACGGGATGGGCGGTGCTGGGTTTGAACCAGCGACCCCCGGCTTGTAAAACCGATGCTCTACCACTGAGCTAACCGCCCGGGAGGCGAGACAAGGGTAGAGAAACGGCCCGAGCCTGTCAAGGCCGCCTTATTTGACTTCCGGCGGGGGCTATGCTACCTTTGTCGTTCCATTTTCTTATCTATTCCGAAGGGTAGGCCACCATGTACGCAGTGATCCTGACAGGCGGCAAGCAATACCGCGTCAAGGAAGGCGATGTCTTTGGCATCGAGAAGCTCGACCTCGAGCCGGGCCGGAAGGCCCATTTCGACCGCGTCCTCCTGATCGAGGACGGCGCGACGGTCCAGGTCGGGGCCCCGTTCCTCGACGACGCCATGGTCCTGGGCCTCGTTCTCGAGAACTACAAGGACGAGAAGGTCCTCGTCTTCAAGAAGAAGAGGCGGAAACAGTACCGCCGGACCCACGGCCACAGACAGCAGCTGACCAAGGTCCGCATCACCCGGATCACCCTGGACCGGACCTCGATCACGGCCGACGACCTGGCCGAGGAAAAGCTGGCCCCGGTCGAGAAGCCCGCCCCGGCGCCCACGCGCAGGCCGGTCGTCCCGGCCCAGGCCGTGCAGCCCGACAAGGTCAGCATCGACCTCGGCACGGGCGCGACGCTGGTCGACGGCCAGGCGACGGTCGAGATCGGATGGCTCAAGAGCAAGGAGACCAAGACGCACACGTGGCGGGTGAAGAAGGGCGCCGGCGGCGGAACGGTGAAGGTCGCGATCCTGTCAACCCGCGGCGGCGTGCAGCGCCAGGACGTGACTCTGCCATAGCAGGCGGCAGGTGCGGGTGATGGCGCCCCGGCGGTTTCGGGCCGGGGTCCCGAACC
>Ga0105094_10001786_pt1 | contig 11276 bp, 7 predicted proteins | sample PPLLak1March2015_2_FD_87023 | JGI IMG/M metagenome (GOLD analysis project Ga0105094, IMG submission 87023) | Freshwater sediment microbial communities from Prairie Pothole Lake near Jamestown, North Dakota, USA - PPLs Lake P8 Core (3) Depth... | ecosystem: Environmental > Aquatic > Freshwater >...
ATTTTTCCCGCAGGATCAAGCTGCCCGACACAGACGCCCCGCCATTAGAAGTGGGAAAATCTTTGCGCCAGCAGACCAAGGGATATATAAAACTGGTTAGGGGTCAGCCCGACTTCATTCGTTTTTCTGTGCAGCGGTTTGTGTACCTGTTCGGCATAACCTTGGCGATTCCCCTTTTTCCACTTTATTATGTGCGTGTAGTTGAGGCAAATGATGCTTGGATCGGCACTATCAACACAGCCTCGTCGGCAGTATTGCTGGTCGGATATTTCTTGTGGACGCGTGGGTCGAAGCTGCGAGGTTCGCGCTTTGTATTGTTGTGGACGACCTTTGGGCTGGCGGTGTATCCTGCCCTGACGGCAGTGACCACACAGGTCCAGCTGATTGTGGTATTTGCCGGGCTGGCAGGTATTTTCCAGGCTGGACTGGATCTGGTGTTTTTCGATGAACTGATGAAAACAGTGCCGGCTCAATATAGCGCGACGTTTGTTTCACTGTCGCAAAGCTTGCAACACCTGTCCACAATTTTTGCCCCTCTGCTCGGAACATTGCTGGCTGGATACATGGGTTTGAGCGTGGCGTTGCTGTTTGCAGCAGGTATTCGGTTCATTGGCTTCGGGTTATTTGCATTTTGGCAGGCTCGTCCAGCTCCGCAAGCTAGTCTGGAAACTGCCAGCGTGCCTGTTTCTCGAGAGGAGAGTTGAGAGCAAAGTTGCTGCTTGTGGCTTGTCTTTATAAGAGATATCTTTGATAACTATACGATATATAAACAATACATTGACAACCATAGATGAATATGATATTATCATGCATATACAGGTAAATGAATCTGTTCGCAGTGTCTTGAGTAAGACAATTAGATTATGATTAGGACTTACGCAGTTGGTGGGTTTACGGGGGTGTTTTGGCGGGCGTAGCCCGCCAAAACACCCCCACCTCCCCTTGAACTGCGTAACTACTAATGATATTGCTTTTGGAGACAGTTTATGGATGCGAGTATTAAATTGGGGCGGATTTGGGGGATTCCGATCGGTGTGCATACCAGCTGGTTTATTATCTTCGGCTTGTTAGTATGGTCGCTTTCTTCCGGGTATTTTCCGAATGAATACCCCCAGTTCCCAGTATTAACCCACGTATTTCTTGGGTTGATCACAACCCTCTTGTTTTTCGTCTCTGTGCTTGCCCATGAGTTGGGGCATGCCCTGTTTGCATTACGCAACCAGATACCGGTAAAGGGCATCACCCTGTTTATATTTGGCGGTGTCGCGCAGATAGCTCAGGAGCCGCGCTCTCCTGGAGCTGAATTCCGGATTGCCATCGCTGGACCACTTGTCAGCCTGGCTTTAGCGGGGGTATTTGGTCTGACCTATCTACTGGATCAAGGGATTGCCCTCTTAGCCGCCCCGAGCTTGTATTTGTTGCGGATCAACTTTATCCTGGCGGTCTTCAATATGATCCCTGGTTTCCCGCTGGATGGCGGTCGTGTGCTTCGATCGATCATCTGGCGTTTTACCGGGAATTTTCAACGCGCCAGTCAGGTGGCATCCTTCACAGGCCAATTGGTTGCATTTGGTTTCATCGGATGGGGTATCTACTCCATTTTCACAGGCCAATTTTTGAATGGTCTGTGGCTGGCATTTATTGGCTGGTTTTTGCAGAATGCTGCAGCCAGCTCGTACCAGCAGACAAACCTGCAGCAATCCTTGCGTGGGATCCGCGTCAACCAGGTGATGGAGCAGGATTGCATTCGAGTGCCCAGCCTGACCCCCATCAGCCAGGTTGTTGAAGAACGTGTTCTCACCGGAGGGGAGCGCTGTTTCTTTGTCTCTGATAATGGGAAATTGCAGGGTATGCTGACCTTGCGGGATATTTCCCAAATCCCACAACAAAAGTGGCGTTTTACAACGATCCAGCAAGTCATGGTTCCCGCCAACAACCTGGTCACGGTCGAACCACAAACTGAGTTGCTGAATGCCATGCAGACGATGGATAATGCAAATATCGCCCAGGTTCCGGTAGTGGAGAACGGTGAACTGCTGGGCGTTCTCACCCGGGAGCAGATTGTGCATTATCTTCGAACGCGCGCCGAATTAGGAATATAAACAAATATGAATCAGACGTGAGATTGGGACATTAAGAATGCAGACGCTATTGGGTAAGCATTGGCATCACCTTCCGGTTGAGGAGGTTATCGAGCTACTTGAGACGAATCTAAACAATGGGTTAGATATATTCGAGATCCAGCACCGCCAGGAGCGGTTTGGCCCGAACATGCTCACGCCACGCAAAGGGAAAAGCCCTCTGATGCGTTTCCTGCATCAGTTCAACAACCCGTTGATCTATATCCTGCTCGCCTCCAGCTTGATTACAGCCGTTTTGAAGGATGTGGTCGATGCCGTGATTATCTTTGGGGTGGTGTTAATCAATGCCATCATCGGTTATATCCAGGAGGCAAAGGCAGAAGAGGCGATCCAGGCGCTGGCAAATACGATGACCACCGATGCAAGTGTTATGCGCGCAGGAAAATCAATGAGAATCACGGCATCCCAGCTGGTACCTGGCGACCTGGTCCTCATTAAATCTGGGGATAAAGTGCCTGCAGATTTGCGGCTGATACGCTCCCGTGATCTGCAGATTGCTGAGGCATCCTTAACTGGGGAATCGATGGCAGTCGAAAAATATGCCGAAAAATCTCTGCCAAAGGATTCCTCCCTGGCAGAGCGCCAGAATATGGCTTACGCTTCAACCCTGGTTACGTACGGGCAGGGGACAGGTATCGTCACGGCGATTGGCGATAATACCGAAGTTGGGCGAATTTCACACCTGATCTCAACTGCAGAAGAGTTGGCTACGCCCTTAACCCGCAAGATCTCAGAATTTAGTCGCATCATCCTGTTTTTGAGCCTGGGTTTGGCGGCGGCGGTATTTGCCATCAATGTCTTGCGAGGTGAGTCAATCGTAGATACCTTAATGGCTACGATTGCCCTGGCAGTAGCAATGATTCCAGAGGGTTTGCCAGCCGCGCTTACCGTTACATTGGCAATTGGCGTCTCGCGTATGGCCCGCCGGAGAGCAATCATTCGTAAGCTGCCCGCCGTGGAAGCCCTGGGAAGCACTACAATCATCTGTTCGGATAAAACTGGAACTTTGACGCAGAATCAAATGACTGTGCAGAGCATTTATGTTCCAGGTGCTCATTACAAGGTTAGCGGTTCAGGCTACTCACCCGAAGGGGAGATTAAGCGGGAAGAGCGTGAGGATGAGAGCCAGATTGGATTAAGCACCGGTCATCATCCATCCGGGTTGCATGAAGTTCTGAGAGCGGGGATGTTGAGCAACGACAGCGCCCTGGTTCAAAATGGGAGTGAATGGGAAGCCCATGGTGATCCTACCGAAGTAGCACTGATCGTCTCAGCCCGTAAAGCAGGCTTGAGTGTGGATGGATGCAATTCCCAATTCCCGCGGGTTGATTCCATCCCCTTTGAGTCCCAACACCAATATATGGCGACACTCCACCACCAGGGGGACGGGATGCTGGCGATCGTGTATGTGAAAGGAGCCGCAGAGGCGATCCTGGAACGGAGTCAGGATGCTATCGATATGGACGGGGAACCGATTTCGGTTACCAGGCGGGAAATTCTGAGAAAAGTGGAGGATATGGCATCCGAAGGGTTGCGTGTTCTGGCGTTTGCCAGGATTGAGCTGCCGGCAGATACCAATAAAATCACCCACGATGTTCTGAACTCTGGGCTGACATTTTTAGGATTGCAAGGTTTGATCGATCCGCCTCGCCAGGAAGCGATTGCCGCAGTAAGAACTTGCCAGAATGCGGGCATCCAGGTCAAAATGATCACGGGAGATCATGCCCTCACCGCAGCGGCAATTGCCAGACATATCGGTTTGTATAACGTCGAGGATCATCAGTCAGGCGAATACTGCGTTCTGACAGGCAGAGAGATCGAGAGTTTGAGCGATGAGGAATTAATTGAGTGCGCTGACCAATACTCAGTTTTTGCCAGAGTATCGCCAGAGCAGAAACTCCGCTTGGTAGAGGCTCTCCAGTCTCGGGGGCACATTGTTGCTATGACAGGAGATGGCGTTAATGATGGTCCGGCATTAAAAAGGGCAGATATCGGTGTCGCGATGGGGATTACCGGAACAGATGTTGCCAAAGAAGCAGCTGATATGGTTTTGACAGACGATAACTTTGCTACGATTGAAGCTGCAGTGGAGGAAGGGCGAGGCGTGTTCGATAACCTGACCAAGATCATTGCCTGGACTCTGCCAACCAATATTGGAGAAGGGTTGATCTTGCTAGCTGCACTCATATTAGGGGTTGCGCTGCCCATCCTGCCGATCCAGATCTTATGGATCAACATGGTTTCGGTAAGCGTATTGGGGATTGTCCTGGCGATGGAGCTGCGTGAACCAGGCATAATGAACAGAAAGCCGCGCAATCCGAATGCTGCTATCCTGTCTGGGGAGTTGATCTGGCGTGTCGTTCTGGTAGGGGCATTGATCCTGATCGGAGCGTTTGGCTTATTCGAATACGAACTGGCGAATGGCGCCACCCTTGCCCAAGCCCGCACAGTTGCGGTCAATGCAGTGATTATGATCGCCATTTTCTACCTGTTAAATTGCCGCTCGCTAACCCGGTCCATGTTCCAGATTGGCGTCTTCTCGAATCGCTGGGTGGTGATCGGAATTGCGACAATGATCGCTCTGCAGCTTTTATTCACCTATGTCCCGATGATGAACACCTGGCTAGCCAGCGCACCGATCGGCATCGAAGCCTGGATTAGGATTTTCCTTGTAGGTGTGGTCAGTTACCTTATTGTAGAATTCGAGAAGTGGATTCGAAGGCGTCGTCTTGGCGAAGACACCGCCGTTGTAAGAGCAGAAACGGGATTGGTTTACAATTAGAGAGCCAGAAATCGACCCCTGTAAAAATTCTAATATTTAGGAGTTACGCAGTTCAAGGGGAAAGTGGGGGTGTTTTGGCGGGCGTAGCCCGCCAAAACACCCCCATATATCCACCAACTGCGTAAGTCCTATATTATTAACACAGGACTGGGTTCAGGCACTAGCCTGAGAACAGTCCTGTTTTTTTATCCAAAGGGGGAATTTATCGGGATTTCGAGTGTATAATTTTCTAGATGAGTCTACCGGGACTACCTCCAGAAAGCCCTAGTTGGTCGCTGACCACCCGCTGGGTTGTCGCGATCCTGGTGTTAATAAGTATTATCTGGCTGTTGGCGGTTGCATTACCGCTTATCGAAGCAATATTTATCGCGGCGTTGATCGCATATTTACTCGATCCAATTGTGCGCTACCTGATGCGCCGCACTCGAATGCGGCGTACATTGGCAACAATCCTGGTCTATCTCATCGTGCTATTGATCGTTCTATCCCTGCCCACAACATTGGGAGCTTTGGCATTCGGACAGTTCCGCGATTTTAGTATTAATCTGAACGAAGCGATCCGGGAGTTACAAAATTGGCTGTCTCGGCCAATCTATTTCTTCGGTTTCCGGTTTGCACCCCAATCCTTATTCAATGAAGTCGGTCAGACATTGGGGGGTGTGCTGACCGTCATACCCGGAGGATCTTTTAATATAGTCTCCGGTCTAACCACCAATATTCTTTGGGGACTGGTTATCTTCTTCAGCTTATATTACTTCTTGAAAGATGGCCCCAAGATTAAGCCCTGGGTGGTAAGCTTGTTCCCGGCAGCTTACCAGGCGGATGCTGAAAAATTGACCAATGAGATTGATGATGTGTGGAGTGTATTTCTTCGAGTCCAGTTGTTGATCTTCTTTATCATTGCGGTGCTTTTGGTATTGGGATCATTATTGGTCGTTGGGATGTACCAGGCAGGTTTGATCCCGTTCTCTTGGATCGGTCTGGTTGTGATGCTAATCATCGTCTACGCCCTTGTGCAGCAGGTGGATAATCTCTGGCTCAGGCCGCATTTGCTGGGAGAACGACTGCGCCTGCACCCAGCTCTTGTGGTTGTGGGATTAATCGGAGCGCTTGCACTGAGCGGATTGCTGGGAGCGCTGATTGTCGTGCCACTGATCGCCACCGGAAAGATCGTTGGGCGTTATATCCAACGCAAATTGCTGGGGTTACCTCCCTGGTTACCGGAAGATGGATCTGCTCTGCCAGATGGACCCTCTCTGGCAGAAGGTGCTGCACTAAGCGAAGTATCTGTTGAAGACAGAACAAATCAGGTGTAATCTGGCGAAATTATTCATAACAGGCGAACAGCCTTGAATTATTTGAAAAGATCACGGGATATTTTGGAATGACTCCATTTCTTCAATTTGATATTGCCCTGGTCATCATCATCACACTGGCAAAACTGGGGGGGTATCTGAGTTATAAACTGGGCCAGCCATCGGTTTTGGGCGAGTTATTGGTGGGGATAATCCTGGGCCCTACATTGATCGATTTCTTGCATTTGCCATTATTCACAGACGAGCACCTGGTTGAGACGATCGCTCACCTGGCTGAATTAGGTGTGCTCTTATTGATGTTTCTCGCGGGGCTTGAGTTGCATCTAAACGACCTGCTTAAATCCGGGAAGGTATCTGCTCTGGCGGGCGTATTAGGTGTCGTCGGTCCGTTGACCTTCGGAACGCTGGTCGGGATATTGTTTGGCATGGAATTCCAAACAGCATTGTTTATCGGTCTGGTGCTTTCTGCGACCAGTGTTAGCATCTCTGCCCAGACACTTATGGAGCTAAATGTCCTGCGTAGCCGGGTAGGAATCAGCCTGCTTGGGGCCGCGGTGTTCGATGATATCCTGGTTATCCTCGGATTATCGGTTTTTGTTGCTGTTTTGCAGGCGGGGTCAAATGTCAATATATGGAGTATCGTTCTGATTTTTATTCAGATGGTTGTTTACCTGGGAGTTGCGTTAGGTATCGGCGTCTGGTTGATGCCCAGACTATCAAACTGGGTTGAGGATCTACCCATCAGTAAAGGGTTAATCGCTTTTGCCTTTGTTATTGGCTTGCTCTACGCCTGGGCTGCCGAGGCGTTGGGAGGCATGGCAGCGATTACAGGTGCCTTTTTAGCCGGGCTTATGTTCGCCCGTACCCGGGTGAAGGAACAAATCGAGTCTGGAATCAGCATCCTGGCGTATGCGGTTTTCGTTCCGATCTTTTTCGTCAATGTCGGATTAAGTGCCAATGTCCGCGAATTGACAGCCCAAAGCCTCTGGCTTCTGGTGATTCTGGTGGTTGTAGCCATTATCGGAAAAGTGGTGGGTGCCGGCGGAGGAGCCAAACTCGGTGGGTTGACAAACCTTGAGTCACTACAATTGGGTGTAGGGATGATGTCACGCGGGGAAGTGGGGTTGATCGTTGCTTCGGTCGGGATTATAGAAGGGGTGTTATCACAACAGATATTTTCTGCAATTGTCGGGGTGGTAATCGTGACAACTTTGCTGACCCCGATTATTTTGAGATCTCTTTTTACTCGCAAAAATGTAATCCGCGAGAAAGCGTGAAGGAGGCTAAAGTGGCTTATCTGGTCGTAATGATCGTCGATGACCCGGATGATTGTCCGGCAATATTAGAATCTTGGGAATCACTTGGCGTGCGCGGGGTGACTATTTTAGAGAGCACAGGCCTCGGGCGAGTCAAACGCACAGGGTTGAGAGATGATATGCCCTTGATGCCAAGTTTGCGTGATCTTTTAGAGGGAAACGAAGAGCATCACCGGACACTTCTATCAGTGGTTGACGACGAGCGAAGAGTAGACGATATGATCGCTGCTGCTCAAAAGATAACTGGCGACCTTGACCGGGGGAATACGGGTTTCTTGTTTGTCGTGCCGGTGATGCGCGTTCACGGGCTGGGTAAAAAGCCTGCATCCGGGTAAATTGAGCGGATGAGGATCATCTAATTATGCTTACGGTCAAGGTGATCACTCCCACTAAGACGCAATAGATAGCAAACGAATACAATGAACCCTTGATAAGATATTTTAACAGCCAGCGTATTGAAAGATATCCAGAAATTGCGGCGACAATAAAGCCCGGAATGAAGACTAAGACGGATTGCGTCCAATTTTGAATAGATAACAGATCTAGAAAAGCAAGAAATCCAGCCGCGAGCATAATCGGGACGGACATCAAAAATGAAAATCGGGCTGCTCCTTCCCTTTCGAAATTTCGCAGCATGCCTCCGGTGATAGTTGATCCCGAACGCGAGATCCCCGGAAATACCGCCAGAGCTTGAAAAGATCCAATAACCAGTGCGTCCAGCCAGCTCATCTGGTCTAACTTCCGGTTCCGAGCGCCAACCTTCTCGGCGATGATTAGCAATCCAGCGGTGCCAAATAGCATCATGGCGGTGATCACCGGGCTACCAAAGGCTTGCTCTACAATGTCTTTGATGAGAATACCGATCAACCCTGCAGGGATCGTGGCAACCAGGATAAATACGCCCAGGCGTGAATGAGGATCTGCAAGCGGCGCTTTTGCCTTTAACCCGAGCAAGAGACCCTGGATGATTTTAAGCAGTTCCTCCCAAAAATAAGCAATGACCGCCGCCAGGGTCGCGACCTGCACCAGCACATTGAATATGAAAGCATCCTTGGCGGGGATATCCCACCCCAGCAGGTAAGGTATGATCACCAGGTGACCCGAGCTGGAGATCGGTAGGAATTCCGTCAGCCCCTGCACGAGACCTAACAGCATCGATTGGAAGATAGTCATTCTAAAAACTCCGCGGCAAAGATTTCGAAACGGTTTTCGATAATTGCATCCCGCATCTCGCGAGTCAGCTGCAGCAATGTGTGGATATTGTGGATGGACAGCAGGGTGGCGGATAGCATTTCTTTGGCTACGATAAGGTGCCTGAGATATGCTCGTGAGTAGTTCTTGCAGGTATAGCAGGTACAATCAGAATCGATTGGGTTTGGGTCCCTGGCATACCCAGCGTTAACCAGGTTCAAACGTCCTTTTCTCAGCATGGCTGCGTTATGCCGTGCCAGGCGAGTGGGCAAAACGCAATCAAATATATCTACTCCGCGCATGACCCCGTTAACCAGATCTTCCGGGGTGCCAACCCCCATCAGATAACGGGGTTTGTCTTTGGGCAGGATGGGATCGATTGCCTCTAATACTGCATGCAGCTCGGCTTTTGTCTCGCCGACAGACAACCCGCCGATTGCATTCCCGGGAAGATCCATTGAGCTAATAAACTCTGCAGATTGTTGGCGCAAGTCCGGGAGAATCCCCCCCTGAACGATTCCGAAGAGTGCCTGATCGTGACGCTGTTTGGCTACCTGGCAACGAACTAACCAGGAATGGGTTCGAAGCATTGCCCTTTCATTGTATTCACGTTCATAGGGTGGGGCGCATTCATCAAAAGCCATGATGATATCTGCGCCTAAATTTTCCTGAATGGCAATCGATTTCTCCGGGGTAAGCCGGTGGGTCGATCCATCGATATGGCTTTTAAACGTAACCCCATCTTCGTCGATTTTTCGATTCTCGGCCAGTGAAAATACCTGAAAGCCACCCGAATCGGTCAAGATTGGACCAGACCAGTTCATGAACTGGTGTAATCCGCCCAGCTCGGAGACGAGCTCATCCCCGGGGCGAAGGTAGAGATGGTAGGTGTTTGCCAGAATTAATCCAGCGCCTAATTCCTGCAGCTGAGCTGGCGTGATCGACTTGACTGTTGCTTGCGTTCCTACGGGGGCAAAGACTGGCGTGAGCAAATCGCCGTGCGGGGTATGGAATATTCCAGCCCTGGCACGCCCCTGATTGGCGATCAGCTCGAAAGAGAACGGTGATGGAGGAGTCACGGGAGACCTGGTTGTGAGAAGAGTTGGAATACGAACGCTGATTATAACCGCATTTCGGTAAACATGTTGAGAAAGCGTTCGAGACTACGTCCGAACAAACGTAATGATATAATTCCCTGGCTACACGCGATAATCCATTAACCAAACAGACATTTGTAAGGAGTTTTTGTATGCCGATCATGGATCTTCCAGGCCCGAAAGCCAGGGCAATTATTGACCGCGATCGTGCGGTTATCTCGCCATCTTACCCGCGTGGCTATCCATTCGTTATGGATCACGGCAGGGGGGTTGATGTGTGGGATGTAGATGGGAATAGATTTTTGGATTTTGCTGCGGGGATTGCAGTTGTGTCTACTGGCCACAGCCATCCTCAGGTTGTTAAGGCTATCCAGGAACAAGCAGAGAGGTTTATCCATATCTCATCTGATTACTATCATCCAGCCTGGGTGGAGTTGGGTGAGAAATTAAACCAGATTGCCCCGTTTGTAGAAAACGCGATCTCGTTTATGACAAATTCCGGCACGGAGAGCGTGGAGGCAGCCCTAAAACTGGCCCGGCGTTACACGGGTAGAAGCCAGTTCATCGGTTTCTTGGGCGCATTTCACGGTCGGACCTTGGGATCGATCACGTTGACAGCCAGCAAGCCGATCTATCACCGTGGTTTTTATCCCCTGATGAACGGCGTGGTGCATGTACCTTTCCCTGATCCTTATCGCCCGCTACTGGCAGTCAACCCGGGGAGTGATTACGGAGAGGTTGTTGTCGATTACTTAGAAAAGCAGGTGTTCGAGCATGTCGTCCCGGCAGATGAGGTAGCGGGGATACTCGTTGAACCGATCCAGGGCGAGGGCGGGTATATTCTGCCCACCCCGGGATTTTTCCCTGCCTTGCGAGAGCTTTGCGATCGCCACGGGATTCTGCTGATCGCCGATGAAGTCCAGTCTGGAATGGGCAGGACCGGAAAAATGTGGGCGATTGAGCAGTTTGGCGTCGAGCCAGACATTGTCTGCGCTGCCAAGGGAATTGCATCGGGTGTGCCGCTTGGGGCGATGATCGGACGAGAGCATATCTTCACCTGGAAGAAAGGCGCCCATGGGAATACCTTTGGTGGAAATCCTCTGGCTTGCGTAGCCGCTTTGGCAACCATTGATCTGATTGAAAATGGTTATATGCAAAATGCGGTCGTTGTAGGCGACTACATGAAGGGAATTCTAGAGGAGATCATGCTACGCCATCCTGCCTACGTGGCCCACGGCATAGGTGATGTGCGTGGCATCGGGCTGATGATCGGCGTGGAATTCGTCAAAGACGCCGAAACCAAAGAGCCAGCCGAAGAATTACGCGATCGAATCGTGGATAACGCTTTCCATCGTGGCTTGCTGCTCCTGGGTTGTGGCAAAAGCACAATCCGATTTGCACCTCCTTTGCTGGTTTCCAGGCAAGAGGTAGAC
>Ga0105094_10001787_pt1 | contig 11276 bp, 10 predicted proteins | sample PPLLak1March2015_2_FD_87023 | JGI IMG/M metagenome (GOLD analysis project Ga0105094, IMG submission 87023) | Freshwater sediment microbial communities from Prairie Pothole Lake near Jamestown, North Dakota, USA - PPLs Lake P8 Core (3) Depth... | ecosystem: Environmental > Aquatic > Freshwater >...
AACCGGGCCAGAAGAACGGCCATCCGTAAGCCACCGGAACTCCGTAGTACGGGTAGGCGTAGTAGGGCCTGTAGTAATATGGGCTGTAGTAAGGGCGGTAGTAGGAGCCATAGTAGTGGGGAGGGTAAAACGGTGCGTAGAATGAAACGTAAGGCCGGTAGCCCCAATGCCGGTGGCCGTAGTGACGATGGTAGCGCCCCGCCTCACTGGGGACAGCGGCTGCCAACACCCACATCAGGGTGAGCAACAATGCCAGAAAGCCCAATTTTCTCCTTTCCATCGCAGTCACCTCCTCGCTCAATGTACAAAATAAGTTTAAACATTGATCCAATCGTTGAAAAGCAGATAATCCTGTATCCGATCAGAGCTGCATGAGCGCGTCTCAGATCCCTTTTCGGAGAATGGCCCGGTAAGCTTCCGTTTGCGCGAGGGTAAAGTCACCGGCGGGCAGCTGCTCGCTGTTCCCGACGATCAGGAGATCCCCATTCAAAAGAGCCTCGACCATGCCCGTCAAAGCGGGGATGACCATGGCGTGATCATAATAGGTCAGCAGATTGTTCCTGATGAAAATGAGGTGGCATTCGCCAATAGGCGGAGGGTCTGCTGGCAAGTCCGGCAGCCGGGGCAGGGTGAACAACACCCCAGTGGCTCATTCATTGCACTCTGAAGAACTGTTTAGCCCATGAACCAAACGGAACGCGATGCAAGAAACCATGAGAGTCCAGTCACCACCCGCCGTCATTGCACCCACCAGCCAGGATTCAGGCGTTCGAATATCGCAGAGAGCGCCTGACTGTGAAGTGTTCACTGTTTCTGCAGACGAAGAGAGTTCTTTACGTGCAGAGGGAAATAATTGCCATCCTTGCCTGCCATCCTTACTGCAATCTGTTGAATTGACCCGGGTGACCAGGTCGGACCCTTCCTCCGAGCAGGCTGCTGCAGCCTATCGTCAGGCGGACTCCTTGAAAAAGGGCGGTTTCCTGGGTGACATGGCCAAGTACAAAGACGACCAGCTTCTGAGAAACCCTGGCGGTGACGCATACAACCTGCAGGCGGGTACCGTTGCGGGAGACCTCGAGCAGCATCGATCTTTCAGCCACAGAATCGGCAAGGATCTCTCGGACTCCTGGGACAACTGCAAGAGATTCCTCCAGAACCTGACGTTCGGCTCAGAGACGGCCTATCGGGACTCGTCAGGTCAGGTCCGAACGACACGGAGGAAAGGCCTCCTTGGAACACTTGGGGACTTCCTCAAGAACACGGCAAGTGCCCTGAGTTTCGGCCTTTACACTCCCCAGGGAGAGAGCAAACCCTCCGGTCTTCATGGAGAGGATGCTCCACTTCGTCAAGAAGTCCAAGCAGGCGCTATTCGGTGACCTGGTGCAGGGCGTGCCGGCTGCACCAGACGCCGGCAGACCTGCTGCTATGGCTCCAGGCGCGCACACAGCTTCTTCATCAAATTCAGGGCAGATTGGGAGAAGGCTTTGGGCTGGTCCGGTCTCATCAAGCCGGCGATGACGGTGCTCAGTTCGTTGCAGGCCTCTCCGTTCTCCTCCTGGGCCATGAGGGCTTCCACAAGACCGAGCCTGTTTTCCGGGTAGTCGGGATCGAGGGTCATGGCCTTCCGAAAATGAGCGGCCGATTTTTCCGAATCCCCCACACTCATGGGAAAACCCGGCGCGCGAAGGTATAGCTCGCCAAGCATTCGGTCCGGCCCTCCGTGGTCGATGGGCGGATTCAGGCTCGCCGCCATGACCGCCTCCTTTTCGATGATGGGCACCATCTGCAGTCCCCTGGTGGGATTGCGTTCCGCCTCGTATGCGGTCAGGTGAGCCATCAGGTAATGGGCAAGCCCGCTCTCCGGGAATGCCCGCAGTGCGATCTCGGCATATTTGCGACCGGCCTGCACGGTGGCGAGACCTTTGGATTTACTCAATTCGGGATTCCGAACGATCAGGCCCGCATAGCAGTTGGCTGCCTTCATGGCCTTGAGCCCATCCTGTTCGGCCAAGGATTCGAGCTCTTCGAGCTCCGCCTCCGAGCAGTAGTCCCACAAATTCACCTCGTCATCCGGATAGATCGGTTCTCCGCCTCTGCTCGGCTGAGCGTCAACATCCTGTGAGGTGCTCCGGTCGTCAAGACCCGCTCCCTGGAGGGACCCTTCCCGGGCCAGCCGTCCACCGCATCCCGAAAGTAGGATGAGGACACAGCCGGCAAGCATGAGGGGGGCGATGTGGTTAAGGCGAGCACCGCACATTCTGGCCCTCCATTTTCAGCGTGAGCTTTCTCAAGCCTTCATCCGGCGCACCGAAGCCATCCGTCTGAAGAACCTGCAGCACCTGTTGACCTTCTTGCTCCTTCTTCATGTCGAGAAGAACACGGACGAGGTTTCTGACCGCGTCATCCACCGGACCGAAAGACACAACGGGGCTCGTCGGCAGTTCGGGAGACTGGTGAATCACGTGTAACTGCTGTGCCACAGGGAGTGCCATGAGGGCGTCGTACTGAGGACTGTCCAGCACAATGCCTGAGATCACTGCTCCGCCGGATTTTCCTTTTGTCATTTTCCTGATGGCCATGAGCGGCTGGCTGGTACCTTCAAGATGCATCGGAAGACTGCCCGGCGCAAGCTTGAAGAGGAGGCATGCCGCCGAATCCGGCTCGAAGAGCATCGTCCCCTGAATCGTCCCTTTGAGAGCTTTCCAGTCATCGACGGTGGCCTGAGGGACCATCAGTCTCCACAGGTCGTTGCTCCTGCCGTTGGGGCGTGTGGAGGCCACGGGAATCATCTGAAGCGTCTCGGCATAGCGGACGAAAAACGGAAGGCTCACGATGCCCCACCGTGGTTTGGAGGTGCGCACCAGGTCCAAGGCTTCGGAGAGTCGATTCTCGTAACGTCCACTGATGTTTTCGGCGTTAGCTCTCTTCCGGAGATATTTTGCCATCGCATCCATGATGGGCTGCGCCTCTTCGGAGGAGCCGGGCTGGCCCGGTTGAAGCACGGCGAAGTCCAGGTCTCGGGCTTCGCCGTGTCCGTAAAGAGACAGCAAAAGGAGCGGAAGGAGAAATCGACAGGTCTTCATGGCTTCCTGGCTCCAATTCGAGGCTTGAGACGTCCAAACAACTGGAGAGCACAAGGGAGGACCAGCAGGCATGCCAGCATTCCGGCTATGGATCCCAGGACCATGACGGCGCCCAGGCTGGCGAGACCGCGGTGGCTGGCAAACAGCAAACCGCCAAAGCCGGTGATGGTTGTGATGAAGCTCGAAGCCACAGCCGTCGGGGTGCTGGTTGAAAAGAGCGACCCCTCTCCCTCCATTTCCTGCCACCGATCCAGGAGATGAACGCCTCCGTCCACGCCAATGGCGATCAGGATGGGAAGAGAGAAGAAGTTGGCCAGGTTGAACTTCAACCCCAGCCATCCCATCATTTCGAGCAGCCAGAGCATGCCGATGGCGAGGGGGAGGAGGGTCAGCAGAACATACCGGAGGGAACGAGCATACACCCAAAGAATGAGGCACACCAGCACTACGGTGATGGCTGCAGCGGATACAAACGTCGAGTGCATGAGACGGGCTGCCTCGAGAACCGTCACCGGCACGCCGCTCACGGAGGGATCGACGGTGCGCAGACTGGCGACGAATACCTGCAGCTTTTCGAAATCCCAAACATCTTCCCTCGGTGAGACCTTGATCTGAAGCCGGCCGTCCTTTCCGACAAAATGGCTTCGCACCGAAACAGGCAATTCCTCGATCCCCACACGGGTCTGCCTCGTCCACCGTTTCAACCGAGCCAGACCTTCAGCGAGCTCACTCTGAAGCCGCTCCTCAAAGAATGAAAGGCCGACCGCTGCCTGCTGCTCATTCCGCCCGATCTGCTCGATGGTCCGATCCACATGCTCCAGGACCTCTTCGATCAACTGAGTTTCACCGGGAGCTCCTGCCGTGAAGAGCCGTTCCGAAAGACCCTCAAGCACGGTGCTCAGCTCCCGCAGACTGCTCGAGACCTGGTTCAGGGCCAGACTCCGTCCCTCAGACCCCAAATCGCCTCCCAGCTCCAGAGCGCCGGCAGCTTCCCCCAATCGTTCGGCTTTGGCCTCCTGGTCCGAAGGAATATAGTTCATGATGCTCTCCACCTTTCCTACACCGGGGAGAGATTGCAGCTGCAGGATGAGGGATTCCGCCTGCCGGAGGCTCTGTGCTGCCAGAATCGCATACCAGGTGGATTCGTCGGCCGATTCGATGAGGCGTTTCTCGTAGTCGACGGACTCCAGTCCGTCTGCCTGAAGTTCCAGAAGGTTGTAGCTGAAACCGACCCGGAGCAGGCCAGGGAGCCCCAGCAAGGTCAGTCCAATCAGGCACAGCAGCATTCGCCAGGGATGGCGGTTCTGGCTCTCCAGGAACGAAAGCCTCAGAATCCGAGCCGATTTGCGAGGAGTGATGCCTTTTCGACTTGCGATCAAGAGCATCGCCGGCAACAGAATCATCATCGCGAGCAAACAGAGCATGATCCCCGTGCCGGCGATCAGCCCCAGTTCGGCCAGGCCTCTGAAGTCGCTCCCCAGCACCGCGTAGAAGGTGCAGACGGTGCACACCACCCCCAAAACGACACCTGGCCCTGTCTGAACGATGGCGGTCCGGATGGCCTCCTCCGGCGGACTTCCAAGCTCTTCGGCCTCCACGTGTCGGAGGGCCATGTGCACACCGTAGTCCACGCCGATCCCCACCAGGACGAGCGCGAAAATCACGGAGAGGAGATTGAGCTCCCCCACCGCGAGGGTCGCGAAGCCGAAAGTCCAGGCCATGGCAGCCATCAAGGCCCCCATGATGAGTGCGGGTCGAATCCAACCGTTGAAGATGAACATGAAGAGCACGGCCACCAATCCCGTATCGATGATGGAAGCCTTGGTCATGTCCGAGTTGGTCGTTTCCATCTCATCGGCTTGAAGGGCGGGGCGGCCCGTGAGCCCCACCTTGACATCCGGGAGCTCCGTCCGGACTTGCTCGATACTCCCTCGAAGGACCTGGAGAGGCTCCATGATGATCTCCAGCGTTCCGTAATCTTTCTGCGGAAGAACCTTCATGACGAGGAGGTGGCCGCTGGGGGTGAAGAAATAATTCTCAGCATTGGAGGCTGAGGTGAGGGGAAGGATCGGCTCCGACAGCTTTTCTCCACGAGACGCGCGATGGATCTGCTCGGTGAAGCTGCGCAGCATCTCAAGAACTTGGGCCACGGCTCGCGGACTGGCTTCCAGTGCCATGGCACTCGATTCGCTCAGCAGATTCGCGGTCAAGTGCAAAATCGACTCGAGCGTTCCGCCATCTTGGCTGTCATTGAAGGCAGGGGCAGTTCTTTTGATCAGGTCACTGATGCTTTCGACGACATCCAGGGGGGCGTAGAAGAGCGCGCCATCCCCCAGTTCCTCCATGGAAAGCCGGTAGTGGACGGCCTTTATGCGATCGGGGAAGCCCCTGAGCTTCTCGGCCAGCTTCTCGGCAAAGAGGATGGCACGCTCTCGACCGGCCTCGCTACCCCCGGTTTCAATGACCACATACAGGAATTCCTGATCTCCAAAATTGTTCAGGTGCTCGAGGTAAGTCTTCTGAAAGGGAACGTCGGGGGAGACCAGGTGGTCCTGATTCCCGTTCATTCGAAGGCACTGGAAAGCGTAAGCCCCCGACAACAGCGCCAGCAGAAACGCGGTCCCGACGATGGCGCGGGAGCGGGTCGCCACCAGCTGCCATATACCGCGGAGAAGAGCTTCCTGTAATCTGTGATGAAGGGTGGTCATGCACTTCTTGCTGTGCGGAGCGCCAGGTTTTTGGTTGTCGTCCATGCTGCGCCGGGAAAACGGTGGGCCTCGGCCAGCACGGCATCCAGGGAGGAGAGAAAGTAATCCGCCTCGGTCCGCTCGATCACGAGCGGAGGAAGTATTTTGACGGTGTCCAGGCCATGGCCCGCAACCTGGGTCAGGATGCCGTAATGCTCCATGAGCGGCATGGTGATCATCTGGCAGAAGATGTCCGCATTCATGGAGTGAAGGAACTTCCAGCCGGTCTTGAGTGTAAAGGAGCTCGGTTCGCCGAACTGGATTCCAATCATCAGCCCTTTCCCACGCACTTCTCGAACGAGCTCGTACTTCTCAGCCAGGCGACGCAGACCTGTGAGCAGATAGTCTCCCATCTCCGCCGCCCGCCGAACCAGATGCTCGCTCTCCAGCACGTGTAGAGCTGCCAGTCCGGCAGCCATGGCCAGATCATTCTGCCCGAAGGTGTTGGAGTGAGCGAAGCAGCGGTCCATGGAATCAAAGACCCGAGAGTGAATCCAACGCTTGGACAGAATGGCGCCGACGGGAATCAGGCCTCCCGAGAGCGCCTTGGAGACGACGAGAATATCCGGGACGACGTCCCAGTGCTCCACCGCGAACATTCGGCCCGTCCGCCCCAGCCCCGTCTGGACTTCATCGGCGATCAGGCATGTGCCGTATCGATCGCAAAGCCGGCGAGCTTCCGGAAGGTAGTCGTTGTCGGGAACGAAGACACCTTTTCCCTGCAGGGGCTCCACGATGAAGGCCGCAACGTCGCCGTCACCCAGGGCCCGCTCCAGAGCCGCAAGGTCGTTGAAGGGCACCGCCGTGCAGCCGGGAAGCAACGGTTCGTTGCGCTCACGGAACTCCGCATTTCCGTTCACGGAGAGAGCCCCAAGCGTGAGACCATGAAAAGCTCGCTCACAAAACACGATCTTGTGGCGTCTGGTGGCCTGCCTTGCGAACTTGAGCGCTCCCTCAACACCTTCGGCCCCCGAGTTAGTGAAAAACACCGACTCCAGCTCGCCCGGGGCGATGGAGACCAGCGCCTCCGCGAGCAGTCCCGCGATGCAGCCGGCATCCATCTGAACCATGCTGGGCGGATCGCTCTCCAGCATTTCATGCAGGACTTTGACCACCACGGGATGATTCCGGCCGATGTTGAAAACCCCGAAGCCGGAGAGAAAGTCGAGAACACGCTCCCCTTTGGCATCCACCAGCCAGGCTCCCTTTCCCGACTTGTAGTTGCGCTTGAATCCAATGACTTCAAGGACTCGCACAAACTGGGGATTGACGCATCTCCCGTGCAGGTCGTATGTTTCAGAGAGGCGATTCTTGACGAGGGAAACAACATCCATATTGTGGGTTCCAGATACCATTGGAATGACAGGCCAGCGCCCCAACGGGGCAGAAACAGGCATCCTGAAAGCTCGCTCCGAGCCGTGCCGCAGGGCACAGTCAACTTTCGGGTCCAAAATAACCTAGTTTTGACCCCTCATCAAAAAAAAACGGCCATTTACTTGACGGCAAGGCAACAGGAGGGGGTGAATCCGTTGCAGTTGGCTGGGGAGATTGTGGGATGGGGTTGAAGGACTTGAGGGACGGATGACCCATCAAATGGATCGATGTGCGTCTGCCTTCGAGAGAGAAATGCCTTGAGGAGCGCCCACCGGGATACTGCCGCCCACTGGGACCTTGCGGGGACGGTGGCAAACTCCTCGCCCGACGAGGACCCGAGACATGCCTGCGGACTGGCTCATGTCCTCTCCTTCGTGAAGCTTGCCGTCGGGCTGCAAATCCCCTCCGGGGTTCTCAGACCTCCGAGGTACCTGCCCCCGTTCAATGGAGCCAGCATCCTGGCCGTATTTCGGCAAATCTGTGAGATTTGCCCCAGGCTTCCAAGGGCAGGAACGATCTCACTCCTTGGCGGTGCCGCCGCAATGAAGATACTTGATGTTGTTCATGCTGAGGTCTTCGATGCCCAAGGATTTCTTTTCCCAGTCCATGATGCGCTGGGAAACCACCACCAGGGCGCCGATGATCTCGGAAACGGCATTGCGGTCTTTCTTTCCGAGGTCCATCTCAGCGGCCACTCTTGAGAGGAAATGCAGCATATCGCTCAGCGTCGACGCACAATTGTAGGCTTCCTCGGGCCGCTCAATGGGACGTCCAATCGAGAGAACCTCCGCCAGGCTGTTGATGAGAAGATCGCTTTCCTTGGCCGCCTCATCCACTTTGGCGTGCTTGCCTCTATCCGACTTCATATCCATCCTCCGGTGATGACCGATACTTTCACCATGGCCCCGTGGCAACGAAAGGCGTCTGCCCCCCATAGGGCACGGGCCGGCGAATGCCGGAAACGCCTCAGGATAGTTCGGAAGAAAGGCGGCTGGAGTTTAGCATTTTGGAAATGGGTGATGGAAACCCTTCCGAGGCCGCTCGGCGCTCCCTTCGTCAAAGGAGCAGCCGTCGGTCCTCCTGTCATCTCATTGGGCCGTTCTGTCGAGAGAAGTTCTGGTCTTTTCGTCCATGTATCGCCCGAGAAGAGCCAGGTGGGCCTTCTCCTCTTGCGCGATCTTGCGCAGCACCTGCTGAGCCTGCTCGTTGCGGCTTTCATTGGCCATGCGGACGTAAAGGTCGAGGGCCTGGATTTCGATCATCATGGCGATGTCCAGATATCCCGCGACCGTCTGCAGATAAGATCGATTTTGCTGCATGAAAGTCTCGATGTCGAGCCCACCTTCCATGACCTGGCTGCTCATCGCGTCCGACCTTTCAGCCTCGGCATCAGCAGGGCTGAAAGGCTCCCCGGTCATCTCCTCGAACAATCCTTTCAGGGTTTGCTTGTGGCTCTCTTCGGCCCTGACGAGATGGGTCAGCAGCTCGGCCAGACCGGGATCACTCGTACTATCCTTCATCCGCTGGTGGAACTGCCTCAGCCCCTCCTCCATCTCATAGGCCACCGCAACGACTTCTCTGGGGCTTTCATCCCCCCTCACGAATCGGAGATGCAGCTCCGAGGGGCCAAAAGCGGTGGGCTGCTCCCAGGCCTGGATGCCTCCCTGCAGATTGTGGACGTCCTCAAAGCCCTGGTTGAGCAGGAATTGTGCGGCGGTGCGGCTTCGGCCGCCCACGGCACAGTAGACGATGGTGGGGCGACGTCGGTCCAATTCCCCCAGCGCATCCATGAGCCTGGGAAGCGGGACCAGTCTGGCCCCCGGCAGGTGCGTCTCCTCGTATTCCGATGGTTGCCTGACGTCGAGCAGGGTGTAGGACCCTTCCTCGTGGCTCTTCATGTATTCTTCGAGATCCTCGGGAAACATCGTCTTGAGCGACTCAGACTTCTTCAATCCTATCATGGCTCTCACTTTCTCAAGGACCCAGATCCAGGACATGGGTCCATATCCTCGTCGATCCCTCTGCAAGCTCATCTGGCCCCGCTGCGGGCCCGGAGCCCGATCCAGTTACGGCGATTCGAGGCCGTTCAGAAACGCAAGGACGCTTTCGCCCAGCACACTGCGATTGTAGCCTCCCTCGAGCACGGCGAAGCAGCCCGCTTTCATGCGGTCGGCGGCCCGACGCACAAGCTGTCCCATGGTCCGGTAGTCCTCCGTCTGCAGGAGACCGCCCCAATCCAGGATATGATTGTCGAAGCCGGCGGAGACGCCGATCACGTCCACCTGAGCTGCCTGGAGATGCCTCTCGACCTCCCTGATGTAATGCATCCGATTCTCAGACTCAGGGTTATGAATCGCAACATACCCCTTGTCTTTAAGGATGGAAACCGTACCGTCTCCAAAATGCAGGTCAAAGTCGAGAACGTAGGCCGTCTGAATGCGCCCTTCCCGGCGAAGGTGCTCCAAGGCCACGGCCATGTTGTTGAAGTAGCAGAATCCCCAGCTGCTGTCGGCGGATGCATGGTGCCCCGGGGGTCTCACGAGCGCAAAGCTCGGTTCGCTTAAGCCGATTTCCGCGGCGAGCATGGCTGCACCGGCAGCGAGAGCCGAAATCCTGTAGACCCCCTCCCTCTCGACCCGCTGCATGTGGCGCGGAGTGTGAACGGCTTCAATGTCATCCCATCCCGCCGGAAGCGGCTCCTCGAACTCGGCTGTTCCTCCAATGGCTTCCACTATGGGCTCCAATCTCCCGGGAGCTGCTGCGGGGTCATTGGTGTAGACTTCCAGGAAGTCCGGGTGCATGATCACTCTCATCCGTGTTTCCTCTTTGCCAGGGGTTGCCATGAAAAGTTTCGAGTTTTGGGCTTCATGCTTCGGGTTGTGCCCTCCATCGTGTTTGACTTTTTCATCGTTCGGGGCGGCCCGGGGGAGCCATGACGGACTGCTCCAAACATCACATCGTTGATTGCCTTGTGGTCATTGAACCAATCAGATCCGAAACCCAAGGCTTATGATGTGCATGACAAGAAATGAATAACCACGCGCTGAACAGAGTTCAACGCTTCAGGCCCGAATCCATCCGGCCGCAAGCATCCGGCGTGGCCGGGGCCGGCGAGTCAAATGTGATCATCGGGACCAGCATGAGGGGGATGAATGGATTCGATCGAGATCAAGAAGACATTGGATCAGCTCAAGGGCATGGCTTCCGCCATGGCATCCATGCCCGAGGATCATCGAATCGTTGCCTACAAATCAGCGGACGCCCTCTTCCTCAAGCTGGAAGGGCATCTGAGGGATCACGCGGACGGAAGGGCAGCCGCGATACTGGATGAAATCAAGATGAAAGTTATCCTCATGGCTCGACTGGATGACCCCACCGAAGATTCGGATGAGGCGCATCTCCAACAGGCCCATTCTCTCGTGGATGACCTGAGGGCCATCCTCTGCAGGCAATAAGGCTGCTTCCCGTGTCTCAATTTCCGGTGTGGTCTGTTACGGCTGTTTGCCGCGCACGGCCAGCACTCCTGGAACGGGACCCGGTCCCGCTTCGGCTCCCGATGCTCTGCGGGCGGTGCCGGAGCACAGATTCACCGCTGCCGGCCCCTGGGACGGATCCACTGCCCACACGGTGAGACCACCGCGGATCAGCGCCGGTCCTTGCCACACGCAGGCCCTGCCGGAATCAATCAGGCTCCTGAGCTCTTCCGTGGAAGGGAGGCGCCAGTCCGCATGGCCCGCCAGCTGCAGTGCTTCCGCGTATGCCCGTGCCTGATCCAGGGATTCCACTTCCCGGATCTCCGATTCCCACATGAGGGGACTCTGGAGATCCGACACGGTTCCGTCACCGTTGTCCGCGAGTTTTCCATCCGGAGTTGTCCATACTCGTTTACCGCCTCCGGCTTCCGCCAGGGCGCAGGGGATCGAGACCGGTCCGAGATCCCACCCTGCCGGGTAGTCCTCTCGACGAAGATGGCCCTCGGCAATCTTATCCACTTGACACCACCCGGGCAGGTCGGGGGATTCCAGAATCAGCTTGACGGACCCCTCAACGAAAGGAAGCCTGAAGGCTCCGG
>Ga0105094_10001791_pt1 | contig 11259 bp, 9 predicted proteins | sample PPLLak1March2015_2_FD_87023 | JGI IMG/M metagenome (GOLD analysis project Ga0105094, IMG submission 87023) | Freshwater sediment microbial communities from Prairie Pothole Lake near Jamestown, North Dakota, USA - PPLs Lake P8 Core (3) Depth... | ecosystem: Environmental > Aquatic > Freshwater >...
AAAGGAAAAAGTTCTTCTCGTAACGGCGTGCTTCCTGAACCGTGGAAGCGAAGTTTTCCGCATAAGTAAAAAACTCGAACTGCGCATTGAGTCGGGAGATAAAAATAATCGATCCGATGGTGATACCGACGGAGAAGCAAAAAATCAGAAGGAAAGACAGGATAATGCGAAGTCGAATCGTAAAACTGGGTCGAGCCGCAAGGGCCTTGTCTTGATCGATTCGATCGTCGGGCATGTTGTTATGCTGAGTCCCATCATGATGCATCTGCGTTGCCTTGGAAGCGAAAACGGCAATCAACCATCCGACCTTGAATCAGTAAATATTAGACTGCTATCACGCGTGGAAATGCCTGTCAAGCGCCTCGTGGCGCGTACCAAGGGAGGATTCGACCGATCCTGTTATCCGTCACTGGGTTGTCTTCGATTTTTCGCCTTCAGGGCGTTTCCGTCGGGTGGGAGAAACCGTCGACCCCTTGAAACAGACCGTTAGTAAAGGACATTCTTTTTCCTGTGAATTCCTGTGCGCCGGCTCATGAATCTTCTCTATCGCTTTGGCTACGTTACGGAACAGGTGGTCTTCCCCGATCTTCTCGTATAAGTGAGTACGCCTCATGACATCCAGAACCGAATCATTCAACCCGCTAATGAATACGTCATGGCCTGATTCACGCAATCTGCCGATCAGTAATGAAAGCATCTCCTCACCGGAGGAATCAAGCTCATTGATGCTGTTTCCAACAATAAGGATATATTTTAGTTCAGGCCGAATAGAGACCTCTTCTAATATCTTTTCCTCCAGGTAGTTTATGTTAGTAAAAAACAAGGAACTGTTAAAGCGAATTACGGCGATATGCTCACACAGTTGGAGATCAAAACGGGCGGAATTTCGATATGCGCCATCAGTATATTTGGAAAGGAGTGCCATATCTGGCCTCATGTTCCGAAACAGATACAGGCCGAGAGACACAACAACACCAATGATTATCCCTTTGTCAAGATGTGGAGCAAAGGCAAGGGTGCAAATAAAGCTTATGATCGCAATAACGCCATCATACTTTTGGGCTTGCCATATGTGGACAAACCCCTGCACATTGATCAAGCCTACAACCGCCACCATGATAATCGCCGCCAGCACCGATTGCGGCAGGTAATACAAAAGTGGTGTTAAAAACAGAAGTGCAATGACGACCACGCCGCTGGTGAATACGCTCGACATGCCGGTTACCGCGCCTGCCTGGATGTTCACAGCGGATCGTGAGAACGATCCGGAAACAGGATACCCTTTCCCGATGGACCCAACGATATTTGCCAACCCCTGACCGATTAATTCCTGATTAGGATCAAGGCGTTGGCCGGTTTTTGCCGCCATGGCTTTGGCAATGGAGATCGCCTCCATGAACCCGAGAAGGGAGATAATGGCCGCCATGGGGAAAAGAGTAAGCATGGCTTTGATATCGATCTTGGGGAGACCAAAAACCGGAAGTCCTTTAGGGATCTTACCCACCACGGACCCACCACCCACAAAAGTAATCGCCGTTTCATCCAAACTGCGATTTCCCACCTTAAGTCGCCAACGCCGCCCATCGTTTTTCCTGTTGGGTGGTACCTCCCCCTTTAAAAAGAATCTTGGTTTGCCATCATTTTCTTCAAAGGATTCAAATGCAATGGCACGGAGTCTGCTTCGGTACACTTGAGACGTTTCTTTCAATTCTTTTATGTTTAGATTCAGCAGCTCCATTTGGTGCTCAAGTTCCATTCCGGTGGCCGAATGAGGTCCATTTATTTTTTTAGCATCTTCAATCTTATCTTTAAGAGGTATTCTTGCCCTGCTCCCTTCTTCGATCTTGTCCAGAATACCATTGTATTCCCTGATGGTATTTTTTACATAAGGCGAGGCAATCAAAGAAATCTCACTCTTATAGTTATACTCAAACCCAATACCCCAGGAAATCAGGCTGGTAACCACCACGGCAACCAATACCTGCGGGATTCTGGGATTGACACGTTTCAAAACTACCATAATGGCAAATGCCAGGACAGCCAGCCCAAGGGTCGGCCAGTGGGTCGAACCAAGGGCTGCCTTGAATACGTTTACGACGGTTTGATAGTGATGTTCCGCATTGTCCACCTCGACACCGAACACTTTTGAAAGCTGGGACGAGGCAATGATGAGGGCTGCGGCATTGGTAAAACCGCTTACTACCGGGTGAGACAGGAAATTGACGATCATGCCGAGTCTCAGCACGCCAAGGGCAAATTGGAAGAACCCGACCAATAGGGACAGAAAAATCGCATAGGCGATGAACGCTTCACTCCCTGCCGTTGCCAGAGGTTCCAGGGCGGTAGCCGTCATCAGGGAAACCACGGCAACCGGACCTGTAGCAAGCTGGTGGCTTGAACCGAAGAGGGCACCCGTCATGGGTGGGAGGAAAGCCGCATAGAGGCCATAGTAAACGGGCAGGCCGGCCAATTGGGCATACGCCATGGATTGGGGAATCAAGACCAGCGCAACGGTCAGGCCGGAAAGTAAATCCGCACGGAGATCAGAGGTCGTATAGTTCTTGAACCAGTTCAGGAAAGGGAATATTCGCATCAACATGATGATAAAATCCCCCCGGGTGCGTACGACACCAACCACCTCGTTATCCTTAACGCACGGAAAGGAGAGAGAGGTTACCGTCCTGCATCTTGTAGATAACCTTGTCGATGTGGTCTTCGTAATCTTCCGTTGTTTTGATGTTTTTGACAATATTATTCTGAGCCACTGATTCCCCCGGATGTTCGCAGATAGAGCACCGGCGCGTGCGACGGTCGAGCAGCGCGACAGTGTCTCTGGACAGCCTGATCAGATTGCGGGTACACTGCGGAACATGGGACCCCACGATCCCGCCCGCACCGTCATGGGCGACTCTTCTTCGCCGATCTGCTGGAAAGGAAATTTGACCCATGGAAGGGCCCCATAGGCTTGGTGCTGCATTGCATAAATACGGTAACGTAGACGTAGGGCGCAGCGGGGGGGTTCCACGAAGCGGCGTATGGAGCGAGGCAGCGATTGCGTCGAGCGGAATCGCAGTGAGCGGGCGAAGGTCGCGAGCGTAGCGGAGTGGAAGCCCCCCCGCGAGCCCGGAGTCTGAGTACCAACGGTTATATGTTGCCGTATTTATGAAACACAGCACTAAGGTTCGATGCAGGACACTCCCTTTTAAGGATAATCGAGACCGGATCGAACAGACGATTTTGGGGTGACTCCGAACAGGGGGCATATATGGCCATCGTGATTATCTCCAGTGCGGATGAACAGACACGCCGGGAGCTGGCGGTGAGCCTGGCGCGGAAGCTCGGTTGTGATTCCATGAGCAGGGAACAGATCCTTGACGCCGCAACCGAGGCGGGTATCCCCGTCGGCAGGCTCGAGGTCGCCGTTCTCAAAAGGCTTGCGCCGAGGGAACGCCTTGCCAGGGACAAGGCCCGCTATTTGGCTTTTGTCACGGAATCGGTATGCGAACGGGCCAGCAAAGGCGACCTTGTCTACCATGGGAGGAACTGCCACCTCCTGCTTCAAGGGATTTCTCATGTGATCAGGGTCTGCGTGGTGCCTGAACCGGAACGAAGGATCAGCAATACCATGGCGCGTCTTGGGCTGGACCGGGACAAGGCCATCGGGTATATCCGCAATCTCGATGAAGACCTCGACAATTGGTCCCACTTCGCACACGGCGTGGGCCTGACAGACCCCCAGTACTTCGACCTTGTTTTCAATTTGCAAAACATCAGTACCGAGAGCGCCAGTGCCGCGCTGTGCTCGATGGCCCAGCTTTCGGATTTCCAGCCCACGCCGGCCTCCATCAGGGCCATGAAGAATCTGCTGCTGGCCGCCAGGGTCCGTCACAAGATCGGGGCGCATGAGCTGACGGCCGGGGCCGATCTCAGGGTCTCGACCCAGGATGGACGGGTAACCATCACCTATATGCCCGGCCAGTCGAAGATTGCCCCCAGGATCCCTGATGTCGTGGCGGGGATCGATGGTGCGCAGGAGATTGTTTGCACCATGGCGACCACAAACTTCCTCTGGATCGCCGAGAGTTTCGACTCCTCTTCCTCCCTGTTTGCCGAGATCAACGATCTGGCCGGCCGCTGGGGGGCGGCCGTTGAACTCCTGCGTTGGTTCACACCCCTGGAAGGGGGAACCGACGGGGGTGAAACGGGGGTTGCCGTCGGTTCCTCTCCCGGTGTTTCGCCTCCTCCTCGTCCGGTGCCGAAAGCGATGGACCCTACCGGCGGGATCGAGGATGACACGGAAGAACCGGAGGAAGTTCCCGACAATGGATTGGCCACCACGGCGGAACTACTGATCGGCGCGGGCAGGTTCGGGGGCTCCGGTTCGGTCACCGGTCCGACGGAGACCATAGTAACGGCCCTGAAGTCGGGCTCCCAATACTCGCTGGTGGTGATCGGGGATATGTTCTTGTCCAAACCCTCCTCGGTAAAGACACGACTGACAAGGGATGCCGCCTCCTTTCTCAGGGAAAAAGTGAAGATCCCGGTGATTATAGGGGATGAACTCCAGGAGCAATTTCTTCCCGGCAAGCGCCACCTGATCCGCATAGCGGCCTCCCTTCTGGGTACCGCAATCATCTTCGGACTGGTCTTCACCTATCAGGAACAGGTCATGGAGTTCCTTGCGGGACCGGCCTGGAAAAACTGGAGAATATTGGCTGTATTGGGAGTGGCAGCGGTGGTACCCCTGGCAGCCTATCTCTATGGGAGCGCCACGGGACTCCTCCTGAAGATATTGAAGTTCGGATAGGCCCCTTCAAAGGCGGAAAGAGGAAAGGAGTGGTGCGATGCACGGACTTCTTGGGCAGATGTTCATTGATATATCGTTTTCTGCCGCGCTACAGCTCGTGCTGATCGGATTCATCGGGGGGGTGCTGAGCGGCTTTATCGGCAGCGGTGGCGCCTTCTTTATGACCCCGGGGATGATGAATCTGGGTATACACGGCGTTGTGGCGGTGGCCAGCAATATTACCCACAAGTTCGGCAAGGCGATGGTGGGGTCCCACGCCCACGGCAAAATGGGAAATGTGGACAAGCGGTTGGCCCTCTTCATGCTGCTTACGGCCGCCGCCGGCATTCGGCTGGCCGTCTGGATCATTAACTTGCTTTTCAAGGGTGGAGGCGCCGGGGAAAGTGCGGCCAAGGGGGCCGGTGCAAACCTGTACATCAGCCTTGTCTTCGTATCCATTCTCTCCGTTGTCGCCCTCTTGATGTTGCGCGACGTCCTCTCCAAGGACGGGGAGACAACCGGGCCATCCACAAGGATCGCACAACTATTGGGACGGATTTACCTCCCGCCGCTCATTCACTTCAAGGTGGCGGACGTGAAGGTATCGTTGTGGGTCATCCTTCTGATGGGTCTTGCTACCGGATACCTCGCGGGGACGATCGGTGTGGGGGGGTTTATCGGGGTGCCTGCCATGATCTACGTCTTCGGCGTCCCCACGGCCGTCGCGGCGGGGACCGAACTTTACCTGGCCATGTTCATGGGGGCCTTCGGCATGTTGAACTACGCCTGGGAAGGGTACGTGGACCTCCGGCTGGTCTTCCTCCTGTACCTCGGGTCTCTGCTCGGGATCCATCTCGGAACGTATGGGGTAAAAGTGGTCAATGAGAAGCTGATCCGGCTTACCACCGCAATCATCATCCTCCTCTGCGTCCTGAGCCGTGGTATTGCCATCCCCGTTTATCTCAGGCAGATGAACATCCTGGCCATCGATGCCAGGTGGGACGCGTATTTCAACGGGGCGAGCAAGGCCATGCTGTTTGCCAGCGGGATTGCCGGATGCGGCTTGATTCTCTATAATGTCTTTCGAGCCTATCGGCAGCGCAGGCAACTGCAGAGCACCTTCGGCATGACAGGACCTCTGGCAACGTGAACCGTTCATCCGGGTTCCGGCATTTCAGGTCTGGAGAGGGACCGGTGCCGGAACAGGGAAGGAATGCGAGGGAGCGATGGAACGACAGATAAGACTTCTCCTTCTGGACGACGAACCGATCGTTGGAAAACGCCTGGTACCCGCCTTGGCCAAGATAGGAGTGGAAACCGAGTCCTTCACGGATCCGGAGGCGGCCCTCCAGCAGGTCGCCCGGAAGGATTTCGACATCGTGGTGACGGATCTTCGGATGGACAAGATGGACGGTGTGGAGGTGTTGAGGCGGGTCCTGCAAAAATCACCACGGACAAAAGTCATCATCATCACCGGCTATGCCACTCTGGAGATCGCCAGGCAAGCCCTTGCCATCGGGGCCTTCGACTTCATCGCCAAACCCTTCAAGCCGAACGACCTGAGAAATATCGTCGCCAAGGCGGCCCGTGCCCTTGGTTATAAGATTAAGGACAAGCTTGCGGACTCTTCATCCGCCCACGGGGATTCCGAGATGGAGTTTTCCGATCCTCCTGACGTCCCGGGCCGATAAGGTCGGAGTCATGCCCGTCGTCACCCTCTCCTCGGATTCACACCCTTTGAGCCGGGAGATCGCCGGGAGGGCGGCGACTGCCCTGGGCTACGATTGTGTGGACCGGGAAATCCTGAAGTCCGTCGCGGAACGACACGACGTGCCGGAGACCGATTTACACAAGGCCCTGGAGGAGTCGCCATCGCCTTTCGGCATATCCTCCAAGAACCACGCCAGATACCTGGCATACATCGAGGAGGCCGTTCTGGCCGTCCTTCTGAAGGACAACATAGTCTGCCACGGCCTTGCGGCGCACTTGTATGTCCGTGGCATCTCTCATGTGCTCAAGATCCGGATCCTTGCAGACCCGCAGAAACTCGCCGGTGAGATCTCTTCCGGGAAGACACCTTCCTTCGAAAAGGCGTCTGCTCTTCTGAAAAGCCGGGAGAGATTCCGCAGGCGCTGGTCGCTCGACGCATATCGTGTCGATGAGACGGCTCCCTCCGTCTACGACATGGTGATCAGCCTTGCCCGGATCGACCCGGATGAGGCAGTCAAGTCCATTGTGGAGACGACACGGTATCGCAAGTTCAAACCCATGACCTACTCCCTCAAATGCCTGAAGGACAAGGCCCTTGCCGGCAAGGTACGGGTAGCCCTCATCGATCGGTTTCCCGATGTGAGGGTTCAGGCCGATGGCTCCTCGGTGGTGGTGCAGACGAAGGCGCTCGAGCGGGAGAAACAGAAGAGGTCCGAGGCAATCAGGAAACTGGCAGGGGAGATCCCGGAGGTTGCCGCCGTTGAAGTACAGATCCTCCCCGACATCTTCCGGAAGGCCGCCGAGAGTTTCCGTTGAAGCACGGAGAAAACCGGGCCAACCGGGAACAGGGATAACACGGAAAAACAAGGAGGCGAACCATGGCCGGGAAGCTTGAGATACTGCTCCTCGATGATGAACCGATCGTGGGCAAGAGGCTCAAACCGGCCTTGGCGAAGATCGGCTGCAATGTGGAGGTCTTCGAAGATCCAAGGCAGGCCCTCGACCGCATCCATCAGAAGACCTTTGACATCGTGGTCACCGATATCCGCATGGACGAGATCGACGGGTTGGAAATCCTGGAGCACGTCATCCGGAAATCTCCCCGTACCAAGGTGGTCATGATCACCGGTTACGCCATGATGGCGGTTGCCAGGGAGGCCATGGAGAAAGGGGCCTTCGACTTCATTTCAAAGCCTTTCACGCCGGATGACCTGAGGAAGGTCATCGCCAAAGCGGCGCAAGCCTTGGGTTCACCCATCGATTCCGAGACGCCCAATCCCGAGGAGCCCAGCGAACCCGCGGAGACTCGATGAGTCAAAAAGAAGGGAGCCCCCACCATGACCTTGCCGACCAGGCAGCGTCCCTCGAAGGACGATACGAGCGAATCCAGGCGGTAGAATCCACCCGAAAGGCCCTTTTATCGAGACGCCGCTACAGCCTTCGCCTCCATATATACCTCGGTTTCTTCCTCGTCTTCCTTTTTGTGGTCGGCATTGCCACTGCCATGATGATCACCATGTACGAGGTCGAAAATAAACTCAGTTTCCTGGAGATCGCCAACGAGTACATGTTGGAGATCCAGCAGGCCCGCCGCTTCGAAAAGAACTTCTTCCTCTATGGCACGAACCTGAACGATGCCCTGGAAAATGTCAATAAAGCGAAGCAGATCTTTGACGACAACAGGGAAGAGATCAGAAAGATCCTTGGAAAAGACAGCCAGGCGATCATCCTGTCCAACTTCAAACGTTACGAGGTTCTGCTCGAGCGGCTTGTAGACCTCGAGCAGACAAAGGGAAAGAACCCGGACTACCCGCCGCGAAAAAAAGAGATCGAAGTGGAGTTGAGGAGACACGGCCAGGAAATGGTCTCCCTTGCAAATCAACTGATGAAGAAAGAAAAAGAGTCGCTTTCCGAGGCCATCCTGCGCTCCCGCCATATCCACATATACTCCCTTATCTTCCTGCTGTTCTTCCTTGTTCTGAACGCAACCCTCCTCGGCAGCCGGATCATGGGCCCCATCCAACGGTTCTCCGTGTACGCCAAACGGATCGCCTCGGGAGATTTTTCCCCGATTACCCCCGGGCGCCGTTTCCGGGACGAGTTCACCGACCTGGCCATCGCGATCAATCAGATGATCCAGGCGTTGGAAACCCGCGAGGCAGTTCTTATTCAGTCACACAAGATGCGGGCAATCGGAACGCTTACCGCCGGTGTCGCCCACGAACTGAACAATCCCCTGAACAATATCACCATCACCGCCCATATGCTCCTGGAGGATTACGACCACCTCTCCGATGAAGAACGGAAGGAGATGGTGAGGGATGTGGTGAACGAGGCGGGGCGATCCAAGGTGATCATCAGCGATCTCCTGGACTTCGCCAGGGAAAGCGGCTCTCAACTGGAACCGCTTGACCTTCCGGAGCTTCTGAGAGAGACGATCAACCTGGCCTCCAACCAGATAAAGCTCTCAGGCATCAAGATCGAGCTGCAAAGCAGGGGGCACCTGCCCCGCATCCACGGTGACCGGCAGCAACTCAGGCAGGTCTTCCTGAACCTCATCCTCAATGCGATCGATGCCTCCTCCAAAGGAGGGAAAATCCAGGTCTTGGTGGTCCCGGCCGATGAACCCAGTTATGTGGCGGTGAAAATCATAGATTTCGGCAGCGGGATACCGGAAAAGATCCTGGATTCCATCTTTGATCCCTTCTTCACCACCAAAGCCGGAGGGAAAGGGACAGGGCTTGGTTTGAGCGTGTCCCAGGGTATTGTCGCCAAGCACGGTGGCCGTATCCTCGTTACCAGCGTTCAAGGAAAAGGCTCGACGTTTACCGTCACCATGCCGGTAACCACCATTCCGGCAGACATCGACTCCAGCGATAACCTCCCGGGTGAAGTGACCCCTGAAGCAGGACGGATTCTTCGATCCGGTCCTTGACGGCATCAAGCGAGTCCGGTGCAACGGGGGTAACTCCACATGGGCAGGGATGCGCAAAACCCGGGTGCGCGGTGTGAAGTGTCGCGGGTCAAGCTCCGGCATATCGCCGGCACTTTTCTGGGAATCGGTCTATCCTCGTTCAGCCTGGCGGCTCTGGGAGAGGCCAAGAGCTGGGTGACCGAAAAGAGAAGGTGGTTCACCGACGACGAGTACATGGAAGGGCTCGGGCTCGCCCAACTCCTGCCCGGCGCGTCTACGGTAAATCTTTCATCCTATTTAGGCTTTCGCCTGCGCGGTTTGCCGGGGGCCGCGGTGGCCACGGTTTGCTTTCTGACCCCCTGCTTTCTGCTCATGCTGCTGCTCTCCTACCTCTATCTGACGTATGGCGAGATGCCCGTCGTTTCCGGTCTGTTTCGCGGCCTGGGAGCACTCGTGATAGGTCTTGTCTTCAACGCCCTTCTCAACCTCTGGAGATCAGGCGTAAAGACGGTTTTCAATTGGCTGATGGCTGTTGCCGGCTTTGCCTCGGTTTTCTGGTTCAACATGGGGGTCGTAAATATACTGCTCATCGCCGGCGGCGCCAGCCTGCTCATGGTTCTTCTCATTCGCCGCTTCCCGTTCCTGGCCCGCTGGGCGGGCGGTTGGAGCGGTCTGTGGAAGAAGGGGGGATTCGCATCCGGCAACCCCGGCGCCGGCACCACCCGGCAGTCGTTCGGAAAATCGGATTACGTTTCCGCCTGCAGCCAGGTGCCTCTGCCCCTCCATTGGAGAAACGTGACCCTGTTGGTCGCCTGTTTGTCCCTGGTCCTCGCCGCAGACCTGCTCCTCATCCGCCTGCGCCCCGAGTTGATGCAAATGGGCGCCAGGTTCCTGCGGATCGGAGCGTTGGTTTTCGGCAGCGGTTACGCCATGCTTCCTTTCATACAGGACACTGTGGTCCACCAGTTCGCCTGGTTGACCAACCGGCAGTTTGCCGTCGCGTTGGCCCTGAGCCTGATTACCCCCGGCCCGGTGACGATTATCGGCACGTTCATCGGGTACAAGGTGGCCGGTGTTGCGGGAGCCCTGGCAGGCATGGTGAACATGTACTTTCCCTCCTGGGCCATGACGACGATCGTCGCTGCTCCATACGCCAAAGCCGGCCGGGTGGGCTACGTCAAACAGGTAATCGGTGGTATCGTTGCGGCATTTCTCGGTACTCTCGTAGTCGTCCTGATCAAACTCGGCGTCGATACCCTGGTCGATATTTCCGCCATCGCAATGGCCACGGCCGCTTTTGCGGTGCAGCGATTCGTCAAGATAGACACTATTTGGATCGTGCTTGGCGGCGCCCTTGTGTCACTTGTACTTTTCCGCTAGTCAGGAAAATAAAATCAAAGCGGGCCGCCGCGGGAGGAGGGCAACGACATGGGCAGGAAGATCGTCATCATCGGTGGAGTCAGCGCCGGGCCGAAGGCGGCGGCGCGGGCCCGCCGCAGGGACCCCGACGCGGACATCACGATCCTCGAGAAGGGGGAATACCTCTCGTACGCGGGGTGCGGCACCCCTTATTTCATCGCAGGGAAGATCGTCGACTACGAAGAACTCATGATGACTCCCGCCGGGGTCGACCTGGATACGGCCTTCTTCAAGAGCGTCAAGGCGGTCCACGTGCACAACAAGACGATGGCCGAAGACATCGACGTCCGGGGGCAGATCGTCCGGGCGGTGAATGTGGACTCCGGGGAGTGTCTCGAATTCCCCTACGACCGGCTTGTCATCGCCACCGGATCCATGCCGGTCCGCCCCTCCCTGCCCGGGATCGATCTCCAGGGCGTGCACGTGCTGA
>Ga0105094_10001792_pt1 | contig 11258 bp, 9 predicted proteins | sample PPLLak1March2015_2_FD_87023 | JGI IMG/M metagenome (GOLD analysis project Ga0105094, IMG submission 87023) | Freshwater sediment microbial communities from Prairie Pothole Lake near Jamestown, North Dakota, USA - PPLs Lake P8 Core (3) Depth... | ecosystem: Environmental > Aquatic > Freshwater >...
GAACGCGTGCTCGCCAAGGTCCACGCTGCAGCCGTCGTTGGGCTGGAGGGGGCGATCGTCGAGGTCGAGGTGGACACCGGGCGGGGTCTCCCCTCCTTCATCATCGTCGGTCTGCCCGACGCCGCGGTGCAGGAAAGCCGCGAGCGGGTTCAGGCGGCGGTCAAGAATGCCGGCCTGACCTTCCCGCGCCAGCGGGTGACGGTCAACCTGGCGCCGGCTTCGCTGCGCAAGGAAGGGCCGGCCTACGATCTGGCGATCGCCCTGGGGGCGCTGGCCGCCAGCGGTCAGATCGACCCGGCGACGCTTGAAGGCACGCTGTGTGTCGGCGAACTCTCGCTCGACGGATCGCTGCGCCACGTGCGCGGCATCCTGCCGGTGGCGGCGCTGGCGCGGGCGAAGGCCTTCGCCCGGTTGGTGGTGCCGGTGGAGGACGCCGCCGAGGCGGGGCTGATACCCGGGGTGGAGGTCATCGCCGCGCCTTCGCTCACCGCTCTGGTCAACCATCTGGCGGGCGTTGTGCCGCTGCCGCCGGTGCCGGCCAGTCACCCGGAGAGCTTCGTCCCGGGTTTCGCCACGGACTTCGCCGAGGTGAAGGGTCAGGAGCATGTCAAACGTGCACTGGAGGTAGCGGCCGCCGGGGGCCACAATGTACTGATGATCGGGCCACCCGGCGCCGGCAAGACGCTGCTGGCGCGGGCGCTGCCTTCGATCCTGCCGACGATGACGCTCGACGAAGCGTTGGATGTCACCCGCATCTACTCGGTCGCCGATCTGCTTCCGGCCGGCGTGCCGCTGTTGCAGAGCCGGCCGTTCCGCTCGCCGCATCACACCATTTCGCACGCCGGCCTGGTCGGAGGCGGGAACTGGCCGCGGCCCGGCGAGGTCTCGCTCGCCCATCGCGGCGTGTTGTTCCTCGACGAACTGCCCGAGTTCGGCATGCACGTGCTCGAGGTGCTGCGTCAGCCCATCGAGGACAAAATGGTGACGATCAGCCGGGCCAGAGGCTCACTGTCCTTCCCGGCCAACTTCATGCTGGTCGGGGCGATGAACCCGTGCCCCTGTGGGTATTTTGGGGACCCGCTCAAGGAGTGCACCTGCTCGCCGGCGAATGTGACGCGCTATCAGAAACGGATCTCCGGACCGCTGCTCGATCGCATCGACATTCATGCCGAGGTGCCGCGCGTCGAGTTCGACAAGCTGTCATCAGACCGATTGGGCGAGCCGTCCGAAGCGATCCGTTGCCGCGTGGAAGATGCCCGCCGGGTGCAGCGTGAGCGCTTCGCTTCGAGCCGGCTGATGAGCAACGCCGACATGGGACCGGCCGATGTGCGCCTGCATTGTGCCCTGGACGACGAGGGCAAGGCGCTGATCCGCCAGGCGATGAGCCAGCTGCAACTCTCAGCGCGTGCCTATCACCGGGTGCTCAAGCTGGCCCGATCGATCGCCGACCTGGCGGGTGAACCGCACCTGACGCCGGCGCACCTGGCGGAAGCGCTGCAGTACCGTCCCAGGCGCTGGGCATAGGGAGGATCGTGCGCCTCAGGCGGTTTCGAGGCGCAGTTGCACTTCGAAGCCCCGAGCAGCGGCCCGACGCACGAACTCGGCGCCGCTCATCGCCAGCTCCACCGGGATCACCCCCTTGGGGGTTCCCCCCTCGACGATGGCCTCGAGCATGATGGCGGCATGCCAGCCGGTGCCCTGCTCCATCGCCGTGAACCCGGTCGCCTTGTCGGCGTAGTGGAGCAGGTCGACCCACACCTCCACCGGCCTCCCGGCCTTCTTGCCGCGCGCCAGCACGCGGATGATGATCAGGTCCTCGATATCCGGGTCGGCGCGGATCTGCGGCTCCCACAGCGCATGCAGCACCTGCCGCGGAATCACCGGCTGTCCCTGCACAAGGGTCGGCTCGAGCCCAAGCAAGCCCAGCTGCTGAATCGTCTTCAGTTGGGCGAAGTTCCCCGGATAGCGCAGCGTCTTGTTCTGCAACGTCCTCAGCTTGCCGGCGTAGGTCCGAGCGGCGGTCGTCAACCCGCCGGCCGTGGTGAAGGCCTCCAGCTTGCCGATCGGTGCCGGAAACTCCACGATCTCCAGTTCCTCGAACGTGGGGAGGCGCACCGTCTTGCCATCACGGATGTACAGGCAGTCGCCGTCGTATTCGTTGGTCAGCCCGTCGATGCTGAAGGTCAGGCGGTAGTTCCAGGGCGGTTCGGGATGGGCGGGCAGCCCGCAGTCCCACATGAAGACTTCGCTCGGTTCATCCAGCTGTTCGAGCGCGTACACAACCAGCGAAGTGCCCATGCCCGGAACCTGCCCGCAGTCGGGGACGACGCCGATGCCGGCCTGCTCGGCGTCCGGGTTCAGGTCGATTTGCGCGAAGACGACGTCCGAGTTGCCGCCGAGGTCGGTCATCGAGGCGCCGGCCTGGATAGCGGCGTGAGTCAGGCCGAGGTTGAAGTAGTACGGCACGGCGCTCACGAAGGCGGCGATTCGCTGGCGGCGCAGCCACTCGGCGACGCCGTGCGGATCGCTGGCGTCGAGGCTGGCGGGAACGGCCTTCTGTGCGCCGAGCAGCCGGTTCAGGCGCTGAGTGGCGCGCTCCGCCTGCGCCAGGTCAGCGTCCGCCATCCAGATCTGTTCGGCATCCCCGTGCCGGGCCAGGTCATAGGCCGCGGCTGTCCCTTGCCGCCCGGCGCCGATCACAGCGTACTGGACTCCCATGCTGCTACCCTCCTGGGCGCGACGCCGGGCGCCGCGCCGGTCTGACCCGGACGACAAGTATCCCATCAAACCGCCGTCGGCGGGATGAAGGCCAAGGGCGTGGACGCCGTGCGGGTCCTTCCCAAGGGTTGGGCGAGCAAAGGCGTCAGGCCGACGCCGGCGGGAAGGGGAGATCGACGAGCACGGCTGGGTCTGCCGACGGCCCGACCGCGACCGTCGGCGGCTGCGCCTGCAGAGCTGTCGGGCGGACAAGCCCGAGGCCGATCCAGCCCAGCCGAGGGGAGCAGGCGATGCTGGTCAGGTCCCCCACGCGGTTGTCTTCCTGGCGGAGCTCTACCCCCGGATCTGCCGGAGCAGTGAGTTGCACGCCGACCAGCCGGCGGGCCAGCCGGTGGAGCGAGGTCATGCGGGCGATGATCTCCTGGCCGACATAGCACCCCTTGTCCAGGCTGATCGACGTGGACAAGCCCACCTCGAGCGGAATGCGCTCGTCCGTGATCTCGCTCCCGGGCGAGGGGAGGCCGGCTTCGATGCGCAGGATCTCGTACAGGTTGTCCGCAGTCGGCTGGGGGAGGGCGCTGTCGACCAGGACCGGCAGGCCGGCCGGCGGGCAGAGGATTGCCCACCCTCCGGCTCCGGGCCGATCCACCCGCCAGGTGAGCGCTTCGCCGGATTGGAGCCAGGCATCCGACGCCAGGGCCTGCGTGTGCGGAGCGACGGCTGCGGCGATGGCTGCCGCCGACGGGCCGAGCGCCAGCCATACCTGGCGCGGCGCAGGCTCGAGATGCAGCACCAGGTCATCGCGGAAGAACACGTACCTGCGCAGCCATTCGAGAACGGCCGCCCCTCGGCCCGGGGAGGTGAGCAACAGCAGGTCATCGTCCCGCGCCAGCACCTGAACCCAGTCGACGACCCGCGCCAGGGGTGTGGTCAGCACCGTCCAGAGGAACCTGCCGGGCTCGAGGTGGGAGAAGTCGTTGGTGGACATGCGCTGGAGGAAATCCAGCCGCGTCGATCCGCTCATCACGATCGCGTCCGGCGCCGGGCGGGGCAGGACCACCCGCCCGGACCAGGCGTCGTGGTAGGCGGTGGTGAGCCGATTGGGGGAAGCAGGATCACACATCGCGCAGCAGGCCTCCGGCCAGGCGATTGGATCGAAGGAATCGGAGCACATCGCTCCGTGATAGGGCGAGTATAATCCGGCGAGTGGCATGCCTCTTGCATGTCAAGCAGGATGCCCATAGCGGGTTTTTGTGATGGCTAAGGACCGCCGTCCAGCCGAGGACCTGTCAGTCGCTGAACTCGAACGTGTGCTGGCCAGGAAGCGGATGGACGCCCGCCAGGCCAGGCTCGAGCGTTTTCGGACGACGGGGCGCGCCCTCGACCTGCCTGGCCACAGTCCCGGCGAGGAGCCGGAGCCCGAGTGGGGGGACCCAGCTTCGGGCGGGGTGGCGGAGATCGACCCGGCGCGCCGACGGCGGCGCGGTGCGCTCAATCGGGTGTTGCTCGCCGTCGAAGTCGCTGCCCTGCTGGGGTTCGCCTTTGTGCTGATCAGCGGCTTTGGCGTGCTCCGGGACCTCAACCAGGAGGTCGCCGAGGCGCTGGCTGGTCCGGCGCCGGCGCCGACCCCGATCATCACCGCTGTAGTTCTGCCCTCCGGGCACACGCCGCCCACCTCCCCGGGTGGGGCACGGCCGAACGAAGACGAGATCCCGGAACATCTACGCCCGCTGGTGCAGTCGGTGGGCGAGGTGGCCATCCCCACGCCCAGCCCGGAGCAGGCACGCAGCCTGTGGATCCCGGCGCTGTGGAGCCAGCCCGCGCCAGTTGTCCAGGGGGATGGCTGGGAGCAGCTTAAGCGGGGCGTCGGCCAGCACATCGGGACGGCCAACCCCGGCGAGGCCGGCAACATCGTGGTCTCGGCCCACAACGACATCTTTGGCGAGTTGTTCCGTGACCTGGACCGGCTGCAGCCTGGCGATGAGGTCTACGTCAGCACTTCGACCCGAGAGTATTTGTATCGCGTGACCGGCCTGGAGATCGTTGAGCCGACTGATGTCAGCGTGATGAACCCGACTGCACGGCCGACGATCACGCTAATTTCCTGCTATCCGTATCTGGTCGACAGTCAGAGAATTGTAGTGTTCGGCGAGTTGGTCGAAAGCTAAGGCGGCTGGCTGAGCCGGCTGCTCGAGGAGCGTTGCTGTGAGCAAACGCAAGAAGGAATCCAAGTCCAGTTCGAATAGCCCGAGCACGACCGGCATCGGGCAGGTCCAGCCCCGAGCATCCTCGGAGTTTGCTCCGGACTACTCATACGTGCGTAAGGATCTGCGCCGCATCGCCACCATCGCCGGGGGGATCCTGGTGGCACTGCTGGTGCTGGCGATCGTGCTGACCTGAGGCAGTCGGGGGGAGAGTCACGTGCAGCCGCCGCGAGTACGCTTCAGCCTGCGCTGGAAGATCGCCATCCCGTTCATGTTGTTGGCGATGGCCTTGGGCTTCGGCGTGGTGGCGCTGATGGGCCGCAGCCTGGGGGGCAGCGCGCAGGAGCGTCTGGCGCGGCAGCTGGCAGGCAGCGGGCAGCAAGCCGTCGACTCGGTCGTCCTGCTGGAGTCGGAGCTGCTGCGACTCGAACGGCTCGTGTCTAACACGGAGGGTGTGGCCGAGGGGGTCACGCAAGCCGACGCTGAGACGCTGCGCTCAATCGTGCTGCCGCTGGTGGTCAACGTCGACTCGGACTTCGTCTCGATTGTCAATCGGGAGGGCTCAAGCCTGCTAACCGTGCGTCGCGCCCCCGAGGCCGATGCCGGAGTGTATGTGACTCTGCGCGGGGAGACTTTCTACTCTGGATGGGCGCCGGTGCAGGCGACGTTGGCCGCCGAACGCAGCGGTGGCGATAGCGACAAGAGCGTTGGTCTGGAGCTGATCGTGGCCGGCGACCGCCTGGTCCCGGTGCTGGTGATCGCCGGACCGCTGCGGGATTCCGCCTCACGCGTCGTTGGTGTGGTGTTGGTCGGCGAGTATGTGAGCGATATCGTCCAGCGCCTGGCGGAGACGGCCGGGGCGGATGTCTCGATCTATGACCGGGCGGGCGGGGCGTTACTGGAGAGCAGCCTGTCGCCTCAGGATCCGGCGACGCTGGCGTTATCCTCTGCAAGCCTGCAGGCCGGCCTGGCGTCGGAGGGCGAAGTCACGCCTTTGCGGGCGCTCGACGTCAATGGATTGCCCTATCAAGAGGCGCTGACGGCGCTGGTGACCGGACCCGAGGGTGAGGCGCTGGGCGTCCTGGGCGTGTCCTTGCCTGAACTGGCGGTGCTGGATTCGGTGGAGGGTGCCATCCAGGAGATCGCCGTCTTTGCCGCAGCGGGAATGGCGTTGACCGTGCTGCTCGGCTTGCTGGTGATCAACTATGTCACCCGCCCATTGGTGCGGGCGGCGGCCGCCTCGTCGGAGCTAAGCGCCGGCAACTTTGGCGTCGAGGTGCCGGAGCAGGGCGCCGACGAGGTTGCGGTGCTGGCCCGCTCGTTCAACACGATGGCGCAAGCCATGCGCACGGGGACATTCACGATTAGTCCGCCATTACCCACCATTCCCATCCCTCCGTTGACCCTGCCGCTGGAGCCCGAACCCCCGGCGGTGGCGACCGCTGTCACGACGGTCATCATGCAGGCGCGTGCCACTGTTCTGGCGGCCGAGCTGACCGGCTATCCGCTGGAGTCATCTCAGGTGACAGGGCAGATCGCCCTGGAGAACCTGGCCGAGCTGTTTGCCGCCATTGAACAGATCATCCGGGAACATTCTGGTCAGGTGGAAGTGTTCGAGGGCAGGGAACTGAGGGCGACCTTCGGCGTCCCGCCGCAGCGCCTTCCGACAGCGGTAGCTGCTTTGCAGGCGGTGCACGCCGGCCTGGCGCTCCAGGAGCTGGTCGAGGGCTGGCAGCAGCTGCGCACCCCGACCGGATCGCAGCCCACCCGCATCTCGATCGGCATTGCCACCGGCGAGGTCCTGACGGGAAAGGTTGGCGAGGCCGGTCGGGAGCACACCGCCTTACTGGGGAGCGCCAATGAGACGGCCGGTCACCTGCGCCAGATCGCCCGCGAGATCCCCGAGAGCCGGGTGCTGATCAACGAAACAACGTACACCTTCTTGGCGGGCGCCCAGCGGCACTTCCTATTCGGGCGGACCGGGCAGGCGCCGGTGCGCGGGCGGGACGTCCGCATCACCCTCCACGAAGTCCTGGGCCGGAACCTGCGGCTGGTGGAGGCAGGCACCCGCCAGGAATAGGGCGTGACCCAACCGTCGCGGATAGTGGGTAGGAACACCGGGTCAGTTGTTGCCGGGCAGACCGGGCCGTATGCTCTTTACAGGCGTCAGTGGGAGTCTCCCACGGCCGGCGGGGTGGAGAGGGTACTTCGATGAAACCGGGACCGGGCAGGGGCTGGTTGGTCGGCGCAGTAGGGTTGTTCCTCTTCCTCTTCGTGCTTTGGGTGCTGGCGGTCTTCCAGTTGAGCCCGGCCTCGGCTGGCGCCGGTGTGCTCCAACTTCGTTTGCGCTCCAACCTGGCGGCCGACTACACCGCCGCGCCGATGGTGCGGATGCTGCGCACGCTCCGTCTGACGGTGATGGAAGACGTCATGCGCGACATGGGCATGACGGACGAAGAGGCCTCGGCCGAGATGCGCGCCATGGCAGCGCTCATGGAGTCGCCTGTGCCGACGGCGACGGCCCGCAGCCTGATGGGGGAAGCTCCCTTCACGCCCACCCCGACCCGGACCGCTGTGCCCACGGACACGCCGGAACCAACGGGCACCTCCACGCGCCGCCCGCCGCCCGCCGCCACCGAGACCGAGGAGCCCACCAAGAAGCCGAAACCGCCGACGGCTGACCCTGGACCTTCAGGGGATGACCAGAAGCCGGAGATCTGCTGTCTGGAGCTCGATCCTGCGCCGGGTGGTGAACTGGACGCATGCACGATCGATGTTATCGCGATGCGTGTCTACGACGAGGCGCCCTCCGAGGGGATCGACGTGTCTAAGGTGAAAGTCAAGTTCTGGTCCACCGTGCTCGCGGACTATGTGTACACGACGCTGGAGTTGAAGTCCGGCGGCTGGACTGCTGGACCGGGCTCGGCCTGGGATGCGCTCTATGAAGGTGAGATTGAGGTCATCGGCATCGAGGAAGGGGATGATCTCGAGGTTTGGGGGAAGGTGGAAGACGACATCGCTGGCAACGGTTCGGTCGTCAGCAGCTCCGTGAGCTACGAGATGCTGAGGGATTGTCCCTAGGACTCCATCCATTGCATTTCGATTGTGGAGCCGCCTGTTGAGATTTGCAGGCGGCTCTTCGGTTTCGACGGCGGGGGATCTGTCGTGGGGCATGCATCGTCTGCCGCCTGGGTGCTATAATGCTTGTGCCCTCCCACCCCAGCCGTGGGAGGTTCGTGTGTGGCGCAGGTGAACGATGCACGACAAGCTCGCGGGGATTGAACGCCGCTTCCAGGCGATTGACGAGGAGCTCGCCAGCGCCGGCTTGGGCCATGCCCGCGTAGCCGAACTGGCGCGCGAGCGCGCCGAACTCGAGCCGATTGTGACCACCTACCGCCGCTGGCGACAGCTGCAAGACCAGGAGCAGCAGGCGCGCGGCATGCTGCAGGGTGACGACGCCGAGCTGGCAGAGTTGGCCCGGGCCGAGGTCGAGGAGCTGGGTCCACAGATCGAAGCCCTCGAAGCCCGCCTCAAATCCCTGCTGCTGCCGCGCGACCCGCGCGATGCGCGCAACGTCATCCTGGAAATCCGCGCCGGCACCGGAGGCGATGAAGCCGCCTTGTTCGCAGCCGATCTGTTCCGCATGTACAGCCGCTATGCCGAACTGAAGGGCTGGTCGGCCGAAATCCTCTCCGCCAGCGATCCCGGGATTGGCGGCTACAAGGAAGTCATTGCCATGGTCAAGGGCAAAGGCGCCTTCTCGCGGCTCAAGTACGAGAGCGGCGTGCATCGCGTGCAGCGCGTGCCCCAGACCGAGGCCCAGGGCAGGATCCACACTTCCACGGCTACCGTCGCCGTCCTGGCCGAAGCGGATGAGGTTGAGATCGAGATCCCCGATAAGGACATCAAGATGGATGTCTACCGCTCGGCAGGCGCCGGGGGACAGAACGTGCAGAAGAACTCCACCGCCGTCCGCCTGACGCATCTGCCGACCGGGATCGTTGTGCAGTGCCAGGATGAGCGCTCGCAATTGCAGAACCGGACGCGGGCGATGAGCATCCTGCGCGCCCGGCTGTACGAGATCGCCCTTGAGGAACAGCAGGCCGAGGAGGATGCCTCGCGCAAGCTGCAGGTCGGCTCGGCCGAGCGCTCCGAGAAGATCCGCACCTACAACTTTCCCCAGTCGAGGGTGACCGATCACCGGATCGGGCTCTCCTCCCACAACCTGCCGGCAGTGATGAGCGGCCAAATCGATGACTTCATCGATGAACTGGCGACGCAAGACGAAGCGGATCGGTTGAAGGCCGCTCCGGCCTGACCCCGTCCGAAGCGCAGGGCCCCCGGGGATGCCCCCAGCCGTCAACTCTCACCTGACCGTCGACTCCGCCTCCCGGTTGGGCGCGCAGCAGCTGCAACGGGTCGCCGAGCAGCCGCGCCTGGAAGCGCAAGTGCTGCTGGCGGACTCGCTTGGCGTCACCCGGACCTGGCTATTAGCGCATGCGGAAGTCGAGCTGAGCAAGGCGGCCGCCGGGGCCTTCGTCCGCCAGCTGGCGCGCCGGGAAGCTGGTGCGCCCCTTCCGTACGTGCTGGGTTGGTGGGAGTTCTATGGCCGGCGGTTCCGCGTGTCGCCGGAGGTGCTGATCCCGCGACCAGAGACCGAAATACTCGTCGAACACGCCCTGCACTGGCTGTACCGCCAGCCAGGGGAGATGCGTGTGCTGGACGTCGGCACCGGCAGCGGCTGCATCGCAATTTCGCTCGCCGCCGAGGCCCAGCGATGCCGGGTGGTTGCGACGGACCTCTCCGCGGCGGCGCTGCACATCGCGCGGGCCAATGCCGGGCAGCACGGGGTTGCCGCCCGTCTGTCGCTGGTGCAGGCTGATCTGGCGGGGGGGGTGGTCGGCCACTTCGATCTGCTGTGCGCCAACCTGCCGTACCTTCCGACAGCTGAGCTGTCGCAGTGGGAAGTCAGCCGCTGGGAACCGCGCCCCGCCCTCGACGGGGGAGACGGGGGAACAGCAGTCATCCGACGGCTGCTCCCAGCGCTCCCCGGCCTGTTGTCTGCCCAAGGCATGGCGCTGCTCGAGATCGGCGATGGGCAGGCAGCGCAGGTGCTTGACAGTATCGAGCAGGCGTTGCCAGGGTGGCGAGTACAGTCAATCGCTGATCTGGCGGGAATCCCCCGGGTGGTCGAGTTGAGGTGGGGAGAAGCATGAAGACTCGGGTGAACGCCAGCAGCCCGAAAGCTCTCCAGCGCGCGGCGCAGGTGCTTGCCGATGGTGGCCTGGTGGCCTTCCCGACCGACACCCTCTACGGGCTGGGGGCGTCCGTCAGTCTACCGTTATCCATCGAGCGCCTGTTCATCGCCAAGGACCGCCCGCTTGAGCGCTCCATCCCGATCTTGATCGCCTCCCTGGATCAGTTGGAGGATGTGGCAGCCGTCGTGCCCGAGGCCGTTCGGCGGCTGGCGTTGGCCTTCTGGCCGGGCCCGCTGACGCTCATCGTCCCCAGGCGGGGAGATTTGCCCGACATTCTCGGCCCGACCCCGACCGTTGGCGTGCGCGTCCCGAATCACCCGGTAGCGCTGGCGTTGCTGCAGCTGTCCGGCCCATTGGCCGTGACCTCGGCCAATCTATCCGGGGCCGAGGGCTGCACCACGGCTGAGCAGGTCGAGCAGGCGCTTACTGGCAAGGTTGACCTGATCCTGGACGGAGGCAGGTGCCCGGGGGGGGTGGCGTCTACCGTGGCTGCCCACGATGGAAAAGACGTGCGCATCCTGCGGGAGGGCCCGATCAGCCGCGAGGCGATCATCGCCGCGCTTGCCGGCGGCATCTCATGAAACCCTAATGCCTATCTCACCCGAGAATCATGCGGCTGAGGATAATGATGACCGCATCCTCCTCTCAACCCGCGCGTAAGAGCCCTGAGCCAGCTCCGACGCGCGGTTCCTCTTTAACGGACCGGCTGTCTTCTGCCTGTGCTCACTCGGCACAGGGGCATATTCCGGGAACCTTAGGGCCCGGAGTGGCGGTCGGGCTCGGTAGTGCGCCAGCCTGCCAGGGCTCGACATACCACTCCAGGTACTCCCCGACATGCTCGGCCCAATAGCTCTCGGTGTGCCGACCCGGGTTCGGGGTGACCGCCACCCGAAGTCCATCCTCATTCAGCTGCTCGACCAGCGCCAGCGCCTCGGGTCGCAGCGGATCGCGCTCACCGATGTCGAGTGCCAGGCGCGGCATGGCGTCGCGCGGGATGGCCTGAATCCATTCAGGAAGGTAGAACAGGTCCGGGGAGAGCACGGCAGGGCTGTGCAGCCCGACAGCGCCGAACAGCCGA
>Ga0105094_10001795_pt1 | contig 11254 bp, 9 predicted proteins | sample PPLLak1March2015_2_FD_87023 | JGI IMG/M metagenome (GOLD analysis project Ga0105094, IMG submission 87023) | Freshwater sediment microbial communities from Prairie Pothole Lake near Jamestown, North Dakota, USA - PPLs Lake P8 Core (3) Depth... | ecosystem: Environmental > Aquatic > Freshwater >...
CGCCTTCGATCAGCACCTGCATGCCGAGGTAGGTCATGTCCCAGCGCGAGTCGCGCAGCGTGTCCTCGATCAGGCTCTTCAGGTACGGGTTGATCGGGTAGACGAGTTCGTACTTCTCGTGCAACAGGCGCGAGAACGCCTCGACGTGGCGCGCCTCGTCCATGACCTGCGTGGCGGCGTAGAACTTCGCGTCGATGCCGGGCACCTGTTGCACGATCTTCGCCGTGCAGACCAGCGCGCCCTGCTCGCCGTGCAGGAACTGCGACAGCTGCCAGGCCTGCACGTGGTGCCGGATTCGGGTGCGTCCCTTCTCGTCGAGCCGGTTCCACACCGGCGAACCGTAGATCGCGATCATCTCGTCGGGCATGCCGGCGGGATTCTCGGGATCGAGATCCTGCGACCAGTCGATGCGGGTATCCGAGTCCCACTGCTGGCGCTTCCCCTTGCGGTACAGCTTCAGCAGGGATTCGCGACCGTCGTCGTACTCCCAGCGGAAATTCGCCTCGAAGTCCTGGGCGACCTGCCAGTTCATGCCGTCGAGGTCGCAGACGTAATGGCTTGCCGTGGACATCTTCGTCTCCGTCCCCTGTGCTTTCTGCGTGTTCTGAATACGCCTGCTGGCCGATCGAAGCAATCCTGCATTGCAGCAGTCCGTGAGCCAGCGGAGAGCTGGTCACATCGCGTTGCAGCATGAACTGATTGTGCGCGCGCGTATGATGCGGCGATCGGGGTGCATCTCGCACCGCGTCGCCAGAGGGAGAAGCAACATGGCCAAGCGCAAGAAAGCGGACAATGGCGTCTATCGAGTCACCGAGATCATCGGCACGAGCACGGTGTCCTGGGAAGATGCGGCGACCAGTGCTGTCGAAACGGCGGCGAAGTCACTGCGTGACCTGCGCGTGGCCGAAGTCAGCAAGCTCGACATGAAGGTCGAGGGTGGCAAGGTCGTCGCATATCGGGCGCGAGTGTCGCTGTCGTTCAAGTACGAAGCTTGACGAACTGGCGTGGTGCGGATCAGCGAGCGTTCGAGCGGATGGTGAGCGGCCAGGCCCGGTTCCGCGTCGTGCTGACGACGGGGCAATAGCGCTGGCTCGAGCGGCCGGGCTCAGCGCAGTCCGGCGTCGCGCGCCAGCACGATGGCGCGTGCGCGCGAATTCACCCCGAGCTTGTCGAAGATGCGCGTCAAGTGGTTGCGCACGGTCTTCTCGCTGATGAACAGCTTGCCGCCGATTTCCGTGTTGCTGAGCCCGGCCGCGACCAGCGCCAGGACTTTGCGCTCGCGTTCGGTCAGCTCCGCCAACGCCTTCCATTCCGCAGTCGACTCGACGGGCGACAGGACAGGCTTGCGTCCGAAGAATTCGTCCAGCAGCGCACAGAACCGACCCCAGGCGGGCTCGTTCTCGAGCAGCACGTGATTGCGGCTGTCGAGTTCGACGAATCGCGCGTTCGGAATGCCAGCGGCCAGTTCCCGACCGAGCCCGAACGGAATGCAGGCGTCGCTCCGACAGTGGAGCACCAGGGTCGGTGTCCGGACGTCGGCGAGCCGGCTCCGGATGTCGAGCATGCCGTAGGCACGCAGGATGTTCGCAGCAATGCCCGGCTTGCTCGTGACACGCATCAGGTCGGTGAACCACTGCTGCTGTTCCCGCGTGGCCCCGGGGACGAACAGCGACGTGAAGACCTCGCGGAACACGGGATTCTCCTGGCCCCAGCCAGCCTCGATCAGGTCGAACAGCGCGCGCGCCTTCTGCGCCACCTTGGGGTCCGCGACCAGCCAGCCGCGCGCAAACGCGCCGAACAGGACCAGGTGCGTGACCTTATCCGGGTGACGGCAGGCGTACTCGATCGCAACTGGACCGCCTTGTGAGAGGCCGAGCAGCGGAAAGCCCGTGACGCCCGCTGCGTCGACGACGGCCTCGAGGTCCGCGACCTGCGCATCGAGGGAGAAGTCGTTCGCGGACCAGTCCGACAAGCCGCAACCGCGCGCGTCGTAGCGCAGCAGCGTGCTGCCTGAGGCCAGGAAGCGGAACCAGTGCCGCCAGACAGGGCTCTGCCAGTCGAACTCGAGGTGCGACAGCCAGTTCGCGGCCTTCACCAGTGGCGGCCCTGAACCGCAGAGAGCGTAGGCCAGCTTCAAGCCGTCCGCGCTGTTCGTGAATCGGATCGTCTGGTCCATCTTCGCGCCCGCCCGGGAGGCTCGAGATTACACGATGCGGCGGGCTGGCGAGTTGGCGGGCGCCGGCACATCGCCCGGCGGCCTCGGGACAGATGTCCCGGATCCCGGGCCTCAAAAATGAGGCAACTGCCTCACGCGCTGCCCGGGCGACTTGCGCAGACTTTCTCCCCGACGACAGACCAATCAACGCGGAGGAACAGGATCATGAATACCCAGAATCGCTATCAGAGCAGCCTCGTCGCGACCCTCGTCGTGCTCGTGTCGTTGACCGCCGGACTGTTCGTGAACATCGCGATGAACGTGCATGCGTACGTCTGAGCGCACAGGGACAGGCCAGGGCCGGACCACTATCTTGCCGGGTAGATGGTCCGGCCTTCCTTGACGGTCTCGACGACCTTGATGTCCTTGATTTCCATCGGGTCCACTTTCAGTGGATTCCGGTCGAGTATGACCAGGTCCGCCAGCTTGCCAGGTTCAAGTGAGCCCTTCGATTGCTCCTCGCCGTACTGGTAGGAAGCGTGGATTCGTTTTCGCCACCCGGACCACCGGTCAGGTACGGTGTCGCGGGTACGCCACCACGTCGATGAGATTGGCGCCGGCGGCGCAAAGACGTTCACCTGGTTTGCCACGGGGAGCGAGCTGAAGTAGTGACTGTGAGGATCGAGGAATCCGGGCAGCAAGGTCTTGCCGCCCAGTTCAACGATCGTGGTGTCCTCGCACCACCAGGCCGGCGATGACGACGAGTACATGGATGGATTTTTTCAGCACGTTCGGGTTCCCGGAGATTGAGATCACGTCTGGCGACCGGTTGCGGGCCGCATGTAAACGTAGATCTGGCCTGCCTGTCTATCGCGCGCAATCAAGCCGGATTCAACTCGTTGACCGCACGATGCGCCTGGTCGATCGCTGCGTGGGCGTACGCCGACCAGCCGGCGTCGGAGTTGGCGATTGTGACGTTGCCCACTGGGCGCCGGGCCCGCCGCATCGATCCATGCGCCTGGTCGGTATCGTCGACCAGGGTATTGAGACCCCACGCGTAGCCATGCGACCACCGGTTCACGGTGATCGCGAGGATGTCGTTCCGGCCATGGAATCCGCCGGGCCCGAGCATACGGGAGAGATCGCGGCGGATCGCGGCTTCGTGGTCGGCGAACGTCGCCTGCAGCAGCAGGCGGCGAGACGCGCGCAACGCGGCGCGCGGTTCGTCGATACCCGGCACCGTCGGCACGTGCACCATGTGCAACACCATCGGTTCGTCCGGCTCGACCGGGTTGCGGTAACCGCCCATCGCCACCGGATAGTCCAGCTTGACCCGCGAATGGTGGCTCGAAACGCCGTAGATCTCGTGCACCCCGAGCTCGACCCACGGCCGCCAGTTGCGCACCAGCACCTTCGAATACACCAGTGGCGATTTCACGTTCAGCCTCAAGGCCGCGGACTGTTCGTCCTCGAGTCCGCCGAGCACGTACGGGATCAGCATGTTGAAGCACGCCATCACGACGTGCTTCGAGCGGAGCCGATGCAGTTCGCGGTCGCTGTGACCGACGTAGCCGAGCTCGACGCCGGAAGACCCGTTTACGACGCGCACCACCGTGCTGTTCAAGCGGATGCGCACGCGATGCCGTGGACGATCCAGCGCCTCGTAGCGGGCCTTCGCGAGGACGATGTCCTCCATCGTCGAGCCGGGCATGGCCGCAGGCACCAGGCTGCGCACGAGCAGGCGCGCGATCGAGGCGTTGCCGTCCGGAAAGTGGTAGATGTAGGGCTCGTCCATCTCGCCCGAGGCCGCCGCGTCCGCGGCCAGGGAGATGCCGGCGAACCCCGGGTAGGCGAACAGGCCGCAGTCGAGCGCCGAGATCAGGTTGGGCGGCATGCCGAAGAAATCGAGCGGCCGGCCGCCGAAGTAGGAAATCGCCTCGTCCCCGAGTCCCCAGTCCTTGCGCAGAAACGTCGTATACGGGATTCCGGCCAGGTACTCCTCGCGTGCCGTAGCGTCTTTCAGGTGACCCAGCGTGACGTGCTTGCCGATGAAAAGGTCCATAAGTTGCCGTCGCGCCTCAGCCGTCATTGGAAAGTCGCGGAGGAATGCTTCGATCGGCCGCCCGTTACGCCGATCGCGCGGAATGTCGTCCGCGACCCAGTCCGTGGGATCGCCGGTCACCAGCTTGTCGACGCCGAACCGATCCCGGTCGAAGAAACTGCCGCGTGACAGCCCCAGGCCGGGATAGAGCGTCTGGTCAAAGTACTTGCGGAACCGGTCTGGCTCGACCCCGAGTCCCTTCATGAGGGCATTGACGATCGGTGAGAAGTTCGCCTGCGGGGACTGCATCGACTCGCTGCCGCCGTAGGCAATCAGCAGGCGATCGCCCGCCATGAATTCGTTGCGGCGAGCGTGTCCGCCGAAGTCGTCGTGATTGTCCAGCACGAGGATCTTCGCGTCCGCGCCAAACCGCTGTCGATAGAACCATGCTGCGGACAGGCCGCTGATACCACCCCCAACGACGATGCAGTCGTACTCTTCCTCCACCGGCAGGTGGCCGACGCGGTACCGGGCGCGGTCGAACGGCATCGTGTGCGCCGCCTCGAATGAACCGTCGTGCTGGCCCCGAAGACCGGTCAGTGCCGGAGGGTAGGGTGCGGTGAGTAAGCCTCGCGCGAGCAGGTCGCGCGGCGCGAGGCCCGCCGCGATCGTGAGGGCCATTCCGTCCAGGAAGTCGCGCCGCGTGATCCTGCTGTTCATGGTGTCGCCTCGTGCGTCGACCCGCAGCATGTAATCGCAGACGCGCGCCGCTTGTCCAATGCCCGCGCTCGATTGCCGTGATAGGATTTTTCCCATGAGCCAGCCGTGCATTCGTTCGCGCCCGGGCCGAATCGCCGTAATCACCTTGCTGGCTGGCACATGCGGAGCCTCAGTCGCCTCGACACCGCAAGCCTGGGCGGCTCTGGACGTCGGGTCGGCCGCCGAGTGCTCGCGTGCTTCGGGACTCCTCGATCCGAAAGTCGGCGCACCCATGCGATTCAGCGATCAGATCGGATTCGACGTGCGCGTCGTCACCGGCGTTGCGCCGCAGTCGCAGATGGGCGGCGCCTCGGTCACGATGCTCTGCGCGTTCGACCGCCGCACCGGCAAGGCCGAGGTCGTGGAAGCGCCGGCCGACGCGGTCCTGACGGCGCTGCCGGCCACTCCGTCGATCGAAGGAATCATCTGGCGCGCCGAGGACATCGGCGGAGGCGGGATCATTGATCGGTCGCGCGCCACGCTGACGCTCGGGGCCGACCGTCGAATCAGCGGCACTGCCAGCTGCAACCACTACTCTGGGAGCTACGCTCTCGATCGGGGCACCTTGAGCTTCACGTCGGCACTGGTCGCGACGCAGAAGGCCTGCGCGCCGTCGCTGATGGACCAGGAGCGTCGCTTCCTCGCGATCCTCGGCGCTGCGCGCCGCATCGAGCTGTTGCCGACGGGTGCGCTGCTCGTATCGACGCCGGACGGTCAATCGCTGAGGTTCTTTCCCGAGCAGCCGGTGAAGCCCGCGGTCACATCGCCGATCAAGCACGGCCTGCCATTGCAATGCGGCGCTGAGACGCTGCTGGTGACCGTCGTGGGTGATACCGCGACGGTCGGGTTTGCCGATGGTGCCATGGTCGAACTGCCCGCGATTGCGTCAGCAGGTCCCGCCGCTCCGCGCACCTACACGAATGGCCGCATGACGCTCGTGCAGCGGCTCGAGGGGCCGGGCGCGGGTATCAGCTTCGCGCGCGGCCGGATGGTGCCGACGCCGTGCAAGCCGTTGCTCGAGAACTGACGTCCCGGGGAAAGCGGACTTCATTGAAATGGATTTCTGATTCATGCACCTGGATTCGTTCCGGTTCGATGCATCCCGGGTTCGGGAGTTCATCGAATTCGGTCGTGCGCTGTACGTGGACGATGCGCGATGGATTCCGCCGTTTCGACGTACCGTGGCGCGGCAGCTTTCCCCCGATTACCCGTTCTACAACCGGCCGGGCAACGACCATCGCCACTTCCTCGCTTATGAAGGATCGCAGGTCGTCGGTCGCGTCTCGGCCATGGTCAACGCAGCGATCAGGGACGAGGACGGCACGCCCGTCGGGCTGATTGGCTTCTTCGAGTGCGTCGAAGATCCGATCGTCGCGACGGTGCTGCTGGACGCCGCGCGGGACTGGCTCCGCGACCAGCACGGTCTGCGTCGCATCTGGGGCCCGATGAATTTCGACATCTGGCACAGCTACCGCTTCATGACACGGGGATTCGACCAGGCGCCGTTCTACGGGGAGCCAGACAACAAGGCTTACTATCCGGCGTACTTCGAACACTATGGTTTCTGCCGCCGTCGAACCTGGAACTCCGTCGAGGTTTGCGGCCGCGCGAAGCTCGATGCGATGAGCACGGCGAGCAAGCAGCAGCACGATCGCCTCGTCAGTCGCGGCTACCGCTTCATCTCGGCCGACAACTGGGATCCCGGCGACGAAACCAGGCTCCTGCACGACCTGATTTCGCGATCCTTCGCAGGCTTCCTGGGATTCACGCCGATCGCGCTCGAGGAATTCGCGACGCTCTTCCGCCGGTCGAAAGCAGCGGTGGCCCTGCCGATGTCATTCGTGCTGCACGACCCGTCGGACCGCCCGGTCGGGTTTGCGATCACCTATTACGAACTCTCGGCGGCGGTACGTGCGATGCATGGGCGTGAAAGTCCGCTGAGCAAAGCGAAGTTCATGGTCCGGCGTCGGCAGACCCATCGACTCAATTTCTTTGCCGCCGGCATGGTCCGCGACGAACAGGATCGGGGTATGGGATTCAGCAAGGCCGGGCTGTTCCACGTCGTCGATCAGGCGTTGCAGCACGGCTACGAGGACATCATCTTCGCGCTGATGGCGAGCGATAACCGCGTCCAGGGCCTGTTTCGCCGCGCGGGCCTGGAGTCGCAGCGGGAATACGTCCTCTACGAACTCAACTCGTGAGCTACGACTCCAATCCCTGCATGTCGAGGTACTCGTCGTAGGAGCCCGTGAAGTCGGCGCAGGCGCCGTCCGGCTTGAGCTCGATCACGCGCGTGGCGAGACTACTGACGAATTCGCGATCATGCGAGACGAAGATCAGCGTGCCCGGATACTTCTCGAGCCCGATCTGCAGCGACTCGATCGTCTCCATGTCCATGTGGTTGGTGGGCTCGTCCATCAGCATCACGTTCGGCTTCGTCAGGATCAACTTGCCGTACATCATGCGGTTCTTCTCGCCGCCCGAGAGCACCGTGACGGATTTCTTGGTCTCGTCGCCGGAGAACAGCAGCCGGCCCAGCGTGGCGCGGACGAGCTGGTCGTCGTCGGCCTTGCCGGTCCAGGTCGACATCCAGCTGAACAGGTCCATCTTCGCCTCGAACTCGGCCTGCGGATCCTGCGGCATGTAGCCCGGCTGCGCGTTCTCGACCCACGTGACCCGACCCGCGGTGGGCGTCAAATCGCCGGCGAGGCAGCGCATCAGCGTGGTCTTGCCGATGCCGTTCGGACCGATGATCGCGACACGCTGGCCGGCCTCGATCGTGAAGGTGAGGTTCCTGAACACGTCGCTGTCCGCACCGGGGTAGCGGAAGCTCAGCCCCTCGACGGTCACGGCGGTGCGATAGAGCTTCTTCGCCTGTTCGAAGCGGATGTATGGATTCTGCCGTGACGAGGGCCGGATCTCCTCGATCTTGATCTTCTCGATCTGCCGCCGGCGTGACGTCGCTTGCCGCGCCTTGGAGGCGTTGGCGGAGAAGCGCCGCACGAACTCCTGCAGGTCGGAGATCTGCGCCTTGGCCTTGGCGTTCGCCGATTCGACGCGTTGGCGCGCCTGTACCGACGCGAGCATGAAGTCGTCGTAGTTGCCCGGGTAGATCTTGAGCTGCTGGTAATCGAGGTCGGCGATGTGCGTGCAGACCTGGTTCAGGAAGTGGCGATCGTGGCTGATGATGACCATCGTCGCGTCGTAGTCGTTGAGCGCCCTCTCGAGCCAGCCGATCGAGTGGATGTCGAGGTTGTTGGTGGGCTCGTCGAGCAGCAGCACGTCGGGACGCGAGAACAGCGCCTGCGCGAGCAGTACGCGCAGTTTCAGCCCGGGCGGCACCTCGCGCATCATGCCGTTGTGCCGCCACTCCTCGATGCCCGCTTCGATCAGGATGCTGCCGGCGCGCGCCTCGGCATTGTAGCCGCCGTACTCGGCGAACTTGCCCTCGAGCTCGGCGGCCTTCATGTAGTCGGCGTCGGTCGCGTTCGGGTCGGCGTAGATGCGGTCGCGCTCCTGCATCGCGCGCCACATCTCCGCGTGGCCCTGCATCACGACGTCGAGCACGCGCTGGTCCTCGTACGCGAACTGGTTCTGGTTCAGCTTGCCGAGCCGCATCCCCGTCTGCAGCACCACGTCGCCGGCGCTGGGTTCGAGCTCGCCGCCCAGGATCTTCATCAGCGTCGACTTGCCGCAGCCGTTCGCGCCGATCAGTCCGTAGCGGTTGCCGTCGGCGAACTTGACCGAGACGTGCTCGAAGAGCGGCTTGGCTTCGAACTGGATCGCGAGGTTGGTCGTGGAGAGCACGTTTGTCCGGGGTGCAGGCTTGGAGGATCCCGGCGCGATGCGCGGGGAATCAGGTGGGCGGCAGGGGAAGGGTCGCGATTCTAGCCGAGCGCCTGCAGTCGAGTCGCACTTTCCCGCCGGCCGCACCGCCCGGTCGGCCCTGTTGCCCGATTCTGGGCGTCGTAAGTCACTGATTTAATTTATGATCGAATCTCATCTCGCTGCGTGACCCCGCGTGCGCCTGATCGCCACCTGTCCCGAAGAAACCAAGCCCGCGCTGGTGCTCGAGCTCGAAGCATTGGGCGCGAAGGATCTCGTGCCCGGCTTTCGCGCCGTCGCCTTCGAGGCCGACGACACGCTGTTCTACGAACTGCACCTGAAGCTCAGGACGGCGAGCCGCATCCTGCGCGTCATCAAGGAAGTGCCCGCGCAGACGCCAGCGATGCTCCACTCGCAAGCCCGGCGCATCCGCTGGCACGAGCTGTTCGAGGCCCGCCACGGCTTCATGGTGGAGAGCCTCGGCGCCGATGCCGACAGCGGCGGCATGCCGCCGAAGCAGGTCATCACCCAGGTGCGGGAAGCGATCCGCGACGTTTTCACGCGCGCGGAGCAGCGCGTGCCGCCGGTCGACGTCGAGGAGCCGAAGGTGGTCGTCGTGGCGCACCTTGCGCGCGGACGCTGCATGCTCAGCCTCGACACATCGGGGAAGTCGCTGCACAAGCGCGGCTACCGGGAGCAGGGCCACCCGGCACCGCTCAAGGAAACGCTCGCGGCTGCGATCCTGACGCTGGCGGGCTACGACGGTACGCAGGCGTTTCTCGATCCAATGTGCGGCAGCGGCACGCTCGCGATCGAGGCCGCGATGATCGCGGTCCGTAAGGCGCCGCAGATCCATCGCAAGAAGGGCGAGTTCTACTTCGAGTGGTTGAATGGCTTCGACCGCGAGCTCTGGAGGGCGACGCAGGATCGGGTTCGCGCTGAGAAGCTCGACGTTCCGCCGGCTCCGGTCGTGGCCTCCGACGTCGACGCCGCTTACGTCGCGATGGCGCGCAAAAGCGCGTTGAAGGCGCGCGTCGAGAAGTACATCCGGTTCGACACCGCGCGCTTCCAGGATGTCGAACCACCGGCCGAGCGGGGACTGCTGGTGACCAATCTGCCTTACGGCGATCGAATCGGCAGCAGCGAGGGCGGCATCGGGCAGCTCTACGAGGAAGTCGGCGACACGCTGAAACGGAGATTCAGCGGCTGGCAGGCGGTGATCCTGGCCGCCGCCGCGTCGCCCTACAAGGCGATTGGCCTGAAACCGAGTCGCACGATCGCGCTGATGAATGGCAGCATTCCGTGCAAGCTGCTGTTCTTCGAACTCTATGCCGGCAGCCGCCGGGCCAACCTTTCCTGACCCAGGTATTCCTGATGATGCTGGAACTCGTCGAGCATCTCGTCTACGCGCCGCAGTGATCAAGGCGCTCCAGCCGCGCCGGCACGTGCTTGTGCCACGGTGTGCCGGCCAGAAAGTCACGCCGGGTCACGTCGGTAAGTTCGTTGGGTGCGACGCCTGAGCGCACGACCGTGCCGTCGGTCCGTCGATAGTCGAGTCCCTGGCCGTTCGGCAGCGAGATGTGGCCCGGTTGCATCGTGTCGGTCACTTCGACGACGACGGTGGCGCTGCCCCGTCCCGTGCTGAGCCGTAGTGAATCGCCGGCGATGCAACCGAGCGCCTGCGCATCCTGCGGGCTGATTCGTAGCGGGCCGAATTCACCCTTGCGATGCCAGCCGGAATCGCGGATCGCCGTGTTGCTGGTCTCGCCGCGTCGCTCGCCTGCGGAGAGAACGAACGGAAACGCTGGATCGTGCGGCTCCGGGCCCAGCTCGAGCTTCTGCAGTTCCGGCAGCAACTCTGGCAGGTACAGGTTGATCCGGTGGTCCGGCAGGCGCACGGCCTTCCAGCTGTCGGCGTGCTCGCTGACCGCGAAGATCACGCCGGACGGACTACCGAGAATCGCGTCGAACAGGCGATTGCCGGCGAAGGCTGCGTTGCCCCCGAATCCGGCACGCGCGGCAGCTTCGGGCTGGCTGCGCACGTACATCTGCGCGATGCCCCACAGCGACGCGGCCGGCGCCATGCCCGGGGGCAACGACGGCCCGAGTGTCCGGTACAGCACGATCGCCGCGTAGCGCGCGATCCTCCGGTTGTGCCGCGAGTGCCAGGCGAACGCCAGCGAGTAGGCGAGCCGGCCGAGCTTCGCCGCGCGCCGCAGCGGCGCGTAATCGCGCTCGCCCAGTTCACCGAGTGCCTCGACCAGCCGCGCGTGGATCTCGGCCTCGGGGAGCGTGCCGGGGCGCGGCTCGAACAGCGGCTGGCGCAGGTGAAAGCCATTGCGCGGGAACTCGAGGTTGAAGAACGTCGCGTCCGGCTTCTCGAACTGGCTGCAGGCTGGCAGCACGTAGTCTGCCTCGCGCGCGGTCTCCGTCATCGCGACGTCGATCACGACGCTGAGTTCCAGTGCGCGCAG
>Ga0105094_10001796_pt1 | contig 11250 bp, 9 predicted proteins | sample PPLLak1March2015_2_FD_87023 | JGI IMG/M metagenome (GOLD analysis project Ga0105094, IMG submission 87023) | Freshwater sediment microbial communities from Prairie Pothole Lake near Jamestown, North Dakota, USA - PPLs Lake P8 Core (3) Depth... | ecosystem: Environmental > Aquatic > Freshwater >...
AATTGAAATCCGGACACTAAATAATGTAATAAGGAAGAAGCTGATAAAGAACTAGATGAGTGCCGGGAATCAGTAATAATAGAGATAGAAATTCCTCGCTAACGCTACTAATAATGACAACATTTCTTAACCGATTGGTTTTTAGCACGATGCGATCCCTCACTTCTTACTAATGACAATGTCGCATTTTCTGTATTGGAGAGGGAAGCAGGAGCACTATCAATTACTAGCGTTAGCGAGGAATCTCTGGCTCTTAGCACCAATCCCCTTAAAATGTGCCTGTCATTAGAAGTAGCGTTAGTGAGGAATCTCCAGAAGCAATATGCTCTGAAAGAGCAAAATATGAATAACCCCCGGTGCAACCGGGGGTATACGACCACCCACCTGGGTACAGCTCTGAAGGAGCTGAATATGAAGATTATGGGAAGTATCTCTCATCAATCCTGATGCCGGATTCGAGTAGCAGACTCCTGAACTCCTCTTCAAATGTCTCTTTCTTATGATGCTCCTGTTGGCTCTTTATATAATCAATAAGCCTTCCTATGTCTTTAAATGAACAAGTAAACGAGCCATATCCATCTGACCATCCCCTGAATAAAGTGAAAAGGCCACTGTCTTTCATCCATTTCGAAGATGATACCTTGATATATTTCACAAAATCTGCAGGTGAAATTGATGGATGCATATCAGTGAGAATATGAAGGTGATTTTCGACACCATTAATACGATACAGGTGGCTATTCTTGTTTTTTATTATTCCTGTAATATAGGCATAAAGCTGATCGGCATGATCCTGGTTAACATAAAATCCAACCATATTAAACCCCTTCAGGGTTTTAACTCCTATTTTAGTCACTCTACCCCCGGTTGCACCGGGGGTTATTCATATACAGCCACTATCGTGGCTAAAATTCCTGGTTCATCCGTTTTGTGGAATTCATTACTAGTGGTATCATTGAGTAGCCGATTGGTATATATATAGCACGATGAGTTCCCTCCCCAATATCGCCCATATAAAGTACTGTCATCCCGAGCGCCATCGAGGGATCGCATCGTGCTAAAAACCAATCGGTTAAGAAATGTTGTCATTATTAGTAGCGTTAGCTAGGAATATCTATCTCTATTATTATTGATTCCCGGAACACATTTATTAAAACTTCAACTGTACAATCCATTTAATGGTCAGTGAAATATTTTGATCGCTCTTATAACGAATCAACAAAAGAAAAATTTATATTTGAAAACATATGATCAATAAACTGACAACTTACTTGAATATTTAACTTAAAATGAGAAGAAATGAAAAAGCTGAGTTATACCGCATTGCCTGTAATACTGATAATCATGTTCAGTTCCTGTGCCCCGGTTTACAGATGTGGCGATTTAAGACCGGCAAAGACTCCCATTACCTGGAGTAAAAACCTGAAAAGGGTAGTACTTGAAAGAGATATATTATGTACAGATTTATCCAATAAGGAAAAAGAAAATGCCGTATTAAAAAATGATTTATCTGAAATGACCGATAAAAACAAAGGACTTACAGGTCAATACAATGATCTGATAATAAGCAACAATGATCTTCAGGGAAAATACAATGACTTTATCGATAAAAGCTTGTCACAGACGGAACAGCTCAACAAAGCATTGAAAGCAAAATCCGATGAGCTTGATATGAAAGAAAGATTGCTTTCAGAAAGAGAAAAAACACTGGAAGAGATGCAAAAGATTATTGCCAGACAGGATTCCATCACCAAACAATTAAACAGAATTTTGCATAATGCCTTGCTGGGATTTAATCCTGATGAGTTATCGGTGGAAATAAAGAACGGCAAAGTATATGTTTCGATGTCAGATATACTATTATTCAAATCGGGAAGTTCATCTGTAGAAGCTAAGGGTCGTGAAGCCCTGAAACTGCTGGGAGATGTCCTGAACAAAAATACTGATATTGACATTCTGGTAGAAGGGCATACAGATAATGTACCGATAAAAACACCTGTTTATAAAGATAACTGGGATCTGAGTGTGGCGAGAGCCACATCAATTGTCAGGATATTGTCCTCAGATCATAAAATTGCCCCTACACGTCTTGCAGCATCAGGTAAGGGAGAATATTTTCCGAAAGCAGATAATGCAACTGCTGAAGGAAGGGCCAAAAACAGGAGAACAGAAATAATTCTTTCGCCCAATCTGGAAGAAATAATGCAATTATTAACAAATTAAGATTTAAAGCGTTGTGCGGTTGACACTATAGGAATTAACAATACAAAAACGCAATCACTCTGTATACCAAGTAATTGCGCCATTTTATCAGTGATCCAGCTGGGATTATTCGCATGCTCATGGTTCCTTAGGGGGGCTTGTGATCCAGCTGGGATTCGAACCCAGGACCCCATCCTTAAAAGGGATGTGCTCTACCAGCTGAGCTACTGAATCAGTTTTATGTTTTGAAGAACCCAGGACCCTTTTGTAAATCGTAATATTCTACCAGTTGGGCAAATAATTCCTTTTTAATTTGCGTGTGCAAAGGTATTATAATTTTAATTTAATACAAATAATAGACTGGTTTTCACCCATGGATTCAACAAAAAAATTACAGGTTTTGTTGTAATGAATCCTTGTGTCATACGTCTTGCTGAAAACTCTGTTGTTTAACTTTAATAATATTATTATGAGAAGATTATTATTTGCATCTGTAATTATGGCTCTGACACTATCCGGTTTTGGACAAAAGTCAGTTGATGCTTTGTTTAACAGATATGCTGGCAACGATGGCTTTGTTACTGTAACCATCAGCGGTAACCTGCTGAAACTGGCTAAGGCACTTTGTGATGATGACGAAAAGGATGACAATTGCTGGCCGTCTGACATTACAACCATCAGAATACTGATCCAGGAAGATGAAGGAATGAAAACCGGTAATTTCTACGATCTTGTCGAAAGAGACCTTGACAGGAAAAGCTATGAGGAATTCATGAGAGTGAAGGAATCTGATCAGGACCTGGTGATGCTTGTAAGAACCGCCGGAAGAAGTTTTAAGGAGTTCCTTGTGATCGCCGGAGGTGAAGATAATTTACTGATCCAGGTTAAAGGGAATATGACTTTCAGGGAAGCTGAAAAATTTTCAGAAAAGATTAAGAAAGACAATGGTGCAGGTTTTGTTCTTAACTGACCCTGAATCACAATGTTCTTATCTTTGCTGAGCAGTAGCCCTTAGCCCAGATCTGATGACCCGGAGTGTATTTAATGAATTAATTCATAATCAGAACCGCAAATTATTCCAGATTGCCTTCCGGATGCTTCAGAATCGGCAGGAAGCCGAAGATGTTGTGCAGGAGGTCTTTTTGAAGATGTGGATGATGGGTAAAAAACTTGATGAATATAATGATCCGGGAGCGTTAGCTGCCACAATGACAAGGAATAGTTGCATTGATATGCTCAGGAAATGGAAACATATCGATAATTCAAGGGAAGGCTCAGAATTAATGAATCCTGATCCCTCGCCTTTTGAACAAATGGTAAAGACTGAAAATGAGCAAATTATTGACAACATCATTGAAGATCTCCCGCCTTTGTACCGCAATGTGGTCCAACTGAGGGAAATTAATGGATTGTCTTATGAAGAGATCGCCCTTCATCAGAACGTTAATATTAATACGTTACGGGTGACATTATCAAGGGCCAGACGGATAATAAAAGAAAAATATTTAAATTATATAAATGAAAGAGGAAAAGCTTAAACAGCTTCTTGACAGGTATTATGACGGAAATACCTCAGCTGAAGAAGAAAAGGAGCTTAAGGATTACTTTTCAGGTACTGATATTTTCCCTGGATATGAAGCCGAAAAAGAGATATTCACTCATTATGCAAATGCTGAAAAAGCTGCGATTTCTTCAATCGGTTTTGAATCGGGGATCATAAAAGCTGTCGATGGTCTTGAAACAAGTCAGAGATTGAGAATTATCAGAAAGAGGTACATTACCTTTTTAAGCGCAGCTGCCACAATATTGTTCCTGGTTGGATCCTGGTTCATCTTTTTTCATGAGACTGAACCAGCCGATTCGTTTTCGGACCCGCGGATAGCCTATGCTGAAACAATGAAAATACTTAATGATGTTTCCGTGAAACTCAACAGAGGCAAAATGGCATTGCAGCCGATCGGTAAACTCAACACTGCTGCACGTGACGGTATCAGATCTCTTGACAGATCAGTATCAGTTATGGAGGATGGACTGAGGAGGATTGGATTTGACGTGGAGGAATAGGTTGAAGCGGGTTGAGAAGAGTTGATCAGGATTGAAGAAGTTGAAAATAAAAATATATAAAAATATAACAAATGAAGAGGACGTTTTTGATTTTTATTGCATTGATGGTTTGCCGGGTTATGAGTGCCCAGACGAATCCCATCGATGAGCTGTTTAACAGATACTCTGAAAAAGAGGGATTCACATCAGTGTATATTTCAGGAAAGATGCTGAACCTGCTGGCCGGGATGGATAAAAACTCAGGGAAAACTGATAATATTTTACTCCGTCTTAATTCGATCAGGATACTGTCAGAAAATGATTCACTCTCGACAGAAAAGGTGAATTTTTATCAGGAGTTGAGAAAAAAACTCGATTTCTCGGTTTATGAAGAGCTGATGGTCGTCCAGGAAGGACCTGATGTGACAAAATTCCTGCTCCGCCAGAATGGCGACAGAGTGTCGGAACTGCTGATGATTACAGGTGGCAGAGAAGGAAACACACTAATATCCATAAAGGGAGATATTAACCTCAAAGAACTGTCAGGCCTGTCAAAATCGATCGGAATAGAAGAGCTTGAACAGCTCGAGGATCTCGAAAATAAATGATCCGGGGCCATAAGCAAAGCAACCTTTTAACTGCCTGTTTTGTTCTATAGCCGACAGCATCGTCATTCAGAAGTTGCTGTGGCAGTTTTTATTTTACTTAAGCTATTACAAACAAGAACCAAATCAGGCAGTTATGAAAAAATTATTCTGTAAACCCATGGCGGCAGTGATAGCAGGAACTTTTCTGTCATCATTCGTTGCTTATTCTCAACTTGAAAACATTGACTTTTTCCGGAGCGCCCCGGCCGACGCCCTTAAGCTGATCGAAGCATATATTACACCCTGGGCTAATGCATTCGGGACCGGTTTAAACGGCAGCTGGTACAATACTGCCAAACCACATGAATTAGGCGGATTCGATATAAACTTAGGGTTCAATATAGGCATTGTACCTGAATCAGCAACAATGTATGATATTTCATCTCTTGGCCTTTCATCATCACTGACCGGTTCGGGCAACGCACCAACCATTGCAGGTCCCGAAACTGATGGTCCTGAAATGACCTATTCACAGGGAGGTGTGACACTTGCATCATTCAACCTTCCCCGCGGAACAAACTGGCGGTTTGTCCCGGCGCCTATGTTTCAGGCAGGGATAGGTCTTCCGTTCGGTACCGATCTGAAATTAAGATATATTCCAAGAATCCCGGTTCAGGAGGCGGATTTACATTTGTGGGGAGTCGGTATAATGCATAGTATTATGCAGTATATACCTGGTAATGAGATGCTTCCTATAGATGCATCAATTTTAGCCGGATATACAAGATTGAATCTGAATGTTCCATTCGGGCTTCAGCCCGATCCTTCAGTTTCACAGAATTATTCTGCATCTATAAACCCGGACACCTACTTCAATGACCAGAATATGCGGACATCGTTTGAAGCTCTGAATATAAGTGCAATCGGGTCAGTAAACCTGCCGGTTATATCATTCTATGCAGGACTCGGATATAGCAGAACCAGAACCCTGGTGGACCTGACAGGCCATTACCCGTTGCCGGTTCTGGTAACGCCATCTACAGGTGCTCCCTACGCTGAATATAACGACGATGGAATAAAAAGTGACGCGGATTTTGAAAAACTGGATATCCGGAACTTCTCGGGCTTGAGGGCAAATGTAGGATTCAGGATCAAACTCGCGATATTTACATTCAATGCCGACTATACCAGAGCGCAGTATAATGTGCTATCGGCAGGATTGGGAATGACATTCAGGTAATATTAAATGTGGTAGATCCGAAAAAGATACAGGCAGGATACAGGTCATTGCTTCAGGCATCCAAAAACTCAGTTGCACCTGAAGATAATATAAGGATAAGGAAAGCACTGGATCTGGCAATAAAAGCCTGCGGTGACAATATTATACTCACCGGAGAGCCTAAGATACTTCATGCTCTTTCAGTTGCAAGGATCATTGCAGGCGAAATGGGACTGGGGCTTATTTCAATAATCACTTCGCTGCTTCACGATTCATATAATAAACTGGATATCAGCATCCAGCAATTGGAAAAAGAATTCGGGGCTAAGGCAGTGGAGATTTTAAAGGGTTTCTCCAGAGTATCGAGCCTGGAGTCAATGCAGTCATCATATCAGGCTGAGAATTTCCGGAAATTGCTTTTAAGTCTTGCTGATGATGTCCGGGTTATACTTATCAAACTGGTGGAAAGGCTTGAGTATATGCGGAACCTTGATAATGCTCCTGAAAAAGAGAAGCTTCCGATTGCATCCGAAACATATTTTCTCTATGCCCCGTTAGCCCACAGGCTTGGATATTATAATATCAAATCGGAACTGGAGGACCTGGCGATCAAGTACCTTGAACCTGAACAATATCAGTTTATCGAAAACAGGCTCAGACAGACTACTGCCTCACGAAACAGGTTTATCAGGGAATTCTCCCAGCCTCTTAAGGAGAAGCTGGAAAAGATGGGTTTCAGGTTCACAATTAAAAGCCGCACAAAATCATTTCATTCCATATTGCTTAAGATGAAGAAGCAGGGAGTGGAATTTGAGGAGGTCTATGACCTGTTTGCCGTGAGGATAATCATCGACAGTAATGCCGAGAATGAAAAATCCGATTGCTGGAGAGCCTACTCTATCGTCGCCGATCTCTATCAACCTAATCCGAGCAGGTTACGTGACTGGATTTCAGTACCAAAATCAAACGGGTACGAGTCCCTTCATACAACAGTCGTCGGCCCGAGAGGAAAATGGGTCGAAGTCCAGATAAGATCTGTCAGAATGGATGAAATTGCAGAAAAAGGACTTGCAGCACATTTTAAATATAAAGGTATAAAAGGAGAGGGGGGACTTGATACCTGGCTGAGCAAAATGCGTGAGATCCTTGAGTCGTCTGAAAAGGAGGATTCGGCATTTCTTGATCAGGTGCGGTCAGGCTTATACGCTGACGAGGTTTTTGTCTTCACACCAAAGGGTGATCTCAGGCAACTGCCTGCAGGAGCAACTGTTCTCGATTTCGCATTTGATATCCATACCGCAGTGGGCTCCACATGCGTGGGAGGTAAGGTCAATGGCAAAAATGTTACCATCAGGCATGTTCTCCAAAATGGTGATCATGTAGATATATTAAAATCGAGAAGCCAAAAACCCAAGCAGGACTGGCTCTCATTTGTAGTCACAAACAAGGCAAAAACAAAAATAAAGTTTGCACTGAACCAGGAGAAGGCCAGTGCTGCCACTGAAGGTAAGGAGATCCTGATGCGGCGTCTTAAAAACTGGAAGATACAGTATGGTGATACTGTGATCAAGAAGCTGATAGACCACTATAATTTTAAAACTGCTCAGGATCTTTATTATATGATTGAGCAGGGTAAAATCGAGCTTCTTGAAATAAAGGAAGTACTTCAGAAGGCTGAAGTACCTGAACCCCCGGTACATACGATTCCCGTAACGGAGAAAGAGGTTAAAGAGCAGGCGGAGCAACAATATTCTGATTTTCTTGTAATTGAAGACAGGGTAGAAGGCCTCGACTACAGACTGGCAAAGTGCTGTAACCCGGTTTTTGGTGATCTGGTTTTCGGATTTGTAACAATTTCAGAAGGCATTAAGATACACAGGAAAGGTTGTCCAAATGCACATAACCTGATGGCAAGATACCCATACAGGGTTGTTTCCGCGAGGTGGACCAAATCAAAGAGCAGCACATCATTTATAACATCGATTAAGATCACAGGAGTTGAAAATATCGGAATTGTCAATCAGATTTCCGATGTGATTTCAGCCTATAAGGTCACTATGAGGAATTTCAATTATAATATGGAAGACGGAATGTTTGAGGGGACACTCAATCTTCTGGTACCAAACAATGATGTATTATATGGAATCCTTAAAAAGATCCAGGCAATTAAAGGAGTTCTCAGGGTGATCCGGCAGAATAACTAACTATCAGATTGCAGAATACGGATCGTTTGTTCACTTGTTGCAGGTGAAGGTGTTTTCAATATCTTTTGTCTGGTTTGACGGGAAGCCTGGCCATTTTCTCAACCTCAATTGATGCATATCCGAACTCTTCAACAACCTTTCCCAGGATAAGATATGTTCCCGCACCTTTGAACGGGTAATTTTTCAGTGACTGCGGAAAATGAGTTGTATCAAAGAAATTCCCTTCCGCATCGATGAAACAACCGAAATTCATCCACTCTTTTTTTATGGTTTTTATGTATTTGATGGTTACCAGATGGCCAACCATCCTTACTCTCTTCCCGACATTACTGATCATGGCATTTGCCATTATCTCGCCCCGGAAAGATGTTTTCAGCATGTCGAACCATGTCATTGACACAGGGAAGCTCAGCAGCTCAATTTCATCATATGCATCATCGATCCTGTCCTGTGCAAGTTCAGGGAGGGCAAACTCCTTAACAGGCGGAGAGAAGAGTGGTCTTATCTGTTCAGGCTTGCTTTTATTTATCAGCATGTGAGCTTCCCAAAGAAGCACCGCTTTCTTCTTTCCTGTAAATCTGAATGCGCCAACCCTGATGAGAAGAATCACCTGTTCAAGTCCCGGATTGACTTTTGCCACGAAATCGGTAAGTCCGTTAAACGGCCCTTCAGTCTGCCTGATCTCTTCGATCGACCTTGCCAGCCTCTCTTCGAGGCCCATTATATGAATGAACCCGAGATAGATAACTTTCCCGTATATTGTTGTCTTACAGGTGCTTTTATTTACACATGGGGGTTGAATATCAGCCCCGTACCTTTTTGCTTCGTGAACATAAACCCAGGTTCTGTAAAATCCGCCGAAATTATTGATTACTGCTACCATGAATTCGAGCGGGAAGTGTGCTTTAAGGTAGAGGCTCTGGAAGCTCTCAACGGCATATGATGCAGAGTGTGCCTTGGAGAACGAGTAGCCGGCAAACGATTCTATCTGTCTCCATACCTCTTTTGTCAGCTCATCGCTGTACCCGTTTTCGCGGCAGTTGGAAAAGAATTTGTCGACTATCCGCTTCATTTCCTGTTTCGAACGGTATTTTCCGCTCATTGCCCGGCGCAGGGTGTCGGCGTCAGCAAGGTCGAGTCCTGCAAAATGATGACATACTTTAAGGACATCTTCCTGGTAGACCATGACCCCGAAAGTCTCCTCAAGCTGTTCTTTCATTACCGGATGTAAGTACTTAAAATTGTTAGGATTATGAAATCTGTAAATATACTCACGCATCATTCCGGAGCGTGCGACGCCGGGCCGGATTATCGAGCTTGCAGCGACCAGGGTAGTATAATCATCGCAATTCAGCTTCTGCAGGAGTCCGCGCATTGAGGGGCTTTCAACATAGAAGCATCCCTTTGTTTCCCCTGTCCTCAGGAATTCTTTGATCTTCAGATCGTTTTTGAATTTCTGTATTGCATGAACATCGACATCAATGCTTCGGTTCCGCAGTACGATCTCAGCGCTTTCGCGTATATGTCCGATCCCGCGCTGGCTCAGTATATCGAGCTTTTCAAAGCCGATCTCCTCAGCGGTGTACATATCCCACTGGGTGGTCGGAAATCCCTTCGGCGGCATATCAAGGGCTGTATAGCATGTAACGGGCTCCTCCGAAATGAGAATGCCGCCGGCATGGATGCTCCTCATGTTTGGGAAATCGGCGATCTTATGACCCGTTGAAAAGATTATACTGGTTATTTCGTTAAGATTGGTTTCAGAGGATGGATTGTCAATGATCGCATCGATCTCTTCTTTTGGCAGGCCGTGAACCTTACCAAGCTCCCTGACTATTGACTTACCCCTGAATGTTCCGATTGTTCCAAGAAGTGCAGTATGGCTCATCCCATACCTTTTGAATATATAGTCGATAACTTCATCCCTCTCTTTCCATGAATAGTCGATGTCAAAGTCAGGAGGAGAGCTACGCTTCGGATTAATGAACCTCTCGAAGTAAAGGTTCAGATCGATAGGATCAACATTGGTGATTTTCAGGCAATAAGCAACGATGGAATTTGCCCCGCTTCCCCGGCCTACATGATAAAAGCCTCTGGCCATTGAGTACCTGACAATATCCCATGTTATAAGGAAATAGGCCGAAAATCCAAGCTTGTCGATTATCTCCAGTTCATGCTGAATTCTTTTTTTTGCCTCACTGTTGTGTTTGCCGTATCTGTACACCATACCGTCCCATGCGAGCTTTTCGAGCAGCAGCTTGTCGTCGTACCTTGTTGCCGAAAAGATCTTTTTATTCTTCTGGCTTTCAAAATCAAATGATAAACTGCAGTCTTCCAGTAGTTTGCATGTATTATGGATTATTCCGGGGTATTCAGAAAAGAGTGACCGGAAAATATCCGGTGAATATAAAAACTCATCTTCTGCGGCGGATTGCCATGGTTTAAGGTGACTGAGGAGAATATTATTGTCGACCGCTCTGAGGCTTCTGTGAATGAAGATATCATCATTATCGCTGAAAGTCACGGGTTGTAATATCACCATCTTATCCCGGTCGCGGGTAGCCCGGCTCAGAAGTCTGTTAACCTCATTTATTCTTACTCCGATGCGTTCATTGTCGGACAATTTGCGTTGCGGAAGTTTTGCCTGTGAATAAACGACATATGCTTCTGAAAAATGCGGTGCCGGAAAGGGGAGAGGTGTCTTTTCAAAGTTGTGCTTTGACAGGAATTCATTCAGCTCTCTTAAGCCTGCATTATTACGGGCTAATCCGACGTATTGAAGCTCATTGTCATTTCTGAATTCAATACCGGCAACAGGTCGGATGTTGTTTTTGGTGCATTCCCCTGCGAATTCGGGTATTGCAGTCGAGTTGTTTATGTCGGTGAGGGCAATACAATCAATCCCTGAAGCTGCAACTTTCTGCACCAGCTGTTCCACGGACATCGTTCCGTAGCGGAGGCTGTAATATGTGTGGCAGTTTAAATACATGACTCA
>Ga0105094_10001799_pt1 | contig 11236 bp, 10 predicted proteins | sample PPLLak1March2015_2_FD_87023 | JGI IMG/M metagenome (GOLD analysis project Ga0105094, IMG submission 87023) | Freshwater sediment microbial communities from Prairie Pothole Lake near Jamestown, North Dakota, USA - PPLs Lake P8 Core (3) Depth... | ecosystem: Environmental > Aquatic > Freshwater >...
GTCGGCGGGGTCGTCGCCGGCAGTCCGACCATTGTCGACTGGCTGCGCCAGCGCGGCCGGCCGTTCCTGTTCTCCTCGGCCATGACCGCGCCGGACACGGCCGCTTGCCTGGCGGCACTCGACCTGCTCGAGGAGTCGACCGAACTGGTCGACCGCCTGTGGGACAACACCGCCTACTTCAAGAAGACCATGCAGGGGCTCGGATTCGATACCGGCCGCAGCACGACCCCGATCACGCCGATCATGCTCGGCGAGGCGCCTCTGGCGCAGCAGTTCAGCCGGCGCCTGTTCGATGAGGGCGTCTTTGCCATGGCCATCGGCTACCCGACGGTCGCCAAGGGTAAGGCCCGCATCCGCGTCATGATCTCCGCCGCGCACTCGCGCGACGATCTCGATCAGGGCCTGGGCGCCTTCGAAAGGATCGGCCGCGAGCTCGGGGTCATCTGAACCGATGCGGCTGGCGGACTTGCTGGCGCGCCATTTCGGCGGCTTCCTATACGCAACGATCGCTCTGGCAACGGCTCTGGGGGCGTGTGCCCCGGGGCCCGGTCAAACCTCTACGCGCACTGCGCCAAACGCACCCCTGCCTGCCGAGCCGTCCGCCACGAGCCAGGCGTGGAGGTCGCCCACGCCTCCGCCGGTGCGCGGCACGCCCGTGTACACACCTCCGGGCCTCTATCCCCCGCATACACCCGGGGCGACCTACGCCCCGCTGCGCAGTTGGTCCGACGTCCTGCAGTTCACCCCATTCCCCTACGCCACGCCCCTTCCGGCGGAGGAGAGAACGCCGATCGATGGGGTCTACGGCCTGCACGATCCCTCCGAGCCACAGTGGTGGAGGTGCGCCCGTTGCCCGGATTTCTTGCCCGGGGGCGGCAACTGGCGGTTACACCTCGACCGCGGGACGCTGCACCTCTTCTACGAGGTCACGGGTTTCGCCACGGTCAGCTCTTACGCGCTGGACGGCCAGCGCCTGTTCCTGTTCAACGACCCCCATTGCCTGTATGACGTGGGCGAGTACACCTGGCACGTCGAGGGGAACGCACTGGTGCTGGAGGAGGTTCAGGACAGCTGCGCCATCCACATGCGTGCAGTCAACCTGACGCGGCAAGCGTGGGTATCCTGCCAGCCGCCCAACCGGGAAGCGGCGATCAGCGATCATTGGATCCGCCCAGCGGGCTGCGAGGACCTGGGCTGAAGCCGAGCCTCGCTCCCTGCAGAGACGTGTCCGCCTCCCAGGAATGCAAGCGCCCCCGCACGGGGGCGGGGGCGGCTGAGCGGCCGGACTGACGGCCTGCCTGAGAAGGCTAACCGAACGGGTCGTAGCCGGGCGACGTGCCCGCCCAGCGGCAGGCCGGGCGTTCGAGTTGGTTGCAGGCCATCGCCTGAGAACAACGCCGGCCGACGACGTGCGGCGGTTGGTCGGGCAGGAACTCCGCCGCATACACGCGACAGACCTCCAGCGTCACCACCTCGCCGATGCGTTCGCAGCGCTCGGTGCGCATCACCTGCCAGATGGTCTCCGCCATGGCCAGCCTCCCACCAGGAACGTACCTCAACTCTACGCCCGTCTGTCGGCCTGGGTAGTGCCGAGTGTCACCCTCGCACCGGGCCATGCGCCCCGGTTGTGTGCGGATTCTGGCACGAGATCGCCGGCTTCACCTGGAGAACAAAAAGGCCCTGGCCAGGGGGCGGTGAGGGCCGAGCACGATGAAGCGACGATGTGTGGTGGGCCAGGGCAACTTCGATTCTACCGCACTTTGTGAAACCTGTCACGGAATAGCAAGGAGACCGCAAGGTGAGCAATCCCGGACGCCGAGACGCCCAGCTTCCCCAGCCTCAGAACTGGAAGCCCGGTCGGTCGGGCACAATCCGCCGGCGGTAGTTGACGACGAACGACAGCAGGCGCTCCTCCAGCCGCTGGAAGTTGTCTGAGGCCAGGAAAGACTCGAGCGTCGCTCGATCCGCGGCGCGAAATCCGGTCAGCCGCAGAGGATAGCTGCCGTAGGCGGTGTGCCAGGCATCCGACATCGGCAGCCCGGCCTGCTCCAGGCCCGGGACGAACTCGCCCAGGACATACTCCAGGTAGGCCTCGCGGGTCTCCGGAATCGGATCGTACGTGATCAACAGCTTCACCGCGGCGCGGGTGCCGCGCCTCTCACCGGCCGGACCCGCCGGCCGCGCGTCAGCGCACACGGCGCGGCCCTCGGAAGAAGAAGTCGGCGGTGTCCGTCAGGCGCACCGTCTGCGGATCGTCGGTCCAGATTCCGGGCAGCCTGGCCTTGCAGCGCGGGCAGCTGCCGTCCGCCGTCAGGTGGTAGCCGACCACGGCAAACCCCACTCGTTCGATCAGCGCTCCGCCGCATGAAGGGCAGCGCGTGTCCTCGTATTCTCCGACGTGCCCGGGCAGGTTCCCGGCGTAGACATGGCGCAGACCGGCCTCCTGGCCGATCTCGGCCGCGCGGATCAAGGTCCTGGAAGGCGTGGCATCCGGGTCGGTCATGCGGTAGTCGGGATGGAACGCGGTCACGTGCCAGGGGATATCGGCCGAGACCGAGGTCAGGAAGCGGGCCGCCTCCATCAGCTCTTCGTTGCTGTCATTGAAGCCGGGCACGACCAGGGTGACCACCTCCACCCACAGCCCCAGGTCGTGCGCCCGCCGGATGGTGTCCAGTACGTTGGTCAGCACGCCGCCCAGTTGCCGATACTGCCGATCCTGCATGGTCTTCAGGTCGACCTTGTAGGCGCACAGGTAGGGCCGCAGATACTCAAGAACTTCCGGGGTGGCATTGCCGTTGGAGACGAAGGCGCATTTCAAACCGGCCTTGATGGCTTCCTTGAATACGCCCACTGCCCATTCGGCCGTGATGAGCGGTTCGTTGTACGAGGAGGCCACCACGCTGGCGCCCATCTGGCGTGCATAGCCGACCAGCTCGCCGGGCGTGACGCGCCGGATCGAGGCTCCGGCGTTCTCGCAGGCCGGATCGCGCAGCGCCTGACTGGTGACCCAGTTCTGGCAGTAGTCACAATGGAAATCGCACCCGAGCATCCCGAAGGTCAGCGTGTCCGACCCGGGCAGCAGGTGATAGAAGGGCTTCTTCTCGGTGGGGTCACACTGCAGCGCGGCAACGTATCCCCAGGGCACACGCAGCCGCCCATCGGCGTTGAAACGGACCTTGCAGATGCCGCGCTTGCCCGGGCGGATCAAGCAGCGGTGACCGCAGGCGACACAGCGCAGTGCGTCGTCCGGGAGCCGCTGGTAGAGCTCCCCTTCGACCGTCAGGGCGTCCAGCCGATCTGCCAGCGTAGCCATGGGTTGCGCGCATTATAACACCCGCACCGGACCGGCCCGCCTCGGCTGCGGTAGAATCGCCTCGTGATCACGGTGGCGATCCAGGCCGGAGGGCAGTCTCGGCGCATGGGCCGCGATAAGGGATTGGTCCTCCTCGGCGGCCGACCTCTGATCAGTCACGTTCTCGAGCGCGTCGCCGGCGTGGGCGACGAAATCCTGGTCACCACCAACAGCCCGCAGGCCTACGCCTTCACCGGGGCGCGTCTGGCGGCCGATGCCTCGCCCGGCGGCGGCGCGCTGCTCGGCCTCAGCACGGCCCTCTCGGCCGCGCAGGGGGAGACGGTCCTGGTCCTGGCCTGCGACATGCCGTTCGTCTCGCGCCCGCTGCTGGCCCATCTGCTCTCTCTGGCTGCCTCGGCCGATGTGATCCTGCCTCGCCGCGCCGGCGAGTACGAGCCGCTGCATGCGGTCTACTCGCGCACCTGCCTGACGGCGGTGCTAGCCGCATTGGCCGCCGGCAAGCGCCGCATGATCAGCTTCTTGGATGTTGTGCACTTGCGCGTCGTCGAAGAGTTCGAGCTGGCCGGCTTCGACCCCGACGGCCGCAGCTTCTTCAATGTGAACACCCCCGCCGACCTGGCCCAGGCCGAAGCCTGGCTGGCCGACGGGAGTCCGGCCTGACCGTCGACACGGGCCCAAGCCTCCGGCCCGCTCGCGCAACCGTAGCCCTCGACGCAGGAGAACCGCATGCCCCTTGACCCTCTGCAGATCCGCTCCCGCTTTCCAGCGCTGACCTCGCCGGCCATCTACTTCGACAACCCCGGCGGCACACAGGTCCCCAACAGCGTCGTCGACCGCATGGTCGACTACCTGGTGCGAACCAACGCCAACCACGAGGGCGCGTTCGCCACCAGCCGCGCCTCCGACGCGGTCGTCGACGAGGCCCGCATGGCGGCGGCCGACTTCCTCAACGCCGCTCGGCCGGAGGAGATCGTCTTCGGACCGAACATGACCACCCTGACCCTCGGCCTCAGCCGTGCGCTGGCGCGCGAGCTGGGCCAGGGCGACGAAATCGTCGTCACCCGCCTCGACCACGACGCCAACATCGCCCCCTGGCTTCTGGCCGCCGAAGACCGCGGCTGCAGGCTGCGCTGGGTGGACTTCGACGTCGAGGACTGCACGCTGCGGCTGGACCAGCTGGAGGCAGCCCTCGGCCCGCGCACGCGCCTGGTGGCGGTGGGCTATGCCTCCAACGCCGTCGGGACGATCAACCCGGTGGCCGCGATTGTCCAGCGCGCCCGCGCCGTCGGCGCGCTGACGTACGTCGACGCCGTCCAGTACGCGCCCCACGGTCCCATCGACGTTCAGGCGCTCGACTGCGATTTCCTGGTCGTCTCGGCCTACAAGTTCTTCGGCCCGCATATGGGCGTGCTGTATGGAAAGCACGAGCACCTCGACCGGCTGCGCGCCTACAAGGTCCGCCCGGCGCCGGACGATCCGCCGGGCAAGTTCGAGACGGGAACGGGGAACTTCGAGGGCATGGCCGGGGTGCTGGGCGCGCTGGAGTACCTGACCTGGGTAGGATCCACGTTCGGCGCCGAGCATGCCGAACGCTATGCCCACACGTTCAGCGATCGCCGCCTGGCGCTCAAGCAGGCGCTGGCTGCCATTCGCGCCTACGAGATGGAGCTGTCGCGGCGCTTGCTCGACGCGCTCGAGCCCATCCCCGGGCTGCGCATCTGGGGGCTCACCGACCGGCGCGCCGTCGACCGGCGCGTCCCGACCGTCTCATTCACGCTGGAGGGTCGGCACCCGCGCCGGGTGGCCGAGGCACTCGATCAGCGCGGCATCAACGTCTGGGATGGCAACTATTACGCACTGGCCGTGACCGAGCGGCTCGGCCTCGAAGCCGCCGGCGGCATGGTGCGCGTCGGACTGACGCACTACAACACCGTTGCCGAGATCGACCGGTTGGGGGAGGCCCTGCGTCAGATTGTGGCGAGCGCCCCGAGCGGCTGACCTCACGGGACGCCGGTTAAAGCACAGGACAGACATCTAGGTGAGGGGGGCACCCAGATGTCTGCCTGCAGCCGATAGTATACCGCAATTCTGTCCGGCAAGGGAGGGGGGCCCGCGGTCCCACCGGCCCTGCGCCCCTTCGCCGCCGGCCGCGCAGTCCGTGCTCGCGCCTGGGCGTGCGCCCATACAGATATGCGCCTCCCCGCGCGGCGGCGGCCGGCCTGCGCTCGGTGTTCCCGCTACAATAAGCCCAGACCGGATCCACCGCGGAGGCATCCCCATGGTGAACAGGCTCAGCCGGCGCACCAAGCTGATGTACGGCGCCGGCGACTTTGGCTTCGCCATGACCGACAACATGGTCGCCTTGCTCGTGGCCGTCTTCCTCACCGACGTCGTCGGCCTGCAGCCCTACCTGGCCGCGGCGGCGGTCTTCGTCGGCCGGTCGTGGGACTACATCAATGACCCGATCTTCGGCCACCTGAGCGACCGGGTGCGCACGCGCTGGGGCCGGCGGCGTCCCTTCCTCCTCCTGGGCGTGATCCCCTACGCGTTGACCTTCGCCCTGCTCTGGTGGAGGCCGCCGATCGCCTCCCAGATCGGCCTGGTGATCTACTACGCCATCGCCTACGCCTTGTACGACTCGGCGGTGACGATGGCGATGATGCCCTACTACGCCCTGACCCCCGAGCTGACCGATGACTACGACGAGCGCACGTCGCTGACGTCCTACCGCATGGTCTTCTCCATCCTGGGAACCTTCACGGCCTTCGTCCTGCCCCTGGCGCTGATCGGCAGCATGCGTCCGGAGAACCTGCCGCGCATCACTTCCGTGGCGCTCCTGATCGGGGTCATGGGCGCGCTGCCTCTGTTGATCACCTTCTTCGGCACCCGCGAGCGGCCGGAGACGCAGACGCAGGAAAGACCGTCCCTGCGGGAATCGCTGCAGGCGGCGCGCGGCAACCGGCCGTTCCTGATAACCATGGGCCTGTTCTTGTTCACCTTCACCGGGCTTGAGATCATCGCCTCGCTGATGATCTACTTCCTGAAGTACCGCATGAATCTGGAGGAGCAGTCTGACCTGGTCTTCGCCCTCATGTTTCTGGTGGCGCTGCTTTCGTTCCCGTTCTGGAACTGGGTCTCGAGGCGCTGGGACAAGCGCCGGGCCTACATCCTGGGCATGTTCTACATGGCCGTCGTGATGCTGCTGACGGTCCTCATCCGGCCGGCCTGGGGGCTGCCGGCCGTGCTGGTGGCGGCCGGCCTGGTGGGCATCGGCTTCGGCTGCATTCAGGTGCTGCCCTGGGCGATCATTCCGGATGCCGTCGAGTACGACGAGCTCGCCAGCGGCAAACGCCACGAGGGCATCTTCTACAGCCTGGTGACGCTGTTCCGCAAGGTGTCCGTCTCGCTTACCATCCCGTTGACGCTGGTGGTCCTCGGCTGGACCGGCTACGTCGCCAATGCGGAGAGTCAGCCCGCCTCGGCCATGCTCGGAATCGTGCTCCTCGTCGGCGTGCTGCCCGGGGTGCTCTTCCTGCTCGGCGCACTTTTCGCCCGCAGGCTGCCGATCACGCGTCAGGATTTCGCCCGCGTGCGCGCCGAACTGGCACGCCGGCGGGCCGGGGCCGCTGCGGGAGACCAGGCAGCCTGATGACGCTGCGCACGGCCTTCAACTCGTTGCGTTGGTTCCTGCCCGCCGCAGGCCTGGCTCTCATAGCCTTCGCCTGCAGCGGCAGGCTCGGTTGGGCAGGGCTGGCGGCGTGGATCCTCGGCGGCGCCCTGCTGGGGCTCGGGCTGCTGTTGCTGTGGTGGACCGTGCGCCCCAACGGCTCGCAGGTCCATCCCGGACTGATCCTGGAGAGCTGGGAAGTCGTCGCCGACGGCCTGCACAACTCCAATACCGACCTGATCCGCTGGGAGGGCCATTTCTACCTGGTGCATGCCGCAGCCCCCTCTCACTTCGGTAGCACGCGCTGTCATCTGAATCTCCTGCGCTCGGCTGATGGACACCGTTGGGATCGGCTGGCGACATTCTCCTCGCCCGATGAGGACATCCGCGATCCGAAGCTGGCCGTGATCGGCGGCCGGCTGTTCCTGTACGCGCTGGTCAATCGTTCATTCGACCCCGAGCCGTACACGACCGTCTTCTCCTGGTCGGAAGACCACGGTCGAGCGTGGACCCCACTGCAGAGGCTGGCGCACGAGGGCTGGCTGTTCTGGAAACCGAAGACGCGCGACGGCCGGCGCTGGTACGCTGCGGCCTACTGGCACGAGCACGGCAGGTCGGCTCTGTTCGAAACCGAAGACGGCATTGACTGGCAGCGCGTTGCCCCCATTTTCGAGGGCGGCCGGCGCAATGACGAGACCGACATCGAGTTCCTGACCGACGGCAGCTTGCTGGCGGTGGCACGTTTGGAAGGCTACTTCCGCGAGTGGGGCTTGGGCATGTTCTTCGGCGATCCCACCGGCGCCACGCTGATCGCCTCGGCCTTGCCGCCGTACGAGAGCTTCGAACCTCTGACCTTCTCCCGGCTGACGCGCCTGGACGGGCCGGCGCTGTTCTCACACGGCGGGCGCCTTTTCGCCGTGGGGCGCCGCCAACCCAACCTCCGGCAGCCTTTCGCCCGCCAGGGCAGCCTCTTCGCCTGCAAGCGGACGTCCTTGTTCGAGGTCGGGCCGTCGCGTCTGACCTGGCTGTCGGACCTGCCCAGCGCCGGCGACACCGCCTACGCCGGCGTCGCCGAAGCTGCCGGCAGCCTGTACATCTCGTACTACACCAACTCGATCGATCGGGACGTTCCCTGGGTTGTGGGGATGTTCAACGCGACCAGCATCCGCATGGCCCGGATGGACCTGAAGGCCGTGATCGCCCGGGCAGACGACTGCGCCCAAGAGGAGTCGCCCGACCAACCCCACGGCCTTCCGCGCGCCTGACCCGAGCCCGAGGAGGCCGCATGGCATCGCCGATCCATTCTCCCGAGGAACTGCAATCCTTGCGCCGCTTCACGGTACCAACCCTGGCCAATGCCATCGAGACGTTCGGCGTGGTGCCTCGCGACGCCGGCTACTGCGACGCCAGCTTGCGCTGCCACTACCCCGAGATGCCGCTGATGCTCGCCTACGCGGTCACCGCACGCGTAGCTACGGCCCGGCCTCGCCGCGGGGTGCCCGAGCCAGACTACTGGCGCTTCGTCGCCGCCCAGCCCGGACCCAAGGTGGCTGTCGTACAGGACATTGATCGCCCGCCGCGCGGCGCGATGTGGGGAGAATGGAACGCCAATGTCCACCGCGCCCTCGGCTGCGTCGGGATGGTCACGGACGGTGCGGCGCGCGATCTCGACGGGGTGCGCAAGCTCGGCTTCCACTACTTTTCCACGCACATCCTGCCGTCGCACGCGCACGGGGTGTTCATCGACTTTGGCGGCGCGGTCGAGGTGGCGGGCCTCTCGATCCGTACGGGCGACCTGCTGGCCGGCGACCAACACGGCGTAATCCGCATACCGGCCGAGATCCCGCTGAGGCAGCTGGCGGCCGTCGCCGCGGAGATCGATCGACTCGAGGCGGAGGTCTTCGCGCTCTGCCAGTCGCCCGACTTCCGCCTCGACCGGCTGGTGGCGCTGGACGCCTCGCTCGCCGCCCGCTGGCCGAAGCCCGCCGTCCCTCACACAGGAGCTGGATGACGATGGAGCCGCGACGCGAACACGACATGCTCGGCGAGCGCGAGGTCCCCGGCGACCGCTACTTCGGCATCCAGACCCTGCGCGCCATCGAGAACTTCGACATCACCGGCATCCCGATCTCCCGTTACCCGCGCCTGATCCGCTCCCTGGCCTACATCAAGAAGGCCGCCGCCCTGACCAACGCCGAACTCGGCCTGCTGGACCGTCAGCTGGCTGAGACCATCGCCCGCGCCTGCGACGAGCTGCTGGACGGGAAGCTGCTCGAGGAATTTGTCGTCGATGTGATCCAGGGCGGGGCCGGGACCTCGGTCAACATGAACGCCAACGAGGTGATCGCCAACCGGGCGCTGGAGCTGCTCGGGCACGAGAAGGGGCGCTATGACCTCGTCCACCCGCTCAACCATGTCAACATGTCCCAATCCACCAACGACGTCTACCCGACCGCCCTGCGCCTGACCCTCAGCCAGAAGCTCGACGGACTTCTACAGGAGATGTCCTATCTGCGGGATGCGCTGGCCCACAAGGCGGATGAGTTTGTCGACGTGATCAAGATGGGCCGCACCCAACTGCAGGACGCCGTCCCGATGACCCTCGGCCAGGAGTTCGGCGCCTGGGCCGTCATGATCACCGAGGACATCCAGCGGGTGAGGGAAGCGCAGTCGCTCATCCGCGAGATCAACATGGGCGCCACCGCCATCGGCACCGGACTGAACGCCCATCCGGACTATGCCCGCCTGGTGACCGAGAGACTGCGCGCCCTGACCGGTATCCCGCTCGTGGGCTCCGAGAACCTCGTGGAAGCCACCCAGGACGCCGGGGCCTACGTGCAGCTCTCGGGCGTTCTGAAACGGGTCGCCACGAAGCTCTCCAAGATCTGCAACGACCTGCGGCTGCTCTCTTCCGGGCCGCGCGCCGGCCTGCACGAGATCAACCTGCCTGCCATGGCACCCGGCTCGTCGATCATGCCCGGCAAAGTGAACCCGATCATCCCGGAAGTGGTCAACCAGGTCGCTTTCGAGGTGATCGGCAACGACATCACCGTCACCCTGGCGGCGGAGGCCGGCCAGCTGGAGTTGAACGTGATGGAGCCGGTCATCGCCTACAGCCTGTTCACCTCGCTGGACATGCTCGGGCGCGCCTGCCGCACGCTGGCGGACCGCTGCGTGTCCGGGATCACCGCCAATCGGGATGAATGCCGCGCGATGGTCGAGCGCAGCATCGGGCTGGTAACCGCCCTCAACCCGTACCTCGGCTATGAAGCCTCCACCCAGCTGGCGGCTGAGGCGTTGACAAGCGGACGGTCGGTCTATGAAATCGTGCTGGAGAAGGGCTACCTGACGCGGGCTGAGCTGGACGACATCCTGTCCCCCGAAAACATGACTCGGCCGAGGCATCCGCGAGTGGACACGGCCTCGGCCGGGGTGATCGAGTAAAGGTCTCCCCGCCCCTCCTCAATAGGAGGAAGCAGCGCCTCCGCTCAGCAGCCTGCTCATGCCGCTTGTCCCAGGCGAGCGTGCTTCTCCGCGTGCATCGCCAGGACCCGTGCCTGGACCTCCTCGAGGTACTTCCCGCGCAGTGGATACCAGGTCAGCAGGACGGCGCCCAGGATCATGGCCAGGCCCGGGATCAGGCCGATCAGGACTTTGATGCCGAATAGGGCGCTGGCCGGCTGATCGAGGAAGATCTGCCCCTGATTGGCCTCTCGTGTGACGAAGGCCGTGCTCTCCAGGACGAAGGGGATGAGCGCATAGGCCACCGATTGCGCCGGCTTGGTGATCAGGGCATTGACGCCGAAGAAGGCGCCCTCGCGCCGGACGCCCGAGCGCAGCTCATCCTCATCCGCCACCTGGGCGAAGAGCACATTGGTCAGGGTCTGCGGCCCCGAGAGGCCGAACCCGGCCAGCATCAAGCAGGGCAGGATGAACGAGGCGGGCACGAACGGGATCAGCACCAGCCCGACTCCGGCGATAAGCAGCAGGAGCCGTTGGGCGCCGGCCACGCCCAGGCGCCGCCGGATCAGGGTCGTGATCGGCACGCCGATGATGAGCGGGACGAAGACGCACACCAGCACGATCATGGTGTTCATCTGCAGGACGTAGTCCGCCAGGTAGAAGAGCATCCCCACCACCAGCGCCTGCATCAGGATCGACATGAAGTTCTGGGCTACCAGGACCAGGAACGACCGGCTGGTGAAAGTGAAGCGCAGCGCCGATCCTAACGCGATCGGCTTATCCACCTTGGTGAA
>Ga0105094_10001803_pt1 | contig 11232 bp, 9 predicted proteins | sample PPLLak1March2015_2_FD_87023 | JGI IMG/M metagenome (GOLD analysis project Ga0105094, IMG submission 87023) | Freshwater sediment microbial communities from Prairie Pothole Lake near Jamestown, North Dakota, USA - PPLs Lake P8 Core (3) Depth... | ecosystem: Environmental > Aquatic > Freshwater >...
AAAGCTGAAGCCATGCTTCTTCAGGAGCTTTGCTGCCCGTTCTTGTCCCACATGACACTGCGGTCAGCATAATTATCGCCATCAGTACAGTTCTCATATTATTAAGATTAAGATTTATAATTATTCATTTTATCAGAACGCAATTTGAAAACAACCATATCGTCAATGATAATAGCCGTGATGATTTAACGCCGTTAAGCCTTAATGCCTTCATGCCGTTGTACTTTCGCATCATCATTAACCATTTTCCTGATAACCCTGACTATGCTGTCGGTGTCAAATCCGCATTCCCTTATAAGTTCCTCCTGTGTTCCATGCTCTACAAAATAGTCGGGAATTCCCAGCCGCTTTACTTCAGCCCTGTACCCGTTATCGCACATGAATTCTATTACAGCGCTTCCCATCCCTCCCTTGAGCACCCCATCCTCAACAGTTAAGATCCTCCTGAATTTCCTGAAGACCGAATGAAATGTTTCGGAATCAAGAGGAGCAAGGAACCTCATGTCATAATGATCGAAAGAAATACCTTCTTCTGCCAGAATCGATGCTGCCTGTAAAACAAAGTTCCCGGGATGTCCGATGCTCAGAACAGCCAGATCGTCTCCTTCACCAATCAGCCTGGCTTTCCCTATCCCTGTTTCAGTAAATGGTTTCTGCCAGTCACTTATCATTCCGGAGCCCTTTGGATAACGTATCGAGAACGGTCCTTTTACCTTGTCGAGCTGTGCCGTGTACAGTAGATTTCTCAGCTCAAGACTGTCCATCGGCGCTGAAACGATCATGTTGGGAATCGTACGCATGAATGCCAGATCAAAAAATCCATGATGAGTTGCTCCGTCAGTTCCGACAAGACCTCCCCGGTCGATGCAGAAAACAACATGAAGATTCTGAAGGGCCACATCATGTATCACCTGGTCGTATGCCCTCTGGATGAATGATGAGTAGATGTTGCAATAAGGGATCATCCCCTGGGTCGCAAGTCCGGCAGAAAATGTTACTGCGTGCTGTTCAGCGATACCAACGTCGTAAACCCTGTCGGGGATCTCCTTCATCATTATGCAAAGGGAACATCCGGTAGTCATGGCAGGTGTGATGCCTGCTATTTTATCGTTGGTTCTGGCTAGCTCAAGGATCGTATTTCCGAAGACCTCCTGGTATGTTGCAGTAGTTCCTGATTCGGCGGGTTTCAGGATGATGCCTGTTTCCTTGTCGAACTTTCCGGGGGAATGATAAACAGTCTGGTTCTGTTCAGCCTGATGGAATCCTTTCCCCTTGACGGTAAGGCAATGAAGCAATTTCGGACCCGGGATCCTTTTCAGATCCTGGAGAACGCTTGTAAGGTGAAGGATATCATGGCCGTCAATTGGTCCGAAGTACCTGAAATTCAACCCCTCAAACAGGTTGCTCTTATCAAGGAGAGTACTCTTTAATCCAGCCTGTACCTGGCTTGCCAGGGTACGGGCATTGGGTCCGACCTTGCCAAATCGTCCCAGAAAATTCCAGACCCTGGTCCTGAACCGGTTATAAGTGCCGCTGGTGGTAATATCTATAAGATACTCTTTCAGAGCTCCGACATTCGGATCGATTGCTATATTGTTATCGTTGAGTATTACAAGGATATCAGATTTTGCAATACCGGCATTGTTAAGCCCTTCAAAAGCCTGTCCCGCGGTCATTGCTCCATCGCCTATAACAGCTACCACATGCCTGTTTTCGCCTTTCCGCTTTGAGGCTACGGCCATTCCGAGCGCGGCAGAGATCGATGTCGAGGAATGTCCCGTCCCGAAGGCATCATATTCGCTTTCAGCCATTTTTGGAAATCCGCTGATACCCTTGTAAGTCCTGTTGGTTGAAAACCTCTCCCTTCTGCCTGTAAGTATCTTATGTCCGTAAGCCTGGTGCCCCACATCCCAGATTATTTTATCGTAGGGAGTGTTGAAAACATAGTGAAGGGCAACGGTAAGTTCGACTACTCCAAGGCTGGCTCCAAGATGGCCCGGGTTCTTGCTGACCATGTCAATAATGTACTGCCTCAGTTCCGAACTCACTTTTAGAAGATCGTCGGGTTTCAGCTTTCTGAGGTCCCCGGGTGATGATATCTGAAACAGAAGATTTTCCTCCTGATGCATTCTGAAAACAAGTAAAAATGGTTGAGCAAATATAACAATTATTATTCCCGAATGTTTGCTGAGGCTTAAAGCGGATTTTCTTATTTTTGTGTCAGCGGATAATATCTAAACCTTACACTAACCATGAATAAATCATTTGCCGTAACAGTTATTGCCGTACTATCAGTGCTCATTGTCTTTTCGTGTGTCCCGGGCAAAAAATTCAGGGAACTCCAGAACACCAGCCGGCAGAATATGATTGACCGTGATGACTTCAAGGCTGAGAATCTGACACTCTCGATGGAAAACAGGGAGATTGAGGCAAGGATCGCAGCCCTCGAAAAGGATATGAGCAAATCGAGGCAGGATTTGGCTCTTGCAGAGATTGAACGCAATAAGGCAAAAGAGGATCTGAATATCATCAATGACAGGTATATTAATCTGCAGAGCGCTCAGGAGGACCTCATCCGCGGTAACGTCAGTGAAACAAGGAAGCTTCTCTCCGATCTCCAGGCTGCCCAGGATAACCTCAGGCAGAAGGAGGATATAATGCGTCAGCTTGAGCAGTCGATGGACCTGAAGAAGGTATCGCTTGATGAGCTTACCCTGGAGCTTGAAAAGAAGAATTCCCGTCTGGCCGAGCTGGAAAAGATACTTGATACCCAGAAAAAGCTGGTTTCAGATCTCAAGAACAAGGTTTCAGAGGCGCTTCTGGGATTTGAGAATAACGGGCTCACAGTTACCAACAGGAACGGAAAAGTGTACGTGTCGCTCGATGAGAAGCTTTTATTCAAATCGGCAAGCTGGGATATTGATGCCAACGGAAGGAACGCTCTGAAAAAGCTGGCTGGTGTTCTGGAAAAAAATCCAAGTATCCAGGTCACTATTGAGGGCCATACTGATAATGTCCCGTATAATCCGGGGAGCGGCCAGCTGAGGGATAACTGGGATCTGAGTGTAAAAAGAGCCACAACAGTCGTAAGGGTGCTCCTCGAAGGATCAAAAATCAACCCGGGAAGGCTCACTGCTTCAGGTCGGAGCGAATATTTTCCGGTTGAAGCCGTTGACACACCGGATGCCAGGCAGAAGAACAGAAGAACGGAGATCATCCTCACTCCTGATCTTACAGAATTGTATATGCTTATTAATGAATATTAGGCATTTCGGATTTCGGATCGTCGATTTCGGATTTTTAAATCCGCAATCACAAATCCGCAACCGAGCCAAAGGCGAGCTCGGCGAAGCCAATCCGCAATTATTCTGAAAATTCCTGGAGTCTCGCCCTCATGTTCCTTAGCGCCTCAAGAAGGTTCTCCTCAGGTTTAAGGAATTCCTGGTTCTCCCAGAAAAGGGCGTCATAATTTGTTATTGTCTTAGAAAATACTGAATGCACAGGAGCCAGCTCCTCTCTTTCAAATCTTGTTACATTATCGAGACTTGAGCTTGTGACAGCCATTTCGAAAAACACATCAAACTGGGTATTGAAGATCCTATTCTTTTGTTTTGATTCAAATCCGAGATCACCCCTTACATGGCTGAGGTAGTATCTGGAATTAACTTTGCGGTAGGTGACCGAATACCTGACCGAAACGGGCCATGTTGTAAAATACTTTGACGGTCTTGAAATGAATGTCCCTTTCATTTTTTTAAGATAACCGGGATTGATCTCAAAATCAGCCTTGAGAAGTGCAAAATCAGAAGTGTTAATGAACAGCGATCCACTGAACATCGGCATCTCGGCGCCTTCCTTCTGGCCAAACTCAATTTCAAAGGCTGATTCTTCATTAAAAGAGACAATATCGGTAAGCCGGTAACTGTAATCAGCCATTGTTTCACCCGCTATAAAATCAAAAGTATTTTTAATGCCGTCAAGCTGAAGGCATGTACTCAGACCGGCCTTTAACCTTACCGCTATAGAATCGCTGACGCTTAAGTTCTCAATCTTCCTGCTCTTGAGAACTTTTATCTGGTCGTTCAGCAGGGTGCCTGCATAGGCGCTCTTGTAAAGCTGCAGGATTGCCTCCGAATAGGTCTGAAGCTCCTTTTTCCTGAGCACACCTTCCCTGTAAAAAGCAGTCATCCCGGCCGGCGTGTTACCGTAGTTCTGTGGTATCCTGAACCGCACCTTGTTGATTATATCCCAGGGGATCTGGTTTTTGATAATGATTTCGGGTATGGAGATGAATTCCCTCCTCATTTCGACCCTGAAATTATTTCCCAGCGATTGCCTCACAGGGATTTCCCTGCCATAATAGCCCAGGTACGACACCACTATCGTATCGCTGAAATCTTCAGGGTGGATCCTTAATCCGAATTCCCCGCTGCTGTTCGATACGGTCCCCTTTCCCGTGTGCCTGAGCCCGATTGTTGCATATGGCAATGGTTCAGATGATTCACCGTCAAGTATCACACCGGTAATATCCCTCAATCTGGGGATTATAATTGAATCTGTAACAGCTGGAGGAGCAGGGGGAATTTCCTTCGATATGATAATATACTCATCAATAACTGAATATTCAAGCGAGTTGTTTTTCAGGATACTGTCGAGAATGATCTCAAGCTTTGTCTTCCTGAAATTCATCTCCGTCTTCCTTTCTGCATCAATAAGGCGGCTGTCGTAGGTGAAATGATATCCTGTCTGCCGGGTGATAAGATTCAGGGCATTGCCGGTCTTTATTATTCCTGCCCTGAATGTAAATGCAGAATCAAGGATGCCCTGCTGGCATTTTGCCTGCGGCGAAGGAATCAGAGATATTAACAATGCAATGGCTGTAAGGATTTTTAATACAGCGTCATTGACAGACAACATTTTACATAATGTTAGTTATTTCCCTGAAAGATGGTAAACATTACCGTCTTTTGTATAACTGAGGTTAAAGCTAGCACAAATTATGCGAATAATGGTCTCCTGCGATTGATTATCGATCGGAGAGGTCCATGTATTTGAAAGTATTTCAAGGTCATCGGCAACTATATCCATGTTATAGACTCTCTTGAGATCCCTGAAAACGATATCGAGAGTCTGCCCGTCATACACAAGGAGGCCGGTGTTCCAGGCCATGTAGTTGGGATCGGTGTTTACCGATTTTTCTGAACGCTCCGGATATACTGTACCTACAAAACCGGGATCAAGTATAAGATTGTTGGTGTCGTCATTATCAGTAACCTCCACCTGCCCCGTTTTAACAAATACCTCAACGGCAGAATCTGAATTACTGGTTATTACATTGAAGGATGTTCCCAGTACTTTCACTCTGGCATTGCCGGCATCGACGGAAAACGGATTGTTTTCATCGCGTGCGATTTCAAAAAACGCTTCACCGGAAAGGGTAACATTCCTTCCATGACGGTTGAAGTCCTTCATGTAGCTCAGCTTTGTATTCCTGTTAAGGTATATATTGCTTCCGTCGGGAAGGGTAACCTGAAGATTCTTCTGGTTATCGGTTGTGGCTACTGTGGTTTTCCGGCTTATAAGGCCTTTGTCGCTGATATATAAAAGTCCGGATCCCATACCCACTAAAAGCAGCGCAATTGCAGCTACCCTGAAATATGTGTTTCTGATAAAGCTTTTCCTGATCACCGGCGCCTCAGTGATTAATCCGTTTTCGTCCAGCCGGGAATAGAGTTTATTCCAGGCTTTATCAATATCTATCTCCTTGTCAATATTCATCTCTTTCAACTCTTTCCAGTATTTAATTGTTTTATGCCTGTCCTCAGCCATAAACCGGCTGAACAGATCCTTGTTTCCGTTCTTTTCGTCTGACAGAATTGAAGAGAGTTCCTCCCATTCCCTGTCAGTGTAATTTTCCGTGTCGTTCATCTCTTTCATTATTCTGCCAGTGCTTTTCTGAATTCCTTAAGCGCTCTTCCCATGTTTGCCTCGACAGTTTTGACCGAGATGGAAAGCTTATGCGCTATTTCCGAATATTTTAATCCTTCAAACCTGCTCATGCAGAAGATCTTTCCGCACTTTTCAGGGAGTCTCTCAAGTATGCCGGCTATCTTAGCCTGCAGGTCTCTGTAATTAAGTATGTCATCCGGAGTTTCGTTGTTCTCTGTTTCGTTGAATGCAATCTCCCTGGCATACTTTTCAACAACCTTGATGTGATTTAAATAATGCAGGCAGCGGTTGTGAACTGCTCTGTAAAGGTAACCGTTCAATGAACTCTCGATCTGAAGTCTTTCCCTGTCTTTCCAGATCCTGAAGAAAAGATCCTGAACTATCTCTTCAGCGGTGTCATGATCCTTTATCAGTGTCCTTGCATATCTTACCAGGGAGACATAGGAGGACCGGAAAAGTGACTCAAACTGTCCAGTATCACCTTGTCTGATCCTCCTAATTATTTCAGAATCCCCGGGCATAGTTTATTATTCGTCTTTTCTGTCGCTGAACTTGAGTTTCCTGCTGAGGCGTCTGATAGCCGATTCAATACTCTGGTCGGGTTCGATAACATTGTATTCACCCCAGAATTCAGGATCGGTAAATGCTTCCACCTGTTCAGAGAAAACATCGCTGTATCTTAACTTCTCCTTACCTGCAAATCTAATCACTTCTTCGTTAGTACGGTCAGTGATTGCCATTTCTGACATTGTGGTATAATAGGTATTGAAGAGTCTTCTCTTCCAGTTGACCTTGAATTTGACCTCGGCCCTTGAGTATGCGAAATACCACTTGCCATCCTGTTCACGGTATTGTGCCCTGTATGTTGCAATTTCGGGTATTACTTCCATTCCAAGCGGTTTCTTCTTGATGAATATTGATGATACTGCATCCTTGTCTTCAAGGTTGAAGCCAAACTCAGCCTCGGTAAGCGCATAAGTATCAGTCTCGATATAAAGGTTCCCCATGAATAATGGCATATCTACCGATGGCTTCTGCCTGAACATTATTACATAATGAGGTTTGTTATTTATTTCAATAACCGTAATCAGCGAGTAATCGTAGTATTTCATTGCATCAGCTGTCAGGATCGATTCTGTATTTTTCACTATATCAAGCTGCAAAACCGTTGTGGGTCCGCCCTGAAGCTTGAAAAGAACAGTGTCCATTCTTTCAACATCCGATCCTTTTCTGCCCTTGTAAATTCTGGCTCCGTCGAACCGCAGATCGCTGTTGTAGGGTGCCTTGAAGATTTCAACAACCGCCTCGCCGATTGAAACGTATGTTCTGTTCTTGCGGATAGTTTCCCTGTAGAATGCGGTCATCAGGTTAGGTTCGTCAATATAGTTCCTGCCTATCCTCCCGATTGCATTCCTTACAATTGCTTCAGGATCGATAGGTTTTACGATTATCTCCTTAATTGGTATCGGTGCAGGTGTAAGGGAGATAACATTCTTGTAACCGTCCTCCCTCAGGTCGGTGAGAGGGACAATTTTGTTCTTGTAACCAAGGAAGGTTACCTCCAGGTTTCTGGATGTCTGTGTTTCAGCGATCTTGATAAGGAACTCTCCGTCGATGTTAGTAATTGTGGCAACGTTGGTTTCCTTCACGGCAACTGAAGCAAAAACAAGAGAGGTACCTGTCTCGGAGTCTATTACCTTGCCCCTGAATGAAAGAATGGCCTGCTGTACTTCTTTTTTTCTTTCAGGAGCGGCACCTGCATAAGCTGCAACGGCCGTGATGGCAGGCAACATAAGCAGGGCGATGAGCGATAAATTTCTGATAGTTTTCATGGCATTAAATCATTAAGTTAACATTTATTTAAATTTTCTGCAATTCCGAAATATTCTCTTTTCAGTCATATGACCAGATGCATCCATCTTTACCCTATCTGACCGGAGAATTATTTTCTATCTTGCTGCATTATTTCAGATTAACAGATGGCAGACACAATTGTTAAAGCCAAAAATGCCCTTTTATCCGGGTATTCATACCTGTCAAGCTCATTAAGCCGCAGGCCCGTGATTTCCGGGATGCCTGCGGTGGTCTCCTTTGAGCTTACAAACAATTGCAATCTGAAATGCCCCGAATGCGCATCAGGTTCGGGCCTGATGAAAAGGGGGCGTGGATTCATGGATACCGGGCTTTTTAAAAAGGCGGTCACGGAGCTCCGGCCATACCTTTATTATATGAACTTATATTTCCAGGGAGAACCGATGATGCATCCGGATTTCTTTACGTTCCTGATCCTTTCAGGGGAAATAAAAACAGTTGTTTCAACAAACGGGCATTTTCTTTCTGAGGAAAATTCGGAAAAGCTTGTGCTTTCGCCGCTTTACAAGCTTATAGTTTCGCTCGACGGGATGGATCAGAAGGCGTACTCCGAATACAGGAGAAATGGAGATCTCGCCAGGGTGATGGAAGGGATAAAGAACATCAGTTCGGCACGCGACAGATTTAAATCCCCGATGAAGCTCGAACTGCAGTTTCTTGTAAACAGGCATAATGAGCATCAGATAAGGGAAGCCGGACGCTTTGCAGGGGAGATGAAGGCTCAGCTGAAGCTTAAATCGATGCAGGTAATAGATGATCAGGATGCAGGATATTGGATGCCTTCAAATAAAAAATATGCAAGATACGAAAAAACCGAAGGGAAGTATGAAATAAGAAATTCAATGCCATCGGGATGCCTTCGGCTTTGGCTCAATCCGGTCATCACCTGGGATGGCAAAGTTCTTCCGTGCTGTTTTGACAAGGATGCTGAATTTATAATGGGAGATCTGAAGAAAGAGTCGTTCAGGACGATCTGGAACAACTCTGATTACAAGGAATTCAGGAAACGGATTCTGTCGGAAAGAAAATCGATAGAGATCTGCAGGAACTGCACCTCCGGAATGAGAGGTATCAGATATTAGAAGTCATACTGTCATCACGTCTTTTTCCTTCGCCGCCATTACCTTGTCGACTTTTCCGGAATAATCACGCGTCATCTCCTGGATATTTTCGGTGGCATCCTTCTCGATATCTTCGGGAAGGCCGTCTTTCAGCATCCTTTTAAGCTCATCATTGGCCCATTTACGGGAGTTGCGCAAGCTTATTTTGGCTACTTCGCCCTCATTCCTGACTTGTTTCACGAGCTGGTGCCTTCTCTCTTCAGTAAGGGGAGGAATATTGATTCTTATTACCTCACCATTGTTTACCGGGGTCAATCCGATATTGGCGGCCATGATAGCCTTTTCAATGGTCCCGAGCATGTTTTTCTCCCATGCCTGAATCAGAATTGTCTTTGCATCGGGAGTGTTGATATTTGAAACCTGGTTCAGGGGAGAGTTTACTCCGTAATAATCGACAGTGATACCATCGAGAAGAACAGGAGTTGCCCTTCCGGCCCTCAGATGGGCCAGTTCGTGCTCAAGATGTTCAAGAGCCTTTTGCATCCTGTCCGTCGTCTCCTCAATAATAAGTTCAACTTCTTCGTTCATATTTCAGTAGTTAGGTTTGATTTGAATGTATATCAAAAGTAATAAAATAGAGTGAAACCAATAACTCTTTCAGTGGCAAATAAGTGTTCCGATTTCAGTTCCCTTTACAACTTTCAGAAGGTTGCCCTCTTTGTTCATATCGAATACAATTATCGGCATGTCGTTTTCGCGGCACATTGTAAAGGCTGTCAGGTCCATCACCCTTAGCCTCCTTTCGATCACCTCCTCAAAGGAGATCTTATCGAATTTCACTGCATCCCGATTTTTTTCGGGATCTGCAGTATATACACCGTCAACCCTGGTACCCTTAAGCAGTACATCGGCCCTGATCTCTACGGCTCTCAGTGCGGCGGCAGTGTCGGTTGTAAAGAACGGATTCCCGGTACCGCCTGAAAGGATGCAGATTGTCCCGTTCTTCAGATCATTTGAGACCTTATCCCTGCTGTACAGTTCTCCGACTGGTTCCATCCTGACCGCGGTAAAGACCTTTGCTTTCCCCCCGACCTTTATTATGGCGTTTTCAAGAGCCAGGCTGTTGAAGACCGTGGCAAGCATTCCCATCTGATCGCCCTTTACGCGGTCGAAACCCGATTCAGTCCCGCTGAGCCCCCGGAAAATATTGCCTCCGCCAATAACTATCGCAACCTCGCATCCTTTTTCTGCAATATCTGCAACCTGCTTTGCATATATTTCCAGAACCCGGCTGCTTATTCCCTGGTTCCCGTCATCCGACAGCGACTCACCGCTGAGCTTCAGTAAAATTCTGGAGTATTTCATGGCAAATATTATTTCTGTCTTAAATAGCAGGCTCCTCAGATTGAGGGATCCTGACAGTGGTACGAATATAATAAAAAAATGGCGCCTGGAGGCGCCACCTTAGTATTGAAATATGAACTTACGTTTACAGATTCAGAGTATACCGCTTGAAGGCAGTCACTGTTAATTGCTTGTCGACAGACTGAAGATACTGTCTGATGTTCATTTTATTATCTTTTATAAATTCCTGGTTGAGGAGAGTGCTGTCCTTGTAGAATTTGGCCAGTTTACCCTGTGCTATCTTTTCGAGCATCTCCTCGGGTTTCCCTTCGCGTTTTGCCTGTTCCTTTCCGATCTCAATCTCCTGTGCAATTACATTGGCAGGAACATCCTCCTTATCTATGGCAACAGGATTCATGGCAGCGATCTGCATTGCAATATCCTTGTAAACCTGAACATCGACACCTGCTTTCGAAAAGCCCACAAGAGTGGCAAGCCTGTTCCCCGGGTGGACATAGGCCTGAACATGGGCAGCCTCGATTTTTTCATAATATGCAAGCTCGAGCTTTTCTCCTATTATACCAACAAATTCAGTAACCTTTTCACCTACTTTGGCGTTTTCCATCGGCAGAGCCTTCAGTGCATCGAGGTTCTCAGGTTTTTTAACCAGGGCAAGGTCAAGTATTTTCCCTGCGAGAGCAATAAATTCGGCATTATTCGCAACGAAATCAGTCTCACTGTTGAGCACCGTAATTGCCCCCGTCCTGCCGTCAGTATTGGCTTTCGAAAGAACAACACCCTCGGTGGCATCCCTGTCGGCTCTTTTGTTAGCAACAGCCTGTCCCTTTTTCCTTATTATTTCTATAGCCTTGCTGAAATCTCCGTTCGATTCTTCAAGCGCTTTTTTGCAGTCCATCATGCCGGCCAGGGTCACTTTCCTCAGCCTTGCGACATCTGCAGAACTTATAGTAGCCATTATAATAATTTCTTTAATTTGATTTGACTT
>Ga0105094_10001805_pt1 | contig 11225 bp, 5 predicted proteins | sample PPLLak1March2015_2_FD_87023 | JGI IMG/M metagenome (GOLD analysis project Ga0105094, IMG submission 87023) | Freshwater sediment microbial communities from Prairie Pothole Lake near Jamestown, North Dakota, USA - PPLs Lake P8 Core (3) Depth... | ecosystem: Environmental > Aquatic > Freshwater >...
ACGAATCGCTGCTAGTGCTCTTGAACCTGGCCGCCAACGACAAGCTCAACAGCGACGAAAGGGACCTGGCGCTCAAGAAAGCGCGGGACATCGTCCGGAAGGGGAGGTAGAAGAAGAGGGGGAATACTACCAATACTACCAATACTACCAATACTACCAATAACTCAATAAACAAATAAATGAGCATCAACATCGGCATAATCGGACTGGCACAGAGCGGCAAGACAACCGTTTTCAACGCCCTCACCGGCGGCAGGGCCGATACGGTCGTCCACCGCACCGAAGCGCTGGCCCCGAACATCGGGATGGCGCACGTGCCGGAACCGCGTTTGAAGCTACTGGATGCCATTTTCCATCCAGCCAGGATCGTTTATTCCGAGGTCAAATATATAGACATCGGCGCTTCAGTAAAGACGCTGTCCAAGGACAAAGGGCTGGGCGGGCAACTGCTCAACCAGCTAAGCGCGGTGGATACCCTGATCTGCGTCGTCCGCGCCTTTAAAGACGAGAGCATCCCCCACCCCAACGGCAGCATCGACATTAAAAGAGACATCGAAGCCCTTAATCTAGAACTGATCTTTTCCGACCTGGCTATAATGGAGCGCCGGCTGGAAAGGCTGGAAGTCTCTCTTAAAGCCGCCAAGCCCGGCGAGCGCGCACCCTTCCTCCAGGAAAAAGAAATCCTCCTGAAAATGAAAGAGGAGATGGAAAAAGACAAGCCCATACGGACGCTGCCGGCGGACCCTGCCACCGCCCGGTTTATCAACAACTACCAGTTCCTCACCGCCAAACCCCTGCTCATCGTCGTCAATATAGACGAAGCGCAGATGGGCCACGCGGCGGCCATGGAAGAGGAAATGAACCGGCAGTTCGGTACCGACGGCTGCCGCGTGGTGGCACTCTGCGGGAAACTGGAGATGGAACTGGCGCAACTGGACGAAAACGCCGCCAAAGAGTTCCGCAAAGACTACGGATTAACGGAATCCGGACTGGAACATGTGGTGCGCGCCTCTTACGAGCTATCCAACCTGATCACTTTTTTCACCGCTGCCTCGAACGAGATCAGGGCGTGGCCGCTAAAGAAAGGCACGACGGCGGTGAAGGCCGCCGGGAAAATACATACGGACTTCGAGAAAGGTTTTATCCGCGCGGAGACAATCAATATAGATGAACTGGTAAAAATCGGGAGCATCGCCGAGGCACGTAAAAAGGGGCTGCTAAGACTGGAAGGCAAGGAATACGTCGTCCAGGACGGGGATGTGATAACGTTTCTCTTTAATGTGTAACCGACCCAGCACGCTTAACCTCCAGCTTTAGTCCGCGCTCACCCACCACGACAATATTCTCGCCGGACTCAATATCGCCCTCGCCGGAGGCGGCGTTCCAGAGCTCGCCCCGTATCCTCACCAGCCCCTCGGGGGAAAGACGGGAGACGACCCGTCCCAACGTGCCAACCATGGACGGCAGGCCGACCTCCGCCTGCTTTTGCAGGGCGCGGGTGGTAAAGATAAAAAGCCAGATGCTGAAAGCCCCCCAGGCGACCATGATACCGACGAGGGCGCCGACAGGCAGATGAATGCCGGCACCGGGAAGAAGGAAGCGCCAGAGCGCCCAGATAGCTGCCTCTTCCAGCGACGTGCTGATAGCGGCCAGTGCCAGGCGGGCGGCGGTAAAGCGGCTACGCATAGCAATTCTCAGCCATATATTATATAATATAAACATAAGACCTGTATTATCCTTACTCTTCCGCACTATAATTAACCCCAAAAATGTAATAAATATTTTACAGGGCACGATTGGCCTGGCACTTGACAAGCCAGGCCAGCCGTGATATTATTTATATTGGTAATAATGCCCCTAATGTTTTTTGTTTCAAATTCCCAAGAGTAAATACCCGTTAATATCACGGCATACGCACGCATGTCTTCGTTCCGAATGATTTGCGCTATAAATACCCTGACCTGTCGTTGTTTTAAGGAGTAGAGATGGCTGTAAAGATGCCCGCGCCCGCGCCCAAATCCCCCCAACCGATTTCCAGAAAGTCCTATGCCAGGCTGCCCGAAGTGCTTGAAGTTCCCAACCTGATCAAAGTCCAGCTCGATTCTTTCCAGCGGTTCCAAGAAGACGGGCTGCAACAGCTCCTGGAAGAGATATCGCCGATTAAAGACCTGACCGGAAACCGTCTCGAGCTGAGCTTCGCGGGATACGAGTTCCGCGAACCGCGGCCGGGCCATTCCGAGCAGGAATGCCACGAGAGGGACCAGACCTTTTCCGCCCCGCTATACGTCAAGGTACGGCTGCTGGTGAAAGAAACCGGCGAAATCAAGGAGCAGGACCTGTTCTTCGGCGACATCCCGCTGATGACGGCCAAAGGCACGTTCATTACCAGCGGCGCCGAACGCGTGGTAGTCAGCCAGCTGCTGCGCTCACCGGGAGTCTATTACTCCAGCGAAGAAGACCCGGTGTCCGGCCGCGACCTTTGCGGGGCCAAGCTGATCCCCACCCGCGGCGCCTGGCTGGAGTTCGAGACCAGCAACCGGAACGTGATATCGACCAAGATAGACGGTAAAAGAAAGATACCCATCACCACGCTGCTCAGGGCCATCGGCTACAGCAGCGATAAAGAGCTTTTAGACCTCTTCCCCAAAGAGGACGGCGCCAGCGACCATCATTATATAAAGACGACGATGGAGCGCGAGCCCCTCATCAAGGACGAGAAAGACGCGGTGATGGACATTTATAAAAAGCTCCATCCCGGCGAGCTACCCTCGCTGGAAAACGCCAGGAAGCTGATACGCAGCCTGTTCTTCGATCCCGCAAGGTACGACCTGGGCAACGTGGGGCGGTACAAGCTCAACAAACGGCTCGGGCTGAACGTCAGCCTCAAAGAGCGGACGCTGACCAAAGAAGACATCGTGGAAATAATCAGGCATATCCTCCTGGTCAATAACGGCCAGGACCACAGCGACGACATCGATCACCTGGGCAACCGGCGGGTCAGGACCGTCGGCGAGCTGGTGCAGACCCAGTTTCGCATCGGCTTTCTGCGACTGGAGCAAGTGGTCAGGGAGCGCATGAGCATCATCGGCACGGAAGCGGTGACGCCCAGCGCCCTGGTCAACATACGGCCGATCGTGGCGGCGGTCAGGGAGTTCTTCGGGGGGTCGCAGCTATCGCAGTTCATGGACCAGACCAACCCGCTGGCGGAGCTGACGCATAAGCGAAGGCTTTCAGCCATGGGCCCCGGCGGCCTCTCACGCGAACGCGCCGGGTTCGAAGTCAGAGACGTCCACTTTTCACACTACGGCCGCATCTGCCCTATCGAGACGCCGGAAGGTCCGAACATCGGCCTGATAGGGTCGCTGGCGACCTACAGCATCATAAACGAGTACGGGTTTATCGAGACACCGTACCGCAAGGTCATCAACACGATGACGACCAAAGATAAAAAGCTGGCCGGGCGGACGGCGGGCGAAGACATCCCCGACGAGAAAGGCAAGACGCTGGTAGAAGCCGGCACGCTCATCACGCCGGAGCTTGCCGCCAAGCTGGCGAAAATGAAATCGAAGAAAATCAAGGTCGTCCCGTTCGTCTCCGACGAAATCATTTATATGCCCGCCGACGAAGAAGACCAGTACATCATCGCCCAGGCCAACGCGCCGCTCGACGAGAACAATCAATTTAAAGAGAAAAGGATCGAGGCCAGGCTGGCCGACGGCTACCTGCTGGAACCGCCGGAGAACATCCAGTACATGGACGTTTCGCCCAAGCAGGTAGTCAGCGTGGCGACGGCTTTGACGCCTTTCCTGGAGCACAACGATGCCAACCGCGCCCTGATGGGGGCCAACATGCAGAGGCAGGCAGTACCGCTGCTACGACCGGAAGCACCGCTGGTAGCCACGGGCATGGAAATGGAAGCCGCCAAGCACAGCCGGCAGGTAATCTTCGCGCAACACGCGGGCGTGGTGACCGATATCGCCGGGAACATCGATGAAAAATTGAATACCAGATACCGCATCGTCATCACCAGGGACAATGGTACAAAAGACACCTACGACCTGATGAAGTTCGTCCGCACCAACCAGGGGACGTGCATCAACCAGCGGCCGCTGGTCAGCAAAGGCCAGCGCATCGAGGCCGGGCAGGTACTGGCCGACAGCTCCGCCACCGAAAAAGGCGAGCTGGCGCTGGGGCAGAATGTAACGGTGGCGTTCATGAGCTGGGAAGGCTATAACTTCGAGGACGCCATCATCCTCAGCAGCCGGATGGTAGAAGAAGACATGTTCACCTCCATCCACATCAACAAGCACGAGGTAGAGGCCAGGGACACCAAGCTCGGGCCGGAAGAGATTACCCGCGACATCCCCAACGTAGGCGAGGAAAGCCTGAGGGAACTCGATGAGGACGGGATCATACGCATCGGGGCCGAGGTAAGGCCGGACGACACGCTGGTGGGGAAGATCACTCCCAAAGGCGAGACCGAGCTCTCCGCCGAGGAGAAGCTGCTGCGGGCCATCTTCGGGGAAAAGGCCAGGGAGGTCAAAGACACCTCGCTCAGGGTGCCTCACGGGGAGTGGGGCAAGGTCATCAACGTTAAAGTTTACACCCGCAAGGACAGCCGGGACGGCGGGGACGACCTGCCGGCCGGGGTCAACCAGTGGGTGCAGGTCTGGATAGCGCAGAAGCGCCGCGTGTCCGTCGGCGACAAGCTGGCGGGGAGACACGGCAACAAGGGCGTCATCGCCCTCATCGCCCCTAAAGAGGACATGCCGTTCCTGCCGGACGGGACGCCGATAGACATCATCCTGGACCCCATCGGGGTGCCCTCCCGCATGAACATCGGGCAGGTGCTGGAGACGCACTTGGGCTGGGCGGCCCAGATACTGGGCTTCCGGGCGCTGACGCCGGTCTTCGATGGGGCAGACGACACGGCCATCGAGGACGCGCTGTGCCGCGCCTGGATAGTCGGGCAGTCGGGCGCCTCCGACCCCAACCCCGGCAAAGACAGGAAGCCTTTCAAACAGGACGTGGCCGAGGCCTGGGTAAAGAGCCGCGGCTACGACGGGAAGGCGGTCTTCGACGAAATATTACACGGGAAAGCCAAAGATATCGGCCTGAGGCTCTGGCTGGAAGGGCTGAACATACCCGCCAAGGACCTGAGCGCGGAAGAACTGAAACTGGTGGTGGAAAAGGTCAACCGCGAGGGTAAATTCGCACCGCCCACGTACGGGAAACTCATGCTCCACGACGGGCGCACCGGCGACGTGTTCGACCAACCGGTAACGGTCGGCAACATCTACATGATGAAGCTGATACACCTGGTAGAAGATAAAGTACACGCCCGTTCCACCGGCCCTTACTCGCTCATCACCCAGCAGCCGCTGGGAGGCAAGGCGCAATTCGGCGGGCAGCGGTTCGGGGAAATGGAAGTCTGGGCGCTGGAAGCCTACGGCGCCGCCCACAACCTCCAGGAAATGCTGACCATAAAATCGGATGATGTGACGGGCAGGGCGAAAGCCTACGAGTCTATCATCAAGGGCGACGACATCCTCCAACCCGGCGTGCCAGAATCTTTCAAGGTGCTCGTTAAAGAGCTACAGAGCCTGAGCCTGGCGCTGGAAGTAATCAACGAAGAAGAAACCAAGGTGGCCTCCGCCGAGGAAACGATGGAGGAAGCGTATAAGCTGGAGACGGAAGCGAAGGATAGCGAAGAACCGCGCTGGAGAGAGGTAGACGAAAATGTTCGAGATTAACGATTTTGATGCCGTCCGCATCTCGCTGGCCTCTCCGGAGCAAATACGGAGCTGGTCATACGGCGAGGTCACCAAGCCGGAGACCATCAACTACCGCACACTGAAACCGGAAAGGGACGGGCTTTTCTGCGAGAGGATATTCGGCCCGACCAAGGACTTCGAATGTTATTGCGGCAAATACAAGAGGATACGCTACAAGGGCGTAATCTGCGACAAGTGCGGCGTGGAAGTGGCGAGGGCTAAAGTGCGCCGGGAGCGCATGGGGCACATCGAACTCGCCTGCCCGGTCAGCCATATCTGGTTCGCCAAGGGCATACCAAGCAGGATAGGCCTGATCCTGGACCTTTCACCGCGGAGCCTGGAGCATGTCCTTTATTTCTCACAATACATCGTGACCTCGGTAGACGAAAAAGCCCGCGAGGAAGCCATCAAGCACATCGAGGCGAACACCCTGCAGACCACCGAAGAAAGGCAGAAAGCCAACGAGGGAAAAGTCGCCGAAATGGAATCGGAAAAAGCGACCGTCGAAGAGATCAACAAGGCCCGCGGCGAGTTCGTCGACGAAAAGAGCAAGCTGGAAGACGACCTGACGACGGAGACGGCCAAGCTCAAGGAGCTCCACGTTAAAGAGCTGCTGACCGAGAACCAGTACCACGACCTCAAGCAGAGATACAGCGACGTATTCGAAGCCGGCATGGGCGCCGAGGCCATCCTAAAGATCATGAAGGGCATCAACCTCGACGAGATACGGAACAACCTGCTCCAGGAAACGCAGTCGTCATCCGGGCAGAGGCGCAAGAAAGCCAGCAAGCAATTAAGAGTGGTGGAGTCCTTCCGCAACAGCGGCAACAAGCCCGAGTGGATGATCCTCACCGTACTGCCGGTGCTGCCGCCCGACCTCAGGCCGATGGTACAACTCGATGGAGGAAGGTTCGCCACCAGCGATTTAAACGATCTTTACAGACGCGTGATCAACCGCAATAACCGGCTGCACCACCTGATCGACATCGGCGCGCCGGAAATCATCATCCGCAACGAAAAAAGGATGTTACAGGAAGCGGTGGACTCGCTCATCGACAACGGACGCCGCGGACGGGCGATATCCATCAGCGGCAATCATAAACTGAAGAGTCTCTCGGACATGCTCCGGGGCAAGCAAGGACGCTTCCGCCAGAACCTACTCGGCAAGCGCGTGGACTACAGCGGGCGGTCGGTCATCGTCTGCGGGCCGGAGCTAAAGCTACACCAGTGCGGCCTGCCGCGCCGGATGGCGCTGGAGCTGTTCAAGCCCTTCGTCATGAGGCGGCTGGTGGCACAGGGGCTCGCCCCCAACATCAAGAGCGCCCGACGCCTCGTGGAGAGGGCCAAAGCGGAGGTCTACGACATCCTCGAAGATGTCATTAAAGAGCGGCCGGTGCTGCTCAATCGCGCCCCCACCCTGCACCGCCTCAGCATCCAGGCGTTCGAGCCAGTGCTCATCGACGGGAGCGCCATACAGCTACATCCGCTGGTATGCTCGGCGTTCAACGCCGACTTCGACGGCGACCAGATGGCGGTGCACGTGCCGTTGTCCCGCGCCGCGGTCAAAGAGGCCAGGGACATGATGCTCAGCCACCACAATATCCTTTTACCCAGCAGCGGCGAGGCGACGGTCAGTCCCACGCTGGACATGGTGCTGGGATGCTATTACCTGACCACTATCCGCCAGCATAAAGAAAACGACAGGCTCTACGGAAGCTTCCAGGAAGCCAAGCTCGCGTATGAGTTCGGGATAGTCGACCTGCAGGAAGAAATCGAGGTCAGAAACAAGGAAACCAACGAAAAGCTCAAGACCAGCGTCGGCCGCATTTTGTTCAACGAGGTGCTGCCGAAAGAGCTGGGCTATTTCAACAAGATAATCGATAAATCGACGTTAAAACAGATAGCGACCCGCTGCTGCAAGATCCTGCCTGACGAAGAGACGGGCAAGGTGCTGGATAGCCTCAAGCACCTCGGGTTCCAATACGCCACAAAATCGGGGATAACCATCGCCATGAACGACATCGAGGTGCCGGCCAGCAAGCCGCAGATGCTTGCCGAGACCGAAGCTAAGGTCGCCACCATAGAAACCCAGTACCAAGGCGGCCTGATAACATCAGATGAGCGATACAACTCAATCGTCGACATCTGGACGGAGACCACCAACAACATCACGACCACCATCCAGAACAACCTCGACCGCTACGGCGGCGTCTACATGATGGCCACGTCCGGGGCTAAAGGCAACATCTCCCAGATACGACAGATGGCGGGCATGCGCGGCCTGATGACCGACCCCTCCGGCAAGATCATCGAGTTCCCGATTAAGTCCAGCCTCCGCGAAGGGCACAGCGTGCTGGAGTACTTTATCTCGACACACGGCGCGCGTAAAGGCCTGGCGGACACCGCACTGAGGACATCCGACAGCGGTTATCTCACCAGGCGTCTCATTGATGTGGCGCAGGACGTCATCACCTCCGACGAAGACTGCGGCACCACCGAGGGCACCTGGATAACCGAACCCAAAGAGAAAGGCCTCCTGCCGCCGATGGCCGAACGGATCCTGGGGAGGATGGCCGCCAGCGATATCGCCGACCCGAAGACCGGCGAGCTAATCATCGCCCGCAACGAGGAAATCGAGGAAAAGAAGGTCGAGCAAATCGTGGCGGCCGGCCTGACCTCGGTCTATGTAAGGTCGCCGCTGACCTGCGAATCACGGCGCGGCACGTGCCGGACCTGCTATGGACGCGACCTGGCACGCGGCAAGCTTGTAGAGCCGAACGTCGCCGTGGGAATCGTAGCCGCGGAAAGCATCGGCGAGCCGGGTACACAGCTAACACTGCGCACGTTCCACACGGGAGGGGTGGTCGGGCTGGACATTACCAGCGGCCTGCCCAGGGTGGAAGAGCTTTTCGAGGCCAGGACGCCGCGAGGACAGGCCATCATTTCAGAAATAGACGGCGCCGTTGAGGTCATCCAGAGCGAGGAAGGCCGGAAAATAAAGATAGTCAGTGCGGAAATCTACCGCGACGAATACACGCTGCCCACCGGATACCAGGCGATGGTCAAGAACGGACAGTGGGTGGACATCGGCACGGTGCTGGCCGCTCCCCCGCAGGAAAAAGCCGCCAAGAAGGGCGAGACCGCCCCGGCCCCCGAAGCCCAGCCGATACTGGCCCGCTTCGCCGGCGAGGTGAACGTTAAAAAGAAGCAGATGGTCATCAGCTATACCGAGAAAGAAGAACGGGAATACGTCGTGCCGTCCACCGCAAGTATCTGGGTAAAGGCCGGCGACCAGGCCAAAGCCGGGCAGCAACTCACCGACGGCTCGATCAATCCCCATGACATCCTGCGCATCCTGGGCAAAGAGGCGGTCCAGCAGTACCTCGTGGACGAGGTGCAGAAGGTCTACCGCTCCCAGGGTGTGAACATCAACGATAAGCACATAGAGGTCATCACCCACCAGATGCTGACCAAGGTGCGCATCGATTCCGCCGGGGACACCGACCTGGTGCCGGACGAACTGATCGATAAATTCACCTACGAGGATACCAACGCCAAGGTGCTGGCCGAAGGCGGCGAGCCGGCGACGGCGCATACCGTGCTGCTGGGCATCACCAGAGCATCGCTAAGCACCGACAGCTGGCTGGCGGCAGCATCGTTCCAGGAGACCACCCGCATCCTCACCGAGGCCGCCGCCAACGGGAGAATCGACAGACTGGTCGGCCTCAAAGAGAACGTCATCATCGGCAAGCTGATCCCGGCACGCTATCTTAAAGAAGAGCAGGTAGCCGCACTGATGCCGAGCGAAGAAGACGAGGCGCTGAGGCTACTGGCCAGCCTGGGCGCGCCTGAAGAAGGGAGCCTCGCCGGGCAGGCCAGCGAAGCGGCCGCGGAAGCAACCGGCCAGGTAGCCGTCCAAGAGCTGCCGGAAGAAAAAGCGGATAACGATACCGACGGAGACGAAGGCGGACAGGATGCCGTCTAAAGCCAGGCTTTGATACCGTTATTTCAGGGGGTAAGACATAGCTCGCATCATCTCGGGTAAGCCAAGCGCCGAGGACGCGCCGCTCGATACCGGTCTCCGCCCCCGGTCGCTGACCGAGTTCATCGGCCAGGACAAGAACAAAGATAACCTCAAGATAGCCATCCAAGCGGCGAAAGGGCGGGGCGAACCGCTCGACCACATCATGTTCTACGGGCCGCCCGGCCTGGGCAAGACCTGCCTGGCGCATATCATCGCCGCAGAGGTGGGAGTCAACATCAAAACGACGTCGGGGCCGGCGATAGAGCGCACCGGTGACCTGGCGGCCATCCTCACCAACCTGCGCAGCCAGGACATACTTTTCATCGACGAGATACACCGGCTCAACCGGACAGTGGAAGAGATACTCTACCCGGCGATGGAAGACTATGCGCTGGATATCATTATCGGGAAAGGGCCGGGGGCCAAGAGCCTGCGGCTGAACCTGCCCAAATTCACGCTGATCGGGGCGACGACCCGCTACGCGCTGCTCAGTCCGCCGCTCAGAGACAGGTTCGGGTCGGTGTTCCGCCTCGATTTCTACGACGTGGCATCGCTGGAGAAAATCGTCAAGCGCTCGGCGGCAATACTCAAAGTGGAGGCAGAGGAGGAGGGGCTCAAAGAGATAGCGCGGCGGGCGCGGGGCACACCGAGGGTAGCCAACCGGCTGCTCAAGCGGGTAAGGGATTACGCGCAGGTCGTGGCCAAAGGCAAGATAACGCGGCAGGTGGCGATAGACGCCCTGGCCAAGCTGGAGGTCGACGCACTTGGCCTCGACGAGATAGACCATAAAGTGCTGCGTACGATCATCGAGAAATTCAACGGGGGGCCGGTGGGGCTGGACACGATAGCCGCCTCCATCAGCGAGGACGCAGAGACCATCACCGACGTTTACGAGCCGTTCCTGATGCAGCTGGGTTTCCTGGAGAGGACGCCGCGAGGAAGAGTAGCCACCCGGCTGGCCTACGAGCACCTGGGGCTGCCGTTCAATAAATCAAACCAGCAGAAACTAATCTAGAATAGGTCAGTTCCCACCACGAATCACAATGCAAAAAGTCCTGATCCACGTCTGCTGCGCGCACTGCGCCGCCTATACCGCCGAACACTGGCGGCGGGAGGGCTACGAGACGGCGGGGTTCTGGTATAATCCCAACATCCATCCCTATACCGAGCACCAGCAGCGATTGGAAAGCATGAGGTCGCTGGCTGCTAAAATAAGCCTGCCTCTGATCATAGCCGAGGGGTACGACATGCCGGAATACTTCCGGCGGGTGGCGGGGCACGAAGAAGAACGCTGCCGGCACTGCTTCGAGCTAAGGCTGACGAAGACGGCGGAGGCGGCCAGCGAGAAAGGCTACGACGCTTTCACCACCACCCTGCTCATCAGCCCGCACCAGAAACACGAACTGATCAAAGAGACAGGCGAGAAG
>Ga0105094_10001810_pt1 | contig 11220 bp, 6 predicted proteins | sample PPLLak1March2015_2_FD_87023 | JGI IMG/M metagenome (GOLD analysis project Ga0105094, IMG submission 87023) | Freshwater sediment microbial communities from Prairie Pothole Lake near Jamestown, North Dakota, USA - PPLs Lake P8 Core (3) Depth... | ecosystem: Environmental > Aquatic > Freshwater >...
AAACGCGGGCTGGGCCCGTTTTGTCAGAGCCAAAAGGTAGAGGGCAAAAGCTTTGGTTGTCTTCCAATCAGCGCTGGTGAGCGGGCCCCGCTCCTCGTCCCACTTTTGACGCAGGAAATTGCTGAGATAGGAAAGCGACTGCTCCAGCCGGTCGCTCTGGATATCCAGCCCGTTCTCTGCCGCCTTGGCCATGGCGAAGGTCGCATAGCAGGTCAGGAACGGGGCTTCGGCAGGCGAATCGGGCCAGAGGCCGAACCCGCCGCTGTCCTTCTGGTATGAGTAGATCTCACGCAGTCCTTCAGTAACCGTTTTCCGCAGCTCTTCCGGTCCCAAAGCGGTTATTCCGAAATCCAAGAGGACCTGCGGGGCCAAAACATATGGCAGGAGAGCGCTCAGCCGCTGCTCCAGACAGAGATAAGGATAGGCGTCCAGCTCGGAGAGGTTCCCCTTCAAGCCCAGGAGCGCCGAGGAAGAGGCCTGAACTTCAATCGTGCTGTGTTGCGGGTAGATGTTTTCCGGAACCAAGAGCCTCTCTTCTGATGCGTCTCTCGTCTCGCCGGAGAGAGCGACCGTCTCGGTGGGACGCGGCAGCAGCAGGGGAAGGCTGACTTCGAGTCCGTCCGTTTCGTCACCCATCCGGGCCCGGAAGGAAAATACGGCCGTGCCGGGCTCCATAGCCTCGAAGGCGTAGAGAACCTCCTGGCTCCGCCCGGGCCCCAGTAAGAACCGGCGCTCCGGCTGCGGGTCATTCAACTGAATCCCCGATGCCTGGATGCTGAGGGCAACATTCCCTTGGGCAGACGAGAAGTTGTGAATGAGAACGCCGCCTTCGAAGGCATGCCCAATCCGGGCGAAGCGTGGCAGCACAGCCTGGAGCAGCAGCTCCTTAGAGACGCGGAATGTGGATTCATTCCGGCCGAAACGGGAGTCCTTTGTCTGGGCAACCGCCATAACGCGGAAGGTCGTCAGGTTGTCGGGCAACCGGAAAGTCACCTGGGCCTCTCCGTTCACGTCGGTGATCAAGGAAGGATTCCAATAGGCCGTCGACCGGAAGTCGCCGCGAAGCTCCACCTCGGCAAGCGCACCCCCCATGGGCGCGGCGAGGCCTTCGCCGGCGTCGCCCCCGACCTCTTCGCCCTTCTCTCCGTAATCCCTCCGGCCGACAACGTGGATCCTGGTCTCCGAGGTCCGGACCGAGAGGGGATGTTCACCGTAAAACACGGAAAACGGGTCGGGCGTCTGATACCCGATCAGGTTGAGGACGCCGACATCGACCACAGCCAGGGCCAAAGATGCGGGGCAACCCGTGCCCTGGTCGTCCTTGACCTTGAACCTCAAGGCCACATCTTCCCCGGGCTTGTATTGTTCCTTGTTTTTCTGGATTTCGACGGACAGTCGCTTTTCCGCCGGGTTGACACTCAGGTTGATGTAGCCGATCTTAAAAGACGGTTTCCCGAGGTCCTGGTTTTCTTCGGCTTCGGCGCTGGACTTCCGCCCCTGGACCAGCAGCACGGAAACGAAGACGTTGGGGATGTACGCAGAGAGGACGGGGATCTCGATCTGGCTGGAGGTGCCTCCGATGTCTATGACCCGGCTCTCCAGGACGAGCTCCCGCTCGACGGTAACAAGGGCTTTGGCCTTTTCATAGGGAGACTTCACTAGAATCCTGGCGTTCTGTCCCGGCTTGTAGCTCTGCGCATCCGCAACCAGCTCGATGGAATCGTCATCCCGTCTCTCCCAGGGGACATAATCGGGGCCGGTCACATAAAAAAAGGTAGTGGTCGTAATCTGATTTCCCAGATTGTCCGAACCCGACCCCAGGAGAAAATAATATCCGGTCTTCTCCGGAGAAAAGGTCGCCGTAACGGCCTGGTTCTTGGTCCGCACCTCCTGGCCAGCGACTTCGATATCCTCTTTCTCCGTGAGCCAGCGGAAACGGCCGCCCATCCCGGCCTGCCGCACCGACCGCCATTCCCGCCTCATGAGCTTCAGCCCGACCTTCTTTTCGGAAACCAGCGTTCCGCGAGGATCTGCGGCGATAACATCGACGCTCAACGCCTCTCCTTTTTTCAGGAATGAAGTCGATGGCCGGAGACCGATATAGTACTCGCCCCGGTGGACCAAGGTTTGAATACGGCTGGAGATCGAGCGCCGGCTCGGGTTGACCACCGTCGCCTCAAGGACTGCCGTGACCGAATCCTTCTCCTTCTCAGCACGAACCGGCAGGCGGACCCTGAGCTTTCCCTCCGGGTCCAGCGTCGCGTTGCTAGAAGCCGCCAGGCGGCTGGTTTGTTCCGTCTCCTCGTCTCCCCAATCGAGCTCGTTGCCGAATGTATAGCCGTTGAATCCCGGCGGCGAATAGGCTGCCCGGTTTAGGCGGAGGCTCCAGGAAACGGGCTGGCCGGCCATAACACCTCCGAAAAGATAATTGGCCCGGACCTCAGCTGCATATTCCCGGCCAAACAACGTGCTTTCCTTGTCGGCCTTCAGGTGAACCTCGAATTCGGCCGGCCGGAAAGCCTCAACCCGGAAAGAACCGGACACGGGAAATGTCTGGCCACCCGGCTTCTCCGGCGGGAGAGAAGCCGTGATTTGATAAAAGCCCAACGAAGATTCCTCGGTGGTGCTGAAACTCAGGGAGAAGGAGCCGAACTCATCCAGATCCGCCAAACCTTTGAACACCTGCTTCTGGAAAGGGTCCTGGATCTCGCACCCGATCTTGGTCAAAGAGGGGAGGACCCAGCGGCCTTTTTCCCTCATCCTGATGATGGCTTTAATATTGACCTCTTCACCCGCCCGATAGATCCCCCTTTCGGTGAAAATACTTCCCTGAATGACTGCGGGCTGGGGAGACCAGTCGTAGGCGATCCCGAAACGGTAGGGGTCGATCCCCGTCCCCCAGTCCGAGGAGGAAAAGGCGACATCCCGGCCTCGAGTAACGAAGACCCATTGCCGCGGCTCGTCCCAAGCTTCCTTGCTCTTCAGCCCCAGCTCTTTCCATCCCGGGCCAACGGCCTTGCCGTCCCCGTTTGTTTTTCCTTTCCACGTTATCTTGTTCAGTTCGTCTCTGATCTCCACCTCCGCATCCGGCACGGGAAGCCCGGTCCGGAGCTCGGTTACCCAGACAATGTCATTGTCCGGAGAGAACTTGGCGCTGATTCCCAGCTCAGTTGACTGGAGGAAGACCTTCAAATAGCGTTCCCAGGACTCTTTGGGCCGGTTGGTGTCGATCTGGAGAAATATAAACCCATGGTTATCAGTGAGGAGCGTGCTCAGGTCGATAGGAACAGTCTGCCGCTTGTTTCTTGGAGCCTTCAAGGGCAGGCTCCTCTCGACCTGGAAAAATCCGGGGCGGCCCGGGAATTTTTGGTCCGGCCAGAAGATCTTGGGCTCGACGAGGAGGGGAATAATCTCGTCTTTGCTCAGGCGAGCCGCTTGGAAGGAAAGGCTTTCGGCGTTCATGACAGAAACAGGGTATTTCAGGTCTCCGTAGGCCTCCAGGATTCCATGGCCGGTGGTCATGGACACCGACATCGGAAAAGACGCAGTCGAGAATTTGACTTGAGCTTCCCGGCCGAGCCGGTTGCCGAACTCGTCGCGTAGCTCCGGATCGATCCAGGCCGCGTATTGAGTCTCGGGCTCAAGAGGAAGAGAGAGGTAAAGGACATCGTTGCTGTAATCCCATTCGCCGTAGTGCTCGGGAATCTGGACGGGCGGGTCGAATCGAAGATGTTGGACAAAGCTTTTGTACCCGACCTGGTTGCTGAACCTGAATTGGAGCTGAGCGGAGGGACTGAGGCCTTCCGACTCGTCCAGCCCGACGAATCGGAACGTCTGGAAGGTCTCGAAGCTGAAGCTGATGCCTCTCTCCATCCGCAGCGGGCCTTCCTCGGAAGGCAGCCCCTGTCTCACCTCAACTCGGTAAGCATGACCGGGAGATAGGCGTTCGCGCGGCTCGAGGAGCAGCGCTTGTTCAGGGCTGACGCCGAGGTCTTCTTCTTTGAGCTTCTCGGACGAGGGAAGGGAAAGACGGAAGTCGAGTTTTTTTTCATTTCCCTGTTCATCGACAGAGGTAAAAGTTATATAGTCACCGGACGCCTGCCTGTCGACGGCTTGGTTAAAGATTAAGAGGACTTGGGTGTCCAGCGCCAGCCATTTCTGTTTGTCTTGCGGGAAATGTTTGACCAGGACGGGAGCCGCGGTCTGGAATGACCAGACATGGTCTTCCTCGAGGAACGACCCGTCAAGCGCCCGGGTGCCGGCAGGCACAGTGACTTTGAACTCGGTGGCATACGGCAACCGCCGGTCGGGTCTGAAAACCAGAGTCCGTGTGCCGAGCCAGCGGGTCTTTCCTGCAGCCGGCGGCTCGAACCTCAAGACGGCTCTGCCTTTGCCTTCAGGGAGGGCCTCCAACTCCACCATCGGCCGGTCAAACATGGCCACAACGGCATCGGCTTCCTTCAGTCCGGTGGTTTTGCCCAGGGGTGTCGCGCTCAGGACGCGCAGGTCGGCGGCGGCTTTGGGTTGCTGTTCAGCCGGCTCCCCCTCATGCCGGCTTTTTCTGCAGCCCGGGACGGTCAAACCGAGGGTGATCAAACCGATCAAGAAGACAAAAGCTGGTCGTTGCCGCATGGTCGGCTCCTTTCTCCTCTTCCATCCTATGGAAAAACCCAGGTCAATGGCAAGACCAGTATAACGGCTGGAAACAGGATATCAAGACAGGCGAAAAGACGATGGCAAGCCCGGCCGGGCGTCTCAGGTAAGCTCCCGGAGCGCGGCCGTCAAGAAAGTCCAAAACCTCTCCACCGACCCTACATGAACCCTTTCCTCCGGAGAATGAGGGTGCTCGATCGTCGGTCCGAAGGAGATCATGTCCATCCCGGGATACTTTTCCCCAATGATGCCGCATTCCAGTCCGGCATGGACGGCTTTGATCTCCGGCTCTTTGCCGAAAACCTGGCTGTATACCCCGGCCAGTCTCTTGAGAAGGGCCGATTGAAGGTTCGGCTCCCAGCCGGGATAGCCTTCCGCTTGGGTGATCCGGGCTCCGGCCAACTCGGCCAGCGCCTTAATGGTCTGACGGACAGCAGCCAGCGCCGAAGCCACCGAGCTTCGGCTGCTGCAGACGATCTGAGCCTGGGCTTTTTCGCAGCGGACAACAGCAAGGTTGCTCGAGGTCTCGACCAGGCCAGCGATCTCAGGATGCATGCTGATCACTCCATGAGGCAAGGTGAGAAGAAGCCGGGTCAGGGCAGATTGAGATTCAGCGGCCAAGGGTTCTCCCTTTGGACTGGTGTTTTTTTCGAAGGCGTACTGGGCTTCTTTCTCGACCGCTTTGTATTCATTCCGGATCTTTTCGAAAGCGCCCCTCAGGAAAAGCTGCATTTTCCTGGCCGCGGCTCCGTCGATCGAAATGAGCGCCCAGGCCTCGCGGGGGATGGCGTTCCTTTTGTTTCCGCCCTCGACGTGCACGAGGTCAAACTTGAATCTCTCCTGGGCCTGGTAGAGGAGCCGGACGAGGAGTCGGATGGCGTTCCCCCGTCCCTGGTTGATGTCCAGCCCGGAATGCCCGCCCCGGAAACCGAACAGGCGGAGCCGGTAGAGGTCATTGAAGCGACGCCGCTTGCGCCGGAGGGGAACAAAGATCTCGGAGTCCCCTCCTCCCGAACACCCGATAGTGAACGTCCCTTCGTCTTCGCTGTCCAAGTTGAAGAGCTGAGTGCCCTTCAGGAAGTCCTTGCCCAGGTGGTTGGCTCCGGTCAGCCCGGTCTCCTCGTCCACCGTGAAAAGAGATTCCAGGGGCCCGTGGACCAGTGTTTTGTCTTCCATCACGGCCAGGGCTGCGGAAACTCCGATGCCATTATCCGAACCAAGGGTAGTTCCATTGGCCTGAACCCAACCTCCCTTGACTTCGGCGCTGATAGCATCCTTCAAGAAATCATGGGCGACGTCGGAATTCTTTTCATTGACCATGTCCATGTGTCCCTGGAGGATGACACCGTTGGCCTTCTCATGACCCGGTGTCGCCGGCTTTGAGATGAGCACGTTGCCGACTCTATCCCTCTTCCAGGTCAGGTTGAGGTCTTTGGCTACGGAGACGATATAGTCACCCAAAGCGCGTTCATTCCCGGAGCCGTGTGGTATCTTCAGGAGCCGCGAAAAATGTTTCCAAAGGAACGCAGGCTTGAGGCCAGCCAGAGCGTCGGTCATGTTCACCTCCAAAGAGACTCTTCCGTTGTCGTATTTCGAGGAATGATGCCATAAAAAAAATTCCAATTCAATACTCTTCGCTTCGGCGGAGAAAACCGGCCGGTGCTCCGGGGGCGAGCGGGTTTGACTTTTCGGCGACGATTCCCTAGAATGCAGCTACTTTTCTATGGACGGATCAAAAGAAGAAACCTTCCTCCGGATCTTCCACTCCCGGCCCGAGGTCCTGTCCTCAGCTCCGGGCAGGATCAACCTCATCGGCGAGCATACGGATTACAATAACGGGTATGTGCTGCCCGCGGCCATTCACCTCCGGACTCATTTCCTTTTGGCTTCTCGGCCTGACAGCAAAGTCCGTATCTGGTCAGAAAATTTCCAGGAAGAAGAGACCTTCGACCTCGAGGCCATCGTCCCCTCCGAAAACAGGCGCTGGGCGAATTATGTCAAGGGCATATTCTGGGTTTTGAAGGAAGAAGGGCATAGGCTCGGCGGGGTCAACGCCATGATCTGGGGCGAGGTCCCTCTCGAGTCAGGGCTGAGCTCCTCGGCCGCTCTGGAGGTCAGCGTTATCAAGGGGCTGAGCACGGTCTGGAACATCGTCCTCCCTCCCCCAAAGATGGCCAAGCTTGCCCAGCGGGCAGAAAACGATTTCGTGGGTGTCAATTGCGGGCTGATGGACCAGTTCATCTCCGTGCTCGGCCGGAAGGACAGCGCCCTATTTCTTGACTGCGAAACCCTTGATTATGCCTATTATCCGCTGAACCTAGAGAAGGCCGGATTGAGCATCCTGGTCCACGACACCAAAGTCCGGCGCAAGCTGGCCTCCTCGGAATACAACAGGCGGCGTCAGGAGGCGACTCAAGCCCTTGAGATTCTCAAGCTGATGGGCGTCCGGTCGTACAAGGACGCAACAACGGCGCTTCTCGAAAGCTCCAGAGTACAGATGGGCCCAGTCCCCTATAAGAGAGCCAGGCACGTCATTACCGAAAACGGGCGGGTCCTCAGGGCTGTGGAAGCCCTCCAGAAGGATGATTTCACCGGCCTGGGGACCCTGTTGTTCCATTCCCACGAGAGCCTGCGGGACGATTACGAGGTTTCCTGTCCAGAGCTGGACCTCCTCTATGATACGGGCAAGGATTTCAGCGCATGCCTGGGGGCCCGTTTGGTCGGGGCCGGCTTCGGCGGTTCGGGCATTGCGCTCCTCGAGAAGCGGGCTGAAGAAGAATTCCGAAAAAAGCTCCTGGTTGAAGCCGAGAAAAGGGGGTTCCCGAGGCCGGAGTTCTATGAGGTTGCGATCGGCCAAGGCGCAGCAGCATCCAAGGTCGGCAATTCAGCAAACTCATAGTGCGGCTCGTGGAATAGAGACTCTTCTTGGTGAGCGCATGAAAAAATATCTGTCCCTGCTGCCGGGCCTGCTCATTCTCGCCGCGTCCCTGCTCGCCGTATCCCTGCGGCCGGCCCCGCTGAAGATCGTCACAACCATTTTCCCGCTCAGCGAATTTGCCAAAGAGGTCGCCGCAGACAGGGGAGAGGTGAGCCTGCTGCTTCCGCCCGGAGCCGGCGTCCACACCTGGCAACCCCGGGCCAGCGATATCTTACGCCTGTCCTCAGCTGACCTTGTTATCCAGGTCGGGGCGGGACTTGAGCCCTGGATCCCCGGCCTGCTGAAGAGCATCTCATCCCGTAAGCTCATAATCCTGGCGGTGGCTGATTCACTGCCCCTCCGTGAACACACGGAGGAGGAGGAAGGGAAAGCGGAGCGCGACCCCCATGTCTGGCTGGATTTCGGGCTGGATATGGTTATTGCCGATCTCATTGCCGCCAAACTCACCGAGATCGATCCCTCCAGCGCTTCCGTGTTTCGGGCGGGTGCCGGGCGGCTAAAGGCGAGGCTACAGAAGCTGGATGCCGCCTATTCTCTAGGACTCGGACACTGCGCGGGCAGGTCCCTTATCATAGGGGGGCATGCGGCCTTCGGCTACCTGGCAGAAAGGTACGGACTGAAGCAGATCTCTGTCTCTGGTCTGAATCCTGACGCCGAGGCACTTCCTCGCCGTCTCATTTCGACGATAGTCCAAGGCAGGGAACAAGGAGTCCGTGCCATATTCGCTGAAGCCAACACGAGTCCCCGAATGGCCGAAGCACTGGCCAAAGAGCTTCACGCCGAAGTGCTTTTCCTTCACGCCGCCAGCAACTTGAACAAAAAAGAATGGGAGTCCGGCCGGTCATTTTTTGATATCATGGAAGAGAATTTGAGAAACCTCAGGAGAGGACTTGCCTGTGAATAAAGAAAGAGAGATCATCCGTGTCGAAGGGCTTTCGTTCCAATACGGCTCGATCCCTGTGCTTGAGGAGGTGACCTTTTCCGTCTCCCAGGGCGATTTCGTGGCCATACTCGGCCCCAACGGTTCGGGAAAGACCACTCTGGTCAAGCTCATCCTCGGACTCTTCCGGCCTGCCAAGGGCAGGGTGCTCCTGATGGAGAAGCCAGTCGAGGAATTCACTGCCTGGTCCAAGATCGGCTATGTTCCCCAAAAGGCCACCCACATCGACCCTCTGTATCCTGCGTCGGCAAGAGAGGTCGTCGCCATGGCCCTGCTTTCCGGCCGTTTCGCGGCCGGGCGCTGGAAAAAGGAAGAGGACAGGGCCGTCAGCCTCGCCCTCGAGCGGGTCGGGATGATCGCCTTCCGGAACCGGCCAATAGGCAGCCTGTCCGGCGGGCAGCAACAAAGGGTTTTCATTGCCAGAGCGATCGTAAACGCTCCTGAACTGCTCTTTCTGGACGAGCCCACTGCCGGTGTCGACGCCGCCACCCAGGGGCTTTTCTATGAGATGCTCCACGAATTGAACGAGGAGCAGAGGATTACGATTATACTTGTGACCCACGACATCGGGATCGTCAATAAGCACGTCACCAAAGTGGCGTGTCTCAACCAGAGGCTGGTGTTCCACGGGTCTCATGCCGACTTCTGCCAATCTGAAGCCTTCAAGACGATGCTGGCAAGCGGCCACCTCGTCTCCCATACGCATTGATCAGGGAAATCCGATGGACGCGTTCTTCAGCTACGGCTTTTTTCAAAGGGCGCTCTTGGCCGGCCTCTTCGTAGCCATCGCCTGCGCGATCCTCGGGCTGTTCCTGATTCTCCGGCGGGATGCCATGATCGGCCATGGCCTGGCTCATGTGACCTTCGGGGGAGTGGCGCTCGGGCTTTTCCTGAATGTCCTTCCTCTGGGAGCCGCTCTGGCTGTCGCCATACTCGCCTCCCTGGCCATCATGAAGCTCAAAGAAAAGGCGGGGCTCCACGGAGATACGGCCATCGGGATTTTCAGCAGTGTGGGCATGGCCCTGGGCATCGTTCTGGCGACCCTGGCCGGGCGCTTCAACGCCGACCTCCTGAGCTATCTATTCGGCGACATCCTGGCCATCGACGTTCTCGAAGTCGGGCTATCCACTGTGTTGGCCGCCGTCGTGGTCGTTGTCATTCTGGCGAACTACCGGAAGCTGATGTACCTGACATTCGACCGGGAAGCGGCCAAGGCTTCGGGTGTGAAGACGGCCCATCTCGATGTCCTCCTGGCAGTCCTCACTTCGGTCACCGTCGTTCTGGGGATGAAGGTTGTGGGAATCCTGCTGGTCGCCGCTCTGCTGGTCATCCCGGCGGGGGCGGGGCTGCTCTTAGCAGCCAGCTTTAAGCAGGCGCTGCTTTTCTCTTCCCTGGTTGCTTCTCTTTCTGTTGTCTTGGGCCTGCTGGCCGCATTTCAGCTTGACCTCCCGGCATCCGCGACCGTAGTGCTGACTTCATTTCTTTTGTTCGGTGTCTTCTTCCTGCTGCGAAGGAAAAAAATTTCCTGACCGGATTCATATTCCGGTCGAGGCCAGCGTCTTCCGGAAAACCTCATAGGCCTCGGCACCATAAAGGCAGAAGACGATTTCCCGGGGATAGCTGTTTTTTTTCAGGAAGTCCAGGCTGATCCGAAGCATGACCCGGCTGCAATCCTGGAGGGGAAATCCATAGATTCCCGTGCTAATGGCGGGGAAGGCGAGGCTCTTGATCTTACGCTCGGCGGCGATCCGGAGGCTGTTCAGTGTCGCCCGCGCCAGCTTGGCCTCTTCGTCGCCCTCTCCGCTCATTGGGCCGACGGCGTGGATAACGTATCTTGCCATGAGGTTCCCGCCGCCCGTGATCGCGGCCTCTCCCACTTCAATTGGAGCCAGGCGGTCGCATTCTGCCTGGATGGCCCGGCCGCCGCGCCTGCGGATAGCTCCGGCCACGCCGCCCCCGAGCTGGAGGTTCTTATTGGCCGCGTTGACCACCGCCTCGACATCAAGGAGCGTGATATCGCCCTCAACAATCCGGAGCCTGTCTCGAGCTACTGTTTGGCTTTCCATTCTACCCCTCCGGTCATAATCTCACCCCCTTGATAAGTAAAGATCAGCTCGGCGCTGAGCAGGATCTCGGCCTTCAGGTTTTGTCCAGTTGCCGCTCGACAAGGGCCCTGATTTCCCTCCCCAATCGGGTCACCTGGCTCATCAACTCGCCCCCTTTCTTCAGGGCTTCATCCCTGAAGATATCGTCCCGGATCCCGGGAAGGTTGATCTTGACATTGTAGAAGGCACCGATTGCGGCCGCTTCGCCGATAAGGCCGGCCACTCCGGCATCGCTCAGGGAGTTCCTGTTGCCCTTTTGAGCGGCGAGCACTGCCAGCTCCAGGAGCGGAACGCACCTTTCCAGGACGCCGAGCGGGACGAGCGTAGCCTGCTTGGTCGCACTCTCGATCGCCGCCTCTTTTTCTTTGGTCTGTTCTTCGCTTCCTTTCGGCAGGCCAAAAGCCTCCATGACCTTGTTGTAGGCCCGGGTGTCTTCATCGACCGCGGTTAGCAGGTCCTCCTTGAGCTTCTGAGCCTTCGAGGCCGCATCCTTCATCTCTTCCGACACCTCTTCATACCCCTTCTTGCCGAAAGTTAAGTTAGCCACCATAGCAGAAAGAGAGGCCGAGAGCGCGGCGCAGAGG
>Ga0105094_10001811_pt1 | contig 11218 bp, 9 predicted proteins | sample PPLLak1March2015_2_FD_87023 | JGI IMG/M metagenome (GOLD analysis project Ga0105094, IMG submission 87023) | Freshwater sediment microbial communities from Prairie Pothole Lake near Jamestown, North Dakota, USA - PPLs Lake P8 Core (3) Depth... | ecosystem: Environmental > Aquatic > Freshwater >...
ACCAAGGCATCGACGGGTAGCTGGTCTGAGAGGACGATCAGCCACACTGGGACTGAGACACGGCCCAGACTCCTACGGGAGGCAGCAGCAGGGAATCTTGCGCAATGGGCGAAAGCCTGACGCAGCAACGCCGCGTGGGGGATGAAGGCCTTCGGGTTGTAAACCCCTTTCAGGAGGGAAGAAATTGACGGTACCTCCAAAAGAAGCCCCGGCCAACTACGTGCCAGCAGCCGCGGTAATACGTAGGGGGCGAGCGTTGTCCGGAATCATTGGGCGTAAAGAGCTCGTAGGCGGTTCAGTAAGTCGGCTGTGAAATTCCGAGGCTCAACCTCGGAACTGCAGTCGAAACTACTGTGACTCGAGTCCGGTAGAGGAGAATGGAATTCCCGGTGTAGCGGTGAAATGCGCAGATATCGGGAGGAACACCAGTAGCGAAGGCGGTTCTCTGGGCCGGTACTGACGCTGAGGAGCGAAAGCGTGGGGAGCAAACAGGATTAGATACCCTGGTAGTCCACGCTGTAAACGTTGGACACTAGGTGTGGCGGTCTGATCAACGACTGCCGTGCCGAAGCTAACGCATTAAGTGTCCCGCCTGGGGAGTACGGCCGCAAGGCTAAAACTCAAAGGAATTGACGGGTCCCCGCACAAGCGGCGGAGCATGCGGCTTAATTCGATGCAACCCGAAGAACCTTACCTGGGTTTGACATCATGGGAAAAGCCGTGGAAACACGGTGTCCGTAAGGGCCCATGACAGGTGGTGCATGGCTGTCGTCAGCTCGTGTCGTGAGATGTTGGGTTAAGTCCCGCAACGAGCGCAACCCTTGTCCTATGTTGCCAGCGGTTCGGCCGGGGACTCATAGGAGACTGCCGGGGATAACTCGGAGGAAGGTGAGGACGACGTCAAGTCATCATGCCCCTTATATCCAGGGCTGCACGCATGCTACAATGGTCGGTACAACGGGCAGCGATCCTGCGAAGGTGAGCGAATCCCATAAAGCCGGCCTCAGTTCGGATTGGAGTCTGCAACTCGACTCCATGAAGTCGGAGTCGCTAGTAATCGCGGATCAGCAAAGCCGCGGTGAATGCGTTCTCGGGGATTGTACACACCGCCCGTCACGTCACGAAAGTCGGCAACACCCGAAGTCAGTGGCCCAACCCTTTTAGGGAGGGAGCTGCCGAAGGTGGGGTCGGTAATTGGGACGAAGTCGTAACAAGGTAGCCGTACGGGAACGTGCGGCTGGATCACCTCCTTTCTAAGGAGCATTAACGAAATCGGTTGATTGACCGGTTTCCAGCTTCTAGTTGATCTGCTGGCTATTCGATCTTCTCGATGAATTCGTAGGGTGGAACAAGCAAGCTCGAGTCACCTCGGTGACCTGGGAAGCTTGGATGAGCCCGACGAAGGATCCGGTTCAGATGGGGCACATTGTTCAGTTGTGAAGGAGTTCAGGTGCCGGGACGATCTCGATCGTCACGGTTTGGACCCTTCAGGCAACTTGAGAACTGCATAGCGAGCACAAAATGTCTTGGATTCTCTATATTCCAAGCTACTAAGAGTTAACGGTGGATGCCTTGGCGCTAGAAGCCGATGAAGGACGTGGCAGGCTGCGATAAGCCTCGGGAAGCTGTCAAGCAAGCGTCGATCCGAGGATTTCCGAATGGGGAAACCCGACTGGGGTCACGCCCAGTCACTCCGGTCTGAACACATAGGGCCGGTTGAGGTAACCAGGGGAACTGAAACATCTCAGTACTCTGAGGAAAAGAAAGCAAATGCGACTCCCTGAGTAGTGGCGAGCGAAACGGGATGAGCCTAAACCTATGCAGTGTGATAGCCCGGTGGCGTTGCTGTGTAGGTGTCGTGGGACCCATGTCTTGACGCACCGGTGTCGAGCTGGAGTCAAAAACGAGGCGATTAGTCGAACACAGCTGGAAAGCTGGGCCACAGTGGGTAACAGCCCTGTAGACGAAAATCGACCTCACTCCAGATTGGTGTTCCCAAGTAGCACGGAGGATATTCCGTGTGAATCTGCGAGAACCACCTCGTAAGGCTAAGTACTTCCTAGCGACCGATAGCGGACTAGTACCGTGAGGGAAAGGTGAAAAGAACCCCGGCGAGGGGAGTGAAATAGTACCTGAAACCGTTGACTTACAAGCAGTGGGAGGGATCTTCGGATCCTGACCGCCTGCCTTTTGAAGAATGAGCCGGCGAGTTACCGGTATGTGGCAAGATTAAGGTGTGAGCCGTAGTCGAAGCGAAAGCGAGTCTTAATAGGGCGCCTAGTCGCATGCCGTAGACCCGAAGCCGAGTGATCTATCCATGGGCAGGGTGAAGCGAGGGTAAGACCTCGTGGAGGCCCGAACCCACCAAGGTTGAAAACTTGGGGGATGACCTGTGGATAGGGGTGAAAGGCCAAACAAACTCGGCGATAGCTGGTTCTCCCCGAAATAGCTTTAGGGCTAGCGTCGTATGTTCCGTATTGGGGGTAGAGCACTGATTGGACTAGGGGGCCTACAAGCTTACCGAATTCAGTCAAACTCCGAATCTCAATGCGCCAAATGCGGCAGTCAGACTACGTGGGATGAGCTTCGTGGTCGAAAGGGAAACAGCCCAGATCGTCAGCTAAGGCCCCCAAGTGTGTACTAAGTGGGAAACGATGTGGAGTTGCTCAAACAGCCAGGATGTTGGCTTAGAAGCAGCCACCATTTAAAGAGTGCGTAACAGCTCACTGGTCGAGTGACTCTGCGCGGAAGATGTAACGGGGCTCAAGTACACCGCCGAAGCTACGGGATCCAGCATTAGCTGGATCGGTAGGGGAGCGTCGTGTTGCCAGCGAAGCGGCGGCGGAAGCCAGCCGTGGAGGCGTCACGAGTGCGAATGCCGGCATGAGTAGCGAATGAAGAGTGAGAATCTCTTCCGCCGAATGTCCAAGGGTTCCTGGGGAAGGTTCGTCCGCCCAGGGTAAGTCGGGACCTAAGGTGAGGCCGAGAGGCGTAGTCGATGGACAACCGGTTGATATTCCGGTACCACTCTGCGTGCGTCCAGGCCGAGTCTGGTTTGCTAAGGAAAGCCCTTCGGGGCCTACCGACCCAGCCAGTAGTAGGTCAGCGATGGAGTGACGGGGAAGGCTATACGGACCCGGGCGATGGTTGTTCCCGGGGTAAGCGTGTGGGGCGAGGTCCAGGCAAATCCGGACCTCATCAAGCCTGAGACGTGATGCCGAGCCGCTTTAGGTGAAGCCGTTGAAGCCATGCCTCCGAGAAAAACTTCTAGCGAGCACACAGGGTGCCCGTACCCCAAACCGACACAGGTGGACAGGTAGAGAATACCAAGGCGAGCGAGTTAACTCTGGTTAAGGAATTCGGCAAAATAGCTCCGTAACTTCGGGAGAAGGAGCGCCCCGGTAAGGTGAAGGACTTGCGTCCGGAGCTTGAGGGGGCCGCAGTGACCAGACCCAAGCGACTGTTTACCAAAAACACAGCAGCGTGCAAAGTCGCAAGACGACGTATACGCTGTGACGCCTGCCCGGTGCTGGAAGGTTAAGTGGATGGGTTAGCTTCGGCGAAGCTCTGAAATTAAGCCCCAGTAAACGGCGGCCGTAACTATAACGGTCCTAAGGTAGAACCACTCTCAGTGCAAGAGTGACTGCCCTCCGTGACGGTGACGTCACGGGTTGCAGCTGGCTATATGCTGGAAACACCGAGAATCCGGTGGTACTCGTTCATGTCACTCCCTATTCGTAGGGTCGGGGCATGGGCAGTGAAAATCCATCCGGTGCGGTCAATCAGCAGGAAAGGCCAGGCTTCGAGCAGTGGGTCGTCGGCTTCGTCGACGGCGAGGGCTGCTTCTCGATCGCGGTGGTGCGTAACCCCGGGTGCCGGCTCGGTTGGCAAGTCCAACACGAGTTCTCGGTCACTCAGGCGTCGCCATCACGGCCGGCACTCGAAGGACTCATCGAGTTCTTTGGGTGCGGTCGGATCATAGAGAACAGCAGGAGTGACAATCACCGATACCGCCGCATGCGGTATTCGGTGAAGCGTCGATCCGAGCTCGTCGAGCGGATCATTCCGTTCTTCGAAGAGCACCCACTGATTACGGCAAAGAAGGCCGACTTCGAGTCCTTCCGAGCTGAGACAATGAATCGCAAGCAGCGATCTCGATACCTGGAATCCTCAGAGGCCATACGCCAGCCAACTCTGCTACGACAGCGGAGCTGAAGATATGGTCCATACCCCATAGCGATATGAGGATCAATATGAGCGAAATTCCTTGTCGGGTAAGTTCCGACCTGCACGAATGGCGTAACGACTTGGGTACTGTCTCAACCAGAGACTCGGCGAAATTGCAGTGTGAGTAAAGATGCTCACTACCTGCGGCAGGACGGAAAGACCCCGGAACCTTTACTGTAGCTTGACATTGGTGTCTGGCATGTGATGTGCAGGATAGGTGGGAGGCTGAGAAGCGGAGGCGCTAGCTTTCGTGGAGCCAACCTTGAAATACCACCCTTCATATGACGGCCATCTAACTTCGGTCCGTAATCCGGATCAGGGACAGTGTCTGGCAGGCAGTTTCACTGGGGCGGTGGCCTCCTAAAGTGTAACGGAGGCGCCCAAAGGTTCCCTCAGTCTGGTCGGCAATCAGACGACGAGTGTAAATGCACAAGGGAGCTTGACTGCGAGACTTACCAGTCGAGCAGGGACGAAAGTCGGGATTAGTGATCCCATGGTGGCACGTGGGTGCGCCATGGCTCAACGGCTAAAAGGTACTCCGGGGATAACAGGCTTATACCCCCCAAGAGTCCATATCGACGGGGGTGTTTGGCACCTCGATGTCGGCTCGTCGCATCCTGGGGCTGGAGCAGGTCCCAAGGGTCGGGCTGTTCGCCCGTTAAAGCGGCACGCGAGCTGGGTTCAGAACGTCGTGAGACAGTTCGGTCCCTATCCGCCGCAGGCGCAGGAAGTTTGAGAGGAGCTGCCCCTAGTACGAGAGGACCGGGGTGGACGTACCGCTGGTGTGCGAGTTGTACTGCCAAGTGCACGGCTCGTTGGCTATGTACGGACGGGATAAGCGCTGAAGGCATCTAAGTGCGAAGCCCACCTCGAGATGAGACTTCCCACCGGGTAACCGGTTAAGGCCCCTGGTAGAAGACCAGGTTGATAGGCCGGACGTGTAAGCACAGCAATGTGTTCAGCGGACCGGTACTAATAGGCCGAGGGCTTGGAATGAATCCTCGACACTTGTGCTCGCTATGGAGTCCTCGGGTTGCCCGAGACTCAGAGATTTGTCCGGTGGCTACAGCGGCTGGGAACCACCCGTTCCCTTTCCGAACACGGAAGTGAAACCTGCCAGCGCCGATGGTACTTGGGGGGCAACCCCCTGGGAGAGTAGGTCACCGCCGGACATAAACGTCGAAGGGTCGCCGACTAGCGTTGGCGGCCCTTCTCTCATTCGGAGCAACCGATGAAGAACCGATTCAAGAGACCAGAGAAGAGGGACAACCGTTGACGGACCGATCCCACAGATACCAGCCAAAAGGCAAGGGGGGAGGGGACAGGGACCGGCGGGGCCGGGACACCGGTCAGCGCGCCCAGCATCAACACCGCACTGTCACCTCGGTCAGCTCCGGTCAGCTCCCCAAGTGGGTGCGGGAGGAGATCCAGCGGTCGACACCCAAGGACCGCCGCGAGCCCGCCCTCAATCATCTGGCCAAGGCGCTGAACCAGTTTGCCGACGAACGGTACGCCGCCGCCTTGCCCGAATTGCGCAAGGCGAAGTCTCTCTCCCCGAGGTCGTCCACGGTCCGCGAGATGCTCGGGCTCTCCGCCTATCACACCGGAAACTGGGAGGAGGCGCTGCGCGAGCTCCGCACCTTTCGCCGGCTCACCGGCGACCTGATCCACATGCCCATGGAGATGGACTCCCTGCGGGCCTTGGGCCGCAAATCGGACGTGACCAAGACGTGGGAGCTTCTCCAGGACCTCGACACCTCGGCGACCGTGGGACATGAGGCGAGGGTGGTCTACGCCTCGTTCCTGCTCGACGAGGGGAAGCCACGGGAGGCATGGCAGGTGATCAAGCCAGGTCGTCTGGTCGCCTCGCCATCACCTGGAGAGCTGCGTCGCTGGTATGTGGCCGCCCGGGTGGCCCTCGAGGCGGGGGACAAGGACGCCGCCCGTCGACTTCTCTCGGCCCTCGACGAGCACGAGACCGACTTCGAAGGTGTCGACGAGCTCCGCGCCGCCCTCGTCTGAATCTGTCACCCACCTCTGGCAAGCTCGCCTGCATCTGCACTTCCCCGTTCTCGAAGAGGGGAGAGTGCCATGGATCTCAATCTCATCGTTCTGTGTGGGCGTCTCGCGGTCGATCCCGAGTATCGGGCTTTCGACTCGGGCACCCGGCTGGTCCGATTGCTGGTCACCGTTCGCAGCGAGGAGCCGAGACGACGGGTCGACGTGGTCCCGGTCACACTGTGGGACCCACCGGAGGAGTTCTACGACGCGCTGCCGATGAAGGGGCGTCGGGTCTGGGTGTGTGGCTCGGTACAGCGCCGGTTCTGGGACGCGTCGGAGGGGCGTCGCTCGAGACTCGAGGTGGTTGCCGAGCAGGTCCACATCAAGGGTGTCGACGTGCTCGAGCCGGTCTCGGTATAGCCCGAGATCATTGATGATTTCCTGGATTGACAGGAGGGGTACAGTGGCCAGGTCCCTGTCCCCCCGTCTTCTCCTGGAGGTTGGCCGTGCCCTGGTACTGGACCGATGACATCGCCCGTGCTCTCATCGATGCCGGTCGGCTCAGTGCCGATGAAGCTGCGCCGATGATCTCGGTCCCGACAGCGATCCGGCGTGAGGAGGCGTCTTTCGAGGCAGCAGTCCAGGCGCTGCTCGACGACGACGAGATCCCACTGGCCGCATAGCCGGTGCGGTGGTTGCTCGCACCGCGTTGGATCATGGCACACGTCGTCGTGCTGATCCTCGCCGTGGTCTTCGTGAATCTCGGCTTCTGGCAGCTGCGCAGACTCGACGAGCGGAGACTGACCAACACTGTGGGTCAGGCGAGGTTCGAGGCCGAGGAGGCAGACATCTCCGAGCTGCTGGCCGCGGCCGGCGATGATGTGGCCAGCCTCGAATTCCGCCGGGCCCGGGCCACCGGCGAGTTCGATCCGGAGCATGAGGTCCTGATCCGCAGCCAGGTGCATCAGGGAGTCGCCGGCTTTCACGTCATCACCCCGCTCGTGGGGGAGGACGGCAGCGCGACTCTGGTCAACCGGGGTTGGGTCCCGCTCGGCCTCGACCAGGTACCCGTGACAGATGCACCCCCTCCCGAAGGCGTGGTGACGGTCGAAGGCTGGGTGCGACCCACCCAGGAGCGCAGCGCGGTCGGGCCAGAGGATCCCGGCGAGGGGCGGCTGGTAACGATGAATCGGGTCGACATCCACCGGATCGAAGAGCAGGTGCCCTTCGATCTGGCCCCTGTCTACCTTTCGATGCTCGGGGAGCAGGAAGAGGGCCGTCCGATCCTCGCACCCGCCCCCACCTTCGACGACGAGGGATCACATCTGGCCTATGCCATCCAGTGGTTCGGGTTCACCGTGGTCGGGCTGGTCGGCTACTTCATGCTGATCAGGCGGACTGCCCGGCGCTCAGGCTGAGACCGGCTGGGCGAGACCCTCGACGACCTCGAAGCCCCCGAGACCGACCAGTTGAGTCGGGTCGAGTCTGATCTTGGCGCTGCGCGACCCGGCCCCGATGATGATCCAATCACAGTCGATGACATGGGAGTCGACCCAGACCGGCAAGGAGTCGGGCAGGCCGAAGATGGTCACCCCGCCGATCTCCATCCCCGTCGTCTCCCTGGTCTGATCGGCATTGGCGAAGCTCGCCTTGCGCACATCCATCCTTCGGCGCACCACCCCGTTGACATCGAGCCTGGTCGTTGCCAGGACCAGACAGGCCACCATGACCCCCTCCGGCCGTCGTGAGGCGACGAGGATGGTGTTGGCCGACTTCTCCATCGGCACGCCATATGCCTCACAGAATTGGGCTGTGTCGGCCAGCTTCGGGTCGCAGGCCATCTCCTCGAAGATGATGCCAAGCGAGCTCATCGCCGCCAGCACCGATGGATCGATCGGCATGGTGGGGGAGAGTAGGTAATTCGCCTGCCACCCGGGCCCGGTGTGCGAGAGTTGGGCGGATGAACGAGTACGACCTGGAAACCTACGGCAACCACTGGGCTCGCTTCTATGACGACCTCTACGTGGACGGCGAAGCAGAAGCCGAGTTCCTCGCACCCCTCGCCGGGAGACCTCCAAGGGCATTGGAGCTGGCTATCGGATCGGGTCGGATCGCAGTGCCGCTCGGCTTGCGGGGCGTCGAGGTGACCGGTATCGACATATCCGACGACATGATCGCGTTGCTCCGGGCAAAGCATGGAGGCGATGAGATTCGAGTCATCATGGGCGACTTCGCCGACGTCGGAGTCGAGGGGACCTTCCCCCTCGTCTACCTCTCGTTCAACACTCTCTTCGCTCTCACCACCCAGGAGCGCCAGATCGACTGTCTCACGAACGTGTCACGAGCCCTCGAACCGGGTGGACGGTTCGTACTCGACGCCTTTGTGCCCGACGTGAAGCGGTTCGACCATTTTCAGACCCGGATGGCGGTCGAGAGCATTTCGTCGACGCAAGCTCACGCCTATGAGCTGTCGATCCACGATCCTGTCACCCAGGTCGTCCGGTCCCACCACGTTCGACGCTTCGAGGACGGGTCGACTGTGGTGCTCCCGGTCACGATCCGGTATGCCTGGCCGGCCGAGATGGACCTCATGGCGAGGCTCGCCGGGCTCGAGTTGGAAGAGCGCCTGGGCTGGTACGACCGGCGCAGGTTCACCGAGCAGTCGGCGCAACACGTATCTGTCTACCGAAAGCCGCTGTAAACGGCAACCTTGATGACCTCCAAACGACTGCCGGCCGGCCTCCTCTCAGTGACCGCACTCGCTTTCCTGGTGTGGTCGGTGGTCCTCGTCGGCTCCCCGGGAGGCTCCATCGTCCTCGAGTGGGTCATCCTCGCCGTTTCGCTCGCGTTGCTCGGGGTCGGCCTTTGGTCATGGAGGAGTGACGATCAACAACGGGCGTCACTCATCCGCTGGCTCCTCACGGCCTTTGCCTTGTTCGGCGGAGTGGTGGTGATCGGTCTCACCGCCGACCAGAGCTCCTCGCGTACCTGGGTCAGGCTCGGATGGGCTGCGCTTCTCGCCGGCTTGGTCACGGCCCTCGTGGCTTGGTGGAACGCACCTCGGGTCAAACACGGCCCGGTCATCGCCGGGGGAGTGGTGGGTCTGGTCGTCATCGCCAGCGGGCTCGGGATCACGTTGAACTGTGACGAGTCCCTGCAGAGATCATGGTGCGACCCCCGATTCGAGCAGGAAGACAGGCTCGCCGCCCGGATCGAAGTCAACGGAGAACTCGAGCGCAGCGGGCGGGCGGCGGGACAGACGGGACCTGCGACAAGAGCCTATTTCATCGACGGGACCGATATCGAGGCCGTCACCCGGGTTCCGTCACCATTCACCTACGAGGAACGCCCGCTTCAGTCCATAGAGGTCAGCAGAGGGCGTTACACGGCTGCGTCAGGGCCTGATGCGAATTGCCAGGTCGACGTGAAGATCGAGACCATCCCGGCCGGGAACCTGCAGACGCTGTCGATCACGTGTGGTGCGACGGAGGGGTGAGTTGGGGGCGCTCAGTGGGCGTGCTCGTGCTCACCGTCGTGGTCGTGGTCATGCTCTTGGGAGGCGAGCTGGGCCCGGACCTCGTCCATGTCGACGTCCTTCACCTGTGAGATGAGGTCCTCGAGCATGTTCCCGGGAAGCGCGCCGGGCTGGGCATAGAGCACGATCTGATCCCTGAACACCATCAGAGTCGGGATGGAGCGGATGCCGAAGGCGCCGGCCAGCTCGGGCTGATCTTCGGTGTCGACCTTGCCAAAGACGATGTCGGGGTACTTCTCGGAGGCGGCCTCGTAGGTTGGGCCGAACATCCGACACGGGCCACACCACTCGGCCCAGAAATCGATGAGAACGGTGGCGTTGTCTTTGATCGTGTCGTCGAAGTTCTCCTTGGTGAGGGCCAACGTCGCCATGTTTCAGCCTTTCTGGAAATGGGGTTGCGATGGTGGTCAACGTGGGGTGGAAGCGGTTTGTTCCCTTGTCGGGCGTGGATTTCGGGTGTGACCCATAATCCACGTTATGTCAAGTAGCTGGAGCGAGATGGCTGACCGATGGTGGGTTTGGTACTCGGGATACTGCCTACTAGAGCGGGGGGTCCTCGCAGATCGCCCCCCCAATGCCCGGCTGGGGGTTGAAGACCCTCGGCTCGGGCACGAAGCCGGCACCGGGCGCATCGGTCCCCAGGTAGGCCTGCACAGCATCGGCGACTGCCTCGGAGGCGGTATCCACGTATGCATCCGTGGCGAAGAGCTGCGCCTCTGGTGGGTTGGAGATATAGCCCAACTCGACGAGGGCGCTAACGGTTTGGGGGTTCCGGTTGATCCCGTATGCATCGTTTCCGCGTGCGCTGAGGACGGAGAGGACGCCCGAGTCCGTGGCGGCGGACCAGTGCACGTCGAACTGCGATAGGGCCTGGACGACATGGGTCCAGACCAGTCCCCCGAGCCGTTTCGAGTCGGTCGAGTCGTGCTGGATGAAGACCTCGGTACCGGGTCGGTTCGAGGTTCCCTGAGTCGGGGCGTTGTGATGGATGGACAAGAGGAGATCGGCGTCGAGTCGATCGGCGAGCGCGGTCCGGGCTGTCAGAGTAGATGCGTAGTCGCCGGTTCTGGTCAGGATCACCGACACCCCTCGAACGATGAGTTTCGCTTCAACCGCCTGCGCAACCGAGAGGTTGAGGTGCTTTTCCATGAGCCCATTGGCCCCGACCGCTCCGGTGTCGACCTCGCCCCCATGCCCGGCGTCGATGACAACGCTGACCTCACCAATCGGGGTGCCACCAGACACGACTGCCTCGTTTCCACAAGGGGTGGTCACGAGATAGCCATCCGCAGTTTCCTCCAGCACGGCAACGACGACGCCTGTTTCGGTCACCAATGCCTTGACGCTCTCACGGATGGTCGATATCGGATCTGTGGTGACCGGCGTCGTGGTGGTGGCCAGCGTGGTGCTGGTGGTGCTGGTCGTGGTAGTGGTGGTGCTCGATGTCCCCGGGAC
>Ga0105094_10001812_pt1 | contig 11215 bp, 10 predicted proteins | sample PPLLak1March2015_2_FD_87023 | JGI IMG/M metagenome (GOLD analysis project Ga0105094, IMG submission 87023) | Freshwater sediment microbial communities from Prairie Pothole Lake near Jamestown, North Dakota, USA - PPLs Lake P8 Core (3) Depth... | ecosystem: Environmental > Aquatic > Freshwater >...
GCGGCCAGCGCCCGAAGCGTGGCGTCGGGGACGGGTGCCGGCTCGCCCCCCACGTGGACCAGGCCCGTCGAGAAGGGCATCCAACTGAACGTTGACACCCCCTGCCCTTCCAGATCGGCCCGGATGAACAGGTAGCCAGGGAAGTAAGCCCGGATCCGTGAGGCACGATAGTTGACCGGCTTGTAGGGGATCGTCGGGTAGAAGACGGAGTGACCCTGCCCCTTGGCGTAGCGGGCCAGGACCGATTCCTTGTGCGGCTTGCTGCGCAGGACATACCACCGCAGCCGGGGATGCTCCGGGGTCTCAACCAGCTCCGCCGCTTCGGGCACGGGAGGAATCTCGGGTTCTGTGGACATGGTCTGGGTTTCGCTGATTATACCTGCGGTACCCTGGCTGACCTCGGCGGCAGCTCCGGCCGTTGGGCACCCGCACCCCTGGCCTCATACCTGCAACTGGCGCCACCCCTTGGCAGCCACGACCCGGCCTTCCCGCCCCCGCCCGACCGACGGGTGACTGTAAGGTGCGCGGCGAGGGGCGCCCCCTAGAATGGGCTTGCCGGGCACGCAACGCGAATGCCGACATCCACGCTGGAGGGGCTGGATTGACCACGGAGGGCACGCCCAGGATCCTGGTGATCGACGACGAGCGCCTGTACTGCCAGGCGATCGCCGAGATCCTTGCCACGCGTGGGTATGACGCCCAGACGGCGCATTCGGCCCACGCCGGGCTGCAAGCGATCGAGCGCTACCATCCCCACGTGGTCATCGCCGATGTGATGATGCCGGATATGGATGGGATCAGCCTGCTGCGTGAGGCGATTGCCCTCAGCAACGGCCACCACCCCGCCTGGGTGGTGTGCAGCGCCAAGGTGTCGGCCTACGATCGCGCAAATGCGCTTCAGGCTGGCGCAGACGCCTTCCTGGCCAAGCCCTTCAGCCTGCAAGATCTTGTGCGCACAGTGGCCAGTGTGCTCGCACAGCATGCGCCGCAGTTGGCGACGCCGCTCGCCGGCTGAACGTCCCTACCCGAACCAGCCCAGGATATGCAGGTGGCGCCACAGTTCGGCGCCGGAGACCAAGGCCAGCTTTCCACCGGCCTGGTCAGCGTGCTTCTTGCAGGCCGGCGTGAAATCGCTGGTGGCGATCAGATAAGCCCCCGCGCACTTCTGCAGTGAGGCTTCCTTCAGCAGGATCTTGGCTTCACCGATCCCGACGTTCTTCTCGCTGCGGATGACGCGCACCAGGATCCGCTCCGTGCCGGCGTCGGTCTCGCGGCTGGCAACCAGGTCACCGCCGACCTCGGTCGGCTCCCCGGCCGGATCACACTGGGGATATCCGAGGGCCTGCATCCACCCCGCAACACCCGCCATCAGATTCTCCGGGGAGAGGCCGCCCAACTGGGCGCGCAGCATGTCGGTGCCCGGCAGCCAACCGCTGCCCATCGGGTGAGGCGCCGCCTCGCGCGGCGCCGGGCTGTCCAGCGAAGGCACCTCGAGGATCTGCTGCATCAGATCGTCCAGTGAGAGTTCGCCCGCCGGGACCTCATCCTGCTGGTAGAGATCCTCCTCGAGCAAGCCGCGTTCGGCCAGCAGGCGGAACAAACGCTCCTCGTGCGTCCCGGTGGTCCACATCTCATAGATGTTGAGCGGCAGGCCGTGGCTGCCGTCGGGGCGGACGCGCATCTCCGCCCGGCGGGCCATCAGCGGATCGAGCGCATGGTCGAAGTGAACCACGTAGGAGGCTTCCACCAGCGGTCTTCCATCCAGCCGCGACTGCACATCGACCAGCAGGATATGGAAGCGAGACTCATGGCGAAAGGACTGGATCGCCTGGATCCGATCCTGCTCACTCCCCGAGGCACCCAGGTCGATCACGCCATAGGCCTGCAGCACGGGCAGCAGCAGCGTCAGACTCTGGCGCGGCTGAGGGCTGAACACGACCATCTTGCCGTCCGCGGCGCTGACCTCCTCCGCCATGGTCACCAGCCCTCGCACCTTGACACCATCAAAGGAGTTCGCCAGGAAGTTGCAGGCTTGGGTCAGACGATCGAGCGCGGCGATCACGTGCGTGCGCGTGAGCGCGCCCCGCAGGTTCTGCAGCCGGTGGCGCTCCTCCGCCAGCATCTCGCGGTAGGTGTCCCACTGTCGATCGTCGAGATCCATCCACAGGCGCTGGCGGGCGAAGGGAGGCAGGTCCTGGGCGACCTGAGGCTTGCTGCGGCGCAGGAAGTGCGGAGCGAAGCGTCGCCGCAACTCGGCGGCTGACGTCCCGGCGCCCACGTTGGCCAGGCCGGGGGTGAGGAAGCGGAACACCGACAGCCAGTCCTCCCGCTCTTCGGGCAGCGCCCCTGCCAGTGCCCAGCGGCGGCGCGGGCGCAGGCGAGACGCCGGCTCGGCCGGGTTGGCCTTCAGGCGCCGCGCCCCCAGAACGCTGTCCAGCACCACCAGATCCATATCCATCCGGGCGGCGTCGATCAAGTCCCGCTCCAGGTCGCCAGCCAGGGTTGCATAGTCTGCCAGCAACAGGTGCGCTGGCGAAGCCCAGTCCAGCGCGCGCTGGGCTCGGCTTCCATGCACCGCGGTAACCAGCAGCCCCGGGCACCAGTCCGTCAGGGCCGCCGCCCATTCGCGACGCTGGCTGTCGGGACATACCACCATCACCCGCTTGGCCTGCCCGCGCTGGAAGAGCGCCAGGATGGCCAGACAGGCGGTGACCGTCTTGCCGGTGCCAAGGTCATCCGCCAGCAGCAGCGACTCCTGCGCCAGCAGCGCCTGGAACGCCTCCAGTTGGTGCGGCCGAAGGACCTGCAGCACTCCGCCGCCCGAGCCTTCGAACGGCAGCACGGTCTCGATCAAGTAGGGTCGAAGCCTGTCCAGCCGGGTGTCGGCGTCGGGGTGCAGGGGATCGGCCGACTGCCGTGGCAGCGGGGTTGGGCCATCCGGGCGGGCGACCGGCGACACGGCCAGCAATATGCCGGCCGGCGGCGCCTCGGCCGTGGGCCGCGCTGCTTCAACCAGGATCGGCGGCTTTTCGATCGCCTCGGCCAGCTTTTCGATGCCGATCGATTCAAGGCCACCCAGGCTGAATTCGTACGTCACCCCGGGGGCAATCCGAACCGTGTTGGCCACGCCTTCATCCTGCGGCTCCAGCAGGATCTCTGAGCGCGGCGCGGCGGACCAATGCAGCGGAAACTGGAGAGACAGATCCCGCACGCCGGTCAGTGGAGGCGGTTCGAGTGGAGGGGCCTTCTTGCGCGAACGGGGTCCGGGCACGTCAGGACTTATGCAGCTCGCCCACTTTCAGATTGTGGGCTTCTTCCAGCGCCGAGCGGATCCGCATGAAGGGTTCAAGGATGCTGCGGCCGCGCAGGCGGCGCGGCAGTGCGTTGCGCCCGGCTTCGGCTTCATTCTCGTACCCCGGCAGCGACTGCAGCACGAACTGGCCGTCGACCGTGCCGCGCACCCACAGCACGGGCAACTCGACGCGCGGCCGAAGTTTGAGGAACTCAGCATCCCGTACCAGCACGACGTCCGGCTTGACTTCCATCGCCGCCAGGATCGGCAACCCGACCAGGTCATTGCAGATGTACTCGTGCAGCGTGTCGCCGTACAGCATCATCTGCAGACTGGTGGGGCGGATGGCGCCGCTCACCCGGAACTCCAAAGGACGGGTCAGGTTATCGGTGACCAGGCAGCCGCCGCGGATGGCGGCACCGTCCTCGAAGGTCGCCAGATCCAGGAACGCGAGCACTCTCTCCACTGTGGAGGAGTCGAGTTGGTCGGTCATGGCCTTCGCCTCGGCGTGGATTCCCTGGCGACGCAGCTTCCCGCCGCACCCCGCATACGGATACTGTAGCCGAAACACCGGCCGCCTGCAAGCCAGCTCGTGCTTGAAGCCAGGCGGGCGGGATGGGAAATCCTACCCAGCCGGTTCACCGCTCCCTCCGGCTGCCGCATCCCATCCGGCGCTGGTCGGCAGGCGGGGCATGGCCGGCCCCGACACACCCAGCAGCTCGGCGAGCGCCGCTCGCATCGCCACCCGGTCATCCCAGGCGTACTCGACCTCGCCGAAGCACATCGACTGTTCATGCCCCTTGCCGCAGGCCAGGACCACATCACCCGGGCGGGCGCGTGAGACCGCCAGGCGCAGGGCGTCACCCCGGTCCGGCTCACGCAGGAAGCTCTCGCCTTCCACGCCCCCGGCTGTCCGTGCACCCTGGGCCATTTCCTCCAGGATCGCCGCCAGCGACTCGCTGCGCGGGTCTTCGGCCGTCAGGATGCTCAGTTCGGCGGCCTGCGCCCCGATCTCGGCCATCATGCGCCGCTTCTGACGGTCACGCAGCCCGGCCGAACCGAAGACGGCGAGCACCCGGCCAGACGCTACCTGGCGGGCCGCGGCCAGAGCCTGGCGCAGGGCATTGGGGGTATGCGCGAAATCCACCAGCGCCACAAACGGCTGCCCGAGGTCGATGCGTTCCATCCGGCCTGGAATGCCGGCGAAGGTCGAGATGGCCGCCGCCACCTGCTCCGGGGCCAGCCCCAGGCCGCAGACCGTGGCAGTGTAGGCTGCCAGGATATTGGGGACGTTGTACAGGCCCAGCATGCCGCTGCGGACTGGCAGCCGGCGATCGCCGGCGCGAACCTCGAAGGAGAGCCCTTGTGCGCCGGCCGATACGCCTTCGCCGCGTACGTCGGCGGGCTGCTCCAAGCCGTACGTCACCCGGCGCACCGGCGTCACGCGGTGCAGGTAGTCGAACGCTTCGTCGTCGGCGTTCAGCACCCCCAGCCGCTGGATCCCGCCCGGCTTCGCCGGCGCATCGGCCAGTCCGGCAAACAGGCTGGCCTTTGCCTGACGGTAGGACTCAAATGAACCGTGGTAGTCCAGATGCTCATGGGTGATGTTGGTGACCACCGCCAGGTCGAAGTCGCAGGCGGCCACGCGCCCTTGGGCCAGTCCGTGAGAGGTGGCCTCGAGCACGGCGTGGGTCAGGCCGGCGTCGACCATCTGGCGCAGCAGCGCTTGGACCTCGGTCGCTTCCGGCGTCGTCACGTGCAAGCCGGTCTCGACCTCGGTGCTGCCGATGACGGCGTTGACCGTGGTGATCAGGCCGGCGGGCACGCCGCTGGCGGTCAGGATGTGATGGATCAACGTGGCAGTCGTCGTCTTGCCATCGGTGCCGGTGACGCCGATCATGCGCAGGCTCTGTGCCGGCGAGCCATTCCAGGCGGCCGCCAGGCGCGCCAGCGTCGGGCGCGCATCCCGCACCTGCCGATAGGGAACGCCCAGGGCGGGATCACCGCCCTCGCCAACGAGCAGGCTGGCGCCGGCCGCCGCCGCCGCCGGCAGGTAGTCATGGCCGTCGACGTGTTCGCCGCGCACGGCGACGAACACCCAACCCGGGCGCACCCGGCGCGAGTCGGCCGTCACCCCGCCGACCTCGATCTCCGGCAGGTCAGCTGGCTGAAGTTCAGGCAGAGCGCGCACCAGGCTCGACAGTCGCATCTCGATCCTAACTCGGTTGAATGAAGCGGAGCGCAACGGGGACTAGCCCACTGCGCTCCGCACAGATCCCAATGTGACGGCGACCGGGCCGGGCTACTGCAGGCTGCGCCGCAGACCCTCCAACTTGCCGGCCACGGAGGCATCGACCATGCGCCCACCGGACCGGATCACCAGGCCGCCCAGGATCGTGGGGTCGACGCGGAAGGTGACCTCCGATCCGGCGCCCATGCGTCCCAGCACATCCTTGCGCACCACGCCCTGCTCGTCCTCGGTCAGCGGCAGGGCGCTGATCACCTCGGCCCCCTGCCCCGACAGCGCCTGGTCCTCCAGCGCCACAACCTTGCCGCCCTTGACGCCGCTGAAGAACTCGGCGATCAATGCATGCTGGCGGCGCTCGTCCAGCGTTTCGCCGATCACCTTCTGGGCGGCGGCGATCGCCAGCGCCGGCACCTGCCCGCGCAGCTCGCCCAGGATCATCAACTTCTCCTGCTCGACTTCGGCCAGAGCGGCCTGCCGCTGGTGCTGGGCTTCCTTCTCCGCCGCAGCCTGCAGCTCCCGCTCGACCTTCTCCGCCCGGGCAGTCGCCTGCTGCACCAACTCGTTGGCCTGCTGCTGCGCCTTGGCCAGGATGCCCTCGGCTTCTTTCTCGGCATTGGCGCGTGCCTCAGCCGCCACCCGGGCATCTTCCAGCCCCTTGGCGATCGTCTCACGCCGCCGGTCCAGCATGCGGGAGATCGGCTTCCAGGCCACGCTGTAGAGAATGAGCACCAGCAGAACGAAGTTGACGATCTGGGTGATCAGGAAGGTCAGGTTAATGCCAAGCGGTTCCAATTGTTCCAAAGCTCACCTCCCGCCCGGCTAGATGCCGACGAAGATCAGGATCAGGGCGATGACCAGGGCGTAGATGGCGATGGCTTCGGTGAAGGCCACGCCCAGGATCATGTTGGTCGTGATCGTGCCTGAGGCATCCGGGTTGCGTCCCATAGCCTGCAAGGCGCCGAGCATCAGCAAACCGATGCCGATGCCCGGGCCGATGGCACCCAATCCAATGGCCAGTCCCGCGCCCAACGCCCGTGCTGCTGCCAGGTCCATAACTTGTTCCTCCGCTGCCAAGTCTTCCAGAATGTCGGGCGGGCTGCGCCCGAGTAATTGACGCTAATGCTCGGCCGCCGGACTGCCATGGCTCTCGTCGCCATGGCCGTGGGTGGCCATGCTGATGAACACCAGGGCCAGCAAGGCGAACACCGCGGCCTGAATCAATCCGACGGCGAGCTCGATCCCATAGAATCCCGCCGGCAGGATGAACGGCACCAGGAACGACATCACAAAGATCAGCACCGTGCCGGCGAAGATGTTGCCCAGAAGTCGGAAGGCGAACGAGATGATCCGGCTGACCTCAGAGATAATCTCCAGCAGGCCGACCAGGAACAGCATGTAGCCCATCCCGCCCTGACGGATCGCCGGGATGTTGATGAACTTGTAGAAATAGCGGGCGCCCTGGGCGCGCACGCCCCACACCTGCACCATCACCATCGTCACCAGCGCCAGGCCGAGGGTGAAGTTCAGGTCGGTCGCCGGGCCGCGCACGAAGGGTGTGATGACGCAGGCCTCGCACAACCCATGGCTCTCGGCGTGCTCGCCTTCCGCTTCATGCCCCCCCTCGCCGTACGCCTCTCCCACGGTCACCTCGGCCGGCTTCGTGCCGTCAAGGGTGTAGAAAGCCAGTGGGCCCCACTCAATCAATCGCGGGGCATAGGCCTTAACGCTGGCCATGTGAGGCTTCTCGATGATACCGATGCTTTCGGCGCCCGGGAGCAGCTTGAACCAGTTGGCGGTGAGCACCAGGAAGAAGATTGTCGCCGCCAGCGGGAAGATCGACTTGCCGCGCTTCCCGCCGATCGAATTGGCGAAGTTGTAGAAGACTTCTGACAGGGCCTCAGTGAGGTTGGCCAGCCTGCCCTTGGGCGGGAGCAGCGTTCCCTTGCGGGCATAGCGCATGGTGATGCCGAACAGCAGCAGCAGCAGCACATCGACGATCAACGTGGTCAGGAAGGTGTTGCTCAGCTCCTCGCCGCCGAACCAGGGAATGGGCAGCGGCTCGGCCGGCAGCGCAACGACCGGGAAGGCGCCGTAGGGAGAGATGCCCAGCCCGACGAACAGGAAGCTGGTCAGCGGCCCGCACATGAAGATGAGCAGGCCCACAACGGCGAGAACGGTGATCGCCTTTCGCACGCTACGGCTCCTTGTCCACCTGTTGTTGGTCCGCTGCGATCCCCTGGCTCACCCGCCGGGAGAAATGCAGGACATAGAACACCAGGAAGATCAGCCCCAACGGGATGCTGGTCAGCACCAAGGCCAGGGTGAGCATCGGCTTCGTCCCCAGCTGGCCATCCAGCCACAGCCCGAGGAAGAGCGCCCCCAGGGTCAGCAGCACCGTCAGGCAGCCGGCGGAGAACCCGACGCCGCTGGCCCGACCGACGGCCGACATCCCCAACCGGGCGCCTTCCGGGAAGCTGAAGCGCGGCATCTCGAGGGATGGGCCTGCCGGCGGCGTCTCGGCGTCTCTGGCTGGCTTGCTCACCCGGCTGTCCTTCAGCGGCGGCGAATTGTAGCACAGGCCGGATTCGGGCGTCAATCAAATCGGTCGATAACGCCCGGCTTCTCCCGCCGACGGCGACGACTCAGAAGAGCAGCGAGCCCAGGCTGCCGGCGGCCCGCAGCGCCCAATCCAGCCAGGGTGCACTGAACACGCCCAGCAGCAGGATCGCCCCGATACAGGTCACCAGCACCAGCGCCGCCGGACGCGAAACGGGCACCGGGACGGCATCGCGCTCCGAGCGGTGCAGGTAGACCACTTTGAGAATCGTCAGGTAGTAGTACAGGCCGATGATGGAATTCAGCACGCCCACGATCGCCAGCCATACCAGCCCACTGTTGACCGCCGAGGCGAACACGTAGAATTTGCCGATGAAGCCCGCCAGGGGCGGCATGCCGGCAAGCGAGAGCAGCGCCACCATCAAGGCCAGCGCCAGGCCAGGGGCACGCCGCGACAGCCCGGCATAGTCAACGATCTCATCCGAGCCGGCCGTGCGGGCGAAGATGATCACCACGGCGAAGGCCGCCAGGTTGGTGACAACATACGCCCCCAGGTAGAACAGCGTGCTCGCCGAGCCGAACTGGCTGAGCGCCACCAGCCCGATCAGGGCGTAGCCGGCGTGGGCGATCGACGAGTAGGCCAGCAGGCGCTTGATGTTCTTCTGGGCGAGCGCCAGCAGATTCCCCAGCGTCATCGTAGCCACGGCCACCGCCGCCAGCACGCTGGCCCAGGCGGCGGCCTCCATCGGGAAGACGACCAGCATGACCCGCAGCAGCACGGCGAAGCCCGCCGCTTTGGAAGCGGTCGAAATGAAAGCGGTGATCGGCGTCGGCGCGCCCTCATAGACATCGGGCGTCCAGAAGTGGAAGGGCACGGCGGCGATCTTGAAGCTGAACCCGACCAGCACCAGCACGATGATCCCGCCAATCAGCCAGGGCGATCCCGTCCGGAGGATCAGGTTCGGCGCCAGCAGGTACAGGTTGGTGGCACCGCTGAAGCCGTACAGCAGGCTGAAGCCATACAGCATGACCGTCGACGCCAGGGCGCCGAACAGGAAGTACTTGAAGCCGGACTCGGTGGATTTCTGATCCTGCTTGAGGAAGCCCGCCAGGACATAGAGCGAGATCGAGGCGGTCTCGATCGCCAGATAGAGCATCACCAGGTCGGCCGCGGCGGCCATGAACGACATGCCGATCGTCGCCACCAGCATCAGGGCGAAGTACTCGCCGCGCATCCCCAGGCCCTTCAGGCCGGTGGACAGCAATGCCGTGACCAGCGCGCCGAAGAGGAACAGCAGCTTAAAGGTGAAGCTGATCTCGTCGAAACGCACCATGCCGCCGAAGGCCAGCGTCTCGGCTGTCTGTGGGCGGGCAAAGGACACGGTCGCGACCAGGATCGCCAGCAGGCCAGCCGCGGTCAACCAGCCCAGGTAGTAGCGCTGCCTCGGCCGCCAGATGACGTCGACGAGCAGGACCAGGATCGCCAGGCCCAACAGCAGGGCCTCCGGAAGGATGGCCGGGAACAGGGTGTTGACGTAGTCCATTGGGGCCACCTAGGCACCTCCGACCAGGCGAAGCACGGCTTGCGCTCCCGACTCCACCATGGGCGCCATCACGGCCGGGAACAGTCCCAGCACAACCAGGATCCCGCTGAGCACCACCAGCGCCACCTTGTCGAGCGAGGTGATCGGGCCGATGTGGCCCTCGAACTCGGAGGGAAGTTTGCCGAAGAAGACCCGCCCGACGACGCGCATGATGTATCCCGCCGTGATCACAATGGCGATGGCGCTCACCACCGCCACCAGCGGCGCACGCTGCCACAGCCCCATGAAGATCGGGAACTCGGCCACAAAGCCGGAGAAGCCTGGCATGCCCATCGAGACCAGGCCGCCGATGATGAAGGCGACCGCCACCAGCGGCATCAGCCGCGAGAACCCGCCCAGTTTCGGAATGTCCCGCGTATGCGCCCGGTCGTAGACCATGCCGACCACGGCGAAGAAAAGAGCCGTCATCACACCGTGTGAGAACATCTGCAGGCCGGCGCCGGTCAGGCCCTGGCGATTCAAGGTGGCGAAGCCGAGCATCACCAGACCCATGTGCGAGACCGAGGAAAAGCCGATGACGTACTTGAAGTCGGTCTGCACGCTGGCGATGAACGCGCCGTACACGACATTGACCGTGGCCAGAATCAGGATCAGGGTCGACCAGTACCTGGCGCCTTCGGGCAGCAGCATGATCCCAACCCGCAGCGCGGCGAAGGCACCAAGCTTCATCAGCACGCCGGCGTGGAACATCGAAACCGCCGTCGGCGCCGCCACGTGGCCGTCGGGTGACCAGTTGTGGAAGGGGAAGATGCCGCCCAGCACGGCAAAGCCGAAGAACACCACCGGGAACCACAGGCGCTGGAAGGCGGACGAGAAGCCCGCCTGCTCAAGGGCCAGCATGTCGAAGGTGCCCAAACCGGAGCTGAAGAACATCACCAGCCCGCCGACCAGGGCGACGACCGACCCGATGAACAGGTACAGCGTCAGTTTCATGGCCGCGTATTCGCGGGTCACCGCCCAGCCCCAGATGGCGATCAACAGGTACATCGGGAACACGGCGATCTCGTAGAAGAAGAACAGCATGAACAGGTCGAGGGTGACGAACACCCCGAAGACCCCGGTGGCCAGGATGAACAGGAAAGCGAAGAACTCGCGCGGCCGATCGTCAAGGCCCCACGAGATCAGCACCCCGGTGAACATGACCACGCCGGTGAGCAGCACCAGCGGCAGGTTCATGCCGTCGACGCCGACATGGTAGGAAATGCCGAACGCCGGGATCCAGTCATACTTCTCGATGAACTGGTACCCGGCGGCTGCCTGGTCGTAGGCCAGGTAGGCCCACAGCGACAGCCCCAGGGCGAAGGTCGCCGCCGCCAGCGCCGTGACGCGGATCTCCGTCTTGCGCTCAGCCGGGAAGACCAGCAGCAGCATCCCGGCGGCGATCGGGGTGAAGACGATGAAGCTCAGGATCGGAAATTCCATGTCAACTCTCTCGGTTAGCGATCAGCAACTAGTAACTGGCAATCAGTTTTCAGCGGTCAGCGGTCAGCGGTCAGCGCTCAACAGTCGGCAACC
>Ga0105094_10001813_pt1 | contig 11214 bp, 12 predicted proteins | sample PPLLak1March2015_2_FD_87023 | JGI IMG/M metagenome (GOLD analysis project Ga0105094, IMG submission 87023) | Freshwater sediment microbial communities from Prairie Pothole Lake near Jamestown, North Dakota, USA - PPLs Lake P8 Core (3) Depth... | ecosystem: Environmental > Aquatic > Freshwater >...
GCCGGGTGCCAGCCGCCAGCGGCTGCCCGTAACCTGTACTCAAGGATCGGCGGGCCAGCGCCCGAAAAATACCAGGAGCACCTTATGACCGAGACCGCCTCTGAATTTCGAACCAGCACCAAGACGCGTCTCAAGTATTCGCTGATGAGTCTTGGGGTTGCCACACCCGTCGAAGCGATCGCGGGTGTGATGGCATTTTACATAGTGGATGTCAAAAACCTGCCGGCTGAATGGTTTGCCGTGTTCTGGTTTGTGTATACGATCTACAATGCATTGAACAACCCGGCGCTGGGCTACCTCTCCGACCGCACCCGCTCACGCTGGGGCAGGCGCATCCCTTATGTCTTATTCGGTGGATTGCCGTACGCGGCGGCATTTGCCTTGCTGTTCAGCGTGCCGTTCGATGGCAGGGATAACCCCGTGGGCCTGCTGATCTACTTTGGCGCGGCAATTGTCATCTGGGAAGGCCTCTACACGGCGCTCGCCACGGGTTTTTACGGATTGCTGCCCGAGATGTTCAGCTCCTACCGCGAGAGGACAGATGTGGCGGCGAAGATGAATATCTTCCAGACCATCGCGTTGGTGCTCGGGGCGGCGCTGCCCCCGCTGCTGGCGGAAATGTTCGGCTGGCCCGGCATGGCAGCGATTTTGGCTGTGATCTCAGTCATCGCGATCTATGCCGGATTCCCGGCGCTCTTCGAGCGCCAGGATTTGAAAAACGACACGGGTTTTCCATTCTGGAAGGCGCTGAAATATACCTTTGCCAATCGCAGCTACCTGACCGCAGCCGGAGCGCAGGCCATGCGCTTCTTCAGCACCGGCACCTTGCAGATGGGGATCCTGTTTTACCTGAAATACAGCCTGAAGGTGGATGAAAGCCTGGCAACCTACATCCTTGGCCTCGCTTTTTTGATCGCTATGCTGTCGCTGTATCCCTGGCGCAATTGGGTCGCCAATAAGCTTGACTCGCGCCGCACGCTGATGCTTGCCAACGCGGTGATGATCCTCGGCATCGTGCCGATGGGCTTTTCGCCCAACGTCTACTTTACCTATGCGGCGGCAGTGGTGCTGGGGATTGGGCTCGGCGGACTGGTGCTTATCGGCGATGTGATCATCACTGAAGTGATCGATGAGGACGAGGTCAAAACAGGTCACCAACGCGCCGGCATGTACTTCGGCATGAGCGGCTTTCTCATCACCTTGAGCGGTTTATTGGTCTCCTCTGTATTTGGGCTGATCATGCCCGCATTTGGATATGACACTTTACTCGAAGTCCAACCCGCCAGCGTAGACCTTGGTTTCCGAATTTTCCTAACAGTTCCCACCTCCATCGGTTTTCTGATTGCCATCTTTTTGCTCTGGTTGTATCCACTGCACGGCAAACGATTGCAAAATATCAAGGATCAGCTGGAAGTGAAGAAGGAAGTCAGTCCGGTATGATTTTCTCCTCCTGCCGCATCTGTCCCATTGGTGCACATATCGATTATCAGGGCGGGCCTGTCTTGGGATGCATGCTCGGATCAGGCACGAAGCTTGAATATCAGCCGCTTGACTTGCGCTAAATCCACATCAATCGCAGTCCGTTTGGCGAGGCATATTTTTATCGGTGCGGAGATTAATCAGGGACATTGGGCGCGCTACGCCCAGGTAACCGCGGGGTGATCGGAGAAAGGCTGAAGCGCCGCATGATAGCATATGTTGATGGACTGCTCATCGGCTCGCGATTGAGTTCGCCAGCGCTGGTGGGACTAACATGCCTGAAAGCGCCCACAGATGTCAATGAAAAAATGAAGATTGGATATGCCCAAACAGTCATAACTCCCCCCATCCATCAACTTACTCTTTGAAAACCAATCCTGCAGGAGCAAACACATGTCACAACTGGCAATTTTAGGCGGGCCAAAGACCCGCACCGAACCTTACCCCGAGTGGCCAGTCTGGGACCAGCGCGATATTGACGCCGTGACCGAGGTCATCAAATCGGGGCGTTGGGGCGGTTTCCCGTACCCTGGCCCCAAAACCGCCGAACTGGCAAAGAAGTTCGTCGAGATGCAGGGCGGAGGGTATGCCGTCCCGATGGCAAATGGCACAGTGACGATGGAAGTGGCATTGCGGGCTGCCGGCATCGGTTGGGGCGATGAGGTCATTGTCCCGGCGTATACCTTCCAGGCGACCGCGTCTGCTCCGATGGCTGCTGGAGCCATTCCTGTAATCGTGGACATTGATCTGAGCACATACTGTCTGGACACTGGTGAAGCCGAAAAAGCTATCACCTCGAAAACGAAGGCCGTCATCCCGGTTCATCTAGGCTCGAACATGGCCGACATGGACGCCATCATGGCACTTGCAAAGAAGCACCAGCTGATCGTCATCGAAGACTGCGCCCACGCGCATGGCGCAAAATGGCGCGGGATGGGTGCTGGCACCATCGGGCATTTCGGCTCGTTCTCATTCCAATCATCCAAGACGCTGACCACTGGCGAGGGCGGCATCCTGCTGTGCAAGACGCCTGAGCTGGCGGCCAAGGCCGCCTCGATCATCGATTGCGGTCGCGCCCATGCCCTGGGCGGCGGTCCCGAGGACGAGAGCATGGAGTTCCAGGTGGGCGGCAACTTCCGCCTGAGCGAGATAGCCGCGGCGCTGGCGCTGGTGGGCCTCGAGCGCTTCACAGCCCAGGCCAACCATCGTGAGCAGATGGCAGCTTACATGGACGAAGCGCTGAGCGAAATCCCTGGGGTGCGCGTGCTCAAACACGATATCCGCCATACTACCCGCTCATTCTACCGTTACATTTTTGCCATCACCCCCGAGGAATTCGGTGTGGAGCACGACGTATTATGCGCCGCGCTGTATGCCGAGGGTGTGGACTGCTGGGTGGGATACGAAGCCATGCACAACTACACACTCTTCCAGCCGCAAAAGTCCCGGCTGGCTGTGCCAAATGCCTTCCCACAGTATTTCGATTTCAAGAGTATGAACTTTCCTGAAGCCGCGCGCGCTTGCGAGCACGAAGCAGTCTGGCTGGATGAAGCTATCTTCCGCTGCGGCCCCAAAGGCGTGGACGATGCCGTAGCTGCGGTCAAGAAAATCCAGGCCAATGCCCAGGAATTGGTAAACACCGGGATTTAGCTGTGCATAGCCCCTTTGTGTATTATCGATATTTTGACACGGGGAATTTTCGATCTCAACAAGATTTGATAGTCACCCTCAATAGGGTTTTTTCGGGTAAGATCGGAACATGTCAAAATCCTCCGATTTTAAGATTTTGCCAATCTCTCACCGTCAGGCCAAGCAAAAAACCATAGCCCGACGAGCTATGGTTTCAGATGAGTAGCGGGGCTTGGAGGAGTTTATCCTGAGCGAAGCCGAAGGGAACCTAGGACCTTCGGGTTATGAGCCCAGCCCCTATTTCGCACACTTTTTACCTTCAGGCTACTCAGTTTAGCCTGGCCCGGCGATGGACGATCCCAACATGCCAGACGATAGAAAGTTTTGAATTGTTGACAAAATTTTAGCACAAATTTTCCATCTTAGCAACTGTTATGCGACCCGTTTCGATGGCTTTCTCAAGAAAGGGAATTTCCTGCAATCAGCAAGGCGAAAGCCTCCTGAAGGTGTCCGGCAAACCACCTTCGGCCTTGAGCGGCATTCGTGAAACCGGCCATCTTGAGTAAGCCCAGAATCAGATTGTGGACGATCGCCAAAACTCGTCCTGCCGCACCTTTGGTCATGCGGGTCGCATCTTCATGGAAAGTGACATCCCGCCGATAATGCAAGCCTGTTTCGATCAACCAATGTTTTCGTCTCACCGCAAGCACTTTTCCAGGCGAAGCTTTCTCCCTGGAGAGGCTGGTAATACCGAACTCCACTTCGCGACTGGTTTTGTAGGATTTACCTTGACGCATCCAGGTGAACTCGCGTTCCAGCCGATACACTTGCCCAACCTCGGGCCAATCGAGGTAGTCATTGAGCATGGCGCTGGTTTGGAGGGTGCGTTTTTCGATCCGTCCGTGCCCGGCACTGACTTTGGTGGTGCTCTGGAGATCGGTGGTGATTTTGCCAAATCCAGGCTTGGGCTTGTCAGGAGCGAACAAGCGCTGAATATCCTGGTACAGCCGTTCCTGGTTCTCCTTGACCGGCCACAAATAGTCGCCACCACGCTCGACAATTTGCGCTGAAATCGTCCGCTGCGTATGCATGGCATCCCCCGTGACAATTTTTCCTGCTACCGACACTTGCTCCAAGGCTTTCGGCGCCGCCACAATCTCGTTTTCCTTGATATCCACCACCTCCTGGGCTACCACACGCTGACTTTGCCCATCGTATACACTCAAAACATGGTCACCGCCTTCCCGGTCGGCTATCCGCGTGCCTCTCAACGTCTTGCCATCTATTGCCAGGGTATCCCCTGTCTCATCGATCCACTGCTGGTGATACTTCTGCATCAGTTGCTCAAACTCAACTTCGCTGATAATCTCGGCAAACACCCGCCGGTACGTATTATGATGCGGCATCCAGCTACGTGGCAGCTTCAACAGCTTGGCCAATTCTTCCGCATGGTTCTTTGCCCAATCGGCCATCGCTACCGGTGTGTCCTGATTGCACAGCTTTGCCAGAAATATCAACACCAACAGTGTCACCAGACTGTAGCGCTTCCCTTTGGCTTTGCGAGGGTCACTGATCCGTTGAAATCGGTCATACAAACTGCCAAGTGCGTACACAATTCCAGTTTCACTAATTTCCTGCCAGGGCTCAAGCGTGCTATACTCCATAGTCAGATCCTCCTCGGTGGGTTGGATGTTTAGTCGCAACCAATTTTACCGAAGAGGGTCTTTTTGTCTACCTGTCAAGCTTTCTTGAGAATGCCATTACCCGTTTCTCCATAAGAATGGAGGGGCGGGTTTTTTATTGAAAGGAGTTTAAGCTATGCCAATCACTATAGCCATCCTCAATTAGAAAGGCGGGGTAGGGAAGACCACCACTGCGGTGACCCTGGCTTCTGGATTAGCTCACCAGGTTTGCAGAGTTCTTTTAGTAGATTTGGACACTCAAGGCAACGTAGCCGATAGTCTAGGCCTGCCGCACGGCGACGAACTTCGCCGGCTGCTCTCCCCTGACTTACGCTGTCCAATTGAACAGGTCATTATCCCAAGCGGATTGGAGCATTTGGATGTGATCCGTTCCGATAAGAGTACTACAGCTTTGAAACAAACCCTGGCAGGCGTCACTTTACGAGAGTACATTCTGGTCGATGCATTGGAAAGCGCGAATTATGACTTGGTTCTGCTTGATTGCGCGCCGTCCGCTGATATCCTTCATTTCGCCGCGCTCGTCGCCGCCGATTATCTTATGATTCCAACCAGGCTGGATAAACTGGCTGTTAATGGAGTTCGGGATGCGCTTCAAACCATGACTGCTTTGAAGCGCACACGACACTGCCAAGTGGCTGGCATCCTGCCTACCTTCTACGAAAGGGTGACTCTGGAAAGCCACGAACAACTTATCCACCTGGTGCAGAGCTTTGGCAAGTTGGTGCCGCTACCCATCCCGCAAGACACTCAATGCAGAGTGGCAAGCCGTTATGAGAAGACCCTCTGAGAGCACGCACCCAACACGAAGGCCTTGATCGGATACGAACAGGGCAATCGTAGGGCGGGAGGCTATCAACAACTTCTAGAAAGGGTAAGGGAATGGCTATGAAGAATGAAGCCAAGGGATTGACCAATTTTGATATTTTATCCGGCGTTGATCCGGCCGTTGAGTCGTTGCTAGGCCAGGTGCAGCGCCGCCAGGCCGAAGCGCACCTTCCTAAAAATGAACGGTCGCAGAAGAAGAGAGAGCGTGAACGCGCCCAACGCCGCAAGCCCAACCGGATCAACCTCGATCTACCACAGGACTTGAAGAAGCGCTTAGAACTCCTTGCGAAGAAGGAAGGCGTGCCAATCAGCCAGTTGGTTGCCTTCTTACTTTACGAACCGATCCACCAATTAGAGGAGCGGACGATCAGCCTATGGGTCTATAAGATCGCCTCAGGCTGCCCGAAGTTCGAATGCAATTTGGATCTGAAACGCCGCGCGGAAGAGGTTGCGAGGAATCAGTGATCACAATCAAAGCCCACTTTATGTTATGCATTGAGTACTTGGTAATAACAAGATGGGAAAATAGTACGATTACTGTTGAAGCACTGCTTTCCCGCTATTTGATAGCAGCACCAGATAGATACGAAACAGCAGGAATAAAATCAGCCTAGCTAAAAACTCTGTACCCGAGGAGTGAGGCTGTATAGTAGGGAGCGGTGATAAGCGGTTAAAGCGTTCTGGTGTTCGTGAAAAATCCGCGCTTTTTAACTAGGACGAGCCATCCAATCGACTTGACCTGCAAGGGGGTCCACCTTCTGTACGATCTTTTGCTTGGATTGAAAATGAGAGGTGTTACGCTTGCTTATCAGTCACTATTTGGATGGGGTTTGAACCCCCGTACGTCTGATTATTCAGTCAGAATGAACACACTTGAAATGGTCCTTCTAGGGTGATCTGGTTCACTGCCCTCTGGTCATACTAATGCCTAGATTTATGGATCGGATGAATGAACGTATAAAGTGTGCTCTTAGTTATCGTTCCGTACAGTTGACGGGAATCTGGAGAAAGCGCGCAAGATGCTCCAGTCAGAAGGCTTCATCCCTAACATACTGGGCAAGAGCAGGGGCGACCGGCAAACGCAAGGGGATGAGCACATCGACCGGCAGCTATTGATATGACCAAAATGGCAATAAGACCATGTAAACGCTCATATCAGGTTTACGCATCTTACCGCCAGTTAGAATTTCAAGTAGAATAAGCCTCGTTTTGCCGCCTTGTTCCCATAGAGAAGTCTCTATGGACTATTTTCTCTTATCTCTCGTCGCCGGCATCTGTTTGCCAGGAGATTAAGGCTGCTTATGGATCTGAAAGAATGTCGCGTCCTGGTAACCCCCACCACTTTCGGAACGTCGGACCCGCACCTGCGCCTGGAGCTGGAAGCTCAGGTTGGCGAAGTGGTCTATAACCACACTAGCAGGCCGCTCAAGGCTGCCGAGCTCCGGGAACTGATCCCGGCTGTGGATGGGTTTATCGCCGGGTTGGACGAAATCTCCGGCGAGGTCATCGAAGCTGCCCGCCGGCTAAAGGTAATTGCCCGTTACGGGGTGGGAGTGGATAATATAGATTTGCCAGCGGCCCGCCAACGCGACATCCTAGTCACGAACACCCCCGGCGCTAATTCGAAGGCGGTGGCGGAATTGGCGGTAGGTCTGATCTTGTCCCTGGCGCGTAACATCCCGCAGGCCTCTCTAGAGACCAAATCCGGTGGCTGGCCGCGCCTGGCAGTTTTCTCGCTGGAGGGCAAGACGGTGGGCCTTTACGGCCTGGGCGCGATTGGCAAGCAGGTTGCTCGCCGCTTAGCCGGTTTTGATTGCGCCATTTTGGCTTACGACGTGGCGGAGGACCGCGATTTTGACGCTGTGCACAGCGTTATTCTATGTTCGCAGGCGGAATTGTTGGAAAAATCCGACTTCGTCTCCTTGCACTGCCCGGTTTTGCCCGAAACGCGCGGCCTAGTAAACGCGGCGTTTTTAAAACGAATGAAGCCAGGCGCTTTCCTGGTTAACACCGCCCGCGGCGAGCTGGTCAATGAAGCCGACCTGCTGGCGGCGCTACTAAGCGGGCGCTTGCGCGGCGCCGCCCTGGATGTCTATAGCAAAGAACCGCCTGGCGCAGACCACCCATTAATGCAGCTTCCACAAGTGATTGCTACTGCGCACATGGGCTCGCATTCGGACGGCGCCACCAATGCCATGGGCCGAATGGCGCTCGATGACTGCCTGGCTGTGCTGCGGGGAGAGGCGCCCAGGTATCTGGTGAGGTGAAAATGGATAAACAAGAAACCCTTAAGCGAATTTTAGAACTTGGTTTGTTAGCCGTGATCCGTGGTCCCTCAGTGGATTTAACGGTAAAGATGGTGGAAGCCCTTATTCGTGGCGGGGTATGCGGGATCGAGATTACTTACTCCACTCCAGACGCCGAAGAAGTGGTCCAGCAGCTCGACCAGCGTTTTGGGGAAACAATTTTGTTGGGCATGGGCACCCTCACCAGGCTCGAGCAGGCTGAAACTGCCAAAGCTGCCGGGGCGAAATTCCTGGTCAGCCCGCACTGCCGCCCAGAACTGGCTCAAGCCATGGTTGCCAGCGGTTTGGTAACCATGGTGGGCGCGTTCACTCCGACAGAGGTCGAAAATGCCTACCGGCTTGGCAGCGACGTGGTCAAGATTTTTCCTGGATCGCTGTCCGGGCCAGCTTATATCAAGGCGTTGAAAGGTCCTTTCCCCCACATCCCGATGATGCCCACCGGTGGGGTATCCGCCGAGAATGTGGGCGATTGGTTTGCCGCTGGTGTCGTGGCGGTAGGCGCCGGCAGCGAATTGTGCCCGCTGCAATGGGCGAAAGAAGGTCGCTTCGACGAAATCACTCAGCGGGCGCGAGAGTTTTGTTCAGCGGTGGAAAGCGCTAGGCCTCGCTGAACCTGCGCAATTTGATCGAAAGCAGGCTTTAAGCTCTCATACAGGCCGGCATAGATCGGGTAAAGCTGATCGTAAACAGTTGCTTCCTTGGCGATAGGGGAATATAGTGATCCAATTGTGATCAGGTCACCGGCCGATTCAAAAGAAGAGATCCCCCCCACTCCAAGCATTGCCCAAAAAGCCGCTCCAAGACAGGACGTCTCCCCCCATGCCGGCGCCAACAGGTTCCGGTTTAGCGTGCTGGCGATGATCTGCGGCCACAACTCGGAGTGGGTAAACCCTCCGGAGGCACGCACCTCGCCGATATCTCCCACCAATTCAGATAAGATCTCATTCAGGCTGCGCAGGCGGAAGGCCACCCCTTCCAGCAGGGAGCGGGCTATATGGCGGATGTCATGCTGGAGGGTCAGTCCAAAAAATACCGCCCGGGCGTTGAGATTCCAATTGGGGCTGCGCTCACCGGCAAAGAAGGGTAAACAAATCAATCCATTTGCCCCTGTTTCCACCTGCCCAGCCAGGGTGATCAGATCATCGAAGGATACTTCTGACTTGTTTGGGGATGCTGAAAACGTCTGGTTGAGGGCATCCTTCAGCCAGGAGAGCGTGATCCCGCCATTATTAATCGCGCCTCCGACCAACCAGTGACTCTCATCGATCGCATAGCACCACAAGCGACCCTGCTTATCCAGGGTAGGCTGGCCGGCAACGATGCGAAATGCCCCGCTGGTCCCAATCATACAGGTGGCCTGCCAGGGGTTCACAGCGCCGGCCCCGAAATTTGAGTTGGTAGCGTCTGAAGAGCCAAGCACGGCCGGCGTTTGAGAGGAAATACCCATTGCTTTTGCCAGGGAAGGATCTAAGCTCCGAAAGGTCTTAAGTGGACTGCTTGGTTGGGCCAGATGGTCTGGCCTGATCCCCGCCACTTCTAAAGACAAGGAGTTCCATTTCAAAGTGTGCGTATTCAATAAGCCGGACCCGGAGGCAAGCGAGTAATCCACGACTTCCTGCCCGGTTAATTTCCGGAACACAAACTCTTTGGCAGTGATGAAGCGGGCGGCTTGTGCGAATAAAGCAGGATGTTCCTGGCGCAGCCATAGGATTTTATACAATGGGTACATCCCGTGAGCCGGGCAGCCGGTTTGATTGTAGAGCTCGGCAGCCTGGGTGGATTGCCGGACAGCCTGGGCTCCAGGGGCGCCTCGCCCGTCAGCCCAGGTGATTACGCCGGTTAATGGATTTCCTGAGTGATCTAGCGCAATCAAGCTATGCATTGCTCCGCCAATGCTCAAGCCAGCGCAACCGGTAGCCTTTACACCAGACTGCTCGATCGCTGAACGCACAGAACAAACCATTCCGGCCAGTAGCGAATCGGGGTCCTGCTCATTCCATTTTTGCTGGGTAGTGCTGCTGGCATAGTCGCTGGTCCCAAAACCCAGGATATGGGCTTGTGAATCGACCACCACGCACTTACAGCTTCCGGTGCCCAAATCGATGCCCAGAAACCAGCCTTCATTATCTTGGGAGTTGCTTCGCCGCCCTGCTCTTTGATTCGGCATAGCCCTTTCCTCCTCAAGCTGAAATCCTGCTATTAAAGGTATTTAGAGTGTGAAAAAGCCATATTCTATCTATCCGGACGGCTAGCGGGGCTAATCTTTGGGCCAGACGATGCTGCCGCCGGCATTCATGGCCAGATTGCCTCCGTCCACGGGGAGCAAGACACCGGTCACCGCCCTGGCCGCGTCGGAACACAGGAACACAGCCACGCCCATGAAATCTTCGGGATCCAGCAGACGGCCGATCGGAATGCCAGCCAGGAACCGCGGCATGGCGGTTTCTTCCAGCTTCGGATCGGCGATGAGCTGGTTCTTCAACCCTGGGGTTAAGACCTGGCAGGGGAGGATGGCATTGACCCGGATGCCCTCACTGGCATACTCCAGGGCCAGCTCTTTTGTCATTTGGTGGACGGCCGCTTTGGCGCAGCTATAGGCGAAATTACCGCGTCCCAGGCTGGAAGCGCCAGCAATCGATCCAATGTTTAAGATCGCTCCCCCGCTGCCCTGCTTAAGCATGCGGCGAATGGCTTGTTGCGAACATAAGAAATAACTTGTCAGGCAAATGGCCAAGGTCTTATTCCAGCCTTCCAGGCTTAACTCGTGCGGCCTTTGGCGGGGGAACCAGAAGGGGACATTCACCAGGACATCCACTTTCTCAAAGACTTTATCGCTCTCAGCGAACAGGTTTTCGACTTCCTCAGGCCGCGATACATCGCAGTGGACAGCAATTGCTTTTGAACCGTATTCCTGGACCTCTTCCACTGATTTTCTGGCGCCATTGTCATCAATATCTGCAATGACCAGGTTGGCACCGAATTGAGCGAAGGCGGAAGCTATCGCGTGACCGAGGCCACCATTAGCCCCACCACCGGTGACCACTGCCACTTTTCCGGTCATATTGAATAATGTGTTGTTCATTTTCATCAGCCTCCTGAGCGTCCTTGTATAAGCCTTCAATTCGAACAAAAAATTGTGCAGAATGTCTCTAAGCAATTAACGCACTTGCAATCTCTTTGAATTCATGATAAGATCATATTGTAACTTGTTAACAGGTAACTATTAACTGTATTTTGGACTTTTATCTCAAATATTGAGAAATTACGCCTAC
>Ga0105094_10001814_pt1 | contig 11210 bp, 9 predicted proteins | sample PPLLak1March2015_2_FD_87023 | JGI IMG/M metagenome (GOLD analysis project Ga0105094, IMG submission 87023) | Freshwater sediment microbial communities from Prairie Pothole Lake near Jamestown, North Dakota, USA - PPLs Lake P8 Core (3) Depth... | ecosystem: Environmental > Aquatic > Freshwater >...
GAAGATTTCTTCTGGGGAGATTATTGAGTGCTATGAACAGAATGAAAGTTTAATAGAAAGGTTAGAGGGAGCTGATGAGAAATTTCTTGATACGATTGCCAGTGTCCAGACTTCCAAGCAACCTCATGTGGTGAAATATGTGGTCGATGTTCTGATGGAAGAGGATGAAGGAGAGGATGCTTTAGCATTAACTGAGGAACAGAAGGGTTTTCTCTTTTTGGTGCTCAAAACCGTGATTGATGTCCTTGACCAGGAAGGTATTATGTGAACACTTCAAGAGGTAGAAATGGAGGAATGTGATGGGAAACCAGCCAGCGAGTGTCCCCAAAAAAGTGATTGACATCCATTTACACATCGGAGGCAAGGGAAACAGTAGTCCCTGCAAAATGTCAAAGAAATTTCTTCTCAGTCCTGCCTATCTTTACATGGTTGTAAGATCTGGGATTTCGTTAAAGGAGTTATTGAGAGACCACGACACCGTCTTGCGGACGACAATGATCGAGCGGTTAAACAACGCCCCTGGCGTAAATTTTGGTGTTTTTCTGGCCTTTGATTCAGTCTACAATGAAAATGGAGAGGTTGATAAGAAACACAGTAACATGGTAACACCGAATGAGTACGTAATGAGTATTGCGAGAGATAATCCAAAAGTGCTTTTCGGAGCCTCCGTACATCCTAACCGAAAAGTAAGGGAAGGGATAGAGGAACTTGATAGATGTATCGAAGGAGGGGCTGTTGTTATTAAATGGGTCCCCAATTCTCAGATCTTTGATCCTTCGGATAGAAAATACGAATGGTTTTATAGAAAACTTGCCGATGAGAACTTACCCTTGTTGTGCCATACTGGGCTGGAGCATGCGATTCCAGTCGAAGAAACCGAATATCAGGAATTTGGTGACCCTCGAAAGCTAAGGCTTGCCTTGGAAATGGGAGTGAAAGTAATTGCTGCCCACTGTGCAACGTCTTTTTTCTCTTGGGAAAAAAGCTATTTGGATGAGCTTAGCGAGATGTTTGACGAAGGGGAGAGAAGAGGTTGGAATCTCTATGCCGATATTTCTGCTGTGTGCACTCTTTTCAGGGCTTCAATCATTGACGACATATTGAAAAAAATTCCTCATAATCGGATGGTCTTGGGCAGTGACTACCCAATTCCCGTTGATAATATGCCCCCCCAATTCGTTGAAACCCTCACCGTCCAGGAGTATCTCGATATAGCCAAAATCGACAATCCTATAGAAAAGAATTATCGCCAGCTTCTGGCCATGGACTTTCCGAAGGAGGCCATGACAAAGGCCTCTTCTATCCTACGAATCCCGGATGGAAAGATTGCATAAAATCGTTCGTATTTATCGCCTGAAAAAAGTTGGAGGCCAGCCATGAAGGCATTCCACAGCGATCTCCACCTGAGTGACGGGAAGGAAAGAGGCGATTTCCAATATCAAAGCGAATTTGATGAATTGGTGAGGAAATTGTCAGAAGAATTCGGAAACATTGAAATGGTATTTCTTGGAGATATCTTTGGCCTCATCCGGACACAGAAATACTACGAATCTGAAGGGCAGGCCCTAACCGAAGAGAATTTAAAGGAGATCAAAAGAAAGGTCATGGCAGAAATACTGGTTAAGCATGCTGCTTTCTTTGAAACCCTTAGAAACTTCATCTGAAAAACCAGGTCATACACTACGGCTAATCCAGCAAGAAAAAGAGGTGCCAGAAAGTTGATCTAAAATCCATCCCAAAGAAAGAGTTTCAAATCGGGTTGAATCACCAAGATCAAGAAACGAGGATTTCTTCCTGTAATAGCGATTTTTGAAAACCCTCCTTCCATACAATACTTCAAGTCGTAATCAATAATCCCTGTTGACGTTTTTACTCAAAATTAGTAGACTCTTATCAAACCTTAGAAATAGATAATGAAGGAGACTGCCTAAGCTGTCTAAGGAGCCAAATGGAGCACCTTCCTTTGTTCTGATTCTTTCTAATTCGATTGATAAGGGTATTAAAATCAAAGGTAACTATACCAAATAATCTGGCAACACAAGGTAGTACGTATATGTATAACGAATTTTATGGTTTTTCAGAAAAGCCTTTTGAATTAACTCCCGACCCAAGATTTCTCTACCTCACGCCAAGCCACCGCGAAGCACTGGACTCGATGATTGATGGGATCAGAAATCGAAAAGGGTTTATCTCTATCACAGGAGAGGTAGGAACAGGGAAAACGATTCTTATTCACTCTTTGCTTAACAGTCTGGACGAGAAGGTGAAAACCGTCTATATCTTCCACCCTACTATCACTTTTAAGGAGTTGTTGGAAACCATCTTTTTGGAGTTAGACCTGAAGGTCGTAGAGCGAAGTAAGTCTGCCCTTTTGTTTAGATTGGTTAAATATTCAACTCAAATGGATGCCGATAAAAGCATAGCAATCATTATAGATGAAGCGCAGAACCTTCCAGAAGAGGTGATGAAGGAGATCCAAGTTTTTTCTGATTTGGAGCCCAAGGCAATTCAGATCGGTTTTGTCGGACAACCTGAATTTGAAGACAAACTCAATTCAGAGGGTCTTAGGCAACTCAAACAAAGGATAGGGAGTAATCACCAAATCGGGGCGTTAAGCAAGGAAGAGTCCAAGAATTACATCGATCATCGACTCAGATTAGTGGGAAGCAGCAGTTCTCAGATGTTTACTCCAAAAGCCCTATCTATGGTTTGTTCATATGCCCAGGGAATTCCACGCATTATCAATGTCCTTTGTGACAATGCATTTCTTAGGGGCTACAGTCTATCCCAAAAAAAGATCGATGTTGATATTATTGAGGAAGTTATTAAGAATTTAGAAGGCCCAAGAGTTACCCCAAAGATTCTTCCTTTAATTCAGCCTATTAGACAGTTTTGGAGATCTCCTATCCGATTCGCTATTTCCTTCAAAAGAGGTTCATTGGCCATCCTTGTTTTGGTATGCCTTGGAGGATTCATTTTCCTGCTTTATGAATACATCGGACGCGGATCCGTGAAGATACAGGAGAAAAAGCCTTTGACCGGGCAAAAATTAGCCACCGAGCCTTCTACATATAAACATTCTGCCCAGGGAACGATAAAAGAAATATTAGAAAAAGACACAGATCCAACAGATCAAGCGAAAATTACTCAAACTGAATCTTCATCTCTTCAACGAGATGCTGCTCTTCCTACGCCTGCAAAAGAAAAACAACAATTCACTGAAGTCATAGTAAAAAGAGGAGAAACTCTTTTAGTGTTGGCCAAAAACTATTATCACATAGCCAACTCAACCCTGATTGATCTCATTTTGCAGTCCAATCCAGAAATCACGAATGCAGACCTTATCAAAGTCGGCCAAAAAATACGGATTCCTAAAATTACCGAGGAATTTTTGGTCAGCGAATCTCCTAACCACACTTTTAAAATTCATGTTGGAACCTTTTGGTCATCCGAGTTGTCAAAGCTTTATCGTGATGAGCCGGCGTTAAAAGGGAAAACCATCGAGGTCATTCCTTTAAAGATCATACCTACCGAAATTTTGCATCGAGTCATGGTGGGAAATTTTCAGAATAGGGATGAAGCCTTGAATATGGTCTTTTTCCTTAAAAAGAAGGGGCTGTTGCCTTGCTTTGGAAGCGGCCCAAAAACAGATTGAGATAGTTTCAAGGACGGGGTGAGAGGAAGTCTTTTGTAGATGCTTTCTTTACACCATGGAAATAAAGACAGGGTCAGTTCGACCCTACTTTTTTCGTTTATTTCTTTTGGTAATCATCAACTCGGAGATGAATTCACTATTGCAGAGTAGTAGGTGTTATCCTCAACTTCCTTCTCCGACGACTCCTTCCTGTACTCGTCATTTTCTAAAATCCTCCATCCATACAACCTTTCAAGTGATAATCAATAATCCCTGTTGACGTTTTTATTCAAAATTAGTAGACTCTTATCGAACTAACCTCCCAATTAACCTTTGGGGGATTTTATGACCACGCAAGAAGTAAAACGCAAACTGACGACCATCCTCAGTGCAGATGTGAAGGGTTACAGCCGTCTCATGGGAGAGGATGAGAAAGGGACCGTCCGCATCCTGAATACTTACAAGGAGGTGATGACTGGCCTCATTCAGCATCATCATGGCCGTGTGGTGAGTGCTCCAGGAGATAATGTGCTGGCTGAATTTGGAAGTGTGGTGGATGCGGTTGAGTGTGCCGTTGAGATTCAGAAGGAGCTTAAAACTCGAAACGCTGAACTCCCCGAAAATCGAAAGATGGAATTTCGGATCGGTGTGAACCTTGGGGATGTGATTGAGGATGGAGAACAGATCTTGGGAGACGGGGTCAATATTGCAGCAAGATTGGAGAACCTATCAGAGGCAGGAGGCATCTGTATCTCTGGAACAGCGTTTGATCAGGTAGAAGGCAAACTAGCACTGGAGTTCGAATACTTTGGAGAACAGGAGGTCAAAAACATCAAAAAGCCGGTTCGGGTATATCGTGTAAAGACGGAAGGCGGCGTTTCTGATGTTGTGGAGAACCGTGAATTTCCTTTACCTGCTGCGCCGTCGATAGCGGTATTACCCTTTACAAACATGAGCGGTGATCCTGCGCAGGAATACTTCAGTGATGGGATCACCGAAGAGATAATAACATGGCTCTCAAAGATACCGAGACTATTTGTGACAGCCCGTCATTCGACTTTTGTTTTCAAGGGCAAAGTGGTCAGCATTCGAGAAGTAGGTCAACAGCTTGGTGTTCGGTACGTATTGGAAGGAAGTGTCCGTAAGTCTGGAGAACGGGTGAGAGTTACCGCACAGTTGATCGACGTGAAGACCGACCAACACGTATGGGCAAACCGTTATGATAGAGAGCTCAAGGACGTCTTTGCAATACAAGATGAAATTACAATGAACATTATAGTAGCCCTTCAAGTCAAGTTGACAGAAGGAGAACAGGCCGCACTGAGAGCAAGAGGGACCTACAATCTGGAGGCCTATTTGAAGTTGCTGCAAGCGATGGACTACCTTAAGCAGATCAGCAAAGGAGGCAATATTTTGGCCAGACAGAAGTATCAGGAAGCCGTCGCTTTAGCACCAGAGTACGCATCAGCGTACGCCGGTATTGCCTGGACCTGTCTCTTAGAGCCATGGCATGGCTGGAGTGACTCCCCCGCAGAGTCCCTAAAGCTAGCCATGGAATATGCGCAGAAGGGTCTTGCCTTAGATGAATCATTTTCCGACGCCCATGCAGCGTTAGGCCTCGTCTATCTTCTGATGCGGCAGTGGGACAAGGCAGCCGAAGAATGTGAACTCGCCGTCTCTCTACATCCCAATAGTGCCGATAATATCGTGTTTTTAGCAATGGTCTTTAGGGCTGTGGGGCGAGTTGAGGAGGCGTTGGCATTGCTTAATAAAGCCGTCCGTCTCAACCCCATGCCTCCAGACTTTTACTTACACGAATTTGGCAGTTGCTACCGCCTGATGGGGCGGTACGATGAAGCAATAGCAATACTGAAAAGGGTCCTCGATGGAAATCCGAACTATCTGAATTCCCGCATCAACCTCATAGCCACTTATGTCATGTCAGGAAAAGAAGAAGCTGCACGTGCCGAAGCTATGGAAGTTCTCAGACAGAGTCCAGATTTCTCTGTCGAGCGAATTCTAAAGAACTTCCCCTACAAAGACCAAAAGATCCTTGACGGTCTTAAAGAGTACTGGCTCAAGGCGGGGCTGAAGTGAGAGATTGCAACAAAATCCTACATTATTTTATCTTGCGCATTTCTTCCCGTAATCGTTGACCCTCAGGGTTATCTCAGACTAAAGACTTGTAGGTGAAAGCGCCAAATTTTTCCACCAACCTGGTCCGAAAAATCTCAAAAGGGAAATTTCGTTGAGTTCTTCCTGAAAGAGTGATTCTGGAAACCTGCCATTCTATACAATATTTCAATTACCAATCCACAGATTTTTGTAAATATTATTTTTTCACCTGAGACAAAAAAAGTCATATCTTTCCCTTTCTGATAAAATCTTTAATTTTGAGAAATTCTTAATTACCCACTACTTACGTTGCTCGGTTCTTTCTGGCATAAAACTTGCCCAATTAGCTCATTAATATGCGAGTAAATTTTTTGCAAAATGTTGGCATGATAAACTTGGGGCGGCAATCATATTTAAGAAAGAATGGAGCGGGAAAAATGAAAAAAATCTTTTGGCTGACAATTATGCTTGCACTGGTTTATGTTGCACTTTCCCATGCTCAAGAAGACCCATTCCGAGAAGTTGCGATGCTTGCCATAGCTAATGGGAAACCCATTAACCCAAGCAAGGATATTCCATTGAAAGGTTTTCGTGATGCAAGACTTATTGCTGACGGGAAGTTTCTTGTTTCAATGCGAACTTATGAGGATGGGACGACCGTAGTAGGTATTACTTCTTATGAGGTGAAAAGGATAGTCATGGTGGGTTCAAATGATAAGTTGTCCCTGTATCAAATAGTGGTGGGCAACTCATCTACTTCGTCGCCCCCCGATGTTAATAAGTCTATTACATCTGCTTATGCAAAGGAACTTTGTAGGGAGTTTCTCGAATATTGGGATGGAGTGAAAGTTCCTTCTTTGGAAAGCTTTGTTCTACATGAAATAGAATATTAAAAGGAAGATGATGGTAGGTAAAGAAACAACAGTAACTATGGAGGGATGAGATATGAAAAAGGCTTCCTTATTTCTAATTTCAGTCACTTTATTATGGGCGATGATAAAGCTGTTAGAAAATACAAGAGACAATCACCAGGTTTTCACCCAGCGAGAGGAAGAGATACCAAGCCTATTGGCAGCAGGTTACGATGACAACGAAATTGCAAGTTTCCTCCGTGCGAGATAAAAAACCATTCAAGAATACCAATTTTATCGCTGAATGGAACGGGATTTTAGAACTGAGGAAATTTAGAAGTTTGAATAAAAAGGCATTCCTGGTTCGTCTATATTGAAAGTTAGGGTCATAGGAGAGGATGGATGAGGGGTTTCCTGATTAACAAAAACCTATGTTTCTATTACTGGCTTAGAAAGAGAATCGGAAAGGAACGAGCCTATAGAGTTTCAAGTACTCTTGAAAAGGTTATCCTTATCTTTGGAAGAGAGCCAATCTTGTAACACGTTCTTTCGAGTGCACCATCCTGGTGAAATTTAGTAATCTAAGTTCAATTAGCCTTCCATAATTCATGAATAATGTTATAAAGTAACTCAAACGCTCCACCTTTCTTCGCGGACTCCTTCCTGAACTCTTCGACCAGTGATCTTAGCCATGCATGCTTGATTTGAATCAGTAATCAGCGGTGGTATTTGTGATCATTTTTGATCTTGACAGACTACTCCCTTTTTCATATATTCGGCTCATCCCAAGCAAGTTTTATCATATCATTTATCATTCAGTCTCATTGTTCCGAAATACAATGAGATTGCTTCGCGGAGATTGTTACGAACGCACTCGATCGAGAGACTCCAATGAAAGAGAGGACGTACCACGTATACGAGGTAACTTTCGTCGCGGACGGTTAGCGCTTCTTTTTCTCTGTGGCCGTAAGACTTTGGTTCTAGAAGGAGCAACCATATATGGATAAAGAGATGCTCGTGCCCGATAGACAGCCTCGTATTGGGTTGTTCGTTTTTCTTGGGGTGCTCGCGATCTTCTTGGGACTAAATGTCGCGCTGGTCATGCCCTATGTACTCGCGATCTTGATGGGCGTAGTGCTTACCGTACTCGCTCGTTCGCCTTTTTCCTATTTAAGAAAAAAAGGAGTGGGACCAAGGCTATCGGCAACAATCGTGATGGTGGGTATTCTCCTTCTCCTCATTGGCCCTCTTTCCGCGTTTTTGACGGTAGCGATTAGGCAAGCTATCACCTTGGGGCAGTGGCTTTCTGAAAAAGACATGTTCTCCATCGACACCCTCGTTCAAAGGATCGTAAAGATAGGTCCTACGGATGAGCTTTTCGGAGGAGCAGACGTGCTTGAAAAACAGATTCGAAGCAGTATTCAAAACACGGGTAAGTTTTTAACCAATGTCGTTCTTTCTGGGGCAGGGCGGCTTCCAGGCCTTGTTCTCCAACTCTTCTTGGCGCTGATTACCTGTTTCTTCCTCCTTTTGGATGGTCGGCGTTTTGTCCACTGGCTCGCCGATAAAGTCCCCCTTGACCCCGATGTACAGGGGAAACTTTCTCAGTCCTTAAGTGACACTTCTGTATCTGTGGTCTTGGCCACGCTTGCCGCCGCGGCAACTCAAGCCTCCCTGATGTTCATTGCATTCTGGAGTATTGGGGTGCCGGGAGCTTTTCTGGCTGCCGGCGCGACCTTCATCTTCGCCTGGATACCGGTGGTCGGGAGTACCCCCGTATGGATAGCAGGAGCTATTTACCTTTACACCCAAGGGGCATTCATCCGAATGTTCTTAATGCTTGCCGCGGGACTCGTTACCAGTGTCGCAGACAACTTTGTTCGCCCGATTGTCTTAAAGGGCAGAAGCAACATGCACCCCTTAGTGAGCTTGATTGCCATTTTCGGCGGCATTCAGTTATTCGGGATCTTAGGGGTGTTCGTGGGACCCATCTTAGCAGGAATCTTGAGCTCACTTCTCGAAATCTGGCCTGTGATCGGTCGGCGCTTCGGCGTCTTACCACAAAATAGCGTTGAATCAAAAGCAAAGGATACCACCGCTGGCTCGAATGCCGCTTGACTCACCAATTTATGCGACAACGAGCATTGCTTTCCCCTGAAAATTAGTCTACCTTATTGTTTTTCTTTTTTGGGTTATTTTTACCCTTGTCCCATTTAGGTATGTGGATTAGCCAGTTCGGGCGTTAAAAATTTCCCCTGCGTGCTCTAAGGCAACATTGTTCTGTTCTTAGGACTGGCTTGAGTCAGTTTCAGGAACGGGGTCTCAAAACCACCAGTAATGATCGACCTTTTTCCACATACCTTGTTTTCTCTTTTATCTATCTATGCGGCTTCCTGAAGGATGACCTCATACCCAAGATGATGGAGTCTCTTGATATAGCTCCTTGCTATCTTGTCTTTTCTTCTCTTGTCCAGGTAGTCTGCTCCCAGTTCCTTGTAGGCACATCTGTGTTTCAATATGTGGTAGCACATGATAAGAATCTTATGTCCCAAGGCGGCCTCGTGGGAAATTTACGGAGGATCACAGGAGTTTCGATCTGGCCAAAAGATAAGAAGGAAGAAATTAAAGATCGGATTCAGAAAAAGATAGAAGAAATGGATGATGGCAATGGAGTTGTGGTTTTAACGGATATCCCAGGTGGAACATCGGCCAATCTGGGCTTGTCATTAATGGAAAGAAGAAAAGCAGAGCTGGTCACCGGAGTAAACATACCTATGTTATTGACACTTTTAAGTTACCGGGAGGGTAAGTCTTTAGAGGAACTCGGTAAATTAGTCAAGAAATCAGGACGTCGGAGTATTATCTTAGCTAAAGAGGTATTCAGTTTGAAAAGGGGAAGGAGGCAAAAAGATCGAACCCCTTTCATCCAGTAATCTTTGATTCTTGAATATGGCCGCCAGTAATAACTTGTAGGTGAAATTGCGCCACGAGGCTGTGCAAGAGATGAAGGAAGGTCCTTCGGAACCGGTCTACAGGGACAGGTTCCAAACCACCTTAAGCTGCTCTGGTCAAGAGCCAGGGTGGTGAGCGTTAATGGAAAAGGCCCGGCATATGGCCTCCACCAAGAGTAGGAGTACAGCAATTAAACAAAGAACTTTTTTCATACTTATTCTCCCTCTTTTTCCAATATTACCGTCCTTCTTGCAATTGTAATAAATGTCATAGCCGATGTCCATTAACCTTTTGTCCAATAGGAGCATCGAAGAAGATTCAAGGGAAAAAAATTATGAGGTACTTGTTTCGACTCAAAATCATGCGTGCCTTTGCTAGTCAGTGCCTTGAGAAGACAAATGACTCTAACGATAAAGTGAAATTTGGAACCGCATATCAATCCTACATGACTTTCTGCAAAAACGATGGAAAGAAAGAGCCTGAGAAGAAGAGTGACTTCAGAAAAGTGCTCAATGAGCTTGGGTATAAAATTGGTAATTCGAAGGTGAATGGAAATCAGCTCTATATTTCCAACGCAAGAGTAGTGGTAGAAGCTGATGAGTAGTAAGGAGAACAGGTTCAGGAAGTAGCGATGCTCCTTTCCTCCAAAAGGGAAACATCAAGTTTAATAGATTAAAAAAAAGATTAACGTTTTGGAAGTAGAAATAATCTAAATTTTAGAAGGAAATTATGGTTTTACTGAAAAAGATTAATGGATTAATGCTAAAATCAAAAAAAAATATTTTAGGACTAAAATAATTGTATATAAAATAACACATATAAAACAAAAAAAGTTCTAATTTTCTGTTAATCTCTTAATTTTTGCTATAAGCAATTCAGATGATTCTATTTTTTAGATTAATTTGGCTCAAGTCTTGTTAATCTCTTTTTAATCTCTCAGGCTCAAAAGAGTAGTCAAGTATTGTCTCGCAATTTTGGGGAAAGGGAGATGCAGTAGTGGAATACTTGTCAGATTAACCTTCGATTGGTGCTTTCACCTACTACTCTGCAATGGGGAGATGATCTGATAGTTGATGATTACCGAAAGAAACAAACCAAAAAGCAGGGCCATAATTGGCCCTGCCATGTCTCTTGCATTTGATTCCGAAATGAATCTAAGCTGAACCGGTTCTAAACTTTTTAAAGTGACTTCAAATACTCAACGATGTCGTTCTTTTCTTGTTCGGTCAGTTGCAGATTGAAGTGTTGATTGTAATGATTGACGACATCCAAAAGTTTGGCAAAGCGACCGTCGTGGTAAAAACGGCCCTTATTTGCTGGATCCATGAAGATTCCCAGCTCCCGCACGAATATACCAGCCAGGTTCATGGTTTTGTAGGTGTTATCGGGTGCACGGTCTGCCTGAAAACTATCGATCCCTATATCCGCAGCCGGATGAAGGTTCCAGCCTGGCTCGGTCCAAAGAGGTTCGATGTGACACTTCCCACAGCCAGCCTTGCCATTGGCGGCAAAAAGTGCATCACCCCGTGCGGCGGCTTCAGGGTCGAAGTGTACGTTAGGTTGTGGTCTCGGTGCGGGAATGGCAAGTTGGTAGAAATGAAGGGCGGGAAGTTTGGAGGTTACCAGGTCATGGTCAGCATCCGTAAACACATGGCCGA
>Ga0105094_10001816_pt1 | contig 11208 bp, 9 predicted proteins | sample PPLLak1March2015_2_FD_87023 | JGI IMG/M metagenome (GOLD analysis project Ga0105094, IMG submission 87023) | Freshwater sediment microbial communities from Prairie Pothole Lake near Jamestown, North Dakota, USA - PPLs Lake P8 Core (3) Depth... | ecosystem: Environmental > Aquatic > Freshwater >...
ATTTCGTGTTCACGGTCTGCGACAACGCGGCCGGGGAGGTCTGCCCGCTCTGGCCCGGGCAGCCAGTCACCGCGCACTGGGGCGTCGAGGACCCGGCGGCGGTCGTCGGCAGCGACGAGGAAAGGCGGCGTGCATTCCTGCGCGCCTACACGACGCTGAAGCGGCGCATCGAACTCTTCCTGGCGCTGCCACACGGCAAGCTCGACAAACTGGCGCTGAAGAAGCGGCTGGACGACATCGGGCACTCGGGCTCTACAGCCGAGGCAGCATGAGCCCGCCGGGCCGCCCCAGGGGCGAATTCCCGCTTGGCGGGACGGCGCGCAGCGCCAAGGGTGGCCGATGAGTGTTGCACTTGCGCCGGCTCCGCCGGCGCTTTCCTTCTTCGAGCGCTACCTGACGCTTTGGGTGGCGCTGTGCATCGTCGCGGGCATCGCGCTGGGACAGCTATTTCCGGGACCGGTGCAGGCGATCGGTGGGATGGAATTCGCGCAGGTCAACCTGCCGGTCGGCGTGCTCATCTGGGTGATGATCATCCCGATGCTGCTGAAGATCGACTTCGGCGCACTGGGTCAGGTGCGGCAGCATGTGCGCGGCATCGGCGTCACGCTGTTCATCAACTGGGCGGTCAAGCCGTTCTCGATGGCACTGCTGGCGTGGATCTTCATCCGCCATGTATTTGCGCCCTGGCTGCCGGCGGAGCAGCTCGACAGCTATGTCGCCGGGCTGATCCTGCTGGCGGCGGCGCCCTGCACCGCGATGGTGTTCGTCTGGAGCCGGCTCACCAACGGCGACCCCTACTTCACGCTGTCGCAGGTCGCGTTGAACGACACGATCATGATCTTCGCCTTCGCGCCGATCGTGGCGCTGCTGCTGGGCATCTCGTCGATCACGGTGCCGTGGGACACGCTGCTGACCTCGGTGGCGCTGTACATCGTGGTGCCGGTGATCCTGGCGCAGGCGATCCGCGCGCGCGTCCTCTCCCGCGGCGGACCGGCGGCGCTCGAAGCATTGCTCGCCCGCATTGGCCCGTGGTCGATCGCTGCGCTGCTCGCCACGCTGGTGCTGCTGTTCGCGTTCCAGGGCGAGCAGATCCTGAGCCAGCCGCTGATCATCGCGATGCTCGCGGTGCCGATCCTGATCCAGGTGTTCTTCAACTCGGGGCTTGCCTACTGGCTCAACCGCGCGGTCGGCGAGAAGCACAGCGTTGCCTGCCCCTCGGCGCTGATCGGCGCGTCGAACTTCTTCGAGCTGGCAGTCGCCGCCGCGATCAGCCTGTTCGGATTCAACTCGGGCGCGGCGCTCGCGACGGTGGTCGGCGTCCTGATCGAAGTGCCGGTCATGCTGCTGGTCGTGCGGTGGGTGAATGCCAGTCGTGGTTGGTACGAGCGCGCCCGTTAGTTCCCGGCATCGCGGAACTTTCCGACACGACTTGTTTCACGCTGTTACCGAAGTGAAGGGTAGCGGGACTCGCTCAGTACAATCGGTGGCTGATTTCAAGGAACGGCCACGTGATTGCCTTGCTGAAGGATCGCAGACTCTGGGCAGCCCTGCTGCTGCTCGCGCTCGTCGTCGGCGTTGGCTGGTGGTGGTCGACCCGCGAATCCGCCAATGCTCCGACCTACCGCTTTGGAAAAGTCGAGCGCGGGCCGATCACAGCAACGATCGCGTCGACCGGAACGCTGAATCCCGTCACGTCGGTGCAGGTCGGCACGCAGGTTTCGGGGCAGATCAAGGAACTCTTCGTCGACTTCAACTCGCCGGTCAAGCAGGGCCAGTTGATCGCGCGCATCGACCCGGAGACGTTCCAATACCGCGTGCGCCAGGCCGAGGCCGATCTCGACGCGGCTCGCTCCGCCGTCGGACGCGCGCAGGTGTCGCGCATCATCGCCGAGCGCGACCTTAAGCGGACGAAGGAACTCGTCGCGCGCAACTTCGTGTCCTCGGCGGAACTCGACCGCGCGCAGTCCACCTACGACCTGGCCGCCGCGGAGGTGCAGACAGCGCAGGCCGTCGTACAGCAGCGCAATGCACAGCTCTCGACCTCGCGTGTCGACCTCTCGCGCACCGAAATCCGCGCACCGGTCGACGGCGTCGTCATCAAGCGCAGCGTTGACGTCGGCCAGACGGTGGCCGCCAGCTTGCAGGCGCCGGAGCTCTTCGTCATCGCGAAGGACCTGCGCGATATGCAGGTCGACACGTCGATCGACGAAGCGGACGTCGGCCGGGTTCAGATCGGGCAGCGGGCGAGCTTCACCGTCGATGCCTTTCCCGGTCGCCAGTTCAACGGGCAGGTGAAGAGCGTGCGCAAGGCGGCGCAGAACGTGCAGAACGTCGTCACCTACATCGCGATCGTCTCCGCCAGCAACGAGCGCGGCGAACTGCTGCCGGGAATGACCGCGAACGTGCGCATCACGACCGACACGCGCGAATCTGTACTGAAAGTGCCGAACGCAGCGCTCAGGTTCCGGCCGCCGGGCGAAAGCGCGACCACCGACAAGGCAGGCGCGAAGGCTGAAGCTGCGCCGGACGGGCCGGCAACCAAGGCCGGCGCAGGCGTAGCGCAGGCGAACCAGTTCCGCGAACGGCTGGTCAGCGAGCTAAAGATGGACGCCGAGCAGCAGCAGCGACTCGACCCGATCCTCGCCGAGATGCGCAACAAGTTCATGGGGCTGCGCGACCTGCCGGAAGACGCCCGCAGCAAGGCGAGCGCCGCGATCCGTGCCGAGATGCGCGCGAAGGTCGAGGACATGCTCAAGCCCGAACAGAAGGCCCGGTATGCGGAGATCGTCGCCGAAACCGCGGGCCGACCCGGCGGCGGCCAGGTCACGCGCGGGCGCGTGTACGTGGTCGAGAACGGCAAACCCAAGCCGATCGATGTCCGCGTGGGCTTGTCCGATGGAACGATGAGCGAAGTCAGCGGCACTGGAATCGCGGAAGGCGCCGAAGTGATCATCGGCCAGACCGGCGGAACATCGAGCACGCCGTCCCAGAAGGGCAGTCCGCCCAGGATGTTCTTCTAAATCGGGGCTGGATAGGGACATGAGCCCGATTATCGAATGACGGAACCGCTGATTCGTGTCGCCGATCTCACCAAGGACTACGTCCTCGGAGACAACGTCCTGCACGCACTCGCGGGCGTGACGATGCAGATCGGAGCGGGCGAGTTCGTCGCCGTGATGGGCCCGTCGGGGTCGGGCAAGTCGACCTTCATGAACATGATCGGTTGCCTCGATCGGCCGACCGCTGGCGGCTACTGGCTGGCCGGCGAGGATGTCGCGCGCATGAGCTCCGACGAACTGGCCGCGGTGCGCAACCGGCGCATCGGCTTCGTGTTCCAGCAGTTCAACCTGCTGCCGCGCACCAGCGCGCTCGAAAACGTCGAGTTGCCGCTGCTGTACGCGAACGTTGCGCTGAAGGAGCGCCATGCGCGCGCGCTCGAGAAGCTCATTCAGGTCGGCCTCGGCGAGCGGGCGGACCACCAGCCATCGCAACTGTCGGGCGGTCAGCAGCAGCGCGTCGCGATCGCACGCGCCCTCGTCAACGACCCGGCGCTGATCCTCGCCGACGAGCCGACCGGCGCGCTTGACTCGCGCACGAGCGTCGAGATCATGGCGCTGCTGCAGCAGCTGAACGCGCGCGGCATGACGATCGTGCTGGTGACGCACGAGCACGATATCGCCGACTTCGCATCACGCGTCATGCACTTCCTGGACGGCCGCATCGTCAGCGACGAGCGCCAGGAGCCGCGTTCGGCGCAGGCTGCGCTTGCCGAGCTCGACCGGGAGCGGGAGGCCGCATGAATGCATTGATGGTGCTGCGGATTGCGCTGAAGGCGCTGCGCGTCAACAAGCTGCGCTCGACGCTGACGATGCTCGGCATGATCATCGGCGTCGGGGCGGTCATCGCGATGCTCGCGATAGGCGGCGGCGCGCAGGAGCGCGTGCGCGAGCAGCTGAAGAACCTCGGCTCGAACCTGATGCTTATCTTCCCCGGATCGACGACAGCCAGCGGCGTCAGGCTCGGGGCGGGCGCTGCGCAGATACTGACCGAGGAAGATGCGCTCGCAATCGCACTCGAAGTCGATGGCGTCGTGGTCGCGGCGCCGTCGTTGCGCGGAACGGGCCAGGTGGTCGCGGGCAATGCGAACTGGGCGACGCAATACTTCGGGACCACCAACGACTACCTGATCGCGCGTGACTGGCCGCTCGCGTCCGGGCGGTTGTTCGAGCCGGCCGAGCTTTCGGGCTCCGGCAAAGTCGCGCTGATCGGGCAGACGACCGCGCGCCAGCTCTTCGGCGACACCGATCCGATCGACCAGGTGGTGCGGGTGCGCAAGGTGCCACTGACAATCATCGGCGTGCTCGATCGCAAGGGCCAGAATGCACTCGGCCAGGATCAGGACGACATCATCCTGATGCCGATCTCGACTGCGCGCAATCGAGTGCTGGGCCAGACGCAGGGGCGGCAGAAGCGCATCGGATCGATTTCGGTCAAGACCGCCGACGGTGCCGACATGAAGGGCATCGAGGAACGCATCCGCGAACTGCTGCGGCAGCGCATGAAGGTGCAGCCCGGTGCCGAGGAGCCGTTCACGATCCGCAATCTGACCGAGATCCTGCAGGCGCAGGAAGCGGCGAGCCGGGTGCTGACGCTGCTGCTCGGCGCGGTCGCGTCGGTCAGCCTGCTGGTCGGCGGCATCGGGATCATGAACATCATGCTGGTCAGCGTCACCGAGCGGACGCGCGAGATCGGTCTGCGAATGGCCGTCGGTGCGCGTGGGCGGGACATCCTGAAGCAGTTCCTGGTCGAGGCAGTCACCTTGTCGATGATCGGCGGGGCGCTCGGCATCCTGGTCGGAGTGGGCGCATCCTTCGCGGTCGGCGAGTTCGCGAACTGGCGCACCGACATCACCGCCAATGCGATCGTTCTCGCGGTGGGGTTTTCCGCAGCCGTCGGCGTCTTTTTCGGGTTCTATCCGGCGCGCAAGGCCTCGCGCCTGCTGCCGATCGAAGCGCTGCGCTACGAGTAGCTAGAACCTATCTCAGAATCCCCGGTGGTCGCGGCGGGGTTGCATTGGGTGCAGGGCTAGGCGCGGCGAGGGGACCATTGCTCACTGCAAGGACCCGAGCCGCAACAACGCCATGTGCCCAATGCGACCCCGCCCCGCAGGGTTGCGCAAATAAGCGGGCGTCTGCGTTGTTGGCCGGCTCGGCCGTAGGCTCGGCTACTGTCCTTCGCCAGCCGCCTAGCATCCGCCCGCTTCTTTGCACAACGCGATCCATCGGGGATTCTGAGATAGGTTCTAACCAAGTCGCAAGATGCGCCCCTAGCGGCGTTCTTATCGGCTGCTATCGGTCGTCTCGCTCGGGCAGCATCGGAGTCGTACTGCAGTCTTCGGACTCTCCGCCATTCGTCGCCCATGTCAGCCGGGAATTTTCGCAACACCTTCGCCTGGGCCGGAATCGGCAGCGCAACCGTGCTCGCCCTGCTGCTGCTCGCCGCTTCCGGTGAAGCGCACGCCGCCCGGGCGTGGTTGCACGATCTGGGCGATCTGAATCCGTCGCAGCGGCTCTGGCTGGCGGCGTTCGGCGGGCTTTCGCTCGGGCTCGCGTTCGGCCTGATGGCATTCGAGCTGCGTTCGCGGGCGATTGCGATCGCATTGCGGCGCCTGACCGATCTCGCGGCTGGCGTTGATGGCCGGACCCACGAGGAAACCCGGCGCCAGGGCGTGACGACTGAACTCGGACGCCTGTCCGACGAGATACTGTATTCGGCGCAACGCATGGCCCGCGAGCGGAGGGAGATGTACGGGCGCCTCGCGGGTTGGGACGCAATCTTTGCCGCAGCTCTCGACGCCGCGATCGAACTCGACGGCAAAGGCAACATCGCTCAGATGAACCCGGCCGCCGAGCGGCTGTTTCGGGTCAAGGCGCAGGAAGTATTAGCGAAGCCGCTGGTCGACGTCATGCTGCCGCCGTCGCATCGCTCGCCGGACAATGCGAGCTTTGCGAGCGACCTCGCTTCGGGCAAGGCGCAGGGTCGCCGCCAGGAACTTGTCGCGATGCGCGGAGACGGACGCCAGTTCCCGCTCGAGGTGGCCATCGCCGAATTCGGCAGCGGCGAACAGCGCGGCTTCATCGTCACTGCGCGCGACATCTCTTCGCAACGCCGGTTGCGCGCCGATCTGAGCCGCGCACAGGAGCAACTCGAGCGCGAACTGGCGCCGCTGCGGGTGGAAATCGCCGGCTTGAAGCAGCAACTGGCGCAGCGATCCCTCGGGCTCGCTCCGGCGAACGAGCCGAAGGCCGCCGCCGAGACTGCTGCTCCCGCGCGCCGTGCGTTCACGGTGGATGGTGCGTGCGGCGACCTGATCCGGAAGCTCGTGTCGCGGGCCGAACGCAAGGGGCTCGGTTTTCGCTACGAGGACTCCGACGTGCAGGGACTGTCGCTATTGGGCGACGCCGCACGGCTGCGACGTGTACTGGTCAACCTGATCGACAGCGTCGTGCGCGTGACCGAGTCGGGCGAGATCGTCGTCCATATCGCGGCGGTTCCGGGGGACGGGCGGCAGATCGATCTGGCGGCGTCGGTGACGTCGACCGACATGACCGAAGAGCAGTCGACGCGGATGGTGCGGCCATTTCTCCACGAGAGCGTCACACGCGGCGAACGCGATCCGTATCCGGGTCGCGCAATCACTGCACGGCAGATCGAGTTTCTCGGTACGCGGGTGCATGCGGAGCGCGTGACCGGTGGGGGGTCGACTTTCCGGTTCAATCTGCGCCTCGAAGCCGATCTTTCACAGGTCACCTTTGACATCTCGACGCCGGCCGCACCGGCGCGGCGCCCGTCGCCTCCGAAGCGCAGCGCCGAACCGGCAGATGAGAAGTCGCGTGCGAGCACGGAGTACGCCCGCGCGGCGGCCCGCCTGCGCCGCAACGCCGATCGGACGAACCTCGGCGCGCTCTGGGCCGAGTCACACCGGCTGAAGGGCACGTGGATGAAACACGGAGACCCGGCGCACGCCGGCCTCGTGACGGCACTGGCTCACACAGCGCGCGGCGGCGATGCGACAAATGCGGTGTTGCTGGCACGGCGCCTTGCCGACGTGCTCGACCAGATGAGTCGCCGCGACCGTCTCGCGGCGGCCGCCGCGTGAGCAGCAGCGTGAGCAGCAGCAATGCAGGGCCTTCGCGGTACCATTGCGCGCCGCTGATTTCCGCCCCTGCACGGGGGATGAACAGCGCGATTCCCCCGACGACAACGACTGACGCGACAGGAGCGATCATCGACAGACTCGCGTGGCTGATCATCGCTGCCGTCATCGGCGGCTGTGCATTGTTGGGACCGCCCGCCATTTCGCTTTCCCGGAGCGAAATCGGCGAGCGGGCATTCATCGATCGGAGTGCGGAGCTGTCCCGGGTGTTCCGTCAGTTCGAGGGGGTCGACATCAGCGGCCCCGACGTCGGTTTCCAGATGCAGGCACAGCGCATCGAACTCGGCTGGTCGATCAAGCTGAAGGAGGCGCCGCTCGGCGTTCCGCTCACGATGCGCGTGGCGATTTCGGGTCGCCCCGAGCTGAATGCGCAGGGCAATGGCGTCGACCTGGTCGACTCGCGGATCGAGGAAATTCGCCTGCCATCGATTCCGTTCGTCAACCTGGATATGCGACAGTCGTCCGAGGGTGAGTCGCTGGGCCGTCTGCCGTTGCTGTCGTTCCAGCCCGAGGAATTGAATCGCGACGGCATCATCTACCAGGCGACCGGACTGTCGCTGGGGACGTTCGGCCTGCGGGTCGATCTCGCTCCAAAGTAGGCCCCGGCCAAGGTGGAGTTCGCACTACTCGTCAAGGCGGCGATACTCGGAATCGTCGAGGGCCTGACCGAATTCCTGCCGATCTCCTCGACCGGCCACCTGATCGTCGCCAGCTCGTTGCTGAAGTTCGTCGGCGAGAAGGTGCCGACCTTCGAAGTCGCGATCCAGACCGGCGCGATGTTCGCCGTGATCTGGGAATACCGGTCGCGGCTCGCCGGTACGATCGTTGGCATTGCGAGCGAACGCGTCGCACAGCGGTTCGCGCTGAATGTCGTGGTCGCGTTCATCCCGGCCGTCGTGCTCGGTCTCGCTTTCGCGAAACTGATCAAGGCGCACCTGTTTCACCCGGTGCCGGTCGCGATTGCGTTCATCGGCGGCGGCCTGATCATCCTGTGGGTCGAGTCGCGCCACCATCGCTTCTACGGTGAGCGCGACCTCGAGGGACGCCGCCACGCGCGAGTCGAGACGGTGGACGACATGTCGCTGCTCGATGCGCTGAAGGTCGGCATCGTGCAATGCGCGGCGCTGATTCCGGGCACGAGCCGCTCCGGCGCGACGATCATCGGCGGCATGCTGTTCGGCCTGTCGCGCAAGGCGGCCACCGAGTTCAGTTTCTATCTGGCGATCCCGACGCTGATCGGAGCCGGCGTCTACTCGGTGTGGAAACAGCGCGACGCATTCGTCGCGGCCGATCTCCCGCTGTTCTCGGTCGGGCTCGCCTTTTCATTCATCTCGGCGCTGGTCTGCATCCGCTGGCTGATCCGCTACGTGTCGACCCATGACTTCACGGTCTTCGCCTGGTATCGCATCGTTTTCGGTGCAGTGATCCTGCTGACGGCGAAGATGGGCTGGGTCGACTGGGTGCGCTGATGAGCGATGCGCGCGGCTGGTGGTGGTTCGATCTGCTGCTCGCGGTCTGCACTGCCGTGATCATCGGCTACGGAGTGCTCGTCCTGGGTTGGTCCGTGTTCGCGGTGATGGCACTGTTCTGGCTGGAAAACGTCGTGATCGGCATCTTCAACGTCGCCCGCATGCTGATCACCGGCGTCCGGCTCGGCGCGATCGTGTTCGTCGGCGCGCTGGCAATGGCGGCGTTCTTCACCGTGCATTACGGCATGTTCACTGCCGTGCACGGCGTCTTCGTCGTCATGCTGTTCGGGACCGGCGAACTCGGGCGCGAGGCGATGGACAGCGGGCTCATCGGCCCGGTGTTTCACATGCTCGATCGGCTGCTGACCGATCGCGACGGCTGGCTTGCAATCGGCGCGATCGTTGCCCTGCATGGCGCGAGCTTTGCGCAGTGGTGGGGCTCGTCGCGCGCGGCGCCGACACCGCTGAAGGAGCTGATGCGTGCGCCTTACGGCCGGATCATGATCCTCCACGTGACGCTGATCGCCGGCGGGTTTCTGGTGCAGGCGCTGCGTGCACCGGTCGCCGGTGCGCTTCTTCTGATCGCGCTGAAGCTCGCCTACGACCTCGTCTCGCTGTCGCGCGCCCGCGGGCGCTCGGGTGATATTGCGGCGATGGCGCGCGACCCGCAGTGGGCGACCCCTCGAAGGAACGTCGATGAACGGCCGTGACGAAGTCCAGGAACTGTGTGCGCTGCTGCGCTCGCGCTTTCCGATCATCCTGATCGCGTCGCACGAGGAGCCGCGCATCCTCGAGCTGCTGCAGAAGGCGGCCAACCTCGAGAACCAGTTGCTGATGACCTGGAGTATCACCAGTGGAATCCGCAAGCACGGCCGCGACGAGTCGATCTACCAGACCAACGACCTGCTAGACGCGCTGAAGCATATCGACAAGACGCAGCAGAACGGCATCTACGTGTTGTGCGACGCGCATCCGGGATTCAAGGATCCGGTGTCGATGCGGCTGATCCGTGAGATCGCGCTGTCGCACTCGCGGTCGGCGCGCACGCTGGTCTTCATCAGTCCCAGCCTGGCCGAGCTGCCGTCCGAGGTCTTGCGTCTATCCGCGCATTTCCATCCGAAACTGCCCGACCGCGATGCGATCCGCGCGATCGTCACCGAGGAAGCGCGCCGCTACGAGAAGCAGAGCGGCGAGAAGCCGCGGGCCGACAAGCAGGCACTCGAGATGCTGATCATGCACCTGCTCGGGATGGAACAGGACGACGTACGCCGGCTCGTGCGGCAGGCGCTGCGCGACGACGGCGCGATCAGTTCGGATGACGTCCGCCGCGTGCTGGCGACCAAATACGAGGCGCTGGGCGGCGCAGCCACGCTCGCCTACGAGCAGAGCAAGGTGAAGTTCGACGACGTCGGCGGGCTGGCTCGACTCAAGCACTGGATCGCGCTGCGCCGCCGTCCATTCCTCGATGCCGGCGCGAATGTCGTCGACCGGCCGAAGGGCATCGTGTTGCTCGGCGTGCAGGGCGGCGGCAAGAGCCTGGCTGCGCGCGCGATCGCGGGCGAATGGGGCGTGCCGCTGATGCGGCTCGACTTCGGCGCGCTGTACAACAAGTACTACGGCGAAACCGAACGCAACCTGCGCAATGCATTCGCGGCCGCCGAGTCCATGTCACCCTGCGTGCTGTGGATCGATGAGATGGAGAAGGGCGTGTCGACCGACGGCGGCGACGGCGACGGCGGCGTGTCACGCCGTGTACTCGGCAGCCTGCTTACCTGGATGTCGGAGCGCACCGAGCCCGTGTTCATCGTCGCGACCGCGAACGACATCTCGCAGCTGCCGCCGGAACTGATCCGCAAGGGCCGGTTCGACGAGATCTTCTTCGTGGATTTCCCGAATCCGGTGGCGCGCGCGCAGATCGCCGGTATTCACCTCAGGAAGCGCGGGCACGACCCGGCGCAGTTCGAGGTCGATGGGCTGGCAGAACTCGCGGCCGGCTATTCGGGCGCAGAGATCGAGCAGGCGATCGTCTCGGCTTCGTTCGAGGCACTCGCGCGCGGCGATGCGCTGGAGCCAGCCGACATCCTTGCCGAGATTGAACGCACTCGACCGCTGTCGGTCGTGATGGCCGAACGCATCGACGCGCTGCGGGCATGGGCGTCCGAGCGCGCGGTCTTCGCCGATGATGAAGGCTGCGTGACCGGAAAGTGACTGCGATGGCCAAGCCTCGCGCGCCCGGTCTTTTCGCCGATCGCAGCGTTCGTCTTCATCTGGTTCGAGCCAGGGCTCATTGCCTGGGCGCAATCGACTGCCGCGCTCGCTTCTGCTCGAGCTGCGTGTCGAGGGCAAGCCGGTACGCGGTGTAGTACTTGAAGACGTTGCGCACATAGGTCGTCGTCTCGATTCCGACTTTCTCCGCGGTGATGATCTCGACGTTGTGGAACCACTTGTCGGGGTTCAGCCCGCGCCTTGCGGCTTCCTTGCGCATCTGCGAGATGCGGCCCGGCCCCGCGTTGTAGCTTGCGA
>Ga0105094_10001819_pt1 | contig 11198 bp, 5 predicted proteins | sample PPLLak1March2015_2_FD_87023 | JGI IMG/M metagenome (GOLD analysis project Ga0105094, IMG submission 87023) | Freshwater sediment microbial communities from Prairie Pothole Lake near Jamestown, North Dakota, USA - PPLs Lake P8 Core (3) Depth... | ecosystem: Environmental > Aquatic > Freshwater >...
ACCGACCTGGCCGGGAAAACCTGCTGGTGCAGATTATCGAACGCATCGGGGTGCATTGGCAGAGCCTGAACCCGCCGGCGATCGTGGCCGGGGTGAACCAGCGCCTGGCCTTCCGAGGCCAAGGGGTTCAGGTGGGCACCGGGTCGGCGACGAAGCAGGGCATCCTCGTGGCCGTGGGCGAGGAGGGTGAGATCGTCATCAGAGTGGAAGGCGAGGGGGATGTGCACCTGTCCGGCGCGGATCCCCATCTGCGCCCGCTCGACGGGCCACGCGAGTAGAATAGGCGGCAGGCGTGGCGTTGCCTGCCGTATGGGAGGCTGGAGATGTTCGACAACCTGCGGGATATGTCGGAAGGGCAGTCCTACCTGGAGTCGCCTGACCTGGAAACCAGCGTTCAGCCCAAACGTAAGGGCCCGGAGCGGCGCGTGATCGGCATGACGGCCGGGCAGCGCCTCGTCCTCTCCATCCTGCTGCTGTTCACCTCGATCGTGATGGGCACCATGTGCCTGCTGGTTTTCGGCAAGGTCTGGATCGTCTGACGGATATCGGAGGCTCTCGGCCGGGTCCACCCGCCTGAGGCTGGCGAGGCTTCTGGAAGCTGCCCGGGCGCGATGCACGGCCTGGCCCACAGTCGGCCTGCAAGCGGAGGGTATTGGCTGGGGGTGGGTGGAGCAAGGCTCCACCCACCCCCAGTTGCGTTCCGCTCGGCGCGGCTCAGCCGGTGGAGGTTCAAGCCCTTTGCCGGGGCGCCGGCAGGGGGATCCCTCGCTGCCTCTCCGCATTCCGGCGGGCCGGGCGCTTGAGATGACATTCGCGTGGAATTGCCTTCCCGAGGCCGGGCTCTGGCCGAGGGATCGGCTTGTGCTGCCAGCGGGAAGCGTGGCGGGCGGGGCGGGGGTGCCAAAGCAGAATCCCCGTTGACCCCCGTCAGAGGGCGATGGACCTGCTTGAACCCCAGAGTCACGCAGCCTGGAGGCATCCGGCGGAAGAACTGCCTGCATGTGCGGAGCAGCCACCCGCATGGCTGCATGGTGGAGGCGGGCTAGGTTTGGGGAGGGCGCTGGGCGAGGAATGCCTCGACCTGCCCGCGGGTCGGCAATCCCGCCCGCCCGCCAAGCGCCTGGGTGTTCAACGCCGCCACGGCGCTGGCGAAGCGGGCGGTTTCGCGCAGCGTCATCCCCTGCAGCACGCCGAACACGAACGCGCCATGGAAACTATCGCCGCAGCCGGTCGTGTCGACCACGTGCGGCATGTGGAAGGCCGGCTGGGGGAACGGCGGCTCCTTCTGGGCATGCACCCAGCAGCCGCGCGGGCCATCGGTGATCACGACCAGCGACGGGCCCTCGGACAGCAGGCGGCGTGCAGCAGCCTCGGGATCGTCTTCGCCGGTGTAGGCCTGGGCAAACTGCCGCGCGACGATGCAAATGTCGGTGAGCGGCACTACCTGCAACAACTCCGGGCGAAAGCGGTGCGCGCCCCCGTCGAAGGAAACTCTCCCTCCCGACGCATGCGCCCATTCGCATGCCTTCAGGCAGGCGTCGAGGTGGCGGCCGTTCAGGTGGGTGAAGCTAGCCGTCTCGACCGCCTGGCGCAGCCGCTCGCTGGGCGCCAAGAGCGGTGCGCTGCCTGGGTACCAGATGATGGTGCGGGCCCCATCAAGCCGGCGGACGAGCACGCACGAGAGGGTTGAAGTGGCGCCGGGACGTGTCTCGAGAAATTCGTCGGCGACGCCTTCCTCGGCGAAGGACTGGCGGACGAATTGGCCCCGCCAGTCGTCGCCGACGGTGTCGGCCATGGCCGCACGCGCGCCAAGCCGCGCCAGAGTCACGATCGCGGTCGCCACCGGGCCGCCGCCCTGCAGCGTCATCGCCAGCGCCTGCTGGTTCTCCTCGTCGGCAGGGAAGTGATCGACCAGGTACAGCGCATCCACCGTGGAGACGCCCAGGCCGACAACGTCGAAGCGCTTCATCGGCGGCGAGTGTAGCACAGCCATGGTGTGTGGAAGGGGCGAAACACCGTTCGGGCGGCGAGCGCCGGCCCGCCGGGCTTGGCGGCCCGAACGGTCTGTATGACGGCATGCTTCGCCCCTGCTCCGGCGTGAAGGCAGTCGACTCGATCAGGGCGTCAGCGTCAGGTGATCGGCTGCGGAAGCTTCCACATCCTCTCTGGCCCACAGCATCGGGTGCAGCTGGATATTGCGCCATAGGTCGATCATGTCGTCGTAGTGTGGATGGAAGGGATGCCCCGACTGCCCCGTGGTGTGCACCGAGACCGAGCGCGAGAGGTCGGCCAGGTCGATGATCTGGCGGTAGCTGGGGACGGTCTCGACATCAAAGGGATCCGCCAGATCGTAGCCGGTGTTGTTGAGCGTGGCGACAGTCCCGTCGACTTCGGCCGGGCCGCGATTGAAGATGCGTTCGATCGGGCCGATGCCGCTCTGCCCGAGGCTCTGATTCTCGAACGTCGCCCGGTGCAGGTCGCCCCAGCGCCAAGCGGTCGGGTCTTCGCCCTGGAGTTCGCTCAGTTCCTCGACGGCGTCGGCCAGCGCCAGCAACAGGATCGCGTCTCGGTCTTCCACCTCCGGGGTGCGCCGGTCATCAAACCAACCGGAGGTCGGGTCTTCGAGCAGGTTGAGCAGCGCCACTATGCTCTGGCCGACAGCCTTCTCGTAGAGCTTCTCGCCCATCTCGTCCTGAAACACCTTCTGTGCCAGCTGCAGGCGGAAGATTTCGAACAGTGCAGCGGGGCTGCTGTCGCGAGTGGCCCGTCCATCCCAGGCGCGCAGCAGCCCGATTGCCTGCAACAGGGTTGGATCCTCGGGGTTCAGCGCCAGCACGTATGGCAGAACCTGCCTCGTCCAGGTCGACTCGCTATCGCCCTGCAGCAACTGGATCTCGTCACGCGTCAGGCTGCTGTCGTTCGCCAGCGCCTCGTCCAGACGCAGGGCGCGGAAGCCAGGATCCCAGTCCCTGGTCAGCAGGTACGGGTAGCCCTCGCCGACCACGGCGTTATTGGCCGTGCTGATGTACCCCTTCTCCGGGTTGAAGGAAGTGGGCAGCGACTCGAAGGGGATGAAGCCGGTCCATTCATGGTCGCCGGTCCAGCCCGGCACGGGCAGCGTGCCATCGCCGGCGGCGCGCTGGGGGATGCGTCCAGGTGACTGGTAGCCGATGTTGCCGTCGATGTCGGCGTAGACGAAGTTCTGGCTGGGGACATCCCAATAGCGCAGCGCCTCGCGGAACTCATCCCAGTTTCCCGCTCGGTCAATGCGCAGCACACTCGACACCAGGCTGCCGGGCTGAAGCGCTGTCCACGAGAGGGCCAGCGGCTGCCAGCCGTAGTACCAGTCGTCCTCCGGTCCGCCGAGGACGTCGTTGATGATCGGGCCGTGGCGCGTCTGGCGCACCAGGATGGTCAACGGCTCGTCCTCGCCGGCCACGGCGATCTCCTCGGAGATCAACTGCATGTCTTGCCAGGTGCCCTGGTACTCGTACTGCATTGGATTGTCGGGGTTTACGCGTTCGATGAACAGATCCTGGACATCCGGGCCGAGGTTGGTCACACCCCAGGCAATGCGTGCATTGTGGCCGATGACCACTCCCGGAACCCCGGCGAAGGAGGCGCCCACCAGATCGTAGCGGCAGGCCGGGCCCGGCTCGTTGCAGTGCAGGCCGATCTCGTACCAGATGGACGGCATCTGGATACCAAGATGGGGATCGTTGGCCAGATAGGGCATGCCGGTGTCGGTTCGACTGCCGGCGACCACCCAGCTGTTGCTGCCGATCTCCGGGCCACCCCCGAGGGCCAGCGGTCGGGAGGCCTGTTCTGGGATGGCGGCCAGGCTCGCTGGGTGCGGTGCTTGACCGACGATCACCGGGTAGTCGGCAGGGTAGTCAGGATAGAAGACGCCAAGAGCATTGTTGCCAAGCGCCGCGGCCAGATGCGAGCGCAGCAGTTCGTCATCCAGGTTGCCGCCCAGGTCCCAGGCCATCACCTTGGCCCAGGTCAGCGTATGGAGCGGCGTCCACGGATCAGGCTCGAAGGAGACTCCCGTCAGCCCAAGCAGGACAAATTCCAGGCCGAGCTTGCCGCGGTGGGTGGAGACATAGGCGTTGACCCCGTCGGCGTAGGCCTGCAGGGCATCGCGCTCCTCACCGGAGAGCGCTTCGAGTTCCTGGGCTGCGACGCGATGCCAGCCGAGGGTGCGGATGAAGCGGTCACTGTCGAGGGCGGAGCGGCCGAGGACCTCGGCCAGCCGGCCGGCGCCGACGCGCCGCCAGAACTCCATCTGCCAGAACCGATCCTGCGAGTGAATGAACCCCTGGGCAAAGAACAGGTCGTGCTCGTTGGCGGCATAGATGTGGGGGATTCCCAGCGAATCGCGGTAGACCTCGACCGGTTGCTGCAGGCCGGGCGCGGGCAGCGTGCCGCTGGTCGTCGGGAATTGCTGCCGGGCGGTCACATAACCCCCAATCAGCAGGCCGACCGCGAGCGCCAGCACAATGATGACCAGGACAAGGATGACCTTGGCTGTGCGTGACATTGTCCCCTCCGAGCGTGAGATGGGTTGTAGCATGCCGGAGGAGCGAAGTCAACACGCACAAGCTGCGGGAACTTGACCTGGGAGGCGAGAGGACTCGGATTCGGAACCGGTGGAGCGGATCCCCCGCCTGCAATTGGCATCCCGAGGGCCAAGCAGATCCCTCGCTGCCCCTCCGCTGCGCTGCGGGCGCTCGGGATGACACAAACCCCATGTCACCGTGGCGGGGCGGGCGCTCGGGATGACACAAACCCCATGTCTCCGCCGCAGGGCGGGCGCTCGGTATGGCATCTCTGTGTGGTTGTCATCCCGAGGCTGGACTTCGGCCGAGGCATCTGCCGGTGAATCAGACGACGGGCAGCATACAGACTGAGGCCCTTGCCCTGTGAAGCGTTGTGCAGAAGTCCGTATTTCGAGCGGCCGAGGTATAATTCCACCTCAGCTGTAGCCTCCCCGAGTCTCGCACAAAGAGTTGACATAAGAGATGGAAATCGGCACTGTCCGACAGGTCGATATCGACGAGCAGATGCGTGGGGCGTACCTCGACTACGCCATGAGCGTGATCGTGGCGCGCGCCCTGCCGGATGCCCGCGACGGGCTCAAGCCGGTTCACCGGCGGATCCTGTACGCCATGCACGACATGGGCATCCGCTCCAACACGCCCCACCGCAAGTCGGCCCGCATCGTGGGCGAGGTGCTCGGCAAGTACCACCCCCATGGTGACGTGGCGGTGTACGACACCATGGCCCGCCTGGCGCAGGACTTCTCGATGCGCTACCTGCTGATCGACGGCCAGGGCAATTTCGGCTCGATCGACGGCGACCCGCCGGCGGCGATGCGGTACACCGAGGCCCGCCTCAATCGCCAGGCGGAGGAACTGCTGCTCGATATCGACAAAGAGACAGTCGATTTCGTCGACAATTTCGACGCCTCCCTGCAGGAGCCGACGGTGCTGCCCGCCCGTCTGCCCAATCTACTGCTCAACGGCACCACGGGCATCGCCGTCGGAATGGCCACCAACATCCCGCCGCACAACCTGCGCGAGCTGGCCAGCGCCATTCGCTTCCTGGTCGATGAATACGAGCGGATGGACGAGATCGGCGTCGAAGACCTGATGCGGCATGTGCCCGGGCCGGACTTTCCCACCGGCGGCACGATCATCGGCATCGAGGGCATCAAGCAGGCCTACAGCACCGGCAAGGGGCGCCTGGTCTTGCGAGCCACAGCCCACATCGAGGAGATGTCGGGCGGCCGCCACCGGATCGTGATCACCGAAATCCCCTACCAGATCAACAAGACCGGGCTGATCGAACGGATTGCCGAGCTGGCGCGCGATGGCAGGCTCGACGACATCTCGGATCTGCGGGATGAGTCCGATCGGCGTGGCATGAGCCTGATCGTCGAGCTGCGTCGCGGCGCGCAGCCGAAGAAGGTCCTGAACAAGCTCTTCAAGTACACCCCGCTGCAGACGACCTACGGCGTGCAGATGCTGGCCCTGGTCGACGGCGAGCCGCGGGTGCTTTCGCTCAAGCGCGCCCTGCAGGTCTACATCGAGCACCGCCGGGCGGTGATCACCCGCCGCTCGCAGTTTGAACTTAAGAAGGCTCAGGCCCGGGCCCACATCCTGGATGGCCTGCTGATCGCCCTGGCCAACATCGATGCCGTGATCGAGACCATCCGCAAGTCGAAGGACAGCGAAGCCGCCAAGGCCCGCCTGATGGAGCGCTTCTCGCTCAGCGAGATCCAGGCGGTGGCCATCCTCGACATGCAGCTGCGCCGGCTGGCAGCGCTCGAGCGCGAGAAGATCGAGACGGAACACAAAGAGGTGCTCAAGCGCATCGCCCAGCTGGAGGACCTGCTGGCGCATCCCAAGAAGCTACTGGCGGTGATCCGGGATGACCTGAGCCAGGTGGAGCAAGCCTACGGCGACGATCGCCGTTCGAAGATCGCCATCGATGCGACCGAAGAGCTGCGCGAGGAGGATCTGGTGGCCGACGAGGCGGTGCTGGTCAGCATCACCGAGCGCGGCTACGTCAAGCGGGTGGCGGCCACGGCCTATCGACGCCAGGGACGCGGCGGGCGCGGCGTGATGGGCCACTCGATGCGCGGCGAAGACGAAGTGATGATGCTCTTCCCGGCGCGCTCGCTCGACACCGTCCTGTTCTTCTCGGACCGCGGCAAGGTGTACTCGGAGAAGGCCTACCAGATCCCCGACGCCGGCCGCACCGACCGCGGCGTGTCGATGGTCAACATCCTGGCGGTCGAAGCGGATGAGACGGTCACCGCCACGGTGACCGTGCCCAACTTCGAAAGCGCCAACTACTGCAGCATGGTCACGCGTAAGGGCAAGATCAAGCGCGTGAAACTCTCCGAGTTCGCCGCCGTGCGACCGTCGGGGTTGATCGCCATCTCGCTCGACAAGGGCGACGAACTGGGCTGGGTCAAGCTGACCACCGGCAAGCAGGAGATCATCCTCGTCACCCAGGCCGGCCAGGCGCTGCGCTTCCACGAGAAGCTGGTGCGCCCGATGGGGCGCACGGCCGGCGGCATGCGCGCCATTGCCCTGCGCGCCAAGGACCAGGTGGCCAGCATGGACGTGGTCGAGGCCAAGGGCGACCTGTTGGTCGTGACCAAGAGGGGCTATGGCAAGCGCACGCCGCTCAAGGAGTACACCCCCAAGGGACGAGCGACGAGCGGCGTGCTGACGCTGAGCAAAGAGAAGATGGATCTCACCGGGCGGATCGCCGCGGCACGTGTAGTGCATGCCGAAGACGACCTGACCATCATCTCCAGCGGAGGGATCATGCTGCGCACCAAGGTCGGCCAGGTCAAGCAGGCCGGTCGGGCGACGATGGGCGTGCGCGTGGTTGATCTGAAGGACAAGGACGAGGTGGCTTCGGTGGCCATCATCTCGGCCAAGGACCTCGAGGCGGCCGGAGTTGAGCAGAACGGGACGGGCGGCTGATCCAGGGGCACCCGCCCGGGCCGCACCGACTCTCCGCCGGGGGGAACACCCCGGCACCCTCTGGGTGGAGAAGCGACCCCCAGGCAGTCCTTCCCCCGTCGTGGCCGTCCCGCCCGTTTGTGACAACCGTCACTAGGCGAGGGTGACATCCTTCTCTGCACTTCGCCGCACGGGCAGACGATAATCTCCTCCGATCGTTGATATTCGCTTATGCGGATGAAAGCCCATTCCTGAACGCGGTTGGGCGCCTGCTCGTGCTGGCCCCTTCCGCCCGCGAAGTCCCACCTCAAGGGAGACAAGCGCATGCGACGTCGCTACGTGTGGATCCTGGGCCTCGCCGTCACCCTGGCGCTGATCCTCATCCCCATTGCCATCCTCTTCCCAAAGGCCGATCCGCCGCGCGACAACCCGACCGCCGCCCTGCCTGTGCGCAAGCCGGCGACCGACCATCAGCCGCTCCTGCCCGGTCCCTATGCCTCCGGTGAAGAGGTCACGCGCGTCTGCCTCGATTGTCACGCCGAGGAAGCCGACGAGGTGATGCAGAGCGTTCATTGGACCTGGGAGAGCAAGCCCTACCAAATCCCCGGCCACGACGAGCCGGTCACGATCGGCAAGAAGAACAGCCTGAACAACTTCTGCATCGGGATCCAGTCCAACTGGGCCGGGTGCACTTCCTGCCACGCCGGCTACGGCTGGGAAGACGCCGACTTCGACTTCGGCGACAGCGAGAAGGTCGATTGCCTGGTGTGCCACGACAACACCGGCACCTACCTGAAGGGCGATGCCGGCCTCCCGGTGGAAGGCGTTGACCTGGCGTATGTGGCCCAGAGCGTCAGCTGGCCGACGCGTGAGAACTGCGGTTCCTGTCACTTTGCCGGCGGCGGCGGCAACGCCGTCAAGCATGGCGACCTCGATCAGCACCTGATCTACCCAACCGAGGACCTGGATGTGCACATGGGCGGCCAGGACATGCTGTGCACCGATTGCCATCAGACCGAGGACCATCAGGTCCGGGGCCGGGCGATCTCCGTCAGCTTTGACCAGGAGAATCAGGCGCTGTGCACGGATTGCCACAGCCAGGCGCCGCATGAGGACGACCGCATCAACACGCACCTGGCCAGCGTCGCCTGCCAAACCTGCCACGTCCCGGCTGGCGGTACCGGCGATCCGACCAAGATGACTTGGGATTGGTCGACGGCCGGACAAGATCGGCCGGAGGACGAGCACGAGTACCTCAAGATCAAGGGCTCGTTCTTCTATGAAGGCGACTTCACGCCGGAGTACTTCTGGTACAACGGGATCTCCGATCGGTACATCCTGGGAGATACCTTCGATCCAAGCCAACCCCTCAACATGAACCCGCTGGCCGGGGACATCGACGACCCCGACGCCCGCATCTTTCCCTTCAAGGTGCACCGGGCGAAGCAGCCGTACGATACGGTCTACAACTACCTGCTCCAGCCGAAGACATTCGGCGAAGGCGGATTCTGGACGGAGTTCGACTGGGACCAGGCCTTGCGCCTCGGCTCCGAGGCGGTCGGGTTGCCCTACAGCGGGGAGTATGGATTCGCGGCCACCGAAATGTACTGGCCGCTGACCCACACCGTCGCCCCGGCTGGCCAGGCGCTGTTGTGCGCCGACTGCCATTCACCAGACGGCCGGCTCGACTGGCAGGCGCTGGGCTACCCGGGGGATCCGATGGAGTGGGGCGTGCGCAGCCCGGCTGCTCCGGGTGAGACTGCGCAGGTGACGCCATGATCTTCCGCGGCCGCCTTCTGCATCCGGTCTTCGGCGTGCTCGTCTTTGCCGGGCTGCTGCTGCTCGTTGGCGGCTTCCAGGCCCTGGACGCCGCTGCCGCGCTGGCCGTCAAGCCCACCCAGCAGGCCTCTCCCCTGCATCCGGATCTCTTCCTGCTCGACGAGGACGGCGTGAACGTTCTGGAGAGCGGAAAGCCTGTCTCCACGATGCAGACGTGTGGCACGTGCCACGACACCGAGTTCATCGCCCGCCACTCCGGCCATTCGCAGGCCGGCCTGGACACCCTGGCTCCAGCCGGCGAAACCTCGACCGGGCGCCCGTGGGATTCCAGCGAGGGCATCTTCGGCAAGTGGGATCCGATGGTCTATCGCGTGCTGTCCGAGAGCGGCGGCGCGGAGCTCGACCTGGGCACGGCCGGCTGGATCCAGACGGTCGGCACCCGCCACGTGGGAGGTGGGCCGGCTGCGGTCAGCCGCGACGGCACCCCCTTGAAGGATCTCCCGGTTCGCGCTGACGACCCCGAGACCAGCTGGCTCGATCCCGAGAGCGGCCAGGTGCGCGCCTGGGACTGGGACCAATCCGGCGTCGTCGAGATGAACTGCTTCCTGTGCCACATTGCCGAGCCCGACAACGCTACCCGCATCGAGGCCTTGCAGCAAGGCGCCTTCGGCTGGGCCAACACGGCCACCCTGCTGGCGACCGGCCTGGTCGAACGACGTGGCGACAGCTATCAATGGAATGCCTCGGCGTTTTCCCCGGACGGAACCGTCCCTGCCGGGCAGTTGGGGATCCAGGACCCGGTCAACGAGAACTGCGGAGCCTGTCACGGCCTGGTGCACGACCAGGGGGATGACCCGATCGTGGCGATCAGCTGTGATCCGTCGGTCCGCCGCACGGTGACCACCGGGCAAATCATCGGCCCCGAACGGCTGTCTGACTCGGGCATGAACCTGGTCGGCAAGGAAGACCTGATCCGTCCGTGGGATGTCCACGCCGAGCGCCGGGTGGAGTGCACCGACTGTCACTACTCGCTCAACAACCCGGTGTATTTTCAGGAGGCGGAGAGCGCTCGGCCGGAACACCTGACCTTCGACCCGCGGCGTCTCGAGCTGGGCGAGTACCTGGTTCAGCCGCTGCACGATCTGGCGCGCGGCCCGAGCCTCACCGATGCGGTGACGCCGGAACAGGCCGGCTCCATGCGCCGCTGCGACTCCTGCCACAGCGTTGAGTCCACCCACGACTGGCTGCCCTACAAGGACCGCCACCTGGCGGCCTTAAGCTGTGAGACCTGCCACGTGCCGGACATGTACTCGAATGCCGCCCGGCAGGTCGACTGGACCGTGCTTCGCCCAGATAGCTTCGCGCGAGGTACCTGCCGCGGCACCGGCACCACCGTCGGCGGGCAGCCGGTGATCACCGGCTTCCAGCCGGCGTGGATGCCGCGCCAGGAACCGGACGGCACGGCGCCGCTGACCCCGCATAACCTGGTGACGACCTGGTTCTGGGTCGCAGGCGATCCAGCTCAGCCAGTCCGGCTGACCGAGTTGGAGGCCGCCTGGTTCGAAGGTGACGAGTATGCCCCGGAAGTCATCGCCGCCATGGACGTCAACGGCGATGGGGAGTTGGCGGAGGAAGAACTGCAGCTGGATACACCGGAGAAGGTGGAGCTGATCGCTAGCCGCCTGACAGCAGCCGGCGTGGAGGCCCCGCGCATCCTCGGTGAGATCCAGCCCTACAGCATCCATCATACGATCGCCACCGATGAGTGGGCGATCCAGGACTGCCAGGTCTGCCACGGCGACCAGTCACGCGTCACCCAGTCCTTCGAGCTCGCGGCGTATGTGCCTCCCGGCGCCGAGGCGGCCTTTGTCGGCGGCTCGACCGCCATCGCCTCGGGCGAGATCGTGGCCTCTGCCGACGGCGGATTGGTCTACC
>Ga0105094_10001821_pt1 | contig 11189 bp, 5 predicted proteins | sample PPLLak1March2015_2_FD_87023 | JGI IMG/M metagenome (GOLD analysis project Ga0105094, IMG submission 87023) | Freshwater sediment microbial communities from Prairie Pothole Lake near Jamestown, North Dakota, USA - PPLs Lake P8 Core (3) Depth... | ecosystem: Environmental > Aquatic > Freshwater >...
AAGAGGAGTGATACCGTGACGAACAAGGCGATCCTGGAAGAACGCATCGGGCAGTGGCGGCAGTACCTCCGGAGACGGCAAGCGGTTCATTCCGCCGACGTCGAGGAACTCGAGGACCACCTGCGCAGCCAGATCCTCGCGCTGCGCGGGGCGGGCCTGGACGAGGACGAAGCGTTCCTGGTAGCCGTCAAGCGCCTGGGCGATCAGGATACTCTGGCGCGCGAATTCGCGATCGAATACTCCGAGCGTCTCTGGAAGCAGCTCGTGGTTTCCCCAGGGAGCGACGCATCGTCGCTGACCAAGCCGCGCGATGCCGCCGTGGCCGTGGGGCTGGCGATCGCCGCGGCTGTGGCGATCAAGGTCCCCGAGCTCTTCGGCCTCCGCTTTCTGGAACCCTCGGCGGACACATCGTTCTACATGCGCAATCTCAGTCTCTTCGTCCTTCCGTTCCTGGCCGTCTTCTTTGCGTTGAGACGCGGATTGCACGGGAGCGGATGGTTTTGGCTCGCGGTTCCGTTCGCCGCGGCGGCGCTGCTGGCGAACATCTTTCCGTTCAAACCCGACAGCCATACCGGGATGCTGTCCGCGATGCATCTTCCGATCGCGCTGTGGCTGATGGTGTTTTACGCTTACGCCGGCGGCCGCTGGCACCACCACGATCAGCGCATGAACTACGTGCGGTTCTCCGGCGAGTGGTTCATCTATTACACGCTCATCGCGCTCGGCGGAGGCGCCCTGATGGGCCTCACAATCTTCATCTTCAGGGCCATCGGCCTCGACGCGGAAAGGGCGCTTATGGGATGGGTGATGCCGGGCGGAGCGATGGGAGCGGTGATCATCGGCGCATGGCTGGTGGAGCACAAGCAGAGCGTCGTCGAGAACATGGCGCCCGTGCTCACCTGGCTCTTCACGCCGCTCTTCTCGGCGCTGCTCCTCATCTTCGTGGCGGCCATGATCTGGACGGGCAACCCCATCGGCGTCGAGCGGGAGGTGCTCATCGGATTCGACCTGCTGCTGGTCGTCGTGCTGGGCCTGCTCCTTTACGCCATTTCGGCCCGCGACCCGCAGGCGCCTCCCGGCCGATTCGATGTCCTCCAGCTCCTGCTGGTGGCGTGCGCCCTCATCGTGGACGCGCTCGCTCTGTGGGCGATCGCCGCTCGCATCTCCGAATTCGGGTTCAGTCCCAACAAGACGGCAGCACTCGGCTTGAACCTGCTGCTGCTCGTGAATTTGGCATGGTCAGCCGTGCTCTACGCGCGCTTCCTTCGCGGGCGCGCCCCGTTCACGCGCCTCGAGCGCTGGCAGACGGCCTATATGCCGGCGTTCGCGGTCTGGGCCTGGTTCGTGACGGCGCTCTTTCCGGTCATTTTCGGCTACCGGTAACAATCATGCCCGTTGCGGCGCTAAATGAGATGTCCGGCCAGCCCGATCTCTATCGTATCGGCTCCACGTCCTCGAGTATCCTCGAGATCGCCACGGCCCGTATGCCCTCGCCCAGAGGATATGTCCGATCGCCTGAATGGGCGACATCCAAGCTCCTCAATTTCAAGTCTTTCATCGCGTTGCGGATGGACGGCGTCAGTCGCGGCGAGCTTGTCCTCTTGATCTCAAAGCCCAGGCGCCGGCGGCCCGAAACGATCAACAAGTCGAGTTCGCTCCCGGCATGGGTCGCCCAGAAGAAGCATTCCTCGGCCCTCGCTCCCAGTCGACGGATCAACTGTCCGATGACGAAGCCTTCCCATGAGGCTCCGACCTTGGGGTGGCCTTCGAGGTCCCGGAGACGCGGGATATTCAAGAGCGTATGAAGGATGCCGCTGTCCGCAAGATAAACCTTTGGCGACTTGACCTGCCGCTTCGAGATGTTCTCGTGCCAGGGCTGGAGCTGGTAGACCACGAGCCCGGCGGTCAGGACATCCAGGTAATTCCTGACCGTCGTATCGGCCACCCCGAACGACCGGGCGAACTCGGAGGAATTCCAAGTCTGGGCATGATAATGGGCCAGCATCGTCCAAAACCGTCGCAACGTCACCGAGCGGATATTGATCCCGAGCTGCGGCAGGTCCCTTTCCAGGAACGTCTGGACGAATTCCCTGCGCCAGTCATAGCTTTCAGGCGCCGTGCGGGCCAGATAAGCTCTGGGGAATCCCCCCCGAAACCAGAGGCGCTCCCGGTTTTGGATGCCCACTTCGTCAAGGGCAAATCCCCTCAGCTCGTGGAAAGCCACGCGGCCGGCGAGAGACTCAGACCCTTGGCGGAGAAGCTCCGGCGAGGCGCTGCCCAGGATCAAGAACCTAGCCGGATTCTTTGCCCGATCGGCCAAAACGCGCAGGACCTGAAAAAGCCCGGGAAGCCTCTGGACCTCATCGATGACAACAAGCCCTCTCGCCTGTTTGAGCGCTAGCATGGGATCGGAAAGACGCGCCAAGTCCTCCGGATCTTCCAGATCAAAATAGGCAGAAGGCGTGGCCGTGCCGGCCATCAGATGCCGCGCCAGCGTTGTCTTGCCGACTTGCCGGGCGCCCACGATGCCGACCACGGCATTCCGCGCGAGCAGTCGCCGGATGGCTTGAACCTCCCGAGGACGTTCGATCATGCCCTGAAGATACATTGAAATATCGGTCCTGTCAACCGATTTTTCAAGGCGGCAATGAGCGGCCCAGAGGCTGGTTCTAGCCTTTGAAGAGTCGCCTGATCCAAGAAAGACAAGTGGATCCAGCGAGAGGGATCGAACCTCCGACCTGCTGATTACGAACGAACTGCTCTAGCGTTCCACGTTACTGATAATAATTGATTTAGATTGGCTTAAAAATTGATTGTGCTCAGATTGTGCTCACCTGTGGCGCCGCGCTGAAATAAAGAGTCCGTTGCCCTTCAGCCCGGCCAGCCGCCGCCCGGGAGATCCATTCCGCTGGGCAAGGCGGAAAAAAGGATCCAACGAACCGAGCTCCTGAAAGCCAATAGCGCCCGGGTCATCGAGTTCGTGCCGACGCGCTGAGGCGGTGCGGTCGCCACGGGGGAGGCTCAGGATCTTTGTTTATCGCACTTTAGGTTTGAAATTACTTTCATTCCATATTCTGGTAACCTTACCGCTACTATCCATTTCAAAGATGGTTTCTTCAGCCGCCGGTTCGCCGTCGCTATGGATGACCCTGAACCTGTTCCCCTCGATGTGTTTGAGTATTTCCAATCCCCCAAGCGGATTGGTGGTCGGGAAATCTACAATCGCCAGACTGCCCTTCCAGATCAAAACCGCGCTCTCCCCTCCCCAAGGATACGAACTATACGTTCCTTCATATCTTCTTAATGCGGGGTCAGGCTGTTCTGCCTTATCAGGCGATCCAAGTGCTTCGGCAATTGCCGAAGCTACAATTTCGCAGGCGCGCTGGGCATATATCCAGGAGTTCACACCTGAAGAATTTGCCAGAAAGACCGCTGCGATCTTCTCTTGTGGCTGTAATGTGAGCTGCGATCGATACCCCGCGCAAATCCCGCCATGCCCAACGTAACTTTTTCCACTGCTCCTCCAAACTGTGAATCCCAAGCCCCACGTTGTATTCGGATCCATCCATTGAAATCGCTGCATTTCCTTCAGTGTGTTAGCACGCAGAACTTCTTCTTTTCCGTCCTCGATAAGACGAAACTGCCAGGATGCAAATCGGGCAAGATCTATCACGGTAGAAGAATAGCCCGCCGCAGGCACAATTCCCTTTGCTTGAAAAAAAGGCATTTTATTCTGGATACCATCGCGCGTAATGGAAGAATATCCGGTCGCGAGCCTTCCGCCTTTTTGCTCTTCAGGGAGTTCCGGTCTGGTATCATTGAGACCGAGAGGTACAAGGATGTTCTGCTTAATATAATCGGCATAGTCCTGACCCGAAACCCGAGTAACGATCTCTCCCGCCAATGCATAACCAAGATTTGAATATTCAAAATGCGCATCGGCGGGATAAACGGTGGCCTGGTTTGCCAACGTCTTTATTATCTGTTCCCTGGTGGGAAATTCGGAATACGGAGCACTCCAATAGGGGAAATCGGCATCTCTTGGAAGACCAGACGAGTGGGTAAGAAGCCCATGAATTGTAATAGGCGGTCCTTCCGGATAGGCCTGTTTGATATTGAACCAGGGTAAATGTTGGACAACCGGATCATCAAGACGAAGCTTCCCCTGGTCACGGAGCTGGAGAACTGCGATACTGGTGAAAAGTTTCGAAATGGAACCAACTCCGTAGATTGTTTCAGGTGTCGCCAATTTTTTTTCTTCTTTATCCGCATAGCCTAATCCCCCTGCCCATAAAAGCTCCTGGTCATGAACAACGGCTATGGAAATGCCGGGGATATTCTCATAAGCACTCTGAGCCTCTAACCAGAGTTCCAGTAAGTGCAGCGCAGAGGCTATGCGAGGATCATCCCTGAATGATTGGCCTCCGGCAAGGGAGGGCAAGATAATTATGATTGCCAAAAACCGCATAAACGTTCTCTTCATGATGCACCATATTTCAGCGTGAGTTTCATTTTAGTTCTAACATCCGCTTAGACGCTCGAAGTTCTAAGAAGGTTGGGGAGTCTTACCCGAAAACCGGTCCGGCCAAAAATGGATGATGGACTCCAGGCAAAAGACCACATCGTTTCACAAATATGTCACAGATTCTGAATAATTTCGCATCATCCTAACAAAGGGGGCTTAAATAAATATGGATGAAATCAGGGGGAAACGCGGCGTGCCTGAGAGGATTCGAACCTCCGACCTTTGGATCCCGAGAACGCAGGAGTTACAGCCGAAAAAGGGTGCGCCTGTGCCACATTTGTGACATCGCTATCCCGACTTTTGGGCTTCTCTCATCGACGACTACGAGAAGCGGTTCGCCACGACGACTGACCGCTTTCAGATCGCCTCGACCTTGGCGAATCTCATCAGTATCATCCAGTCCTGGGCCTCCTGGAGCATCAGCTGTTCGGCCTCCCGCAGACGCCCTTCAAAGCCGCCGAAATCGGATACGGCCGCGAACTTCCAGTCGAGCTCGCGCAAGGCCGCTTCCATCGTCCGGCTTCGTTTTTCCAGCCGCGAATATTCGCGATGGGTGCGCATACCGCCGAGGGCCGCGCCGGCGGCCGGCAGGATGATGGCCAGGAGGATCGCCGGCTTTTCCAGGGCCGCGAGAAATTCGCGATGTCCGATCCAGAGCGAAAACAGGTGCCAACCCGAAGCGCCGATGGCCGCCAGGAAGGTGGCCCGCCCCGCCTTTTCCAAGATCCGGCTGAGCCGGCCGGCCTTATCGGCTTTGGCCGCATGAAACCCGATTTGGGCTCCGATCCAGCGGGCCCGGATGAACGCGACGCCGTCCGGGCAGGCGACCCGCTCGCCGGGCTCCGCGCCGGCCGCCCGGACCATGATCTCGGCGAAGATCCGAACGGCCCAATCGTCCTCGCGCGCGCCCGGCCTCATATCCGGCGAAAGAGAAACGGCGGCGGGCCTCACCCCGCAGGAGAGGAGGAATATCGCCGAGCGGATCCGTTCGGCGAGGAATCTCGTCTCGACCCATTTCTTGTGCACCCTCCGCCGGTCGGCCGTCCGGATGGCGCCGTAGATGACCAGCAGAAAAAGGAATTCCGCGATAAACGCGGGCAGGGCCCAGTCAGGATTCAAAATACCGACGGCCACCGCGGCAACGGCCAGGGGCGCAAGGGCGTAGACGATCAATCCCGTTCGGAAATATCGCTTCTGGCATCGCTTGGCGATCAGCGAGGCCCGGACGTACCAGGGAAGCAGGTCCTTCCGGATATCGTCCTTGACGCGGGCGGACAGCTTCCGTCCTTCGGGCGTCGCGAACAAATCCTCATGCATTCGGCCGACATAAGCCCGCTGCTCCCGTTCGGAGACGGGGAAGCGATTGAACAGTCCAATCCGGTCGTAGGCCCGCCGGCTGAGCCCCGCGCCGCTTTCCAAGATAATCCGTTTGGGATGCTCCGAGGAAACGATGATCAGCGGCCTTTTCTTCTCCCGGGCGTAGGCCACGACATCGGCCGTCCCGCCCCGGCCCCGCGCCGGCTTTCCGTCCCAAACGGCAATCAACACGTCGCAATGGTCGACGACATGCCGGCCGGCCTCTTCATAGGCCCGCTTTCGCTCTTCCTCCGGCTCCGAGCCGGCCGACTCCGGGAACGGCGGTTCCAGGGAATAGACACGGCCGGCTTTTTGGCACAGCTCATCGAACTCCGCTTTCGATTCCGCCGTGGCGAAGTCGCGCGCGTAGTCTTCCCTCTCCAGAGGAAGCACGACGACGATTTCGGAGCCGTGGAATTTCAGGGCCTCCCGGGCGACAAGGTGGTCGGCGCCCTCGGCGAGCGGCGTCAGGACGGTGAAGGCCAGCGGAACGTCCCGGCGCTTGGCCGGGAGCGGCCGTTCGAATAGGTCGAAAATCCGGGTGTTCAAGATTTCGCGAACGCTTTTTCCGATCCGCTCCGGGTCCGACAGCGCCCGGTGGCCGGTGACGCCGATGCGGACTCTGAACGGGATATCGGCAAAAGCCAATGGGTCCCTCGTCTATTTCCGGATCTTCTCGATGGCGTAGCCGGCCCGGGCCAGGATCCGCGGAATGCCTTTGATCAGATCGCGGTCGATTTTCCTGGTGGACTCGTCCAGCTTCTCCCAATCGACCAGATACTCATTCCGCTTGGGATCTTCGGCGGTCGGCTTTCCCAGCCGGAAGCCGGCCGCGATCTTGGCCGCCATCCAGAGGTCGTGTTCCAGGCGGGCCAGCTTTTCCAGATCGTCCCCGGGGAACTCCAAGGCCGGCTGATTGTTCCGGGCGGGGATCATGACATAGCCCGCCGCGGCCAGCTTGTGCGGCACCGTGCGCACGTTGACGCGGCTGGCCTCCTTAGCCCATTCGGGCAGGTCCGCATAGCGGACGAGCAGCGGACTGGTCTTTTTCTCCTGGCTTTTTTCGGGACCGTAGGCGAAGCCTTCGGTTTTTTTCGTCTCGCAGTAGATCTCGTGGGCCGCGGCGCCGAGCTTGTCCAGGGTCTCGGGGGTGAGGACGATCTGCTGCACCAAGGCCAGGAACTCCAGGCCGTTCACGTGCAGGTCGAGCTGCGACTCGGAGGGCAGGGCGGAGCGCTCGAGCGAGCTTTTCCCCGACAGCTGGCTCATGGCCAGGATCGATTCCATGGACCGCGCCCCGTGCTTGTACCGGCCGACATTCAGGAAAGCGTTCAGGACCCCGGGGTCGATGCTTAAGAAATCTTTCCCGTCGCGCTTGACGCTGATCTGCTTGGCTTGGCGCAGAAGGAGCGAACGGAGCAGGATAGCCCGCCGCAGCACGAAATACGGATCGCCGCCGGAATCGGCCTGCATGGGATTCGGGCCCATGATATTGACGAAGCCCTTGAGCCGGGAGACGAAATCGGGCCCCTTCAATTTGCGGAATTCCTCGAGCGCGAGATGGCCGCCGAACGTTTCGAGCTTCTCGCTGGTCCCCCCGGCGAAGACGAAGATCGCCGTTCCCAAGGGATGGGAAATCTGTCCGTGCAGGAACGCGCCGTTCTGCATGGGCATCAGGAAGTGACGCAGCCAGCCGAGGCTATGCCCTTCGAAAGCGGCGTCGAATTCGTCGAAGAACACCAGCGGGATCATTCCGGAAAGCCCGGTGTCGCGGACCTGGTGGAGGGCGTGGTGCAGGTCTTCCACCTCCGTGAATTGAGAGACATTGAATTCGAGCTTCTTGATGAGATCGGGGAAAAGAGAGCGGGCGACCTCGTTGATGCCGAATGACTTGCCCGAGCCCGGGGCCCCGAACACCGCGATCGACAGCGGCTTGCTCTGGCGGCTCTGGCTGCAGTACTCCGCGACCAGGGACCGGATGCCGCGGAAGCTCTCGATTTCCCGGCGGTCGGCAGTCAGCAGATCGCCGAATTTTCCCAGGGGAACGTCCCGGAGGACCGCTTCCGGGCCTTCGAGGACGATGCGCCGGTCGATGTCTTCCAGGCTCTCAGCGTAGCGGTCCTGGAGAATGGTCCAAAAGCCCGCGCCGGCGGCTTTTTCCGTGGAAGTCGCCGTCTGCTGAAGATGGAGGACCGGGTCCCGGACCGGAGCCGTGGAGCAGGGGCGCGGATCCTCGGCCAGAGCCGCCACGACCGCTTCCGCGGGGAAAGCCAGATGCAATTCGGCTTTGTTCGGACCGCGCTCTCCGTACCCCTCCTGGTGCAGGCGGCGCATGGCGTGGACGCCAGACTGGATGCTCTGCTCGAGATCGGGCCGCTCGGAAGCCAGCAGAATCTGGCGGACGACGCTCGCAGCCAGGCAGGAATTGTAACCGATCATGCCTCCCGGATAATTCCGGCTCCACGTGCCTTCGATCCCCTGAGGGTCGAAGAAGAGAGTCCCGCGGCGCCGGCGGAGGAGGAAGGCGCCCGACGCGTCGAACGAACAAATCACCGCGGCGCAGTCGGACAGGGCATTAACCCTGGGGTTGTGCACTAGCTCCCAGGCCAGATCCTGGGCGGTCCGCTCCCAGGAAAGCTCGCGGCTGATCTGAACCTCGGTGCGGCGGAGGTCGTTGGCCGTCATGATCACGATGACCCGCTCGGCCCATTCGCCATGCAGCCGCTCCCAAAGTCCCCCGCGGGCGACGGGCCGCGACATCTTCAGCACGATCCAAGGTCTCGTTTCGCCCCTCTTCAGCAGGCCGGACCAGAGCTCGGGCCGGTCGCGGAAGCCGAGATCCGCATCGTCCAGGACGATCAGGTCGGGCACCGCGGCGGCCTTGACCTGCAGCTCGATGAATTCGGCCCAACCGTCATTGCAGCGGTCAAGGCCGATGAACTCGGCCACCCGCCAGGCCGGAAGATCGCCGCCCCCCATTTCGCCGGTCTTGAACAGGGACCATTGGGCGTAGGAGTGATGGAAGCGGCCGTCCGGCGGACAGACGGGCTGCTGGGCTTCGGAAATCTTGGAAACGGCGACGTCCGCCTGATCCCGGCGTTTCATGTCCAGGGCCAGCGCCTCGATCAGGTCGCCCAGCAGAGCCGCCCCGCCCCGCTGCCGGCAGGCCCGGGTCCGGTCATCGGGGTTCCAAGCCTGCCCGGCGCGGTCGGCTCGCCGGATGCGGGCGATATTCCAGTCGATCGTGAAGTCGCCGGTGACCAAAATCGTCTTTCGATTGGCTGTCATGGCTATCCCCTCGAGGCCGCAATTATGACCATAATCTCGATATTATTCAAACGCCGCCGAGACCGGCCTCTGGTTGGTCGGCCGGAAAGTCGGCCAGCGCCCGGCGGTAATCCTCGATCAGCTCGTAGACACCACCGTAGACCTTGCTTTTTCTGGCCCCTTCCGCCGCATGAATGAGGCCCGAATAGGTGCATTTGGCTTCCAGGAACTCGAAATCGGTGAGCGTCTTGTAAAGGTCATCCCATAATGCGCCATAGGCCTGCTGGAAGGGGAGCTCCGAGAGCTTGCGCAGGTTGGGAGTCTTCCGATCGTCTCCGGCGCTGAAAAGAGGCTGGGCCGCGAAATAGGCGGCCAGCTTGGCATGGGTCGCGTTTTTGTCCTCTCCGGCCAGGAACGAAGCCTCCGCCGCCTCCCCCATCTGACGGTGAAAGAACGCCAACAGCGACGCGCCGTCGGCGCTGCGCTCGTGCAGATAGGGCTCCATGTCGAAAAAGAAACGCGACCAGACGACGACCGGCAGCCGCTGCTCGGGCGGCCTGAAAAAGGCGCGATTCTGGAAATCGCCGAACACGTCTTCGTCCCGGGAGAGGAGGTCGATGATCTCGTCCTCGGAAAGGCCGTTTTTCGCGGCCCGCAAATAGGCGAGGCTGCGCGAGACCAGGATGCGGCCGTGATGGGATTCAGCGGAAAGCCGGGAGAACAGCTGCTCGATGATCCCGGTCACATCGGGGGCAAGCTCGACCTTGGCGCCCGTCGATGGCCAGCTCCGGGCCTCCTCGAACGCGAGCTTAAGATACAGGGGCAATCCGTTCATCGCGAACTTGTCGAGGACCTCCTTCATTTGGCGCGGCTGGAGGGTCCGGCCCGCGCTCTTCAACCAAGCCTCGAGGATCAGTCGCCCTTCGGCCGGGGGCATGGGCAGCAGATCGATCCCGCCGGCAGGGCCGATCTTCTTTTTTAAGGTTTCCGCGCAGTCGGCCGGGGCCGTCGAAACCACAAAATGAACGTTTTCGGGCAGGGAGGCTGGCAGCCAGAGGAGGTTGCGGGCGTTGTAGTTGTCCGAAAGCTGGTCCAGGGCGTCGAGAAACACGATGAGGGGCTTCTCGGCCTTGGCTAGGGCCAGCCTCTTGGGAAAGTCCTCGGACAGCTCTTTGTACTCGCTGGGGACGTTCGACTCGTCGCCGCCGCAGGCCCGAGTGATCTGCCGGCATAGCCCCTCGAGCAAGGGGCGGATGTCGCTCGAGGCGGGTGTGGCGCCGATGAAACGGGAGATGATCGCAGCGCGAGGATGATCCCGCCGGGCCTGCTCGATGGCTCGGGCTAGGAGCGCCGATTTGCCGGAGCCCGAGGCGCCGAACAAGGCCAGGGGGCCTTGGGTGTCTTCTTTCAAGGATGCCGCGATGCTCTGCAGATAGGCTTCCCGTCCAAAGAAGGACTTGGCCCGCGCCCGGCCGAAGGCTTCGTGGTCGGCGATCTCTTTGGCCCACACGTCGGCTTCTCCGAGGCGCGGGATTTCCGCGAGGATGGCTTCCGACAAGGCGCGCCACACATCTTCGGCCAGCGCTTCCAGGTGATCGGTCGAGACCGCGGCTTGCCGCCATTCGGCCCGGTACTCATGGACGTTGGCCCCCAGACGGGAGCGCAGCTTGTCCTTCAGCGCGGCGAGGCGCAGGCGCGCTTCGCCGTCCGCAGCGCCGTGCCCGTCGAGGTCGGCGAAAACCCCGGCGGTGTCATCCGCGGGCAGTCCTTCGATATTGCGGAAAAAACAGAAGACGTGCTTTTCGGCGTCAGCCACCTTCATGGCCCCGGCTTCGATCTCCTGTTCGGTCGCGGAAGCCAGGTATTTCGCCTTTCGGCTCTCCGAAAGATCGATCCCGGCCACCGCGGCCTTCAGGATGGCCCGCAAGCGGCCTTCCACCTCGCTCCACCGCCGAGCCTCCTCGTCCATCGCCCGGCGGCGATCCTCATCGCCGGCGTTCGCCCCGACATCGACCCGGCGGGGCTGAAGGCTGTAGACAGG
>Ga0105094_10001824_pt1 | contig 11179 bp, 8 predicted proteins | sample PPLLak1March2015_2_FD_87023 | JGI IMG/M metagenome (GOLD analysis project Ga0105094, IMG submission 87023) | Freshwater sediment microbial communities from Prairie Pothole Lake near Jamestown, North Dakota, USA - PPLs Lake P8 Core (3) Depth... | ecosystem: Environmental > Aquatic > Freshwater >...
GAGGATCCTACTCGAAAGATCGATTTTCTCAAACACGGTAACCTCATTGGGGAAGGAGATACAAATCTTCTTCATATCCTCTTAGAAAATATGCTTGGTAATGCATGGAAATTTACCAAGAAACGCAAGCGAGCAGAAATCGAATTCGGAAAAACACAACAAGGTCAAGAAACCGTGTTTTTTATCCGTGACAATGGTGCTGGTTTCAATATGAAATATGCTAATAAGTTATTCATTCCGTTTCAACGTCTCCATGATGATACTGACTATCCTGGAACTGGTATCGGATTGAGTATTGTATCCCGTATTATCCATCGTCATGGAGGACGCATCTGGGCTGAAGCTGAAGAAGAGAAAGGAGCAACATTTTATTTTACCTTAGGAGGAAAAACCAATGAATAAACAACTACGTGTGTTATTAGTTGAAGATTCGGAAGATGATGCAACATTGCTCACAAGAGCATTGAAAAAAAGCGGGGTTCAACCTGTTGTTGAACGAGTAGAAATCGCAGAGGCAATGAAAAAAGCATTAGAGAAAAAAGAGTGGGACGTCGTCATCGCTGATTATGTCCTACCACGTTTTAGCGGACTCGATGCAGTGAACGTGCTGAAAAAAACCGGCAAAGATTTACCATTTATTATTGTCTCAGGAAAAATCGGAGAGGATACTGCAGTTGAGGCAATGAGGGCAGGTGCTCACGACTACATCATGAAAGGAAATCTTACTCGTCTTATCCCAGCGATTGAACGAGAAATCGCAGAGGCAAATAATCGGCAGAAACGCAGAAACGCGGAGGAGGAATTACGCCGTTCCTATCACGAGTTAGCTGATACGACTGCTCAGCTTGAAGTAACAAATAAACAATTACGAGGAGAAATTGAAGAACGACACAAAGCAGAGAAACATACGCTTGAGATGAAGGAGCATTTACAGAATGTGATTGATAGTGCATCGGAAGTCATCATCTCAGTTGATGCAAATAAGAGGATCACTACATGGAATAAAGCAGCAGAGACGGTGATTGGTTATAAACAGAAAGACGTATTGAACTGGAATATCGCAAAACTTTCACTGTTTGAGAATATGCAGAAACTCGTTGATCTTATGAAAAATCTTTCCACGGAGACCCAAAATAATTACGAAGACTTCGTCATTATCACAAAAAATCAAACTAAGAAAATCCTTCGAATCACCGGATCTATCATACAAGAGAAGGAAAAACAGAGTAGCGGGGTTCTTTTCATTGGAAGGGATATTACGCGAGAGATGGACATCCATGGGAGATTACTTGCTGGGAATAGCTACCTGATTCCAGAGAGAAGTAATACTGCGGCTGTTGATTTGCTTGTGGATTTAGCGACATCCGGTTATTCTGGTTATATGATCACCCGGATGAATCCTGAGTCGATTAAGAATACAACCTCGCCCGCGAACATCCAGCTTTATCTTTTAGGTCAAGACCATGGCAAAGGATCCACCGCTATCCCTAATCTTCAGATCCTGCTTCAGAAAATTAAGGAACTGTGTGCAAAAAAGAAGGAGACGGTGATTTTATTAGAAAGACTTGATTACCTTATCAATAAATTCTCTTTTGAAAAAGTGATGGATGTGCTCTATGAAATTAACGATCATGTAGCAAAGAATAAGTGTCTCCTGTTGCTCAGAATCGATCCAGCTACCATTGAGAAGACACAGATGGCATTAATTGAAAACGAGTTACAGCTGTTACCAAGTCAAAAAATCGAGGGGTTGACCATCGAAGATGAGGTGTATGATATCCTCCGATTCATCTATGAACAGAATCAGAACAATGCGATCGTTCCCATTAAGAAGATTATGGGTCGATTCACGCTTGCCTATTCAACAGTAGCGAAACGGCTTCAAGTATTAGAAGCAAAAGGACTTATCTTTACGAAGAAACAAGGTAAGTCGCGGACGGTGACTATTTCAGACAAGGGGAAGACATTTTTGCATAAACGACAAACAGCATAGGTCGAGTAGGATTTTAATTATTCTACATACGTTTTTCACTTATTTTTAAATCATGATTTTATAGTTATTCTCTTTTTTTTATAATAAAAAAGGTGATCAAATATGAATAATCCTATCGATGAATTTGGAAGACATGCAGGAAGAATATGGGAAACCTTAAGTAACAATGGAACAACACTTACACAAACCAAGCTTCAAAAGACCGCAAATCTCTCTGATGAAGCATTCCATCAGGCGATTGGATGGCTTGCACGGGAAAACAAAATTAACAGAACAGGAATGATATATCGACTAGGTGACACGAATCTTACACCTAAAATCGGGACAAACGCTGGGAAGATTTGGAATCTTCTTGTATCTCAAAAAGAAGCAGATATCACAACAATTACAAGACGAACTAATATCGATGAACAGGATGTACATGCTGCTATCGGTTGGCTTGCCAGAGAAAACAAAATCGAAGCGCAGGTGGGAAAAAACAACCAATTTGTTTTCCGGTTGAAATAAATTCCTTAGAGATAACTATCTGAAAAGAGACAATTTAGAATCACGCAATGACAGCTTGATTTATACGCGACTCCAATGCAAATATGATGATGACGTTCAAAGTCATATTTTAACCTAGCTGAAGATTCATGTTGATTCATCGGGGGAGTGATTTCTCTACTCTATGAAAAAGATGGAGAGTGTAGATGAAAATTGCAATGATCGGGTGGGAATACCCACCATTTAAGGTAGGAGGTCTCGGGACTCATTGTTATGGACTGACAAATGGACTCGCACAGAAAGGAGTCGTTATTGATTTCTACATGCCAAAAACAAAGCAGAAGGTAAAAAGTAATCATAAGAGAATTCAGATTATCGAAGTTGGAGAAACGCAGGTTTTCCCCTATGATCGTCCTGAAGAAAAAGAATTAGGTGGTCAATTTTTTGAATCGGTCTATCGGTACAATAACCTCATAGTACAAAGAGTTAAAGGAAACTATGATCTTATTCATGGTCATGATTGGTTGACCATGAAAGCAGGGGTACAGTTAAAGGAAAAACTCGGAATCCCTCTTGTGTTAACCATTCATTCTACAGAATATGATCGATCAGGTTGGCTGAATCCCAATCAGTGGTTTATCGATATCGAACAAGAAGGAATGAAAAACGCAGATCAGCTGATCGCTGTCAGTGAACTTACCAAGAAGGTCATGATCGAAAAATACGGGATTTCTTCAAATAAAGTACAGGTCATTCACAATGCGGTGTATCCTCTTGGGGCAGGAAAAAAACAGAAAATTGTGTTATTTTTAGGGCGGCTTACTATTCAGAAAGGACCTGAATTTTTTCTAAAAACTGCGAAACGTGTGTTAGAACTGGAAAAGAATGTGAAATTTGTTGTCGCTGGTTGCGGTGAGATGCTTCCTCGATTGATTGATCAATCAGTGGAGATAGGAATCGCTAATAAGGTAATTTTTACTGGAAAGCTTACCGAAGAAGAGGTGAAACATATCTACAAGATTGCAAGTATCTATGTTATGCCATCGGTGAGTGAACCTTTTGGAATTACCGCATTAGAAGCTATTTCTGCAGGGACTCCAACTATTGTTTCGAAAGCCTCTGGTGTTTCTGAAACATTTCAGAATTGTTTTAAGGTTGATTATTGGGATATTGATGAAACCGCGAACAAGATCATCGCACTTCTTCGCTACCCTCCTCTGAGACAAACAATGGTAGAAAATGGAACACATGAGATCAAATTATTCACGTGGGATAGAGTCGCGGAACGAACACTCGCGCAGTACCATAGTGTTGTTCAACGTTATTCGCTATAATATTTTTTTGTCATTGATGAAAAAATGAAATATTGTGTAAAGATGAACAGTATAATCGTAAAAAATAGTTGCACTAAATTCGATTATTTGAAAATATCACGTAATGAATTCCTCCTGAAAAAATTGAACGAGGCAGATACATCTTTTTTAATCATTATGAATATATTTTTTAGCACCCTTTAAGCGAGAAATCCCCAAACTTTAGTTTGGAGGATGAATCGCGTCATCTTATTTTCTAGAATGAGATTTACTCTTGGACAGGCGCACCCGCCTGGCGGCGGGTGTCATGAGAACCTGTCCAGGAGCAAACAAATTATGGATCTAGTTAGCGGTAGCCATAGCATAGGGCAGAATCTATACCACCTTGAGTGGTGCCCCAAGTACAGATACAATATGTTTAGGGGCAAGGGAAATAAAAAGCTTTGCGAAGACATCCTCTACGAAGTAGCAGAACGACATAACATTGGTGTGATCGAGCTGAGTGTGATGCCTGACCATATCCATATTGTCGTGCAACTCCCACCAACGATGAGCGTCTCTAAAGCACTACAACTGCTGAAGGGGGCTTCTTCCTATGAGTTATTCCGACGACAACCCTTGTTTCGATATCGGTACGCACGTGGAAGCTTTTGGAGTCCAGGAAAATTTTACCGTAGTGTTGGGGATGCAGATACAACGACTGTATTGGAGTACGTTAAAAATCAGCGGCTTCAACAAGCATCTCTTGATGATTATTCATCTCGGGGACTTCCGGGCACGTGAAGCCCCGCCATTTACTGTAGTTCCGCATGTTAAATGTTTAAGTGTGTGAAATGTGATTTTGAATTAGAATCAACAAAAACACATAACACACACTTGGGATGGGAATGCACAAAAAGATATTTAACATTATTTTGAAGTCGTTGGAACAAGGAATTAAACTTCCGGTCAACTACAATACAATCCATAGTAATGGAGAGATATTTGAAATTCTTTTACAGACGTCGTTTCTCCATCAATGTATAGAAACAACAGTACAACAACGTGGTTATCTTGCAGATGATGTTTGTAGTGCAGACACAGTAATTAAGCGGATTAACACCTATGGCTGGGGGAGGATCCTTGTTGATTTGAAAGCCATCAATGGACAACTGTTCAAAGGGTGGGTTGATAGACCAACGGGAAACGTGTATGTAGCTGTGGATTATCATGATATTCCGAGGTATGTCCAGAAGAAACGCGATTGGAAACCGCGGAAGAAAAAATGCGATGATGTTGATAGACTAGTTCATAGTAAAAAACAATGCGGAACTCATTGTTTCCATAGAGTACTTTCCGCAGATATTGTAGGGGATGAAAAGTTTACAGTATATTTTGAACCTATTCTCACAGATTATGATCAAGGAAAATTACCATTATCTCTGATAGAAAATGTGAAGAGAACAATTCGTATTAAAGCACTGTTAATGGACAGAGGTTTTTTTCAGGCGGTCACAGTAGCTCGTTTATACGAACATCGCGTGCCTTTTGTTATCAGAGCCATCCGAACAAAACAGGTGAAACGATGTTTACAGGAGTTCAAGACGAATCATAGGATATGGCACGTGTATGAATATGAGTTCAATAAAACTGCTCATGGGGGAAGCGACAGACGAGGAACACGCGTGAAAACAACACTGGTTATTGTAGATAGTTCAGTGGCTGAAGGAATCCCTGTTGAGAGCTATGATGAAGATGATCGATATTTTTTGTTCATCACCAATCTTCCTGTTGGTTCTCAGGAAACAGCATTTAAACTTGCACGAGATTTTAGGAAGAGATGGTGTATTGAAACAGGGTATAAAACAAAGAAACAGTTTCGAGGTAAAACCTGTTCGCTGTCGTACGCTGTGAGACTGTTTCTGATCTTACTTTCTTTTGTTTTGTATAATATTTGGATTTGTATAAACTCGAGGTTGAAACATAAGATTGAGTGGATGCAGCAGGAAAAACCTCATATTTCTTCGTATTTGATGATGTTTCTTTGTATGATTCAGATGTTCTCTCGGATGATTTTTAATGAGAAATGACTACGATCGGTTAGCGGTAGCTTTATTGATATTTGAGAAATTCCTTTGATTTTATTAGATATTTTCATTATTCATTTATGATTTTATGTTACGATTATAGTATTATTTCAATCATTGTTTTATTTTACAATCACACCCTCGGAACTACTGTTTATGGCGGGGAGTAGTCACATATTTATTCATAATCTATTTAAGTCATTATGTTTTTTCATATATTGATAGAATAGTCTGAACTATGAGATAAAAGGATATTTTATTATGGACAAGAAAAAAATTTTGCTAATTGAAGATAACAAGGATGATATCCTCCTTATTCAGCGCGCATTTCATAAAATCAAACTTTCTGAGAAGTTCGAATTGATCATTGCACAGGATGGAAACCGAGCACTTTCTTATCTTCATGACATCGATAACGCATCCGTTTCTCAACAAGGTAAATTACCAATGATTCTTCTTTTAGATTTGAATTTACCAAGACTAAATGGTTTTGAAATCCTTCAACGTATTCGAAGTAATGAAAAGACAAAACTAATACCTGTTATTGTTTTCACTTCCTCAAAAGAGGACCAAGATATCACAAAGTCATATCTTTTAGGTGCAAACAGCTACGTTCGAAAACCAATTGACTCTGGAAAATTTACATCCATACTCCAGCAAATTGTTACATATTGGGGTGACGTAAACGAGATACCAGTGAAATAAAAAAAGGATTTCTATTTTTCAATGCAGTTACGAGTGTCCTTTCGAAAATTATCGTTCACTCATTTTCAAAGTGTTTTTTATATGTTTTTAAATAATTATTTTATAGAGCTGAAGATATTCACTCTATTGTTGGAACACTTTAGGGTTGTAGAGTTAGAAAAATAATTTTGCATCCCATCTTCACCCTCCTCTCTGGATTTGTGATAACTCTACAACGCCTCTATACTTATGAGCTAACAAGAGCGGAATCGATATTCCCTGAAATATATGAATATAATTGCTATTCGAATGTCAGATTATACAGGATTAAATGTAGTGTTTCACCCAGTTGTGAGAACCATCCAAGAAAACATTAAAATTGTTTTTAACCTATTATTACATCATTTTTCGCTTATTCTTTTATATAATCATGTCAATCATTGAACAAATAAATTTGAAAAAATGATGTATTTCTTAAAAAATAGATTGAACAATTGAGAGTGGCTTTATGAATATTGAAGAAATAAAAAAAAACTCCATTGCCAGAGTTACTACAAAAATTATCATCTAAAAAAGAAGGACTATCATCATCTGAGGTAAAAAAACGAATTCAACAATATGGTCTTAATGAAATCTCTGAAAAGAAAGTCAACCCCCTTGTGAAATTTTTACGATATTTCTGGGGGCCTATCCCATGGATGATTGAAGCCGCGGTGATTATGTCTGCGGTTATTTATCATTGGGAAGATTTTTTCATCATCTTAACATTACTCATGATTAACGCTATTGTCGGTTTTTGGCAGGAGCATAAAGCGGACAATGCAATTGAACTATTAAAACAGAGGCTGGCGTTAAACGCACGGGTTTTACGTGATGAAAAATGGATGCAAGTACCAGCTAAAGAACTTGTTCCTGGAGACATTGTGCGTGTTCGTCTCGGTGACATTGTTCCAGCGGATATTAAACTCATGGATGGCGAATATCTTTCTATCGATGAATCAGCATTGACCGGTGAGTCATTACCAGTGGAAAAACATGTCTCAGATATTGCGTACGCTAGTTCCATCATTCGTCAGGGTGAAATGGATGCTTTGGTGACTGGTACAGGTGTCAATACTTTTTTTGGTAAGACTACGAAACTTGTTGAGGAAGCAAAAACCCAAAGTCATTTCCAAAAAGCTATTATAAAAATCGGTAATTACTTAATTCTTCTTGCTGTCCTTCTCGTCACATTAATTTTCTTTGTCGCACTTTTTAGACACGAAAGTTTATTGGCAACTCTTCAGTTTGCACTCGTTCTGACTGTTGCAGCAATACCAGCCGCCCTTCCTGCTGTTCTTTCAGTTACCATGGCAGTAGGCGCTATCGCTTTAGCAAAAAAAGAAGCTATTGTAAGTAAGTTGGTTGCCATTGAGGAAATGGCTGGTATGGATGTTCTCTGTGCTGATAAGACGGGGACTATCACAAAAAATGAACTTACTATCGGAGACGTTCAACCGTTCTCAGGATTCACTGCAGACGACGTACTTCTATTTGGTACACTAGCGTCGAGGGCAGAAGACCAGGACACAATCGATACCGCGATTATCACTAAAACCCTAGAGAAACAAGCCGATATCATAAAAACATATAAAATCGTCAAATTCAAACCATTTGATCCGGTTTCAAAACGAACCGAAGCCTCACTTGAAGATGGAAAGGGAAACAAATTCATTGTGACGAAAGGTGCGCCACAAGAAATTTTGTCATTAATTAATGATAATAAAGTAGTGGTTGATAAAGCAAATGAATTGGTGAATTCTTTTGCGTTGAAAGGCTATCGTGCTCTTGGCGTCGCAAAAACAGATGCACAGAACAAATGGCAATTCATCGGTCTAATCGGGATGTACGATTCACCCCGGGAAGACTCCGCTGTAACAATAAAAACAGCTCAGTCCATGGGGGTCAATGTCAAGATGGTGACCGGAGATCATGCGGCAATTGCCTCGGAAATAGCTAAGGAGGTCGGCCTGGGCTCCCATATCATGCCTGCATCGTCATTTCTCGATAAAAACGACAGCGAAGCACAACGCGCTGTTGAAGATAGCGATGGATTCGCCCAGGTGTTCCCTGAACACAAATACCGCATCGTCGAACTTCTACAAAATAAAGGACACATCGTTGGCATGACCGGAGACGGCGTCAATGACGCTCCCGCATTGAAAAAAGCTAATGCAGGAATAGCGGTTGCTGGTGCAACTGATGCGGCAAAATCGGCGGCGGATATCGTACTCACAAAACCTGGTCTCTCCGTGATTATTGATGCGATTAAAGAAAGTCGTAAGATTTTTCAACGTATGAATAACTATGCTATCTATCGGATGACGGAAACTATTCGTGTATTATTTTTTATTACGTTATCTATCATTGTATTCGGATTTTATCCCATTACAGCGCTAATGATTGTTTTGCTAGCGATTTTAAATGATTTGCCGATAATGACCATCGCATACGATAATGTCAAATATTCCAATGATCCTGAAAAATGGAATATGGGAACGTTATTGGGTATTGCAACATTTCTTGGAGCTGTTGGTGTCATTTCCTCCTTTGGACTTCTCTACATCGGAAGAGATGTTTTCCATCTCAGCCCTACGATTCTCCAATCATTCATTTATCTCAAACTTTCAGTTGCAGGCCATCTGACATTATTTGCTGCTCGTACGAAAGGTCATTTCTGGTCAATACGACCAGCAAAACCCCTGTTTCTCGCAGTCATTGGCACACAATTAGCCGCCACTATACTCACTGTCTACGGTATCTTATTACCTACAATGGGCTGGGGTTTTGCTCTCTTTGTATGGGGATATGCTCTCCTTGCATTTGTGATAACAGATTTTTTAAAAGTTCGTTTTTATCATCTACTAGACCACAGAGACATAATATTTAAGCGACAAATACCTGCCAAATCCTAAAAATAGTGAACTACATGAGCAGCAAACTAAATCATCGAAAAATAAAATTGCCATCTCACAAAACAAAAATTGTTTGCACTATTGGTCCTGCATCTCGATCTCCCGAGATTTTAGAAGAGTTGATAAAAAACGGAATGAATGTCGCCCGGCTCAATTTTTCTTTTGGTACTTCTACTGAACATAGAAAAGATATACATCAGATTAAGAAAACATCTGCTGAGTTAGAGAAAACAATTACGATCCTTATCGATCTCCCCGGTTCAAAGATTAGAATAGGAACGTTAGAATCCGAACCCATTCTCCTTAAGAAAAATACACAAATTACACTCACTTCACAAGATGTTCATGGGACAGACACGCTCATTCCAGTCAAATACAGTCAATTACTAAAAAGTGTTTCCAAGGGACAAATCATTTATTTCAATGATGGATTTATTCAATTAAAAGTCCAAGCTGTTGTAAACGATGAAGTCCGATGCAAGGTAATTATCGGTGGAGTGTTGTATTCATCGAAAGGAGTGAATCTACCTGGAGCAAACTTGTTCCTTGATGCTGTCACACAAAAAGACCTTGAGTTTATTGATTTCGGGTTAAAAGAAGGAGTTGACACGTTCGGTGTATCGTTTATCCAAAATGCAAATGATATCCTTCATGTAAAAGAATATGCACGAAAAAAAGGAAAAATAATATATACGGTAGCGAAAATCGAACGAAAAGACGCTGTAAAAAATTTTGAACAAATCCTCCTGGTCTCAGATGCGGTTATGATCGCTCGTGGGGATCTTGGGCTTGAAATACCCTTAGAAGACGTTCCATCGGTGCAAAAAAAACTTATCAACCAAGCGAATCTCACTGGTTGTCCGGTTATTACTGCGACACAAATGTTAGAGTCGATGAAAGAAAACACGCGTCCGACACGAGCGGAAGTCGCAGATGTCGCCAACGCTATTCTTGACGGTACTGACGCGGTCATGCTCTCTGAAGAAACCGCGATTGGAAAATACCCTATTGAGACCGTTCAGATGATGAGTAAAATCGCGAAAGCAACGGAACAGAAACAGAGAGAATCTCCATCATCATGCAACCTGCAGGATATCTTAAGACGTACCGTAAGCGATGATCATCGCAGCATAACAGATATTATATCGCTGAATGTCGTGGAAGCTGCAGAGACATTACGAGTACGGTATATTCTCACACCGACTGCAAGTGGAAATACCGCTCGACGTATTTCACGATTTAAACCTAAATGCTGGATATTAGCATTTAATAGAGAGAAAAGCACCTGTCAGTTTCTCAATCTCTCCTATGGTGTGTATCCTTTTTTTATGAAAAACAAGACTCAGAGCTGGCATGCTCCCATTCTTAACTTTATTGACGATGTCGGTCTCGTTAAAAAAAATGATAAGGTGATCCTCACTCAGCGGAGATTTTCAAAGAAACCAGGTGGGACAGACTCATTTGGAATCATTACTATCGGAGCAGAATAATGTAACGATGCTTTATGTGATTTTTTTCACCATTTGAATATCGGAAGCAAATTGTAACGCAGGTTGGTAAAATTTTGTTGCATATTCTTTCATCATTCTGCGTGCGCTAAAAGGAGCAGCAGTGCTTTTTATTGCTTCTTTCATTAATTTAACCCATTTGTCAGGAAATCCGTCATCATCAACATCGTAGTAC
>Ga0105094_10001826_pt1 | contig 11177 bp, 9 predicted proteins | sample PPLLak1March2015_2_FD_87023 | JGI IMG/M metagenome (GOLD analysis project Ga0105094, IMG submission 87023) | Freshwater sediment microbial communities from Prairie Pothole Lake near Jamestown, North Dakota, USA - PPLs Lake P8 Core (3) Depth... | ecosystem: Environmental > Aquatic > Freshwater >...
CCAAGAAGATCGATTACAAATCCGCGGGCAAGGCGCCGACGCTTGAAGTGCCGCCGGATTTGACCGCCGCCAAGAGCGATGACCGTTTCGCCGTGCCTGACACCAGCACCCGCGGCAGTGCGACGTTCTCCGCCTACAGCAAGGATCGGACTGCCGCGCCGCAACGCGACGGCCAGGGTCTATTGCCGGATCTGACCAATGCCAAAGTCGAGCGCGCCGGTAGCCAGCGCTGGTTGGTGGTAAAAGCCATGCCGGAGCAGGTTTGGCCGATCACACGCGAGTTTTGGCAGGAAAATGGCTTCCTGATCAATAACGAGAACCCCGAAACCGGGATCATGGAAACCGATTGGGCGGAAAACCGCGCCAAAATCGGCCAGGACCTTATCCGCAATCTGCTGGGCAAAGTCTTGGACGGGCTGTATTCCACCAGCGAGCGCGACAAATTCCGTACCCGGCTCGAACCCGGCAAGACGCCGGGAACCACTGAAATCTACATTAGCCATCGCGGCATGTATGAAGTGATCAAGGGCGGCGACGGCGGTTCGCAAACCGTCTGGGAACCGCGCCCGGCCGATCCCGAATTGGAAGCCGAGTTTCTGCGCCGCTTGATGATGCGCTTCGGCATCGAGGAATCGCGCAGCCAGTCACTGATTGCCTCCGCGGCCAGCCAGGAACGTGCGCGCCTGACCCGCTTGCCGAACAACGGCGGCAGCAGCCTCGCGATCTACGACCCATTCGACCGCGCTTGGCGCCGTACCGGACTGGCGCTGGATCGGGTTGGCTTCACCGTGGAGGATCGCGACCGTTCCAAGGGCATTTACTACGTGCGCTACATCGACCCGGAAAGCGACATCAAGCAAGGCGAAAAACCCGGATTTTTCTCCAAGCTCGCGTTCTGGCGCAGCACCGACAACAAAAACAAAAATGAGCAGTTTCAAATCAAGGTTGCGGATGGCGGCGAAGAAAGCAAGGTCAGTTTGCTGGCCAAGGACGGCAGCCTGGACTCGTCCGACACCGCCAATAAAATCCTGAATCTCCTCTACGAGCAGCTGAAATAAGCCGCGATGCGCTTTGCCTGCCTGGGGAGCGGCAGCGAAGGCAATGCCCTGGTGGTGGAAGTTGGCCAAACCCGGGTATTGCTGGATTGCGGTTTTAGCGTCAAGGAAACCGTGGCGCGCCTGGGCCGCCTCGGCCTGGAACCGGGCGACATAAGCGCCATTCTCGTGACCCACGAGCATTCCGATCACATCGGCGGCGTCACCCGCCTCTCCAACAAATTCCAACTGCCGGTCTGGCTGAGCCACGGCAGCCATGCCTATCTGAGCAACCTGGATCAAGCCCCCGCGCTCAGCCGCATTATCGATAGCCATTGCCGATTCGGCATCGGTGAAATCGAAATTTCACCGTTTCCGGTGCCGCACGATGCGCGCGAGCCGATTCAATTCGTGTTTGGCGATGGCCAGCGCCGCCTGGGCGTCTTGACCGATACCGGCATGATTACGCCGCATATCACGCAAATACTGTCCGGATGCGACGGCCTGGTGCTGGAGTGCAACCATGACCGCGCCATGCTGGCCAATGGCCCCTACCCGCCGAGCCTGAAACAGCGTGTCGGCGGACGCTACGGCCATTTGGACAATGAGGCCGCCGCCGATTTGCTGCGGGAAATGGATACCAGCAAAGTGACGCACATTATCGCGGCGCACATCAGTCAGAAGAATAATCGTCCGGAGTTGGCGCGCGGCGCCTTGGCGTCGGCGTTAAATTGCGCTGCGGATTGGATTGGCATCGCCGATCAGGAACTCGGATTTGACTGGCGACAACTGACTTAAACCACCGACCAAAACAAAAAAGCCGGCACAAGGCCGGCTTTTCTGCACTAGCTTATTGCTAAATTACTTCTTGGCGCCACACTTGCCATCAGCTGGCTTGGCAGCTGCATCAGCAGCAGCTTTGGCAGCGTCGGCAGCACCAGCAGCAGCGTCAGCAGCACCAGCGGCAGCATCGGCAGCACCGGCAGCAGCGTCAGCAGCACCGGCGGCAGCAGCCGGGGCAGCAGCGTCAGCAGCAGGAGCCGGAGCAGCAGGAGCAGGCGCTTCAGCGGCAGGCGCAGCCGGAGCAGCAGGCGCTTCAGCAGGGGTTTCGGTTTTGCCGCAAGCAGACAGCGCCAGAGCAGCGATCAAAGCAGCGATAAGAGCGGAGTATTTCATTATGTTTTCCTTTTTCCGAGTTGAGACAATAACTATAGTAGACTGAAATTCGGTCAATCTTTGAAATGCGATGCCCGACCGACCCGCGGAATTATATCAACCCCCAAAAATAATACTAGCCCTTTTTACGCAATTTCAAGGGTTTGGGGGCGTCCCGGAGGGATGTGCAAACGGGCAGTTGTGCTAGACTCAAGCACCGATTTTCCCTGACGGCCCTGCCCATGTTTCGGCCCTTGCTCGTTCTGCTGACGGTTTTTGCAATTTGCATGCCCCCATCGGTGCAAGCCGCCGCGGATCATCTGGTGCGGCTCGGCGTCCTGGCGCATCGCGGCAAGGATGAAGCGCTGAAATCCTGGGGGCCGACAGCGCAATATCTTTCGCAACATATCCCCGGCCATCGTTTCGTGATCGTGCCGCTCAGCAATGACGACATCGGTCCCGCGGTCGAATACAACGAACTGGAATTCGTGCTGACGAATCCCGGCTCATATGCGGAACTGGAGTTTGGCTTTGGCATCACCCGCATCGCGACCCTCAAGAGCAAATCGCCGCTGGGTGCCTACAGCGTGCTGGGCGCGGTTATTTTCACCCGCGCCGATCGCGAGGACATCCAGACCTTGGCCGACTTGCGCGGCAAGCGTTTCATGGCGGTGCATGAAAACGCCTTTGGCGGCTGGTGGCTGGCCTGGCGTGAATTGAAACGCCAGCGCATCAATCCCTATCGCGATTTCAGGCACATCAGCTTCAGCGGCTTTCCGCAGGACAACATCGTCTATGCGGTGCGCGACGGCGAAGTCGATGCCGGGACGGTGCGCACCGACCTGCTGGAAAGCATGGCGTTCGCGGGCAAGATCCAACTCGCGGATTTCCGCGTGCTCAACGCCCAGCACCCGGAAAATTTCCCCTATCTCTTGAGCACCCCTCTCTACCCCGACTGGGCGTTCGCGGCGTTGCGCCACACGCCCGACGAGCTGTCGCAGCAAGTCGCGATCGCCTTGCTGCAAATGCAGCCTGGCGATCCTGCGGCGCAGCAGGGCGGCTATGTGGAGTGGACCGTGCCCCTGGATTACCACAGCGTGCAGCAGTTGATGATCGACCTGCGGGTCGGCCATTACCTACATTTCGGCCAGCTGAGTTTTGTCGACCTGCTCAAGCAATATTGGATCGCTATCGCGGCGGCGCTGCTGGCGATGCTCTTCCTGGCCGGCGCCTATATTTACACCTTGCGCCTGAATCACCGCCTATCGCACGCCATGAAAAGCCTGGAAGACGAAATCGCGCAACGCCAACGCGTCGAACGCGACTTGCTGCGCACCCGCGACGACCTCGAATGCCGCGTCGCGGAACGCACCACTGAGCTTGCGCGCATCAACGAAGAGCTCGAATCGCGCGTGGCACACCGCACCGCGCAGCTGCTTTCCGCCATGCAGCGGCTGGATGCCGAGATGAAGACCAAGCACGAGCAGAGCGACGTCTCGCCGCCTTCCGCTTAGCGCGATTCAATCCGTGCGCGCCACCGCGATTTCATCCCAATTCGTGGTGTATCCCTGGCTCATCCGCTCGCGGCGCATGCGCCAGCTTTTGTCCCAACCCTCCCCCAATAAACGCAGGCTGTGGCTGCCCATTTTCGCGTTGATGCGGTCCAGCGTGCGCATCAAGGCGTGGCTGCGCGCCTGCGCCGCGGCATCGTCGAACAAGGTGCGCGGACGCTGCGCTGCGGGGATCAACTCGGTGAGCACGATGCCGGCTTTTTGGTAGGCGAAGCCCGGCCGATAAATGCGCTGCAAGCCGGCCTGTGCCGCGCGCAGCAATTGCCGCGTGTCGTCGCTGGGCACGGCCAGCGGCACGATCAGGCCGCGCTGGTATTGCGGCGCATCGGGCTTGAACGGATTGGTGCGGATAAAGACTTGCAGCGCGCCGGCCAGTCCCGCCTGACGGCGCAATTTTTCTGCGGCGCGCGTGACATAGGCCGTCACGGCTTGCTGCAAGGATTCCAGGTCATACACCGCGCTGCCAAAGGAGCGCGACACCATGATCTGCTGCCGCGGCGGCGCGATCGATTCCAGCGTGTGGCAAGCCTCGCCATTCAATTCCGCCACGGTGCGCTCCAGCACCACGCCGAATTGCGCGCGCAAGGCCTTGGGTGCGGCGCGCTGCAAGTCGAGCACGCTGGCAATGTCCAGCACCGCCAAGCGTTCGGCCGTGCGCGCGCCGACGCCCCATACCTCGCCCACGGCAATCTGCGCCAACAAAGATTCGCGCAGCGCGGTCGGCAGGCTGGTCAGATCGCACACGCCGGCATACTCCGGCCGCTTCTTGGCGATATGGTTGGCGAGTTTGGCCAGGGTCTTGGAGGCGCCGATGCCGACGCACACCGGCAAGCCGAGCCATTGCTTGATGGTGGCGCGGATGCGCTGGCCATAGGCGCCGTATTGCAGCGATTGAAAGCCGTCCAGGTCGAGAAAACATTCGTCGATGGAATAGATCTCCTGGCGCGGGCTGAACTCGGCCAGCACGCTCATGACGCGGTTCGAGAGATCCGCATACAGCGTGTAGTTGGAAGATAAAGCGATGATGCCGTGCCGCCGCGCCAGGTCCTTGATCTGAAACCACGGCACGCCCATTTTCACGCCCAAGGCCCGCACCTCCTGCGAGCGCGCGACCACGCAGCCATCGTTGTTGGAAAGCACGACCACCGGGCGCCCTTCCAGCCTGGGCTGGAACAAGCGCTCGCAGGAGACGTAAAAATTATTGCAGTCGATGAGGGCGATGGCGGGTGCGGACATGGGCGAATAATTTCTAGAAAACGGCATTTAGCCACGGATAAACACGGACAAAACCATGTTCTTCTGAAAGCCTTCCCTTCACCAAAATAGTTGGAAAGGGCAGCGATTTGATCATCCGTGAACATCCGTGTTCATCCGTGGCTAAATTCTTTTTAAAATCACTTCGACACACGATGGATCGCCCAGCGCACCACACCCCAGACCACGAGCTCCTGCTCCGCGCCGACGACGATGTCGCTGTAGGCCGGGTTGGCGGAATGCAGCACCGGGCCCTGCGGCGTATGCAGCAATTGCTTCACCATGAATTCGCCGTCGACCACGGCGATCACCACGCTGGCATGCGCGGCTTGCAGCGCGCGATCCACCACCAGCAAATCGCCGTCGAAAATTCCCAGGCCGCGCATCGAATCGCCGCTGACGTGCAGAAAAAACGTGGCCTCCTGATGCTGTACCAAGTACGCGTCGAGGCTAATGCGCCCGGCGACGTAATCGTCGGCCGGCGAAGGAAATCCGGCCGGCACGGCGCGCGCCAGCAAGGGGCCGGCGACGTAGGGCAAGGCCGTTTCATTTACCGCGCGGGCTAGGCCGCACTGGAAAGGAAAGTCGCTTTCCAGTTCCAATAAATTCGGCATGGGGTTAACTTCGGTACTTGCGGATCAAGCCCACGACCACGCCGTACAGCTCGAGCTGGCCGCGCGGACGGATCACGGGGTAGGCGCGATTGGCGGGACGCAGCAGGTATTTGCCGCGCTCCATGCCCAGGGTCTTGATGGTGAATTCATTGTCCACGATGGCGACCACGATGTCGCCGGACTGGGCGGCGACGCGCTGCTCCACCACCGCGATATCGCCGGAAAAAATGCCGGCATCGATCATGGAATCGCCCTTCACCGGCACCAGCGTGGTGTGCGATGGCTTGGGGATCAAGTACGCATCGACGGCGAATGCCTCGACTCCCGCATCGCCCACCGTATCCGGCCCACCGGCCGGCACGCGAAACGCCGCCAGCGGGCGCTCGAAAAAATGCGCCGTCGGCACCCACATGGCGTCCGGCGTGCGCGCCAGAAAACCGGCGCTACGCAAACGGTTCAACACCTTGGCGACCGCCGAACGCGAAGCCAAGCCCAGCACCTCGCACAGCCGGTTGTACGACGGCAAACTGTGCCAAGCGGCGTAGTAGTCTTGCAGTAAGCCCAGGTATTCAGCGTCTTTAGTGGTTTCGGTCATGGCGTCATCAAGAGAACGTTTGTTCTCTTGCAATATAGAGAACAAATGTTCTCGCGTCAACCAAAGACCTGGAAAAAATCTGTTCACCACAGAGGAAAACCAGAGCACTCCTTGCGAACTGCTAGTTTCGGTGGTTGCCGGCTGGAAGCCGGCGCTACAGAGCGCCCGGCTTGAAGCAATCGTGGATCACCAGGTAAAACTGATGGCAGCGCGACTCCACCGTTGCAGACGAAAAAAACGGGGGCATCGCTGCCCCCGTTTTCTGATGCACACCGCCTGCGACTTAGTCGTAGGTACGACGACGCGTCGGCGCCGAAGGACGGCGGTTTTCGCTGCGGAAGCCGCTGTTCCAGGCCGGTGCCGGGGCAGCTGCCGTGCGTTCGCCGTTGACGCGCGGCGTTACCTTGCGCGCGCCGTCGAAGCGATCGTTCGAACGGCCAGCCGGGGCGCGGTTATCCGCAAAACGTCCGCCCGGTTTGGCGCCGCCGTTGTTGAAGCGTGGGCGCGCGGCTTTTTCCGCACGCGCCGTCGGCTCCAGGCCGGCGATCACGTCGATGCGCACCGATTGCCCGGTATAGCGCTCGATATTGCGCACCAAATGCTTTTCGCTGTGGTTGACCAGGGTCACGGCAAAACCGGTGCGGCCGGCGCGGCCAGTACGGCCGATGCGGTGCACGTAGTCTTCCGCCTGGCGCGGCAAATCGAAATTGATGACGTGGGTGATGCCCGCGACGTCGATGCCGCGCGCGGCGACGTCGGTCGCAACCAAAATACGGGTGCGGCCATCGCGCAGCCGTTGCAAGGTGCGGGTGCGCTTGCTTTGCTGCATGTCGCCATGCAGCGCGTCCACGGCAAAGCCTTGGGCGAACAAGCTCTCGGCCAATTCATCCGCGCCGCGCTTGGTGGCGGTGAAGATCAGGGCTTGCTGCAATTCGGTATCGCGCAACAGCGCGTCGAGCAATTTGTTTTTGTGGCTGAAATTGTCGGCGAACAGCATGCGCTGGTCGATGCGCGCCTCGCGTTGCGTCGGCGTGGCGACCTCGATGCGCTGCGGATCGCGCGTCAACTTGCGCGCCAGGCTGCCGACCACGCCGTCCAGCGTGGCGGAGAACAACAAGGTCTGGCGCGTGGCCGGGGTCTTATCCACGATGCTTTGAATGTCGTCGATGAAGCCCATGTCCAACATGCGATCGGCTTCGTCCAGGATCAGCACTTCCAGGCGCGAAAACTCGACGCGACCGCTTTGCATGTGATCCATCAAACGGCCCGGCGTGGCGACCACGATATCCACGGCATCGCGCAGACCGCGCAATTGCTGGGCATAGGGCGAACCGCCGACCAGGCACACGGTGCGCAGGCGATTCAAGCCGCGGCCATAGGTGGCGGCGGCTTTTTCGACTTGCAGCGCCAATTCGCGCGTCGGGGTCAACACCAGGATGCGTGGGCCCTTGCCCGGCAGGGTGGCGGGTTGCAACAAACGCTGCAGGCTGGGCAACAAAAAGGCGGCGGTCTTGCCGCTGCCGGTGTGCGAGGAAACCAGCAAATCGCTGCCGGCGAGCGCGGCCGGGATCGAAGCGGCCTGCACCGGCGTCGGCGCGGGGTAACCGCTGGATTCGATTGCTTTAAGAATAGACGGGCTTAAGCCCAAATCGCTGAAACTCATGAGACTTCCTTTTCTGATAGCTTTTCTGATTGGCAGGCGCAAATCGCCATGCCAATAGTTACGGCTCGCCAAACAGGCGATACCGGACGATTGCGACGCTGGCCAAAAAGGCTGAAGCGGCGCGCGGACATCGGCGCCAACCGAATGCCGTTACATCATCAGAAAGGGAGTCTTTCGATGCGGCTCAATAGAGCTAGGTCGGGGACGATGGGGCTGTGACTACAGTCCCGGAACATATTCGCCGGAGGAACCGGCAAATCATCACTGCTGCAAAGCACAACGCCGCGCATCTTACGCGAAGTCGCCACACAATGCGAGTATTATTTTTTACTAATATAGCCTGGAGGCTTAGGGCTTGGCTGAAGGAACTGGTGGCGACGCTGGTTTTTGCGGCTCCAAAACCTGGAAAAACACTTCATCCTGCTTGACCATGCCCAACTCGCTGCGCGCCCGCTCCTCGATCGCCTCGTAGCCGGTCTTCAGATCCTTCACTTCGGCCTCGATCGAGGCGTTGCGCGCCTTGAGGCGGGCATTTTCGGCGTTTTGCTTGCTCAGTTCCTGATCGACTTCCCACGCCTTCAACCAGCTGCCCTTGCCCAGCCACAAGGGATATTGCAGCGCCAAAATGAGCAAAGCCAGGATCAGCGTGAGAACGCGCATCTAAACTTCAGGTGATCTGATAAAACGCATCACGGCCGGGATAGCTTGCGCTGTCGCCCAACTCTTCTTCGATGCGCAACAGTTGGTTGTACTTGGCGATGCGGTCGGAGCGCGACAGCGAGCCGGTCTTGATTTGCAAGGTGTTGGTCGCCACGGCGATGTCGGCGATGGTGGTGTCCTCGGTCTCGCCAGAACGATGCGAGACCACCGAAGTATAACCGGCGCGCTTGGCCATCTCGATGGCGGCGAAGGTTTCGGTGAGCGTGCCGATCTGGTTGATCTTGATCAGGATCGAATTGGCCACGCCCTGCTGGATACCCTCGCGCAAAATCTTGGTGTTGGTCACGAACAAGTCGTCGCCCACCAATTGGATTTTCTTGCCCAGGCGTTCGGTCAGCAGCTTCCAGCCGGCCCAGTCGTGCTCGCTCATGCCGTCCTCGATGCTGATGATGGGGTACTTGTCACACCAGGCGGCGAAGTAATCGACCATCTCGGCCGAGGTTAAAGATCTTTTATCAGCGGCCAGGGTATAGCGGTCATCCGCATAAAACTCGGAGCTGGCGCAATCGACGCCGATGGCGATATCCGCGCCCGGCGTGTAACCGGCGGCCTTGATCGCTTCCATGATGACGACCAGCGCCGCTTCGTTGTTCTCCAGGTTCGGCGCGAAACCACCTTCATCGCCGACAGTGGTGACGTGGCCTTGCTCATCCAAAATTTTCTTCAGGGCGTGGAACACTTCCGCGCCATAGCGCAGCGCCTCGCGGAAGCTTTGCGCACCGACCGGGATGATCATGAATTCCTGCATGTCGATGCTGTTGTTGGCGTGCGCGCCGCCGTTGATGATGTTCATCATCGGCACCGGCAATTGCATCTGGCCCGCGCCGCCCAGGTAGCGGTACAGCGGCAAGCCGGACTCTTCGGCGGCGGCCTTGGCCACCGCCAGCGACACCGCGAGGATTGCGTTCGCACCCAGGCGTTCCTTGTTTTCCGTGCCGTCGAGTTCGATCAAGGTGCGGTCGATGAAGGTCTGTTCTTCGGCATCCAGGCCGATGATGGCTTCGCAGATTTCGGTGTTTACATTTTCCACCGCGCGCAGCACGCCCTTGCCGTTGTAGCGCTGCTTGTCGCCATCGCGCAACTCGATGGCTTCCTTGCTGCCGGTGGAAGCGCCGGACGGCACCGCGGCACGGCCGATCACGCCCGACTCCAACAATACATCGGCTTCTACGGTCGGATTGCCGCGCGAATCCAGAATTTCCCTTGCGATCACATCAACGATTGAACTCATTATTTTTTGTCCTAGCTCATAAACTCGGTTTCGATAAATCCTGCTTGCTTCACCAGCGCATCGATCGCCTTCAAGGTCGCCAGCAATTCCTTCATGCGCGGCAGGGGCCAGGCATTCGGGCCGTCCGACAGCGCCACTTCGGGATTGGGATGGGTCTCCATGAACAGCCCCGCAACGCCGCTTGCCACGGCGGCGCGCGCCAGCACCGGCACGAACTCGCGCTGGCCGCCGCTCTTGGTGCCCTGCCCGCCCGGCTGCTGCACCGAATGCGTGGCGTCGAACACCACCGGGCAACCGGTCTCGCGCATGATGGCCAAGCCGCGCATATCCGACACCAGGGTGTTGTAGCCGAAGGAGACGCCGCGTTCGCACACCATGATGGTGTCCGCGCCGCCGTTTGCCGCCTTGGCCTTGTCCACGACATTCTTCATGTCCCAGGGCGCGAGAAACTGGCCCTTCTTGATATTCACCGGCTTGCCGCTGGTCGCGACCGCTTGGATAAAGTCGGTCTGGCGACATAAAAACGCCGGCGTTTGCAGCACATCGACCACGGCGGCGACATCTGCGATTTCCTCGATGGCATGCACATCGGTCAATACCGGCACGCCGATTTGACGATTTACTTCGGCGAGAATATTCAGCCCCTCTTGCATGCCCAAGCCGCGAAACGATGCACCTGAACTGCGATTCGCCTTATCGAAAGACGATTTATAAATGAACGGAATGCCCAACGCGGCGCACATTTCCTTCAACTGGCCGGCGGTATCCAGGGCCAATTGCTTCGACTCAATGACACACGGGCCGGCGATCAGAAAAAACGGCTGATCCAGGCCGACATTAAAACCACAAAGCTTCATGAAAAATCTTTCTTCGGTGCAGCGACCGCTGCGGCCGAGGCCGCACCGGCGCCTTGATGCGCCAACGCGTGGCGCTGAATGGCGGCGCGAATAAAGGCGGAAAACAGCGGATGGCCATAGCGCGGCGTGGAGGTGAATTCGGGATGGAATTGCACCGCGATAAACCACGGGTGATTCGGCAACTCGATCATCTCGCACAGATGTTCTTCGCCGATGGAACGGCCGCTCACTTTCAAGCCGGCCTGCTCGAGTTTTTCCAGCAAGGTGTTGTTTACTTCATAGCGATGGCGATGGCGCTCGACGATGGTGTCCTGGCCGTACACCGTGCGCGCCAGGCTTCCCGCGAGAAGCTCGCAGGGTTGGCCGCCGAGGCGCATGGTGCCGCCCAGGTTGGAAGTCTCGGAACGCTGCTCCACCGCGCCGGTGCGATCCAGCCACTCGGTGATCAGCGCCACCACCGGATACGGCGTATCGGGATCGAAC
>Ga0105094_10001833_pt1 | contig 11142 bp, 12 predicted proteins | sample PPLLak1March2015_2_FD_87023 | JGI IMG/M metagenome (GOLD analysis project Ga0105094, IMG submission 87023) | Freshwater sediment microbial communities from Prairie Pothole Lake near Jamestown, North Dakota, USA - PPLs Lake P8 Core (3) Depth... | ecosystem: Environmental > Aquatic > Freshwater >...
AGGGGCTTTTCGATGATTTCGGACTTGGAGCCGGTCATGGCGATGACTTTTTCGGCCAGCTGGCGGATGGTGAATTCGTTGGGGTTGCCCAGGTTGACCGGGCCGGTGAAGCCGGCGGGCGATTCCATCAGGCGGATGAAGCCGTCGATCATGTTGTCGACATAGCAGAACGAGCGGGACTGGCTGCCGTTGCCGTACACGGTGATGGGCTGGTTCTGCAGCGCCTGCACGATGAAGTTGGAGACGACGCGGCCATCGTTGGGGTGCATGCGCGGGCCGTAGGTGTTGAAGATGCGCGCGACCTTGATTTCGAGCTTGTGCTGGCGGTGGTAGTCGAAGAACAGGGTCTCGGCGCAGCGCTTGCCCTCGTCGTAGCAGGACCGGATGCCGATGGGGTTGACGTGGCCCCAGTAGCCCTCGACCTGCGGATGCACTTCGGGGTCGCCGTACACCTCGCTGGTGGAGGCCTGCAGGATGCGCGCCTTCAGGCGCTTGGCCAGGCCCAGCATGTTGATGGCGCCGTGCACCGAGGTCTTGGTGGTCTGCACCGGGTCGTGCTGGTAGTGGATGGGCGAGGCCGGGCAGGCCAGGTTGTAGATTTCGTCGACTTCCACGTAGAGCGGAAAGGTGACGTCGTGGCGCATGAACTCGAAGCGCGGATGGCCGTGCAGGTGGTCGATGTTGCGCTTGGTGCCGGTGAACAGGTTGTCCAGGCAGATGATTTCGTGACCCTGCTCCAGCAGTTTGTCGCACAGGTGTGAGCCGAGGAAGCCGGCGCCGCCGGTGACGAGGATGCGTTTGCGGGAGTCGTAGTTTCTCATTGAGGTGGATGACGGACTGTAAACGGTGAGCGGCAAAGCAGGTTAGGGGACGCTTGGGCAGGGGTTCGTTTTCGTGGGATTGTACGACAGGTGACGAACGTGAGGCGGCCAGCTTTCCTGAGACGGAGGATTGGGGCGAGGCGCCTCTCCCACAATCTGGCGAGGTGGAGTGGTGTTGTGGGAGCCCCCACTCGGGGCGATAAGGTGGTTGCACTGCGGAAATCGGGGCGGGGGCGCCCGTCCCCCCTTACAGCAGCTCGGATGCGTGGCGGATCACGACGTCGCGCACCTGCGGTAGCCATTCGTATCGGCGCGGGTAGTCCAGGCGGAAGAACATCGGGATGCGGGCCAGCTCGGAGAGCTGGCCGAAGTGATGCATCAGCATCTCGCGCTCTTCGATGTCGAGCAGGAAGCAGTTTTTCACCAGCTCGATCATGGCGTCGCGGCCGCTGATCGGCTCGATCGAAACCGCGTTCGTGCTGCCCTCGCCCAGGAAATACAGGGCGTGCAACGGGCGCGGTTCATCGCAGTAGGCTACCTCGTCGTCCGCCAGAAAGCGTGACTTCGGCGTGTAGTCGACCGCTGGCGCGGCTGCGGTAGTTTCCGGGATCAAGGCCGCGCTGGAATCCTCCCACAGCCGGATGGAAGGGTGGCTTGGCTGGATCAGATAGCCGTCCTCTCCTTTTTCCAGTTGCAGGCCGTCGTCGGTCAGAAAGCGGTTGCCGCGGGTGGAAAAGTGGGCCGCCAAGGTTGATTTTCCCTGGCCCGATGCGCCCATGAATGCCACTGCAAAGTTTTCAATTTCAATTGCGCTGGCATGAAGCACCAGTTTGAACTGGCGACTCAGCGCCAGCGGCAGCACCTGGTTCTGGTAAAGATGCTCGATCGTTTGTCGGGATAACCCGGGTACTGGGTTGGCGACTACTTCACGGCCATCAGGGGAAACGGTGAAGTCGGCCAGATTGGGAAAGCGCAGCAGGTAGCCGGTGTCGGTATGGAAGAACCGGGTCCACAATGTGCCATTTGGGAAAGCCCATTCGTGGAACGGACCTATGTCCGCCTGTGCCTGTATTTGAGGCGCACGGACAATGAAATTGGGTGGATAGGCGGAGTCTGTCACGCAAGGATTATACGGGGCGGAAAATGCAAACTGTCCACCCGTTGGGGTGCAGGCGGATCATATCGGCTGAAATCCAGAGTGTGCCTGTTTTACTGGATAGAGCGGGTGATGCTCAGCATGGCGTAGTCGACCATCTTGTAGCCGTCTGGATGCAAGCTTACGGCTTCCGGCATGACGGTTTCGACTTCCTGCGCCATCACGCCGAACTGCCGGCCATGACCCCAGACATCGCGGAATTCCGGTTTGTAGTCGAACAGGTAAAGGCCGATGCCAAGCGGGTGGTCGCCGATGCGGAGAATGTTTTCCTTGGCACGCTGGCAGGATAGGCAAGGTCTTCTGTTTGAATTGGACTGGCAGGAACCGTTTTTTCTAGTATTTTCAGTGATATTGCCAGTTCCGGACTGAGTCAGATCCCCTACCTGTCCGTACAGAACCAAGGTCGGTGAAAAATAGCGCCGTTTATGGGCGCTTCCCCCCTGTTCTTGCCTGACCTTGTTTTCAACGCTCATTGGCTTGCCGCTGCGATTCAAATATGAACGGGTCTGATTGATCACCTATTATCTTGCCGGCTCTCCCGACTTTCTGTTAGTCAACAAAATTTATCTTCTGCCGGTTTGGAGGTCAGCCGATTTTGCCACACGCTGCTTTCTCGCTCCCCCGCCACATGTCCCGGTTTTACCGCCGATTACAAGGAATTCAGTGGGTGATGCCCAGCATGGCGTAGTTGACCATCTTGTAACCGTCCGGGTGCGTGCTGACCGCTTCGGGCATGACGGTTTCGACTTCCTGCGCCATCACGCCGAACTGCCGGCCATGGCCCCAGGCGTCGCGGAACTCCGGTTTGTAGTCGAACAGGTAAAGGCCGATGCCAAGCGGGTGGTCGCCGATGCGGAGAATGTTTTCCTTGGCGTTTCGGTCTGATGCGCAAGCCTTGATGCTAATTCTATTGGAAGCACAATTTTTGATTAGACCACCCAAAAAACTGAACTCAGATTGACTGCCAGTTCCTGCTTGAGTCAAATCCCGCACCCGGCCGTAGCAAACGAGTTTCGGCGGAACGTAGCCGCGCTTTTGGGCGTTGTTCTGTTGATCTTCGTTCACACGATGTTCATCCGACATGAAAAAATCTCCGCTTTACTTGTGCAGTCCATGTTGGACCGATCATTTATTAACTTCAGGTTAAACTTTTTACCCAATGAGCCGACGCAGCCATAGTAGAAGCGTCATTATTTCATAGAAGAATTCCCGATCCTCGATAGTCTTGGCTAAGCTGTACTTTTCCAGGCGGTCACGCACGGCACCCCGCTCCAAATAATCGCGCGCCACATCCAGGCATTGTTCAAGGAGGGGGGCCATGAATGCATCGGTTTCCTCCATCATCCGGACCGTAAACTGCCATCCAAGGTGTTCCTTGCCCAACCGCCAGCGAACGCTGTCCTCCAGATCGGGTGCGAAGGCGCTGCGTGCCAGGTATTTGGTCCAGCCATTGCGCACTTTGTATTTTATCGGCAGGTGCAGGAAAAACTCCACTACCCGCTTGTCGGCCCACGGGTCGCGCAATTCCACGCCGTAGCGCCCCGCCACGCGCTCATAACCGGTCAGCCCCAGCACCGGGCCCCAGGCTGCATTCAATACATTCGCATGCTCTTGCCGAATATTGCCAAGCGGTTGCATAGCCGCGTCTTGTGCGCGCAGGCGATCGGCCAGATGGAGTCTTTCGGCAAATTCGGGGCTGGCCGCGCTTCCTGCCAGAGGGTCGCCCCTGCGCAATTGTCGCGCCAGTTTCTTGATCGCGTCCGGCACATAGGCTGTCCGGAGGTTCTGAATAAAAAGCGTGAAGGCCGAAACGCCACGCAAATACGTATTGTTCCGGGCCGCGCCCTGGCATTCGTCCCATGCGCTTCGCCACTGTCCGGCATACAACAGGTAGGCGGCATAGCGATCGGGCGTGTGCATGGTGAGGTCGCCGCTGGCGCCATGGAGCAGCACGCGATGGCCGTGGCGGCTGGCTGTCAGGCACATCATGGCGGGCAGCACGATGGAGTTGTCGCAGGGGTGCGGCCTGGCCCAGGCCGTGTCGATTAGATCCTCCACGCCGGCCATCCCCGTGAAGGATGGCACCGAGACGAAATGGGCATTGCTGCCCAGATCCCGCGTCAGGCTCTGGATGCATTGGCTTTCCACGCAGCTTGCGGGGTCGTCGGCGATCGCCGAATACGTGTGGAAGTGTTTGCCGGGCATTTCCGGCAGCAGGCGCTTGACCATCGCCGCGATACTGGCGGAATCCATGCCGCCGCTCATCATCGCAGCGACATCGCCCGTGGTGCGCATCCGGCAACGTACCGCCTCACCAAATACGGATAGAAATGCCTCCTCGCACTCCTGGTCGGAGGCATAGCTGTGCTCCTCGCCGGGCTCTAAGCTCCAGTAGGTTTCGGTGCGGGCGTTGCCATCGGCTGTAATCGTCATGTGCTGCCCTGGCTGCAGGCCCCAGATGTCCTTCAGCCAGAAGCGCTGGTTGTCCGCGCTCTGGTAGGCGGGCACCAGCATGTGCAGAATCATCGCCTCGTTGGGCTGGCGGGATACGCCCGGCAGTCCGAGCAAGGCCTCCTCTTCGGAGGCAAAGGCGAAAAACGCCTTGGTGTGGGCGTAATAAAAGGGCCGTGCGCCCATGTGGTCGAGTGCGCAGAACAGACGATTCTGCCGCGCATCCCACACGGCAAAGGCAAAGTCCCCCAACAAAGGTATGGGGCATGCTTCGCCCCATACAGCGTAGCTTTGCAGCGCCAGTTCGGCGTCGGTGTGGTCGCGCAGGATGGCACCGGAGGCGATCAGCTCGCGTCTCAAGTCTTCGCGGTTGTCCAGTCGCCCGTCCCAGACCAGCACCAGATTTCTGTCCTGGCTCGTCAATGGCTGGTGTTCTTCGATGGATTCGAGTGTGGCGCGCAACATGCAGTGGCCCAGCGCCACGGAGCCGCTTGTCCAGTGGATCTGTTCATCCGGCCCGCGCCGTTTCATGAAATCCGTGAGCCTGCCGATCAGCCCCGGTTCGACCGGCGCCCCATGAAAAAAGAAAATTCCTGCGATGGCGCTCATGGCAGTCGGGTCACGCGCCGGTTTCTTCTGGCTGTGCTGGCGAGTCGGGTGCGGCATCCGGGGTTTGCATGGCCCTGTCAGCCTGGTAGGTGTACCTGGTCAGTCGCGAATCGAAGTTCTTTGCCAGGAGAACGCGCATCAACGCGATGTCGAGCAACATTCCGCTGGATACGGAGGATCGCTCTGCCGCATCCATTGTTTCCATTCTGTCCACCGCCAATCGGGTCAGTTCAACCAGCGCCAGCGATCCTTTGCTGCCGGTAAATTTCTCCAGTTGGGGCCTGAGGCGGTCGCGCAGGACTTTTACGTTGTGGACGAGGACGCGGGCATCGGCGAGCGAAACCTTGCCCGCAGCGTGGTTGACAAGCAATTTGCAGGTGTAATCGCCGCAAATTGCCGGACGCGCCTGGTCATGAATGGCGCAACGGTCATTCAGGCACAGCTTGCAGGGTTGATCGAAAAAAAATTCAGATGGATCAGAAGGGCCGCTTCCGGATCGCTCCAGCACAACGATCAATTCGTTTCGAACAGGCAGATCGGTATTTTTCAGCGGCGCATGACTATACAAGGTGCCATCGCAACAAAATCCGCAGCCGCATTCAATGCATAAACTCATGGGCCATTCGACTGCTAAATGAAGCGCACGTCATCTGGGGCCGTGGTTAAGCGGTCGAAGGCTGCGTAGTCTGCGACCGACTGTTGTCCCAGCGGAATGCCATCCAGTTCCACCCACGCGTGCGCCTGGAAGGGCCGCGCGTGCGGCAGCACTCCTATTTTCAGCCTGGCCGGCAAACCATGCCGCTGCAGCACGCGGCTGAGGGCGAGCGACTGGTGCAGGCAATTGGCCCGATACAATCCGTTGCGCGCGGCGATGGCGGTCAACTCGGCGCAGCGCTGGGCGAACGCCATGGCAGGCAGTTCAGGTCGCTTCGGGCTGAGGGGGGGCAATTCGGCCATGCTGCGTGCCTTATTGAAACCACGCACGCGCAAGGCAACCCAGGTTGCGGGCAACAGGAAAAACAGGTGAACCAGCATGTGGCGCTCCCAGGGGTGGAGTGCACGCCATTGGCGAAGCCGTTTGAGAAGACTGTTCATTGGAGCCAGGTGTTCGACAAGCTCGACACGAATGGTCGCCTGGTTGAAGCGTGCGACATCATCCACCCGCATCGTTCAGCAAGTTCTTTGCCTGTTAATATTGGCGGTACCTTTGATGCAATTATTCACATTCTCCTTATTTTTTCCGCTCCCGGCTTGTGTTAATTCCCCCAACGCACCATAGCGCGTCAAAGATGGAGGGTGATACATCCGCTTCGAGATTCGAGCAGTTTGATCCATTTTCTCGATATCCTCGTGATCTGCCGCTATCAGCCATCGCCCTGCGAGCAGAGATTGTGGTGAATTGTCCAGACGCTATTGACCTGGGTTTATTGCGAATGCTTCAACTTTGGCCAGGCCCGCCTCGACCAGCTGCGCGATGAGTTTTTCCAGGTCCTGCTCCAGTTGCGCGGGCTCGACTTCATATTCGGCGAGCAGCGTGTCGTGAGCGGCCTGAAGACTGGTGTCGGCCTGCAGTAGTTGCCACAAGCGCACCCCCACCTCGTCCAGCCCAAAATAGCTGGAACTGGTCAGATCAAGAATCACGCCTTCGCCGCCGATTTCCTGAAACAGGGCATCCTGGGAAAGCATTACTTTTTGATTCAGCATGGATGCTTCCAATGTCAAGTCTGTCTGGCTTTCCTGGAATGGCGCAGGTCAAGCCGCGGCGAGCAAGGACGAATCCATGCGCACCACAACATCCGTCCAGGGGACAAACACGCGGCCATTTTCTTCTTTTTCAACCAGACCCATTTCAAGTAGTTTTTGCACGTCGCCATGGACATTGGAGTAGTTGCGCTCCAGCTGTTTGGCCAGGGCGTAAACAGACAGGGCGCCGTGCTGCCGGATTGCGCGCAGGGTTTCCAGACGCTTGGGCGGCAAGGATTCCAACAGCGCCGTCGAGGTGGGAAAGCTCAAGCGGTAATCCGCATCGGGCAAGCGTTTCCCCGCGTCCAGGCGTTGCCCAAGACCGATCAGGCTGGCGCTGGTTTTGTCCCAATCGGTAATGCCGATGATCGCTTTTGCCATTTCAGTTCTCCTTGTCCACGTCCGCCAGAAAATCCCGCATCAATTGCTCGACCGAAACAAACTCGTAAGGCGTTTCGGTTTCCAGTTCGCCAATATGCCTGTGGTCGCCCTTTCCGGTTTCATTGTCGTAGCGCACGATGGTTCTGCCGCGTCGGCCCGCCCAAAGGCGGTATTTGATGCCATGCGACCTGTCTTGATCCGGTGCGGGAAGCTGCCAGACTACCACCTCGATTCTGATGCCATCCGGTCGGGTTTCGTTCAGCTTGGCAACCAGGGTGGCTTTCATCTATTGCACAATACGCAATATATCTTTCCGACACAATAGGGTGCTATCAATGCCTTCAGCCCGTCTTGACGCCGCCCTCGGCCAATAGCAGGACGCGGTCCGCCAGCGCCAGACTGGCCGGACGATGGGTGATGAGCAACACGGTGCGGTTCTTCAGCACGGCGCGGCTTTCCTGCAGGAATTCGCGCTCCCCCTCGGGATCGAACATGGCGGTGGCTTCGTCGAGGATGAGGATGGGCGGGTCTTTCAGCAGGGCGCGCGCCAGCGCCAGGCGCTGCTGCTGGCCGCCGGACAGGCGAACCCCGCGATCGCCAATGAGCGTGTCGTAGCCTTGCGGCAGCTTGAGGATGAAGTCGTGCGCGCGGGCGGCGCGGGCGGCCGCCTCGATGTCGGCCTGGGCGGGGTTGTCGCGTCCGTAGGCGATGTTGTCGCGCACCGTGCCGTTGAACAACAGGACATGCTGCGGCACGACACCGATGTGGCGGCGTAGGCTTTGCAGCGAGACCTCGCGGATGTCGATGCCGTCTATCAGCACGCTGCCCGAATCCGGCTCGTACAGGCGCATGAGCAGGTGGGCGAGCGTGCTCTTGCCGGCGCCGTTGTGGCCGGTGAGCGCTACCATCTCGCCTGCGCGGATGTGCAGGTTGATTCCCGCCAGCGCAGCGGGCCGGCCCGGGTAGGCAAACTGAATCCCGCGGAATTCGATTTCACCGCGCACGGCATGCAGTTCCCTGGCCGGGTGGAACAGCGGCTCGGGCGCCTCGGTCAGCACCTGCATCAGGCGCTCCACGGCGCCGCGCGCGCTCTGGGTCTGACCGTACACGTCGGACAGGGCACTCACCGGGCGGGTGAGCAGCGTGGTGTAGAGCAGGAAGGTGACGAGCTGCCCCGCGCCCAGAGTCCCCAAATTGATACGTTCTCCGGCCAGCCAAAGCACCAGGACAATGCCTGCAGCGGCCAGAAACTGGATGCCCGGCCCCAGCGCGGCGTAGATGTGCAATTGCCTGTCGTTAAGGCTGACGATTTCGCCGATCTGGTTCTTGAATCGCGCCGATTCGAGCGGCTCGCGGGTAAAGGTCTTGATCGCGGGCAGCATGCCGATGTTTTCTTCGGCCATGCCCACCATGCGGGCGTAGGCCTGTTGCGATTCGCTGGCCAGCGGGCGCAGGCGACGGCCGATGATCTTGAGCAACAGGTAGAACAGCGGGATCAGCAGGGCGGCTATCAGGCTCAGCCACGGATCGATGTTGAACATGAACACCAGCGCGCCCGCCACCGTGATCAGCAGGGGCACGATGCTGAGCAGGGTGCCGGAGATGAAGCCGCTCAGGGTGTCGACATCGTGCGTGAGCAGTGCCAGGGTTTCGCCCTGCTTGCGCTGATGGTGAAAACCGATGGGCAGGGCCTGGATGTGGTCGTACACGCGGATGCGCAAGTCGGCCAGGATGCGCGCGGCACTGCGCCCGAGGATGAGGTTGTTGGCCAGCTTGAGCAGTGCTTGCGCGCCCAGCAGCGCCAGCAGCGCGAGCAGCAGGGTCCCGGTGGCCGCCTGCTCGAGAAAGCCCTGCGCCAGCCGACCGCCGAGCCACGGCACGGCCAGCGCCATGGCGCTCTCCATCAGCATGATGAGCGTGCCCAGCAGCAGGGCACGGCGATAGGGCGCGGCGTAGCCAAGCAGGAATTGCAGGTCGGGTTTCATCAGTAGCCGAAGATTGTAGGGGAGCAGCCCTATGGGCGATAGGGGCGAGGGCGCCCCGATTATTCGCCCAGTAACAGTTGCCTGTCGTGCGAACGGTTCTTTTTCGATCGCTGCAATCCGCTCAGTGCGTGCATTGCGTCACCCGGGCGGTCATGCAGTGGCAGGGTGAAGCCGAGCTGGATCAGGATCGGACGATCCAGCCAGCGGCTCGGCAGGTCGTGCACCAGCCACTGATGAAGATAGGCAGTTCGTAGCCGGCCGGGGCGCACGGATTTGATCCAGGCGTCGAGGGCAGCACCCTCGTCAGGTGGAGCCAGCATGCGGTACCAGTTCAGCATGGTCCAGGCGGCCGTTTTGAGGCCAGCCCGATCAAGCAGTTGCAGCACAGCAGGCCAGTCGGCAGGACGCCGCTGGTTCCACAGCAGGAAATCCGCTATGCGTCCCAGCCCCATGTTGGGCGAGCAGACGTACTTGGCGAACGCCGGATGCGTCAGCATCAGAAACAGGGTGTCGTTGTCGGACAGTCCCCAGAGACCGTTCGTACGTTGTCGTCGCGCAAGCAGCTCCGCCGTCATGTCGATGCGGGTGCGCCCCGGCCGCAGGATGTGCCAGTGCAGGTCGATATCGACCGGGCCGAGACTGAAGGTCGCTTCGTGGCTGATGTTGGCTGGTTCCGGGTGAACGGTGTAACCGGCGTCGAGCAGGGACCGCGCCGCGCGTCGACGATCCGTGGGCGCGACCAGGATGTCGATATCGCTGGCAGTCCGGAGTGCGGGTTCGGGGTAGGCGCATTCGCGCACATGCACCCCTTTCATCACCACGTAGGGGATGGCCTGCGCTTCGAACAGCGGGTCGAGTCGATCCAGCGCTGCGCGTTGCACAAGATAGCCTGCTGCCGCAGCCATGCGCGCCTGGCGCAGCGCATCGACCGTGTCGGGCGGCAGGGAAGCCAGCAGGCCGTTCGACTGCAGACTGTGATGCCACCACGCGCCGAGATCCTGGCCCAGGATGAAATTCAGGAAGCCGGGTCCACCTTCGATCAACTGGGTGCGCAGGCTGGCCGGGTCGGCGTGTGCTGCCGCGGGCAGCAAAGCCTGTTGATAGTGCTTGAGCTTCGATGCGGATGCGCTCATGTCTGCGCCCATGGAAGGCAGGACGCCGAGTCAGCGAACAGGATCGAACGGCCCGCCCGAAACCCGCATGCCCAGTTCGATGCCCTTGCTGCGGAACCCGCCCTGCGGCACTTCGAGCGCGTAGCGGATCGGGCCGCGCGGGCAGTGGAAGGTCAGCGTCTGCGGCTGCATGTCCTGGATGTCAACGATGGTGCCGTCGTCGGCAAGAAAGGCGATCGACAGCGGGATCAGGGTGTTCCGCATCCAGAAGCAGTGCGTGCCTTTCTGCTCGAACACGAACAGCATGCCGGCATCGTCTTCCAGGCGGCTGCGGCCCATCAGCCCGATCTCGCGCTGCCGCGGGGTGCTGGCGACTTCCACCTGGAACACGTGGGCACCGGCTTGAAGTTTCATACGGGGCAGCGCCGGATCGGCTGTGGCGGCCGGTGGTGTCGATAAGAGCAGTGCGGCAAGGAGCACCGCGAGCCAGGGCGTGGTGAACCGGTCCGGGCCCTTAGAGCGCTTCACGCATTCGCTCCGCAAGACTCAGCGCGACAGCCAGGTCGGCGTCGAGCACATTGAAGTGGCCCATCTTCCGTCCCGGTCGGGCCTCCTGCTTGCCGTACAGATGCAGCTTGATGTTGGGATGGGCGAGCAGCGTGTCCCAGTGCGGGCCGCCATCGTGCCAGCGGTCGCCGAGTATGTTGACCATGACCACCGGGGAGAGCAGGCGGGTGTCGCCGAGCGGCAGGCCGCACAGGGCGCGCACCTGCTGCTCGAACTGGTCGGTGACGCAGGCGTCGAGGGTGTAGTGGCCGGAGTTGTGCGGGCGCGGGGCGATCTCGTTGACCAGCAGCTGGCCGTCGGCGACGAAGAACTCGACC